>Ga0306922_10003978_pt1 | contig 13934 bp, 8 predicted proteins | sample sta12Cox44000082_FD_203758 | JGI IMG/M metagenome (GOLD analysis project Ga0306922, IMG submission 203758) | Lab enrichment of tropical soil microbial communities from Luquillo Experimental Forest, Puerto Rico - statoxic.12C.oxic.44.000.082 (v2)... | ecosystem: Environmental > Terrestrial > Soil... | reverse complement strand
ACGGTTGCCTTCTTCCGGGTCTCGTCTCCAAGATCCGAGGTGCACCTCATAAATGGAAACCGGCGCGTCAAGGGCGTTGCGTTTCGCGCGAGCCGCCATCCAGGAATCGTCCTGCCAGGTATAACCTCGCAAATCCCACACTCGAGAAGCGGTCTGAGGCCGGATTTCTGCCGCAAAGCAGTAGGGGTCTGCTTTGTCGACCGCATACCCTCGGTAAGCGGACTCAATATGGTACTTGTACGTGTCGCCTTGACGCACGTGGGGAATAAAGGCTTCCCAAACCCCGGCAGAACTCGGCACCATTGGATTGGCCGAGGCATTCCAGCCATTGAAATTCCCGATGACTGAAACAAGCTTGGCGTTGGGGGCCCACACGGCGAATTGAACTCCGCGCTGCCCATGACGCTCCTTGAAGTGCGCGCCAAGTCTTTCGTAGGCGCGGTGAAAGGTGCCTTCCGCCAGCAAATACCGATCAAGATCGCTTAGGACCGATTGCATTGATGCGCGCTCTCGTTCTGAGGGTGGGCCTGTTTAGCCAGATAGCCCTGTTCGACAGGGCGACCTAGAGATAATAGTCGAAATCTCTTTCCGTTCTGACCCAAGTCCTTAGAAGCAAAATATGGGCGGGTAAACTTTCTGGGGTCAGCTCCACAAAATTCCTGGAATTCTGCCATAAGTAGCGCCCCTCACTAAGCAAGTCGTGAGCCTGAAATGCATGACGTGTATCCAATCCGATGGCGCCGAGATCGAGGTTGATCCAGCCGCTCTGAACGTGAAAAGAATCGAGATTCACCACCACGACAATCACACTGGAGAGGTCGTCCGTGGCCTTGCTGTAGCAAATCAATGCGGGATTATCTGTGTCGTGAAAATGCAGGTTGCGGTTGCTTTGAAACGCGGGAGTCTCCCTGCGGATGCGGTTCAGTCTGGAAATGAAATGCTTGAGGCTTGCTTTGGAGCCCCAATCCCAGTGCTTAAGCTCATACTTTTCGGAGTTGAGGTATTCTTCGCTGCCGGGTCTTAGAGGAGCAGTCTCGCATAGTTCGAAGGCCGGGCCGTAAATTCCATAGTTAGCGCCGAGTGTTGCTGCCAGAATGAGCCGGACCATGAACGCAGGGCGGCCCCCCACTTGCAGAAACTCCGGAAGAATGTCGGGCGTATTAGGCCAAAGATTCGGGCGGAGGTACTCTCTCACATCAGTTTGTGCCAGTTCCGTAAAGTATTGTGTAAGTTCCGGCTTCGAATTGCGCCAAGTGAAGTACGTGTAGGACTGGGAAAAGCCAAGCTTCGCGAGCCGATACATTACATTGGGTCTTGTAAACGCTTCTGCAAGAAAGAGCACGTCAGGGTGTTGCTTCTTGATTTCAGCGATGACCCATTCCCAGAAAGCAAAAGCCTTGGTGTGAGGATTGTCCACGCGGAAAATGCGCACGCCTTGTTCGATCCAGAAAAGGAAAATGCCTTTCAATTCCTGCCATAGCGATTGCCACTCTGCAGTTGTGAAATCCAGAGGGTAGATGTCCTGATACTTCTTTGGCGGATTCTCCGCATATTGAATGGAGCCGTCCGGGCGCGTACTAAACCACCCTCGGTGTTGCTGGACATAAGGATGATCTGGCGCACACTGGAGCGCTATATCGAGAGCAACTTCGAGTCCATGGTCGGCCGCGTTGGTGAGAAACCTCCGGAAGTCTTCGAGTGTACCCAACTGGGGGTGAATGGACTTGTGGCCGCCTTCTGCCGATCCAATGGCCCACGGACTACCGACATCATCCGGCTGAGCAGGCACCGAGTTGTTCTTTCCTTTTCGGAACGTTTTCCCGATGGGATGGATCGGTGGAAGATAAACCACGTCGAAACCCATCGAGGCGATATGGGGCAGCCACTGCTCGCAATCGCGCAAGGTGCCATGACGCTTTTGCTCGGCCGAGCACGATCGCGGGAACAATTCGTACCAGGCGGAGAAGCCCGCTTTTTCGCGGTCGACAATGACTGTCAAATGTCTGTCGTATCGGGACGCCAGTTCAAGCTCGGGATAGAGTTGGACCAACTTCAGCAAATCCGTATCCAGTGCAAGGGATTCTCGTGATTCATCCTGTTTCGTTCCGCGCAGTCTTTGGGCCCAGTCAGCCAGAGTCTTAGCGTCCTCCCCCCGGGCACGGCCCGCTGCCGCCTCAATCAACCCAGCGCCGATTAACAAATCGACAGAAACGTCTTGTTTTGCCGCAATGCGTTTTTCCAGGTCTCTCCGCCATGTCTGGAAACGATCGATCCAGCCTTCGACCGTATAATGATATCTTCCCAACTTCACGACGGAAAACTCGCCCCGCCATCGGTCATTGCCGAGCGGTTTCATAGGCGAAACTTGCGGCTGATTCTCATCCCGCCAGAAGAGGAGCTGGCAGGCGACTTGGTCGTGGCCATCAGCGTAGACATCCGCTTCCACGACCACTTTTTCGCCCGCAACGCGCTTGATCGCGAATCGCCCGCCGTCAATCTCGGGCGAAAGCCGGGCAATTACCACACGAAGCCGTCCCTCTCTTGCCGGTTCCGACATCGGCTTGCGAGTCTCCAGTGTTTCCCGCCCCGGGGATTGCTCGATCATTCACCCGAGGGGCGGCATGCTTAACCATTCTACGACCCATAGCTTTGGATGCAATTCGGGATTCACCCTAAGCCCCCTGGCCAAGCTTCCAAGGAATGACAGGTTTCGGTGCCGTTGCCTCGTGGCGCATCCTCTTCCCAGGCATTCTGTTTGCCTGAATTCCGCGTGGCCCTCTGGGGGGCGAGAAGGTCGAGTGGGGCCGTTCGATCCATGAGATACCGTATGACTCTGAACCCGCGCGGGTCGCATTTGTGAAATGGCGGAGTGTACAATCGGTTCGGCAGGACCTAAGACCGTGCGAGTCGGTTTATTCACAAAAGAGTACCCTCCCCAAGTGTATGGAGGCGCAGGTGTCCATGTCGATTACCTAAGCCGCGAACTGGCCAAGGAGGTCGCGGTGGAGGTGCACTGCTGGGGTCCGCAGAATTCTGACGATAACAATCTGCATGTCCGCGGTGCGGAACCCTGGGAAGAGATCACGAACGGCACCGAGGGCAAATTCAAAGGCGCTCTCGAAGCTCTGAGCCTCAACCTAACACAGGTAAAGTCCCTCACGGGCATTGACATCGTCCACACCCACACCTGGTATGCGGCGATGGCTGGCTATTTCGCAAAGAAGCTGTATAACGTTCCCTTTGTTCTGACCACCCATTCACTGGAGCCGCTTCGCGCGTGGAAGGCTGAGCAGCTCGGCAGTGGCTATGCGATGAGTTCCTGGATGGAACGCACAGCCATTCTCGATGCCGACGCCATTGTCGCGGTTTCCGAAGGCACCAGAGCGGACATCCTTCGCGTCTACCCGGACGTGCAGGCCGAACGAATCCATGTCATTTATAACGGCATCGATCTTGCCGAATATCAAAAGACCTCGCAGGCCAGCGCGCTAACCGCTTATGGAATCGATCCGGCTATACCCTTCGTCCTGTTCGTCGGTCGCATCACTCGGCAGAAGGGCGTGACTCATCTCGTGGACGCGATTCGTTACTTGCCGCCGGAAACCCAGGTAGTGCTTTGCGCTGGGGCGCCCGATACTCCAGAAATTGCCGCAGAGTTGCGACAAAAAGTCGAGGACGCACGCCGACACCATCCGCGTATTATCTAGATCGAAAAGATGGTCACGAAGCAGGAGACAATCCAGCTTTACAGCAGTGCGCGTGTCTTCTGTTGCCCTTCGGTTTACGAGCCCTTCGGCATCATCAACCTGGAGGCAATGGCGTGCCGCGCCCCGGTGGTCGCCAGCGCCACAGGAGGCATTAAAGAGGTCGTGGTTGACGGAGAAACAGGCTACTTAGTTCCCCTCGATCAGGATCCGGTTACAAGTTTTCCCGTTGATCCCGAAAGGTTTGCGCGGGATCTCGCCGCCGGGATCAATCGCCTGCTTGAAGATCCGGAGAGATGCAGACGCTTTGGCGATGCAGGACGGCGGCGCGTGGAAGAGACCTTCAGCTGGACCGCAATCGCCAAGCAGACAATTGGCCTTTACGAACGGTTGATCCGGCAATCCAGGCAGGCGTAGCAACTTTACCGCCCATCCCGCTTCGCAAGCTGCTCTGCTATCTCGTCGCCGTCGCCTACCAATACTTTGTACTCGAAGTTATCGTCCTTTCGCATCCCGACGAAATCGTCCATGGCGTGAAGGCTCAAACCTCGCGTCCTGGCCTTTAGATGGAGTTTGACCTCGCGCTCCGGCCAGTAGAGGTACTCGACGATATTTGAGAACCTCCTTCCCTTTGCTTCCGCCGCAGCAACCCGTCTCCTACGTTGGGACGCAAACTCCTTTGAACCACGATGCCATTTCGGTTCGAGGTCGACGGCAATGTCCACATCGCTAAGGAAGGCTTCGCCGCGAACATAGCTTCCATACACGATCACGGTTGGAATGCGAAACAAATAGTGTGCCGTCGCGTTCACCTCCGTGACTCTTTGCAGCAGGCCAGCCAGGATCAGTTCCGCCTTTGCACGTGGCATCTTGCCGGCGGCGGAGGCCTGCGCCAGTTTCTCTCCCATAACCGTCAACTTGTAAATGGGAACATACCGGTATCGCGGCTTCTCCTTGCCAGGCACATAAGAATCCATCAGCTGCCTGTACTCCTTGTCGAACTCTAGATACCCCTTGGAGACCAGCGTCTCAATGATCTGTTTTGCCCGCCGCGCGGAGACCTTGCACCGCGCGGCTACATATTCCGCGCCGAGCAGTTCGCCCGCCCCCCGAAGCATATTGCGAACGGTGAGGGCAGGCATTCCTGCAATCTGTGCGCCTTTAATTTGTAACGTCATCTCTTTACCTTCGATCTTTTTCTTTCGCTTCTTTTTTTTGTTTTCTGCTTCTCGCCGTTCTCCCGGGGGGGCCAGCCCAGTCCGCCTAGCTATCTGGTCGAAGCTGGACTCTTCTTTTGGGAGCCCAGTCATCAATCGCTACATCATAGCGATTCTGAAGACGTCGTAACGGGACGCCGCCGTGATTCTCTCGAAGCGAGACTCCAGACGTCAATCTCAGCAGAAGGAGATTGCGCTCGTCTCCACTCTGCAGCCAAAGCAGCAGCTTCGCATCAAGATCGACCTTGATCCGGGTAGTTATGACAATGCATTACGCGCTCATCCGGTTTTGTCAGAATGCGATGATTTTCCTTCGGTCCCTCTCGGCTCTGGCGACTTGTGACCAAGTTATCGAACCGAAGGGTTCGAAGTTCGAGTGGTGCTGGAGAGCCGATTCTGACTTTCAATGTTAAGCGTGATGACTCGCTTTGCTGCCGTTACGCTTTTATGACCTTTCCGTTCGCTTCTTGAGAAAGGCTTCCTCTCACGCATAACGTGAATAGAATGTCCAGAGGTTGCACTCGCGCGAAAGCCATTCTCAAATCTGGTGAAGCGTGGGTTACCTCGGATCACATCTTGGTCGAGATATGAATTTCTAGCCGTGGGCCGGCTAAGCTTACGGTCCACCCGCCCTGTGAGACCTTGCAGCTCGGCTCCTGGCAAGCTGCCGAGACTCTTCCAGGGCCTTCAATGCCCTCATCGTGCGGCGCTGATGCTCCTCCGTGTACCACACCGGAGCGTACTCTTCGAGAAGCGTGAACAACTCCTGAAACACCTCGAGCCCGTATGCTAATCGTGTCTGCAAAGGATCCGAGTCTTCCCGCCGACCTCCACTCCCTTCCTTCGACCCAGACTCACTCATCGCGTTACTCCATTCGCCAACCTCGGGGACGCGACACACGGCTAGGAGTGCGACACCGAATTGTCCGAGCGGCCCAACGTCAACTCATCTTGCTTCCACTCACTCCCTGAAAGGGAGCACACATGCAAATCCTGCCTTGCCCATTCACCTCGACAGCCTGAACCGGAGCTCGCTTTCCTCAGGCAGGTATACTAGAAAGGCGATCTCGGCGCCATAGTACGAAAGCCTGATGACCAGCATTTCTCACGCGCAGCCACACGTACCCTATTATACACTGGATAATTGCCGAACCCCTTACTATGGCTCCCCCACGCTGCCCTGCTGTTGTGCATCTGCAATCTCAACTTCCAACGACTGCTCAGGCGCCCGCTCATGTGTGGTGCGCAAAAACCTCGTTCGAGATGGACTTCCTTCAAAACCAATTGCTTGGGTGTTTAGATCTCCTTTGCCGGATCTTCAGTCGAGAGCGACAGACCCTGCAGTGCGAGCTATAGAATCGTCCGGCCATGGCCCGAAAACTGCCCTTGTTCATCTGGCTCTTGCTCTCTCTATTAATTAGGGATGTCGGAAGAAACTGCAGTCGTTCGTGGTCGAATCGCGGACTGCTTAGGGCCGGACCAAGCCTCGTCGTACGGCATAGCGCACGAGGCTTGCCGTTTCGCTGCTTAGCAGGAAAACCAGTAGGAATCCCGGCCTTTAGGCGGGCGAGGAGGTCAAGGGAATGCTCTGCGGAATGTGAGATGTGGCGCTTAATCGACGGAAAACAAATAAGAGCCATCGGGACCCCAGCAGTGTTACCCTTCCGTCCGCCTACAGGGCTTCCTTTAGGGGATCTCAGTACTTTCCTGTATGGCACTCAGCTCAGTTCTGGATAAGATTATGTCCCACTTGCTGATTTGCGAATTCCTTTTGGCCCGCTTAGGTCATCGAACCTGCCGCCGACTGAAGACTATTAAATGACTGCGAATTCGCCCGTACTCCCCATGACTTCGACAAATTCCCGAAGGCCCCCTCCGCTCCTGGCATGTTGAGCACTGGTAAATCCCTTTGGAGGCATGTATGGACGCATCGGACGCAACGACCACCAACGCAGATCAGATGACCAGCGCTCCGCGGGGAAATGGTGAGGTCATGGTTTCCGAGGCCAACCTCGCGCTGATCCTGGCCGGTTTACAGACCATGCGCGACGGGGATTTCTCGGTGCGCCTCCCGGGTCACTGGACCGGACTGGCGGGAAAAGTCGCGGACACCTTTAACGAAATCGTTTCCGCAAATCAGCAAATCGCCCAGGAGATGAAGCGTGTCGGCCAAGTCGTCGGTAAGGAGGGGCGGACGCGTGAGCATGCCCGATTTTCGCAATCGCGCGGAGCCTGGAGCGAAATGGAAGCTTCGGTTAATACGCTGGTTGAGGACCTGCTCCGCCCAACGGCGGAAGTCACTCGTGCCATCGGCGCGGTGGCGCAGGGCAATTTAACCCAAACCGTCCGACTCGAGGTGGACGGAAGGCCGCTCGAAGGCGAATTCCTCCGCTCGGCAACGATCGTCAATACGATGATCCAGCAGTTGGGCGTATTTACCGCGGAAGTGACGCGAGTCGCTCGTGAGGTAGGGACCGACGGAAAACTGGGAGGTCAGGCCGTGGTGCCCGGCGTGGCCGGGACCTGGAAGGATCTAACCGATTCCGTTAACTCGATGGCAAGTAATCTGACCGGGCAGGTAAGAAACATTGCCGAGGTTGCAACCGCCATTGCGACCGGCGACCTTTCCAAGAAGATCACCGTCGATGTTCGCGGCGAAATCCTGCAACTCAAGGAGGCCATCAACACGATGGTCGACCAGTTGCGATCATTCGCATCAGAAGTCACCCGTGTGGCTCGCGAGGTTGGAACGGACGGAAAGCTCGGAGGGCAGGCCGTTGTGCCGGGCGTCGCCGGAACCTGGAAAGATCTGACCGACTCGGTAAATGCAATGGCCGGCAACCTGACTTCGCAGGTGCGCAACATTGCCGAGGTGACTACGGCCGTGGCGCGCGGTGATTTGTCACGCAAGATCACGGTGGACGTGAAAGGGGAAATCCTCGAGCTGAAGAACACGATTAACACGATGGTGGACCAGCTCAATGCGTTCGCCGGCGAAGTCACCCGTGTCGCCCGCGAAGTGGGCACCGAGGGCAAGCTCGGCGGACAGGCTAATGTGCCCGGCATGGCGGGAATCTGGAAGGACTTGACCGACAGTGTGAACTTCATGGCCAGCAACCTCACCGGCCAAGTTCGCAACATCGCCGAGGTCGCGACCGCCATCGCCACGGGCGACCTGTCAAAAAAGATTACGGTGGACGTGCGCGGCGAGATACTGCAGCTCAAAGAAACGCTCAACACCATGGTGGATCAGCTCAACCGCTTTGCGGGAGAGGTTACCCGTGTAGCCCGCGAAGTGGGCACAGAAGGCCGCCTCGGCGGACAAGCAAACGTCCCTGGCGTAGCAGGCACGTGGAAAGACTTGACCGATTCCGTAAATTCCATGGCTGGCAACCTCACCGGCCAAGTACGAAACATCGCCGAAGTATCGACCGCGATCGCTCGCGGGGACTTGTCGCGCAAGATCACCGTGGATGTGAAGGGTGAAATTCTCGAGCTGAAAAATACCATCAACACCATGGTGGACCAGCTCAATGCTTTCGCTGCGGAAGTCACGCGTGTCGCTCGCGAAGTGGGTACCGAGGGCAAGCTCGGAGGACAGGCGCAAGTTCTAGGTGTTGCGGGCACCTGGAAGGACCTGACAGACAGTGTGAACTTCATGGCCAGCAACCTGACAGGCCAGGTTCGCAATGTCGCGGAGGTCGCAACTGCGGTTGCGCGCGGCGATCTGTCGCGCAAGATCACCGTCGATGTAAGGGGTGAAATTCTCGAGCTGAAGGACACCCTTAACACCATGGTGGACCAGTTGCGCTCATTCGCCTCGGAAGTCACTCGCGTGGCGCGCGAAGTCGGAACGGATGGAAAGCTGGGCGGTCAGGCAGTCGTGCCCGGTATCGCTGGGACATGGAAAGACCTGACCGACTCCGTGAACTCGATGGCCAGCAACCTGACCGCGCAAGTACGCAATATCGCGGACGTGTCCACCGCTATCGCGAGCGGGGACCTCTCGAAAAAAATCACGGTCAACGTAAGCGGTGAAATCCTCCTGCTCAAGGACACCATCAACACAATGGTAGACCAGCTGCGGTCGTTCGCTTCGGAAGTGACTCGCGTGGCACGCGAGGTAGGTTCCGAAGGTCAGCTGGGCGGCCAGGCCAATGTGCCCGACGTGGCGGGCACATGGAAAGACCTGACGGACTCCGTAAACTCCATGGGCGGGAACCTGACCGCGCAAGTACGCAACATCGCCGAAGTGACTACGGCCGTGGCGCGTGGTGATTTGTCGCGCAAGATCACGGTGGACGTGAAGGGCGAAATCCTTGAGCTGAAAAATACCATCAACACCATGGTGGACCAGCTCAATGCGTTCGCCGGCGAAGTCACGCGTGTCGCTCGCGAAGTGGGTACCGAGGGCAAGCTCGGCGGACAGGCGCAGGTTCCCGGCGTTGCCGGCACATGGAAAGATCTTACGGACAATGTCAACGTGATGGCCGCGAACCTCACGGAACAGGTTCGCGGCATCGTGAAGGTGGTGACTGCCGTTGCCAACGGCGACCTGACTCAGGAACTGACGGTGAATGCCAAAGGCGAAGTGGCAGCCCTCGCGGAAACAATTAACAACATGACCGACACGCTGGCCACGTTCGCCGATCAAGTCACAACGGTGGCCCGCGAAGTAGGAGTTGAAGGCCGCTTGGGCGGCCAGGCAAACGTCCCCGGCGCTGCGGGAACGTGGAAGGATCTAACCGGCAACGTCAACCTGCTCGCCGACAACCTCACAAACCAGGTCCGCGCCATCGCCGAGGTCGCCACGGCCGTGACCAAAGGCGACCTGACTCGCTCGATTCAAGTTGAAGCGCGTGGCGAAGTTGCTCAACTCAAAGACAACATCAACACGATGATCAACAACCTGCGCCTGACCACAGACCGCAACACGGAGCAAGACTGGCTCAAAACGAACCTGGCGCGGTTCACCGGAATGCTGCAGGGACAGCGAGATCTGGCAACCGTGGGCCGGCTCTTGCTGTCGGAGTTGGCCCCGCTCGTGAACGCCCAACAAGGCGTTATCTACCGCATGGAATCCGACGACGCTGGCCGCCTCGTGTTGCTTTCCGCTTTTGCTGATAACGGCCAAGAAGGCCACCGGCAGAACCTGCAACTCGGCGAAGGCCTTGTCGGCCAGTGCGCCGCCGAGAAAAGACGGCTCCTGATCGGCGACTTGCCGCCTGACGCCGTTCCTATACGCTCGGGCCTGTTCGAGGCCGTGCCGCGAAATGTCATCGTGTTGCCGGTGTTGTTCGAGGACCGGGTCAAGGCGGTGATCGAACTGGCCTCGCTCGGCACGTTCACGGCATCTCAACTGGCGTTTCTCGAGCAACTGACCGCCAGCATCGGAATCGTGCTCAACAGCATAGAAGCCACGATGCAGACGGAAGGATTGCTGAAACAGTCTCAGCAGCTTGCAGCAGAACTGCAGACACAGCAAAAGGAGTTGCAGCAAACCAACGAGCAGTTGGGACTGAAAGCACAGCAGCTTGCCGAACAGAACGCAGAAGTGGAGCGCAAGAACCAGGAAATCGAGCAGGCTCGCCGCGCGCTCGAAGACAAGGCCAAGGAATTGGCTCTCACCTCCAAGTACAAGTCCGAGTTCCTTGCCAACATGTCGCACGAACTGCGCACCCCGCTCAACAGCATCCTGGTGCTCGGTCAGCAGCTCACTGAAAACGCGGACGGTAATTTGACGCACAAACAGGTCGAATTCGCTCGCACGATTCACGGCGCGGGCACCGATTTGCTTAACCTTATCAGTGATATTCTTGATCTCTCCAAAATCGAATCTGGCACCGTCTCGGTGGAGGCCGAGGAAATCTTCTTCAGCACACTCTTGGAAATGGTTGCGCGACCCTTCCGTCACGAAGCGGAAGACAAGAAGCTTGCTTTTGAAGTGCATCTCGATCCTCGACTGCCGCGCAGCTTTGTGACCGACTCGAAGCGCCTTCAACAGGTGCTCAAAAACCTTCTGTCCAACGCTTTCAAATTCACTGACAAGGGGAAGGTGCGGCTCTCCGTGTCGACCGTGGAAGCTGGTTGGAACGAAGGCCACCCTGTCCTCGGCGAAGGGGCCCTCGCCGTCGCCTTTGAGGTGTCGGATACCGGCATCGGCATCCCGCCGGAGAAACAACGCATCATTTTCGAGGCCTTCCAGCAAGCGGATGCAGGAACGAGTCGAAAATTTGGGGGGACCGGGCTTGGTTTGGCCATCAGCCGCGAGTTGGCGAGCCTGCTAGGCGGCGAGATCCATTTGCGTAGCGCTACCGGCGAAGGTAGCGTTTTCACGCTTTATCTCCCGCAAACCTACGTCGGTCCCGCCGCGACCGTCGCCCCCACAAGAAGCAGCAAAGCATCCTCTTCGGTGGCTCTCCCGTTGTCCCCCGCTAGCACCTCGGAGGGTCGCACTGAGCAGATTCCAGACGATCGCGATAACTTGCAGCCCAACGAGTCCGTCCTCCTTATTGTGGAGGATGACCCACACTACGCTCGAGTTTTGCTGGACCTGGCTCGAGACGAGGGCTTCAAGGTGCTGGTAGCCCTAAACGGGGCTGAAGCCCTTCGTTTGGCGCGCGAGTATCATCCTACAGCCATTTCTCTAGACGTCTTTCTGCCCGACATGCATGGTTGGACAGTCCTTAACCATCTTAAACAAGACCCGGCCACCAGACACATTCCGGTTCAGATGCTCACGCTCGACGAGGACAAGCAGCATGGCCTTGCCCACGGTGCTTTCGCATTTCTGACGAAGCCGATTTCTCCGGACGCCATCCGTTCTGCTCTCGGACGCATTAAAGAATACGCTTCACCTCGCAGAAAGAGGCTGCTCATCGTCGAAGACAACCCAGCCGAGCAGTTCACGGTCCGGCAGCTGCTCGCTTATGACGACGTCGACCTCACCGCAGTTGCAACCGGGTCGGAAGCTCTCCAGCTTGTCGGGGATCAACAGTTCGATTGCGTCGTGCTGGATCTCCGCCTCCCTGACATGTCGGGCTTCGACGTGCTCGAGTCCGTCCGTGACAATCCTTCCCTCGCCGACCTCCCCGTGGTCGTCTTCACTGGGAAGGAGCTATCGCCAGAAGAAGATGCTCGCCTGCGCGGCCTTGCTCGCAGTATTGTCGTCAAGGGTGTGGAATCACCAGAGCGGCTGCTCGACGAGACGGCCCTGTTCTTACATCGTGTCGTCGCCGACCTGCCGGCCGAAAAGCAAAAGATGCTCGACCGCCTGCATCGCTCCGATGAAGCGCTTGTCGGAAGGAAGGTTCTGGTGGTCGACGACGATGTGCGCAATATCTTCGCCCTTAGCAGCGTCTTAGAGCGCCGCGGCATCGCGGTCTTGACTGCTGGCACCGGCCGCGAGGCGATTGCCACTCTCGAATCGACTCCGGACGTCGCGATTGTCTTGATCGACATCATGATGCCCGAGATGGACGGGTTTGAGACCATGCAAGTCATTCGCCAAAATCGTACCTTCCGGCGCTTGCCCATTGTTGCACTCACCGCAAAAGCCATGAAGGGTGATCGCGAGAAGTGCCTCGAGGCAGGCGCCTCAGATTACCTGGCAAAACCCGTAAATACCGAGCAGTTGCTTTCGGTCCTCAGAATGTGGCTGCACAGATAAATCAATTGCTCCGCGATTGGACGGTATCCATGAGCACAACCGACAGGGTTAACATCCTCATGGTCGATGATCAGCCAGCCAAACTCCTGAGCTACGAGGCCATCCTCGCTGAGTTGGGCGAAAACCTGATCAAAGTGAACTCTGGCAGGGAAGCTCTCGAAGCCCTGCTCAGGAACGAGATTGCCGTGGTGCTCATGGATGTGAGCATGCCGGATCTTGACGGCTTCGAGCTGGCAGATATGATCCAGCAGCACCCCCGCTTTCAACATGTAGCGATCATTTTCATTTCCGCCGTCCACCTCTCTGACCTGGATCGCATCAAAGCGTATCAGCGCGGGGCCGTTGACTACATATCTGTTCCCGTAAATCCGCAACTCTTGCGGGCGAAAGTCAGCGTCTTTGCCGAACTCCACCGCAGGGCGGGACAGCTCGAAGCACTCAACAAAGAGTTGCGCAGGCTTTCTGCCAGCCTGATCGTCGCACAGGACGACGAGCGTCGCCGTATCGCCCGTGAATTACACGATGGCCTTGGACAGGATCTTGTCGCTGCAAAAATGATTCTTGACGGCCTGGCTCAGCAATATTCGTTAGCGGAGCCGGCGAGTCAGTCGCTCATCGATGTCTGCACCATCATCGATAATGCCATCCAGCAAATCCGAAGCACTTCTTATCTTCTGCATCCACCAATGCTCGATGAAGTTGGCCTCCACTCAGCGCTCCAATGGTATCTCGATGGGCTCTCCGAACGCAGCGGCATCGCGATTTCACTCGATCTGCAGCCCAAAGAATTCCCTCGTCTCGCTCCGGAGGTCGAGAGAACGGTGTTTCGGATCATCCAAGAGGCTCTCACGAATGTTTTTCGGCATTCTGGAGCACACCAGGCCTGGGTGAGTGTTGTGAATGAGGACGGGCGTGTCACTTGTTCCGTCGGCGATGACGGAATAGGTGTCCCGGATCAAATCTCAGAATTCCGGTCCGACAGCATCGGCATTGGCATTTCCGGAATGAGGCAGCGCGTAAAAGAGTTCGGCGGCACGCTGCAGCTCCGTAATACGGGCTCAGGGTCCCTTCTCGTCGCGACCATCCAGATCGCTTCGCCCGAAAGTTCACTTCCGTTGCCGTCAGGCGGCGTGAATGAGCCGTGACTAGCATCCGCTCCACACACCGAACTCGTGGAGTCAACGAAAGCAAGAACTGAGAGCTGCTGTTCTCCAGCGCTCGCTGACGGCATCATTCGCTAGCCCGTCTTTCGCAATAAGCGCAGAGCGAGCAGCTTAACTCTTGGTTTTTCAACGAGCCGATCGAAAAGGTCGGCACTACAGGCAGAGAGCTTTTGAAGGGAAT
>Ga0306922_10003971_pt1 | contig 13945 bp, 13 predicted proteins | sample sta12Cox44000082_FD_203758 | JGI IMG/M metagenome (GOLD analysis project Ga0306922, IMG submission 203758) | Lab enrichment of tropical soil microbial communities from Luquillo Experimental Forest, Puerto Rico - statoxic.12C.oxic.44.000.082 (v2)... | ecosystem: Environmental > Terrestrial >... | reverse complement strand
GCCATGGCTCTCGTGGGGTTTTCGCGGATCGAACTCGGGGTCCACTGGACGACTGACGTCTTGGCGAGCTTTGTCTTCGTCTCCCTTTGGCTATTGGCCATCGTGACGTTGTTCACGACTGAACTCAAAGGGGCGCAAACGAACCCGGTTCCATGATCCGGTGCCAACACCTGGTTCGTGCTACCGCTCGTCGACACCTAAGCCGAACGGCAGTTCCTCGGATAAGACTTCGATCCCGAACGCTGCCGGATATCAGCCATCCCACGGTAGGTTCCGAACCCATGCCGCCGGGCCGAGTTCGGCTACGCGTTGCAGCTGGCCGGTGCGGGCCAGCTCGACGACCTCCATCTAGGCAATAACGTCTTGAAGCTGGCGGATGACGGGCAAGGGTTACCGTCCTTCCGTATCGAACAGCTCGCCAAAGCTCACAACCGATGGCCGAAAGACCCAATAGCTCCTAACGGTCCCGTCCAAATGACGGCGCAGAGCGGATCATTGCGTCGTGGTCATCTACAAGCGCAGTCCATCTGCGATGACCCATACGCGCGGACTGCTCAGTAGAAGAGACGATGTCGGTAAAGAGAATGCTCAACATCACCACGTCGCCCTCGGGTGCCTGGTGACTTCCGGTGAGGAACTCCTCGATTTCATCCACAAGAGCATCGGTGTCGCCAAGGAAGAACAGATGGTCATCGCCGGGCAGTTCGACGTACTTGGTGCCGGGAATGTGTTCGGCCATGTACCGACCTGCCCCCACCCTGATGAGGCCGTCCCCTTTTCGATGAAGGATCAGTGTGGGCATAGACAGGTTGGGCAGGAGATGGCGTTCATCTCGCCGAAAGGCGACCCGCATAGCTTCCGCGACGATCTCGGGATTGGCGCCGAGACGCTGGGACCTCGAGTCCCAACTGTGGAACGCGGCATCGCCTTCCCGGCTCGGAGATACGGCGCCCAAATCTGCGCCTGATCCCCATGCCTCCTTGAGCAGGGCCACACCTGGCGTTCTAACGCGTCTGCGGGTATGCCCCAGGGATAGTCGTCTTCGCGAACGTAGTAGGCGTGACTGTCGATGAGAATCAGCGCAGACACCCTGTCGGCATGGTTCGCCGCGTAGTTGATAACGACCGGACCAGCTGAGCCGTGGGCCACGAGCACCGCTCGTTCACAGCCGACAGCGTCGAGTATCGATGTCAGATCATTATCGCTGTTGGTGAAGCCACCTCCCGAAGAACCGATTCCCCGGCCCTCGTGCCAGACACTTCGGGTGAAGCTCTGAAGCCGTTTCGCAAAGTGGACGAAACCAGGGTCTTCCCAGAGCAGATCGATGGGCCGGGCGAGGCCGGGAAGGAAGACGAGATCCAGGGAACCCTCTCCGATTACGTGGTACGCAAGGCTGACCCCATCGGGCGTCTTGGCATACCGAGTAGTCGGACGCTCCTCCATTCGCCCAAGTCTTGCCTGGCGCCGAGATGGATGCTCGGGAAACTGTGCTCGCCGAGTACGTCGAGCACTACAACTCGCACCGCCCCCACCGCTCTCTCAGCCAGCGTGCCCCGTCCGCACCCGATATGCCTCCACGTCGCGACGACGTCAACTGCGCAAGGCTACGAAGAACCGATTGTTTGGCCGGCCTCATCCACGAGTATCGGATGGTCGCGTGAGCTGGACGGATGGGTTCTCGGCACCCACACGTTCCAAAGCGCCCAAGGGTCCGCTATGGAGTCACGAACCACCTCAACCTCTACGTACCAAAATTCAAGAGCGTGGACCGTAAGAGCGTTTTCATTCGTGCAATCGGAGAAGACTTCTGCGTCAGTGAAATCGCAACTCTTCCAGGAATGGAAGATGCGGGCATGTTCCGCATCCAAGCCAAGCGGTACGGCGTGGGTGCTTTTGAACGCGTGCTAGCGATCGGTCGGCCGACCGCATAGTTCAGGTGGGAAAAGGACCGTACGGCCGCTTTATAGAGCGGAACGCGTACTATCCCCTGGAAGGGGCCATCGACATAACCCGGTGACGAGGGAGATGCAGGTCGCGCCGACATCGATTTCCCACGCTAAGGCATCGGATTTACCACGACCCTGACCAGGGATTCCATATGCGGTTACCGACTCCGCCGAGCCCGTCAAAGGAGCGGAGCCGTATATCCGGTTTGGATCGGCAGTAGTCGACCACGCAGCGAAGACAGCTAGAGCTCGAACAGCGCGCTCGTCGCAAGGGCTGCACGCGTCTCGGCGACAAGAGCGCGGACGATCGCGCCAGCAGGTTCGACGCGCCGTATGAGACCCGCACTCTGACCGCCAACAACGAGCAATGCTTCCCTGTTGCCCGCCGCAACGGCCTCGTTGAGTTCTGCGAGCACTGGTGCCGGGTCGATCTCGACTTCATCCACTCGCGCCTCCCAGCGTTCAACGAAGTTGGTGCGCAGAAGCCGTAGGCGTGTTTGATATCCGAGTGTCCCGGGATTCGGGTTCATCGCGTTGACAAAGCTGGCTTGGATCCAGTCTTCAGAGGGGTGGGTGACTAAGGCCTTCTTCCACCGTTCTCCCACGGGTGATTCGGTGGAGGCGAGGAAACGACTTCCGACATTGACTCCGGCTGCACCGAGCGCCACAGCCGCCGCCACACCCCTCCCGTCGGCAATGCCACCAGCAGCGACGACGGGGACCGGACGTACCGAATCGACGACCTGTGGGACCAGGCTCAAAGTGCTCACGGTTCCGGCGTAGCCGCCGGCCTCACCACCTTGGGCAACGATGACATCGGCGCCGTGGTCGACTGCGATCTTCGCCTGGTCCACGGTTGTGATCTGCTGCATCACGAGGCTGCCAGCATCATGGACCTGTTCGACGAGGTCGGTGCCCGCCTGGTCGAGCGCGAAGGAGACAATGGCAGGGGCACGTTCAAGTGTGACGACAAACGCGTCTGGGTTGAGATCGGGAACGACGTGATTCACGGCGAAGGGATGGGTTGTCAAGTCGCGCAGTTCGTCGAGTTCACGCCTGAGCTGGTCTGCTGGACGGTTCCATGCACCGAGACTGCCGAGTGCACCTGCATCGCAGACCGCCGCCGCCAACGCGGGCGAAGTAAAGATGCTCATGCCCGCTTGGATGATCGGCACCTCGATGCCAACCAGGTCACACAATTCCGAACGCACTGGCCTCCTCCCCATTGCGACCGTTCTGGCATTTGAGCGGTCTGCGAGCCATCCGCGATGTGCCCGCGTATCCCTCTGTCCGTGCCACTTGATCTCGTTCACCGAATAGCGGGGGTCGAGATGCACCATCCGGTCATTCCCTCGGCTTTCTGCGATCATCCGCGACTACATGCGGATTCAAGCGGTCATCGCAACGGCCTCGCGAACGCCTCTGATGGTGTCACATATCCGAGGATCTTGCGGGGTCTTGTGTTCAGTAAATATTTTGGCTCTACGGAAGATTGAGTTTGGAGGAACTCACCCACCTCGTCACAGAGGTTCGAGGTACCTCCGCGCTGCTACAGAAAGCTCACCGTTACCGAATTCCGGCAAGGCGGGCTAGACCCGGGCCCTCACCGAACCGCAGCGGGTGCCGGCCAAACTATTGGTGCAGGCGATCTGAGATCGGGTCGGCCGGATCCCGAGACCCCATTGTCGGGTTTTGCGCACAGGAACCCGGAGAGTAGGTGTGGAAGAGTGGGAGCACACCGTCCCACCTCGGGCCCTGATGAACTGAGGAGGAGAGGCAATGACCCCGTTGCCTAAGGACGCAAAGGAAGCGACCCGGAAGTACAGCACCCGTGCGGAGCGTGCGGAGAGAGGGAAGGCGGCCAGGGCCAACCTGCCCCGATCTCGGCTCGGGGAGTGGGCACCGCCGTCAGATCGAATTGACCCGCTCGCGATCCTGGAAGAGCAAGAAGCGACGCGGGTACCTGAACTCCTTCCCATTCGACACGGACGTATGGCGGCATCACCGTTCGCGTTCTACCGGGGGGCAGCTGCGGTCATGGCATCAGACCTGGCGTCTGACCCACGGAGCGGACTCGACGTCCAACTCTGCGGGGATGCCCATTTGGTAAACTTTGGCGGCTTCGCAGCACCGGATCGAGATCTGCTCTTCGATGTCAACGACTTTGACGAGACGAACCCCGGACCATTCGAGTGGGACGTCAAACGACTTGCCGCCAGCCTAGAAATAGCAGGGAGGGATCGAAACTTCAGCCCGTCCGAGCGCCACGATGTGGTCATTTCGGGTGCGCTCGCGTATCGAGAGACGATTCGAGAGTTCGCTGGGATGCCGATGTTGCAAATCTGGTACGCAAGACTCGACGTTTCAGGAATCGAGCGGCGATGGGGACAAGAAGACGGTGGTAAGGCCGCCCGAAACCTTGAGCGCCTGGCCGCCAAGGCCGAGAGCAAGGACAACCTCAAAGCCTTCGACAAACTTACCCGCGTAGAAGGTGGCGAGATCCGGTTCGACAGCGATCCGCCACTGCTCGTGCCTGTTTCCGAGCTTATGTCCGGAGTCGAGGCCCAACGAGTCGAGGATGCGATTACCGGTTCGTTGCACCGATACCGGCGAACCTTGCCCGAAGACCGGCGACACCTCTTTGACCGCTACCGGTTTGTCGATCTCGCCCGCAAAGTGGTTGGAGTCGGCAGCGTTGGGACCCGCTGCTGGGTGGCGCTTCTGCTCGGACAAGACCAGAATGATCCCCTCTTCCTCCAGGTCAAAGAAGCCGAAGCGTCTGTACTCGAGCAGTGGACCACCAAAAGCCAGTTTGCCAACCACGGACGGCGGGTCGTTGAAGGGCAGCGACTCATGCAGGCGGCCAGCGACATCATGCTCGGATGGGATCGCGTCGAGGGCGTCGACGGCGTGGCTCATGACTACTACATGCGCCAGCTCTGGGATTGGAAGGTCTCGGCGCCGGTCGAGTCCATGACTGCCGATCTCATGCGGACGTACGCACAGATCTGCGGCTGGACACTCGCTCGCGCGCACGCCCGCTCTGGTGACGCGACGACCATCGGTGCCTATCTTGGCTCCGGGGATGTCTTCGACACCGCGATGGCCAGTTTTGCCGAGGTCTATGCCGAGCAGAACGATTTGGACCATCGTGCCCTGACCGAAGCGATCAAGTCGGGACGCATGGATGCGACAACTGACGTCTGAATGGCAAATCGCATTATGAGCGTGCGAATCGTGTCCCGCGTCGCGTCGCCGTACCGGCTTGGCTGATCGTCGAGAATCGTTTCCCTCCTCGTCCAGAGATTGTCCGAACAAGTGCAGAACAGAACGATCTCAAACACCGCACGAGAGAATTAGAGAAAAATGACCACCGACCAGATCCTGTTCGGCGTGGGCTTGATTCTGGTCCTCGCGGTGGGTTCGCAGGTGCTGGCGAGCCAGCTGCGCATCCCGGCGCTCATCATCCTGCTCCCGGCGGGCTTCACTGTTGGTGCCCTAACGACCGACGTCAACCCGGATCATCTGCTGGGGTCGGCGTTCCAGCCGCTGGTCTCGCTTGCGGTGGCAGTGATTCTCTATGACTCTGGCCTGGCCCTGGAATGGGGCAAGGTGCAAGGCCGGGCCCGCCGCGTGGTGCCCAGGCTGGTCGTCTGGGGGGTGCCGATCACGATGGCGTTCGCCGCAGTGCTCGCCGGCCCATTACTGGGAATGTCCGGCGGGGCGGCGCTCATGCTCGGCGCGATCTTGGTGGTGTCAGGGCCGACCGTGGTGGGCCCGCTGCTGGCGTTCGTCCGGCCGTCCGACCGCCTACAGCGAATCTTGTCCTGGGAGGGCTCGCTGATCGACCCGGTCGGCGGCATCTTGGGCGCAGTGGTGTTCAACGCGGTGCTGGCCAGCACCAGCGGGGGCGTCAGTCACCCGCTAAGCCGGTTCCTACTGTCCATCGGCATCGGTGTGGCCGGTGCGGTGGTGGGCGTCTCCGTGTTGTGGTTGTGTCTGTGCAAGCTTGATCTAGACGACACGCTCAGCACCACGGCCCAGCTGGCATGCGTGGTCGGAGTGGCGGCCGCCTGCGACATAGTCCGGGACGACGCCGGGCTCATCGCCGCGATCTTGATGGGACTGGCGGTTGCCAACCTGCCCGCGTTTGACATGCCGGACAAACGGCCGTTCTTCGAGACTTTCGTCCAGCTCTTGATCGGTGTCCTGTTCGTGTCAATCTCGGCCACCGTTACCCCTGAGTCGCTGCAGCACGTTGTGCTGCCGACCATCGGTTTGGTGGCCGTCCTGGTGCTGGCGACCCGACCACTGGTCGCGTGGGTCGCCACCATCCGAACCGAACTCTTGGGGGGCGAACGCGCGTTTATCGGCTGGATGGCACCGCGCGGCATCGTCGCCGCGGCCACGGCCTCCACGTTCGGGGCCACGCTGGTCACCCACCACGTCGGCGGCGCGTCCAAAATCTTGCCCGTCGCCTTTTTGGTCATCGTCTTAACCGTGGCCATCTATGGACTGACCGCCGTCCCGGTTGCCCGTCGGCTCGGCGTCACTCGCCCCGCCCGCAGCCGCCCTCTGCTGATTGGCGGCGACCCGTGGGTGATCGACCTGGCCCATGCCTTCTGCGCCGCGGGTCTCGAGGTCCTCCTGTGGGCCTCCTCGGACGCACAGCGCGCCGAAATCGAGCATGCGGGTCTCGAAGTGGCTCCGGGCGAGAGACTCGCCGCGGCCATCGCTCAGGGCGCCGACGTCGAAGGCGTCACGGCCGTCCTCTTACTGACCGACGAAGATGACTACAACGCCCTTGCTGCCACGATCGTCGCGGGCAACTCCGATATTCCGGTCTATCGGGTGGCTCCAAGCCAATCCGGCGTGGTGAGCTCCACCACGGCTGGCGAAGCCCTCTTCACGCCTATCCTCACGCACCCAGCCCTGACCGCCCGACACGCTGCCGGCGCGACGTTCACCACCCAAGCGTCCGATGGTGGGACCCCTCAGGCCAGCGACCTGTTGTTCCGGGTCAACTCCGACGGCACGTTGATCCCTGTAACACCTTCCAGTCCCCCCAATCCCCAGCCAGGGGACACCCTGGTCCTGCTGGGCCCGGAGAAAACCGAAAAGCCCGAATAGCAGCTTCCGTATGATGCCGCGGGGCACGCGGTCACTCTTGCGACGCGACTCCACCGCCCAGGTGAGATCTGCCCGATGAGGTGCTGACCGCCCAGGTCACGATGGCAAGGTGCCCTGGCGAGCTACGGCGACAGCCACACCAGACTGGCAGGAATCCGGCTGCCGATGGTTGGGTGTTCAGACTCCGGCTCCTAAACAGGGGCACGACCGATTCGCTGTTGGACCACGCCGAAGAGAGCGTGCGCAAAGTCCAATTACGACCAGATCGTCCAACGAAGATCAGATTCAAGATGATCTGGACTATGACCACCAGAGGAGCAGGGGGAGGCCGTTCAGCCTGTGCCGTATCGGCCCGTCGCCTTTCCCTTGAAATGTAAAGGGGACAGGGTGCCTGCCCGTCCGGGATGGGCTACGCATAGCGGATACAGAGAGACTGAGGCCGTTGTCCGTGTTCAGGATCTTGGCGGGCCATGTCCGTCGGGCGGTCTTGAGCAGGTCCACTCTTAGGACCACCGGGTCGGGTGCTCAACTCGCCAAAAGATATGCGTTTTTGCCGATTAGCCACAGCCCGAGCGCAGTCGCGCCGATGACGATGATCAAATCCTTGTGCCGATCAATCCATCCGTCCAATCGCCGAAGAACCTCAGCGCTTCGCGCCGGGCGCAATACGACATAGATCTCCATGGACAAAAAGGTGGATACCGACAGAAGCCCAAACAGTATGAGGGTGAGGTAATCGGCTGCTGATGAGAGTTTGGCTCCTGTGATCGTTGCAGACGCGGTGACGACAAGAACCGAGGGTTGAAAGAAGGCACCAAGGCCCATGGCGAAGACGGCTGACATCTCATCGAGTCGGGCTCGCCAAGCCTTCTCCTTCAGCAGCGGACGAGGCCGACGCATCCGGCGGCGCTGTCGTTCCGCGATACCCAGCAGAAGCAGTCCCAAAACAAGCTTCGCCACCAAGATGCCGGTCGATGGTGACGTACCGCCGGCGGGAGGTGAATTTCCGGTGGCCGAGATGGTAAGTGCGGCGACTACCGCCAGCGCCGCCAGCCAACCGAAGATGAACCCTGCACCATTTTGCACCCCCTTCTTGGACGCCACGATCAGGATGAAGAAGGTAATCGCGACTGGATAGACCGCCATGGCAAACCCGATGACAATGAGGTCGATATCCATCGGACTTACCGCCCGTTTGACTCTCTGTTAGCCGCATCCGATATCGCAGGCAGGTTCTTCAATGCTGGCACCTTGAAGCCCGACGCTATCTGCATTAGCCCCAGCCGGTTTGGGACGTCCTGGGCACGTTGTGTCGGCACTTCTCGGTCATCAGTGTTGGCAGGAAATGAGTTTCAGGTCTGAGGTAGCGTCAGAAGTGGATGGTGAGTAGAGGTGTTCGATTTGACGACTTAGCGCCAGCGGAGATGGTCGCATTTCTAGACGAAGCAAGGCGACATACGGAACTCGACCCGTCCAGCGCAGATCTCGGAACAACGTGGGCGGACCTGGCGCCAATATGGGGCTGCAATCGTTGCGATTCGGAGCATTCAATTGACCAGATAATTGTGGTCAAAGTTGAACCTCGCTGTCCTCAATGCGGTGTGGAAGGGTGGCAATACGTTGCTCCGCGTGCGCGCAAGTGACTTGTACCGATCAGCCGACCTGTCCGGGTTGGGCGCTCAAGCGCATAGAGCGAGTCCGGCTGATCTGAATCGCCGCAGCTCAAGGCCGAGCGTGATGAGTCTGGGATGCTAAGACTTGCCAGGCTCGAATGATTCTGTGAACAGACCACCCTGTGCGGCTCCCGAACCGGCGAGACCTCCTCCCCGACCGCGTAGAACGAACGCGATTACCACGGCGATCGCTGCTCCGGCGAGTGGACCGGCGGCGTACACCCAGTAGCCCGTAAAGGTGTTTGACACAAGATCCGGTCCGAAGGTGCGAGCCGGGTTCATCGACGCTCCAGAAATGGGACTGCCCCACAGTCCGGCTAGTGCTATGTAGCCGCCCACACCGAAAGCCCCGAAGATTCCGACATTTTGAGCACCTGAGGCGGTACCAAGGATCACACTGACCAAACCGGTAGTCAGCAGTAACTCCATCCAGAAGGCCGCCATGTTCGAATATCCGTGTGCCGGATAGTTGCTGCCGTACTTAGAGGAGACGTTGATTATGGCGTGGAGTACCAGAGCGGCAAAGGTGGCCCCGGCGAGCTGCGCAACGATGTAACCCGGTACACGTCTCCACTGGAAGTCCCTTCGCAGAGCGAATGCGATACTGACCGCAGGGTTGAGGTGAGCACCCGACACCTTCCCCATAAAGAGGATAATGGCCATCACCGTGAGCGCGGGTGCAACTACCGCGGCCGAGTGGCTTATGACCCCGGGGAAGGCCTGGCCCATCATTCCTCCTCCAGCAGCGGCGAGTACCAGGAAGAAAGTCCCGAGAACCTCCGAGAAGAGGCGACGCCATTCTTGGCGTGGGTCTTGGAAGTCCTGGATGCGCTTCATCACGTCCTGTTCGTAACGTGCCAATACACCGGCCGTAGGTTCCACATTGGTTGTCACCATCAACTCCCTCTTGAAGAACGCGTGCGGTGACCTTATGACGCTCAGTCGACGGGCTCGGGGACCCTAGTTGCGATGTTGGAAGTGCTCATGTATACGCCCTCCCGGGACCAACGAGATCAGTACGATGCCCGTGAACGCGATGAGTTGAGATCCGATGATGGCGTCCTCCCCCAGAGCAGTGATGCGAAACCTGCTGCATGGGTCCTGGCAGTTCGGGCGCCAGAACGATGTCCGGCCGTCCACCCACCGCGGAAAGGGCCCGGGCAGAATTAGGGCGTGATCAGCGCACAGGTAACCGAAGCTCCCATTGGACAGCCGCGTTCGGAACAAGACGCGGCACACATGCAGCGGTACGAGGCTGTGATCCGATGGCCGATTGTCGCGGCGGCTATTTTGCCGCTGATCGTCGTTCCCGAGACCGGCAATTGGTTGGGCATCGTCGTCGGCATCCTCAGTTGGCTGGTCTTCCTGATTGACTTCGTCGTTCATGAACGACGACTCGTGCACTATCTCCGCACCGCATTCGGGAAGTTTGATCTCGTCGTAGTGATACTCACGGCACCGTGGTTCTTGATTGGCGGTGCACACGCCGGCGGACTCATCGTCCTCCTGCGCTTAGCGCGGGTGGCGCGCCTGATTCTCGTGAGCCGAGGGGCTCGTCATCTCCTTAAGCGACTGGGTGCAGCTGCTGCAACGGGTGTCGGAGTCGTGGTGCTTGCATCGTTTGTGGCGTACCACGCGGAGCATGCGACGAACTCCGAATTCGCGAATGTCGGAGACGCGCTGTGGTGGGGCATCGTGACTTTTACAACTGTCGGCTACGGGGACATCGTCCCGAAAACGCCCGCCGGCCGATGGGCTGGAGTTACCATCATGGTCACCGGGATAGCCGTGCTCGGTGTGTTGGCGGGTTCTCTTGCCAGTTTTTTCCGGCACAGCGAGGGCGATACGAGTGACGCAACTGAGCAAAATCGACAGCCCGGAGGCGGTGATTCGACAATCAACGAAACACTTGACCGCATGATGCAGGAGATTTCGGCACTCCGATCGCAGGTCGAACTTTTGACGTCACGAAGTTCCGAATATCCGGACGAAGAGTGAGGTCGACCCCTTCCTTTCCGATGAAAATACCGCGTCGCAAGTCTCCCGATCGAGAGGAGGATATCTTCAACGGCTCGCCCTCGGTTACACGCCCGACTGCCGAGACGTTGATGTCGTTGCTGGACTACGCCAACGGTGCTCTCTACCGGGTCCGTCTTCGGCGCATCTTGTCGCCAGCTCCTCCAGCGAGCGTCGGCAGCCAGTAAAGACTTACGCCACTCCTTCTAGGTCTGCAGCGGGTGGCCTGGCGATGATGTAAGCGATTACGCCGATCACGGGGACAAAGACGATGAATAGAAACCACAGCGCCTTTGCGACTCCATGATGGTCCCGTCGCCGGAAGTTATCGATGAAGCACCAAATGACGATGAAGATCCACAATACGAGCCCCGCAAAAATCAGCAAGCTCCAAAAGACACTCAGCAGTGGATAGCTATAGGCAAACAACACGTTCCCTCCCAATTCAAAAGGTCCGAACCTTCTGCGGTTCATCTGCACAAGACGTAGCCTGTCGAAACGAAAGGCTACTTCGATGATTTCGATCGTCCAATGGAGCGGACCCATTGACAATCTGTGGGCTCGGTCAAGGCGAGCCCATCATGGCGAGGATGAACGGTGAGCACCAGCACCGGTACCGCTCGCTGGCAGCGTTGGCCTTCGAACTGACCCTCGCCTCTTGCCCATGGGGACGGGGGTCGTCGCTTCGGTCGCAACGTGCTTATCGACCGCTCCTGTTGGCGTTGACCGTCCACTACGTGCCGTGGTTCGAGCGTCTCACGGCCAACAAGCGGCAAGCACATTGTCCCGTTCGGGGGCCACCTGAATTTGCCCAATCAAGCACATCGCGGTCAGGTACCAAACCGCCTAGCGTCTGTCAGCACCTGCTTGATCGCCCCTTGCAAGAAGCGGAAAGAAGTGACCGGCGACGCTCCTGAGGAACGGAACCACTGACCCAGGAGTGAGCGCTGCATCGGAGCCATCGAGCTCCGAAGGAAGTTTCACGTCCATCTCTCTGGCTTTGGCGATGAGTCCGGCCCCCACCCCCTTGCCCAGGGTGCTCAAGGCCTGGCCCACCACCTCGGGGTCCATCGTCCACGCCGGCACCGGAAGCGACTTCACGCGAGCCCAGGTCTTGGGGTCGCGGGGCGTGGTGAGCGACAACACGTGATCGAAGGTCCGGGCAGAGGCATCGCGTTGCGAGAGGGCGTCCCCGAGTCCCCAGGTCTTCCTCAACGTGGCGAGGAGCGAGGTATGGCGGTATTCCTCGTTGTACACGGAGCCCGATTCGACCCAGGGCGAGACGATGACGGCGGGCACCCGGTAGCCGGAGCGCTCGAAGGTGAAGCCGAGCTCGCCGGCGGGCGCGGCCGGGTCCGGTGGCGCGACCGTGGGTGGAGCGACGTGATCGAAAGTTCCGCCCGGCTCGTCCCAACTGATCAGGAGAACCGTGTTCCAGACGTTGGTGCCGGTCTCGGAGGTGGCTGATCGGTAGGCGTTGAACACCCGCTCCAAGAAAGCCTCGCCCGAAAGCGTCGAGGACGGGCTGTCCAACTCGATGTCCACCTGACTCGACAGCGAACGACCCAAGGCCGGGTGATAGTCACCGTGTCCGCCCAACATATTTGGCTCGATGAGCGCGAAATCAGGGAGCGTGCCGGCCGCCGCGTCCTTCTCGAACTCGACGAAGGGGACGAAATGGGTGGCCAGGCGGTCTCGTAGTCGGGGGAAGTGGATTATGCCGGTGAACGAGACGGGCATCGGTTCCATGACGTAGACCTTCCAGGTCTTGTCGTGGGCTTCGAGCCGCTCGAAGAGCGTCTCAGCATCGTTCTCCGTGAACCACTTGGTGACCGGGCTGTTCAGTACCAAGCCCGACGAGCTGGCTGCGGTCCAAAACGACCGGTTCATGAAGGTCTGTGACGGTACTTCGGAGAACCAGTGGTCGAAGACCCCGAAGTCCCTGGCGATGCCGCTGAGGACCGGAAGCTGTTCTGGGGTGTAGCCGGTCATGATGTGCGCGTACTCGTCGTAGGTGGGCTGGCGGCCGATCTCACCGGTGAACGTGGAGATGTAATCGGTCACGAACCCATCCATTGAGGGTGTCGCATCGGGGAGTGGCGCGTTCCAAGGCGCAGTGACGGCGGCACCGATCTTGAAGCGGTTGTGGTCGTCGATGACGTTGAACAACTGGGTGTTGGTGTGGAAGTACTCCTCGCCCGAGTCGGGGTTGGGCGAGTCCATGTCGGTGGCCACGGTGTAGGGAACAACCTTGCGATCAGCGCCGTGCTCAGCCCACGAAGGAATCGGGTTGCTGAGGTTTTTCCCTATGACTCCGTCGAATGTCTTGCCGTCGCCGGGGCCGTAGAGATGGCCGAGCACGTTGTCGAGCGAACGATTCTCGAACAAGACCACGACGATGTGGTCGAGGGCCTGCGCGTTATCGGGCGCCAGCATGAGACTCCCCTCCTCACCCCCACCGACCTACGAAGTCAACACACAACTCCTGATTAGCGGCTCTAACCCTCACCACAAATCGCGCCTTCGGCTCCCGCAGCGACGCACTGGCGCGGGCAATGTGTTATGAGAATTTTGGGCCTTGTCGAAAAGCAGCATCCGTCTTAACGTACAGAAAGATAAACCAAAGCAATCGCCTGTGCGTTTTCCCAGGCGACCAACCCCAGGAGAAACGCCATGGCAAAGTCGGACGGGGTCTTCATCTTTATCGGCACCTACATGGACGAGGCGTCAGCTCGAGCCGACTACGACACAATCAAGGACCTCCATTCGGCGGGGGCAGTCGGGACCTACGACGCCTCTGTGGTCACGAAGGACCTCAATGGCAAGGTCCACGTCAACAAGGACGAAATGGCTACCCGGCACGGGTCACTTCAGACCCATCACCTCCGCGACGACGCGCTGCGTGCTGCCAGCGCCACAGCTCTGTGCCTTAACGCGTCGCCAGGGCAACGTGCCTATCGTGCATATGCAAGGCCTGATCAGCAGGGCAGATTTACTTGATCAGCGTGCAGCGCCTTATGAGTCGGACGAGCCGCCAGCCTGCGGGTTCGTCTGACTCATAACGCGATGGTCGCACGATTGAACATCTGGCGGGGAACTACGTGAACGTCCGACTCGGAAGTTATAAGCACGACGGGGCGAATGGTCAACCACCGACACTTTCTCAGGAGGGTTGCTCAT
>Ga0306922_10003970_pt1 | contig 13948 bp, 11 predicted proteins | sample sta12Cox44000082_FD_203758 | JGI IMG/M metagenome (GOLD analysis project Ga0306922, IMG submission 203758) | Lab enrichment of tropical soil microbial communities from Luquillo Experimental Forest, Puerto Rico - statoxic.12C.oxic.44.000.082 (v2)... | ecosystem: Environmental > Terrestrial >... | reverse complement strand
CGGTCAAGGGATGATTTACAACAATCTGGAAGACAAGAGCGAAGTGCTGGCGATTGACTCCCGCAACCTTCAAGTGAAGTCGCACTGGCCAATCGCGCCGGCTGGAGCACCAGCACCGATGGCGATGGATCGCGAAAACCGTCGCTTGTTTGTCCCGGCCGCGAACCGGCGATGATGGTGGTGATGAACGCCGACAATGGCAAAGTCATCCAGTCATTCCCCATCAGCAATGGCGCCGATGCCGAGGTGTATGACCAGAAAACAGGGCTCGTCTTTGTGTCGACACGGGAGGGATGGGTCCACATCTTTCACGAGGACTCGCCCGATCACTACAGCGAGGCTGGTAAGGTGAAAACTGAGTTCGGCGCGAAAACGATGGCGTATGACCCCGAAACACGGCACATTTTCGCGGATACGGCCGAGTTCGAAAAAGCTCCAGGGCCAGCCAAAGAAAGCCCGCACCCACGTCCGAGGCCGGTGCCAGACACATTTCACCTTCTGGTCTATGCGCGGTGACAGTGACACGTAGTACTAGAAAGCGAGTGCCGCAGATTGTGGAGGCCGAAGGCCCACCCTTTTCAATTTGGACGCCTGTGTTGATAGCGGCTGGGCGGAGAGGGTCGGCAACGAACACAGCCGGGGACAGGGGCACGCGGCCTGCGGCCTTCCCAGACGGAAAAATGAAGTCCGTATCCTTGGCGAACGGCGTTTGGGCTTGCCATTTCCAGCAAGCAAAAAGCTTCCCGGAAAAAGTGCTAACCTATGGGTATTCCTGTTTTGTGCATGGTCGCAGTTTTTTATGCCAACCCTGCAAGAAATTCTGGAACGGGACGTCCGGGAAGCTGCCCCTGAGCTGTACGAGAAGCTCGACCGCAACCGCGTCCGCTGCTATTCGTGCGGACATTGCTGTCCCATTGCAGACGGGCAAGTCGGTGTCTGCAAAGTCCGTTTCAATCGTGGAGGGACGCTTTACGTACCCTGGGGCTATGTAGGCGGCGTACAGTGCGATCCCATTGAGAAAAAACCGTTCTTCCATGCCTATTGCGGGACTCTCGCCTACAGCTTCGGCATGCTTGGCTGTGACCTTCATTGCTCCTATTGCCAGAATTGGGTGACTTCGCAGGCGATTCGCGACCCTCACGCAGTAGTTCCGCCAGCACGTGTTAAGCCGGATATGCTGGTACAGGAAGCTTTAGAACAAGGCGCCCGTGTCCTGGTCAGCACCTACAACGAGCCGCTGATCACTTCTGAGTGGGCGATGGCGATCTTTAAGGAAGCGAAGTCTGCCGGTCTGGCAACTGCTTTTGTGTCCAATGGTAACGGCACTCCTCAAGTGCTCGAGTACCTGCGGCCCTGGGTGGATCTTTACAAGGTCGATCTCAAGAGCTTCGACGAGCAGCACTATCACCATCTTGGCGGACGACTGCAACCAATTGTCGAGACCATTCGCCGCTTATACGCAATGGGTTTCTGGCTGGAGATCGTCACCTTGGTGATCCCAGGATTTAACGACTCCGACCAAGAGCTGACCCGTCTCGCTGAGTACCTCGCTGGGGTGTCACCCGATATTCCGTGGCACGTCACGGCATTTCATAAGGACTACAAGATGACTGACCCGGACAACACCAGCCCAGAGACCCTCATACGTGCGGCGGAGATTGGTAAGAAGGCTGGTCTACGTTACATCTATGCGGGGAACGTTCCTGGCAGGGTGGGTGATCTCGAGAACACTCGTTGCCCTGATTGCCACGAGCTTCTCATCGAACGCTTCGGGTATCGCATTATCAATTACCGCCTAACCTCGGATGGCCACTGCCCGGACTGTAGTAAACCTATACCAGGACGTTGGGACCCGGCCTTCCGCGGCCAGATCACCTCGCACCCTTACGTACCCCGTCTGCGGGTTGCGTCCAACCTGATTAGTCTTTGGTGAGGCTGTGCTGGGGGAATCTTCGCAGGGTACTTTCTGTCGAGCTATTTTCGAATGCTTGATCCAATCGCCGGTCCATTCTGTCCTGTCCTTACCAATAACTCATCTCCGCTGAATCGGTTGCGCTTAGCGTGGGATATCGGTAGGCTTCCTGCTGATGATCTCGCTCCTGCTCGCTGTGCTCTTCTTCGTCGATGTCTCACTCCGTTCGCGAGCTACGTTCTAAGCAGAAGTCCTTGCCTTACGCCATCAAATTCTCGTCTTCCAGCGCGGCAATCAGAAACGGCAAGCAAAGGTGTCGCCTGCCGATCCCCTTCGTTGGGTGTGGCTCTCGCGGCTTTGGCCGGGGTTGGAGATCAGCGCTAAGCATAGTAAAACCCGAGACGTTGATTGCGTGGCACCACCAAGGCTTTCCCGCGCGCCACCAACTCGTCCGCCCAGCGCCGCGCAGCCGGCGCCCCCAAAGAGGAAAATCGTCGTCCTGGAGGATGACGCGAATGCAGTGATACTGGAACAGGTACAGCATCTCTTCGACAACTTTCACGGGCTTGCGCACCCGGACAACTTTGCCCGGCGCAGTCCGGTAGAAGGTATGGATTGAGCAGAACGAACACCGGCGTGCGCAGCCGCGGCTTGCCAGCAGTGGCAATGTGGGAAAACCGCCCATCTGTTCAGGTTCGAATGGCCGGTATGGGTAGGGGAGCGAATCAAGATCCTCTACGAGAGGCCGCGGCTCGCTCTCTGTGACTTGACCGTCCTTCATAAAGGCAAGTCCGGGGGTTTCGCGCCAATCTTTAATTGCTGAAAAGGCGATCGACGAGGTCGACGAGAGTGTGCTCGTCCGCGGATAGCACAACGCTGTCCAATTCGGGGAAATGTTTTACACCTCGTGGGGGCACAGGCTGGCGAAGTGCCCGGTGCTAAGACTGTCTTGGGGGCGCAGAAAACGAGTCAACAAGCTTACGTAGGTGGCGTGTGCCCAAAATCCGATCTGCCTCCTTGAATCGATCGTCCGCCTTAGGCGTCGTTGGCAACGCAGCCTAGGTCATCACTCGAATCCATTTTGTCAGGTGTATCATCGCCAAATCATGGGGCAATCTCGACTTCTGGCGCACCCACTGTGGGTCAACATGTTGGTGTTGGTTCCCTTGGCACTATACGTCGCCTGGCGAAGAAGGGGCATTCGGATTCCCGGACGGCAATTACTTTTCGCTACGATCTTCTCGCTAGCTTTCGGTTTGGTTGAAGCTGCATCAGCGATCTATCTGAGTGCGGCTGCCGGGTTGCTGCCAGGCTATACGGGAACACTGGCAGATGTGCAGCGCCTTGCAAGAGCAACCCAGCCAGAGACGCTATCCGCGGGTCAATTTCCCCCAAGCCTGCTGAGAGTCGAACTTATGCGCGAGGCCGCCACAATTGTCATGCTGGTCAGCCTTGCCCTCTTGGCCGCGAGCAAAGCCAGAGAGCGGTGTGCCATCTTTCTATGGACATTCGCTCTGTGGGATGTCAGCTACTATGCCGCGCTCTGGGCTACGATACGTTGGCCTACTTCCCTCGCCGACTTCGACGTGCTGTTTCTCATCCCCGTACCGTGGATTGCGCAGGTATGGTTCCCTTTGCTGGTAAGTGCTCTCACTCTGCTTGCCGTGGGTCTGAGCCGAAGACAAATAACAATCTAAGCCTCTGTGGTGACCGTCCTCGGCGCAGCCAATAGCAAAAACAAAAATGCAAGCATTCCCGTCGGTCCAAATCAAGTGGCTGATCGCGCCGAGTGCGTTCAATCGTGCCATCTTCGTTGCTGCTGTGTGCCTTAGATCGTGCAAGCCACAGCAAACGCCTGCTCGACGCCGAAGCGCATCCCATGCACCGGTAATGTCGGTGATGGGCTTAGCGGGATCGCTGGGCGTTGGCTTGCCCCAAGGGGAACAGATAGTGTTCTGGCTTCGTCTCGCCGAAGCGTGAACCAATCGGCGTGGGCTCGGAGCAGGTCAAATAGCTCCGCGTTCATGGGGATCTGACGCCCGGTATTGGATGCCGTCTTTGCCTTGCCGACTGTTACCTCGCGTCGAACGAAGTTCACCTGCTCCCACGTGAGGGCAAGAATCTCGCCAGACCGCATTCCTGTAAGGAGCGCAACCCGCACAAGGGTCCCGATGGTCTGCGACTGGTCATTCCGACCAAAGACTCTGGTTTTCTTGCCGTCGCTTTGCGTGTACAAATCCAGCGTTGGCTAAATCTTTGAGTGACGTAGGATGCCCTGCACAGTCTTTGACTTGACATGGCGCTGAGTTTGTTCATTCAGCACGCCGCGACGAAGTGTGGGATTACCAAAGTGGCCGTAACCGAAGCGCTGGAGGACGATTCCGCAGCAGGACAGTCGTAGATGTACCGTCGCGAGGCCGACTACTGGACGCATAGAAAGTCCGCCGTCCCAGCGGTGATAAACATCTATCTATCAGAAATTCATCGTCTCGGAGCTGGAACATGAGCCGCATCCTAGTAGTTGGTAGCGAGGCCCAAGTGAGTCGGGAGATCGGCAGTGCACTTTCTGCCGCAGATCTTCCTGTGGAGTACTCTGCTGGGCACGCAGATACCCTACATCGGCTACGCGTTCGGTCGTTCGGTGTTGTCATTACTAATCCCGACAGTACTGTCGAGGAAGACCTGGCGCTGCTGGAAGAGATGCGTACCATCAGGCCGGGGGTTAAGTGCATTGTGCTGGCTCGTCACAGTACGCCGGACGAAGTTATTGCTGCGCTTCGTGCCCGAGTATTCGCCTGCTTCACACCTCCTCTTGATCCCGGTGAGATCGCGCACTTGGCCCAAAGCGCGGCCTCCGACAGCCAATGGCGGGACGACATACAAGTGCTGTCAGCCCGGCCCGGATGGGTGTCAGTGCGGATAAACTGTCGCCTGCTTACAGCCGAGAGACTCATGACTTTCGCCAAGGAGTTGAGCGCTCAATTGCCTGAAGACGCGCAGCAGGAAATCATGCAGGCGTTTAGAGAGATTCTGCTGAATGCAATCGAGCACGGAGCCGCGTTTAATCCCGAGCAGGTGGTTGAGGTCACCGGCGTTCGCACCGGAAGATCGATGGTGTTTTACGTTCGAGACCCGGGTGCTGGTTTCCGCCGCGAATCGCTTACTAATGCTGCCATAGCAAATCCGGCAGACGATCCTACGGCCCACATTGTGCAGCGCGAAGCAGAAGGATTACGCCCCGGAGGATACGGTCTTCTTCTAGCCAGCGGGACCGTGGATGAACTGATCTATAACGAAATCGGCAAATGAGGTGTTGCTCATCAAGTATGTGGATCCTGCATTGGCAGGTGACAAGGCTTAGCACGAACGGTCAGTCGAGAGGCAGTGGAGATTCCACACAAACGCTATCTAAGATCCCTGATGAAGGGTCCGCCGGATTTGCGATGGACGCCGGCGACACCGTATCCGGTCGATAGGATCGTTATCCGCCTCCCTTGCAACATGACGCCGCTCCGCTCCGACCACAGACGACTTTGCCATCTTTTCCTTTGCCAAAACTGGATTCCGTGCACGACAACGGCACTCCAGGCGCACCGTTTCGGTCCCACGGGCGCTCGAGGGAATTACTAAATGGGTACCTCCAACCGAAAAACTGACGCAATTGAGCGGGTCCGTATGGTATGCATCTGGTTCAGCGCGCCACCAGAGTCCACTGTCGGCGGATTCTCTGCCAAGGGAGCGTGGAATTCAGTCAGCGAGAGGAATCCATTTGGACTCAGAGATAGACGTGCCAGACAGCATGTTTGTCGTTACAACTTCGTGCACCACATGCGGAGAACAGTTCTACGTCACGACCCTGGAATCTCCTCGGACGGCAGAATATACGTGTCCTGATTGCAGCGAGGTGCTATTGGGCGCCAAGGCCAAGGCCAGACCAGGCGAGACTGGCAGGCCATTGTCATAGGCGCCTCGTCGCCTCTTGACTTCGAAAACGCCTTTGACCTCGTGCGACGACAGGTCGTGCTTGTCGATGTCGCCTTGCGGGTCGTTGCATTGATTTTGGTTTGGATCAGCCACCTGCTAAAACGGGCCTAGCGATCGCGCTATGAATTTCAGGCGGGCTTTGCGCTAATTCCTGAAATGAATGCTGGTTGGACCGACCGTCGTCCCGCATTCCCTTGGACGTTTAGTCGAGGGTACGAACTTCGCACCCCCATGAAGCGCGGAGAAGAACGAATCGGGTCGAGTCTGGGATCGATCAGAATGAGGGGCACCCAAATTTCGCGGCGTCCGTGAGCTTGTTCAAGGCTACTGAGCGCATCGTACGGCTTTCCTAGAGCAATTAGAGCTGGAACCAATGCCGAATGAATGACGTTGTTGCGGTCGAACGCCAGGATGTAATCGACGAGCTCCTCTGCTCTTTGCTTCTCACCTGACCGCGCCAGAACATAAGCCTCCATGGCGAGAAGCGAGCCATTATTAGTGATTCTGGAGAGTCGACTCCCTGCTTCCAAGGCGGTCTTGTGGTCTCCGTTGTAGGCTGAGATAAAACTCAGCTGTGCCCATGTCACTTCCCAATCGGGAAAACGCTCGACGCAGTTCTTAACCTCCCGCAACGCGCTCTCGACCTTTCGCTCCAGGAATAATCCATGTGCCAACCACGAGCGAAAGATCGCCGTGTCCGGACGATGCTCCAGGAAATCGCGCAGGATCTGGATCGCCTCAGGTACGCGCCCATCCCGCATTAATCCGATGGCGAGGAATTGAGTGGCGGTAAAGTGAAATGGGATGATATCCAAAATTTCGCGTAATTCTCGCTCTCCTTCGTCTTGCTTGTCATCAAACGCCCACAAGATCGCGGCATGCGCAGCTCGTGCGCCGGGGAGTCCCGGATCAATCGCCAGTGCAGCTTCACTGGCACGAAGGCCTAATCGTACCGTCTCTTCGGCAGAAATGAGTCCCCGGCCGCTGGCAAAGATGACGGAATTAGAAAGACCAATGAGGGAAGACAAATGGCCTGCATGTCTCTCCGTAGCTTGGGTAAAAAATCGAATTGCCAATCGAAGATCGTCCCCCTGGCGACCTTCAAAGGTGGGAGAAAACATACCCAGCACGTGAGCGAGGCCCTTCAAGTAAAGGTCAAAGCACTCCTCCCCGCCTTCAAGTGCCTCGGCAATCTCGTGGTGCTCAACTCCGGTTTCGGGCAGGGGTAGCTGCCGAGCGATCCAGCTCGCCACTTTGCACGCTAAATCTCGCCGCTGGGCCGCCTTTACAACGCACGACGAGAGGATTGTTTGATCCGAGGCGCGGAGAATCTCAACTTCCGCACCAACTCCCGTGCCACTCTCATGGAAAAGACGTCCTGTTGCAAGCAGGCTCAATTCCAGTTTCCTTGTCGCCGCCAGTGGATCTGCCGACACGCGATCGAGGGCTGATTGATTGGTCACCTCTAACCCGATGATGCGCAGATGAGAAAGAAGCGCCGCCACACGACTCGCCAGCCTGTCAGCAAAATCAGCAAGGCTGGGCGCACCTTTGCATTCGAACTGAAGGATTCCCACGCGCAACGCACCGGCCTGTGCACTTTCGGTCTCAGACGTCGATTCGACCATAGTTACGGGCAGGACAAAACGATAGCCCCGTTTGGCGACGGTTTCGATTACATCCACTCCCCCCGAGGCGTTTCCAAGCTGCTTGCGGATTTCACTGATGCAATGGTGAAGACTTCCTTCTCCCACGAAGGCGTCCCGCCACACCTGCGAAAGCAGTTCGTCTTTCAAGACGACTCTCCCGTTTCTGGAGGCCAGATACCGCAGTGCTTCTAGCTGCTTGGGAAAGAGGTGAACCCGTTTATCGGCAATGCGCAGCAGGTCGTCGGAACCCAGAACAAAGGGACCAAAGAACAGGACGTCTTTGCACTTGCCAGAGGAGGGGGCGTGCATACTTCCGCATTTCACTTCAGGAGCGACCGGCCATGATCTAGCTGCCCCTCTAAGTTGGTCCTGTCGAAGAGAACTTCTGACGTGTCGCCGCAGCACTCATCCCTTGGCTCTAGCCGTCGAATGGCACCGGCAAACACAGGAAAAACGTTTGCGACATATTAGCTCGGGATCACCTCAATTGCACGCGGAATTCGCGAGGTCCAGTGAAATTCTCGTCGTAATTCGTTCGCCAGAGATTTCTTACATCCCGGTGAAAAAGATCGCTATTGGGCAACGTTTTTACATCCGCCTTCTTCGTGCTTCAAAGATAAGAATTTCTTCAGAACTTCTTAAGGACTTTGGTTGAAGAAGCAAGTAGACTGCGGCGCATGTAGGGACAAACGACGTGAAGTCGTCGTACTAGTCCCAGACTTCAAGTTTTCTTGCGGCGATTTCCGGCCATCGTCGAAGCCGTTCTCACCGTTTGCCGCAGCCTTGCTTCCGTGCGCCACTAACGAACGACAACCGATGGGCGTTCCCATTGGCTGGAGATTATGAATCATGGCTTTTGCTGATAGCAATGAAACAGATCCGCTGGAGCAAGTCGTCATTCCCCTTCATGCGGAGGAAGTTTCCGTCGGAAAGCGTCAAGTCGCCACGGGACGTGTCAAGGTCTCTACGCTAACGCGTGCACGAGAGGAGTTGGTGGAGGAAATCCTTCAGAGCGAGCGTGTGGAAGTGGACCGCGTGCCAGTGGGCAAGGTGATTACGCAGATGCCGGAAGTGCGGACGGAGGATGACACCATGATCATTCCCGTCGTGGAAGAGGTCGTGGTGCTGCAGCGCCAACTGGTGTTAAAGGAAGAGGTGCGGGTTCGACGAATACGTGAAACGCAAAATTACCGGGAACATGTGGTGTTGCGCCGGCAAGAAGCCGTCATCACTCGGGTTCCCGAGGACAACAACTCAGCTGTCGCAGTTGCGGCACCAGCACAAAAAAAATTCGAGACAAAGGAGTAAAGAGGACTATGGCTTGGGAAAAAGTAGTAACTGCTTACGACAGCGTCGATAAAGCAAACAACGCTCTCAAAGTTCTCCAGAACGCCGGCTATGACACATCCAACCTCAGCGTCATCGACCGCACCTCTCTCGGGTCGCATGATACGGACCATGTTGGCCTCTGGCGACGGCTATTCGGTGACAACGTGTGGGATCACGAAGCCGCAGTGTATGGCGATACGCTCGATAAGGGAGGAGCAATATTGGCAGCTCGCGTACCAAATGATCAGGTAGCCAAGGTCATGGCGTTACTGGATGTACACCAGCCGCTAGACGTGCACGCGGTGGCGGCCAAGATCGGTGAGGACGTCCCGGTGCAAGCAAAGGCTCTTGTCACCGCACCAATAGCCAAGGCTGATGCCAACGACCCCGAGACGCTCCGCCTCGCCGAAGAGCAACTCAATGTCGGGAAGCGAGTCTTCGAGACCGGCACAACTCGCATCCGTCGCTTTGTGACGGAACGTCCGGTCGAAGCACAGGTGAGCCTGCACGAAGAGCATGCCGAGGTGGTTCGCAAGGCAATCACTGACCCCTCCTACGTTGCCGACATCGATTGGTCCGACAGGGCGTATGAGGTGACTGAGACCGCAGAGCAGGCCGTAGTCAGCAAGACGGCGCGAGTGGTCGAAGAAGTGAGTCTGCGCAAGACTGGAACCGACCGTGTCGAAACGGTGAAAGATACCGTCCGGCGCCAATAGGTGGAGGTAGAAAAGGTCAATCCCACCAAGGCGAGTTAGGGATCCATCAACCAGGGCGCCGGACCTTACGGCGCCCTTTTCTTTGTGTCGCGAAGAACATGCGACGCTGAATCTGCTTGAGCTCGAGATTGAATTGCCGGATTTGACGGACAACAGCCGTGGCCTCTTTCGCGCAAGAAATCTCGATCTCCCCTGAGACGGGGGCTGCGCGGCTCATCTCCCAACTGAAAGCCGCATGGGAAGACATTTCCCAATTAAGCGATCGACTTGTAGAAGCTTCCAAACAGCTCCACGGGATGCGAGATCAGCCCAAGAGCTTGGTACAAGCCCGCCAGCAATATGAGGTTGAAGGCACTCTGCTCCTGATTGAGCCGACGGAACAGTATGCTCGGCTGCGTCCCGTTCGGCGCAGTCTCGAAGCGATGCAGGAATTCGACAGAAGAGCTTCAGCTAATTCGGCACGCGCACGAGAGCATATTGACGCCGAATTTCAGGACCTCCTGTGCTCCGCAGGTTTAGACCTTTGCGAACCCTGGCGCCTCCGGCAGAGCGCCGGCACAGGGAAAGAATGGCTCGATTGGGAACAGAGGCTCTCCAGGCGAGGGACGCGAGCCAAAGATTTGTTCGCGAAGTACCAGAAATGGTCCTCTACCGCAGCCAACAAGGCAGGCCCGACCCAGGAAGACAAGGACAGACAGAAACGAATGGAAGTCTGGTGGCGTCGGCAGGCGACCGTTAGCACTGTGCACGAGATAGAAGGTGGCTCCCATGCCCTTAGGCTGCGTTGGCTTGACACCGCAAACAAGCTGGTGGAGAGCCTCCGCCGGGAACGAGCGGAGATTCTTTCGTTGGCCGACACGATGATCCAATGGATCAATTCTGGCGCCGACACCCACACCCCGGCACCAGTCGAGTCCATGCTTCTGGCTACTTGTGACGAGCGGCTAAGATCCTGGTCGAGCTTGATTGAAGAGGAAACTCACAGACTGCTGCCGGAAAAAGGCGAGCTTATTTCGCTCCATCGCAGATCCCGTGTGCGGATCATGCGCGCGCGTGAAGCGTTTCTTTCGACATTCAACACCTTTTGCGAGCCCGGGATGCGGCAAGCCGTGGGCGAGTATTGGGAGGGTACGGCCAAGATTGTCCGCGAGGCCAATCGTTCGAAGGAAATCGTGGACTACTGGCGTGCCGAGGCGGTTGGTCGAGGACAGCAGCCTGAGCTCTTTGATCAAGCCCGGAGCAATGCGGCCAGTGTACTCTCAGAACAGCTTCGGGTTTCCGACTCAGACGAGGTGCTCGAATCCAGTCTTTCCGAGACGTTTTGGACCTGGAGCGGAGAAGGTTCTGCCGTTCTGGAGGCCGCCGAAATCGGCTGGGTCGAACTGCTTCGAAAACCCCGCGGTCGCCGCCTGTCTCGCACAATCGTTCGAGAAGGCCGACGGCATTCGCGAACCGTACTGCACCGTGCGGCGCATTGGGGCGCGGATCAATGGGAGCGGGCACTGGAGACGATTGGTGGGCGGCTTCCAACTCGACCTGCGGCCAATCCCGTGGTGAGACGGACAACCCTTCGCGATACGTTGTCGTTGCCAGCGTCGAAGAGCGAATTGCCAATGATCTACGGTTCACTCTTCAGGCTCGCACCCATTGAAGATCGGCGGTTTCTGATAGGCCGGGACAGGGAACTTGCCGGCCTGGAACAAGCTCTCAGCGACTGGGACGCAGGCCGGTTCGCGGCCTGTGTCTTTGTGGGAGCGCGCGGCAGTGGGAAAACGAGCCTGTTGAATTGCGCAACTGGCGGCGCATTTGCCGGACGCGAGGTTCTTCGTACGCAATTTCGCCGGCGATTTGTCACCGCTGAAGCGATCGATGATTTTCTGCGCGAGTTGCTCGGCCTCTCGGCTGACGCCGACCTGCAGGCAGCATTCAATTCCAAGCGGCGCATTTTGATGATCGAGGAGGGTGAGCGAATCTATCTGCGAAAGGTCGGCGGATTTGAGGGCGCGTTTCAGCTGATGCACTGGATTCAACGAACGGCGCTCACCACACTCTGGATCATCGCTATGAATGACCGGGCCTTCCAGGCCCTTTGTGCCGGGGCACAGTTCTCCCGCGTGTTCTCCCATCGAATCAATGCCATGAGTGTGTCAAGAGCGGATCTGGAGAACGCACTTCTGGAACGCCATCGGCTTTCCGGTTTGCGGCTTGAGTTTGCTCCGCCGCCCGCGACCGACCCAAGGATAAGTCGCATAAGAAACTTACTCGGGCTGGAAGAGTCGCCGCAACGGTTATTTTTTGACTCGCTTTATCAACAGTCCGGAGGCGTCTTTCGGTCGGCGTTCGAATTGTGGCTGAGTTCGATCGAGCGAGTAGAAGGCGAGACCCTGAAGATCCGTCAGCCCCTGGAACCCGCCTTTGCGCCCCTCCGGGGTGAACTGCAGCAAGAGGACCTTTTTACGTTGCTGGTAATTCAGGAACATGGCTCGCTGGAATATCGGGAGTTGTCTGAGGTGCTCCGCGAGGCAGTCGAAGTCAGCCGGGCACGGATCGATCGATTGGTAGCGCTGGGGCTGCTCGACAAGGATCCCGAGCATCTGGGATTTCGAGTGCGCCCAGAGGCACACCGGTTTGCTAGCGCGGCATTGCGCCGGGTCAATCTTATTGAGGAGTTGGAATGAGCCCGATAGGCGGAGAATCCCGAGTAATCGCCCAAATTACCATTGGCAAGTTGTTCGTCGCCATAGTATTGATCTTCGCGACCTGGCTGCTACTCAAATGGATCGCCCGATTTTTCAAGCGCTTGGAGACGCACAACCCACGGCTGCGTTTTCTCGCGAACCAAATGCAGCCCCCAATCAGGATCTTTCTATGGTTTTCAGCTCTATTGCTTGTCGTGGACATCCTGGCACCCTCTCGGGACGCGTTTCTGGCTGTTTTGGGATCGGCGGCTCTGGCCATAGGATTGGGCTTGCAGGATCTGATTAAGAACCTGGTCGGCGGTTTGGTAATTGTGGCAGACGTACCGTTTCAGACCGGCGACCGCGTCAGAATCGGTCACGCCTACGGTGAAGTCGTCCATATCGGACTTCGCAGCACAAAGCTATTGACGCCCGATGGGAAGATCGCGGCGATCCCGAACTCCGAGATTCTTACGCAACAGACATTCAATGCAAACCGTAGTGTTCCAGAAGCTATGGTTACAACAGACGTGAACGTACCCCGCGGTCTGGATCCAAACTTCGTGCTGCGCATCGGCCGCGAAGTAGCCATCTCGTGCCCCTATACCCATTTAGGGCGTCCAGTCTCCGTTGACCTGGAAGACCAAGATCCCCGCCATAATGTCGTCAAGCTAAGCATTGAAGCCTATGTCTACGACCATCGCTATGAGTCCGCCATGCGGACCGACATTCTCCGACGCTCCTACCACGAATTCACTTTTGACAATGCGTCGTCTTCGTCCGACCATCACATGTCTTTAAGTCACATTCCTAAGGCATCGTAGTTGGACTATTTGCAACTAGCAGGATAGTGCCTGATACATGGCCGGATGGCATCAAATAAAAGACGTGGAGAACAGACAGGAGAACAGATAGTTCTTGACAATGAGCCACTGTATGACTACGATGGTGGGCCGGTTGCTCAGTGTAGATTTGTTAAGAACTAACCACCCTTCCACTTTTAACCACCCTTCGTCTCGATACCCCCAGGAATCCTACTTCGTCTGAATGATCTAACACTTAGCTCGCTTTGTAGGTGGCCAGGAAAACCACTGCCTTTTTGCCTGCCGTCGAACGGAGACTAGAATGGCCACCAATCTGATTGACACAACTAAAAGCTTACTCACGCCGGATGTGCTCTCCAAAGTTTCATCCTTAATTGGGGAAACACCAGCCAAGACGCAGCAGGCCCTCGGAACAGTTGTACCCACCCTTGCCGGAGTTGCATGCAACGAGGCTTCGACTCCAGCCGGCGCATCCAGATTGTTTAATCTCATTAACGAAACTCGACTGCCGGGAGATCTCCAAACCAACCTCGGCGGCTTATTGTCAGGAGGCAGTGTTACAGACGGCTTGCTGAAGACAGGCTCAGGCCTCATTTCGAGTCTGCTCGGCAACAAGGCAGGTGCGGTCGCCAACCTGGTTGCCCAAAGCAGTGGAGTTCAATTTTCCTCGGCTTCGACGCTGCTGAACCTGGCTGCTCCCATTTTCCTTGGCGCCCTCGGCCGTCACTTAGGGACTGCGGGTATCGGGGCCTCGGGGTTGTCTGGTTTTCTGTCTAGCCATCGCGATGCCATTCTCCAGTCAGTGCCATCCGGCCTGGGCAGCGCTCTTGGCTTGAACAGCAACTCGAACATCTGC
>Ga0306922_10003969_pt1 | contig 13949 bp, 11 predicted proteins | sample sta12Cox44000082_FD_203758 | JGI IMG/M metagenome (GOLD analysis project Ga0306922, IMG submission 203758) | Lab enrichment of tropical soil microbial communities from Luquillo Experimental Forest, Puerto Rico - statoxic.12C.oxic.44.000.082 (v2)... | ecosystem: Environmental > Terrestrial >... | reverse complement strand
AGCCGTTGGATCACGTCTCGTGCGCGTAATAGTTCAGCGACGCCGCAACATCGCGTCGAAAACGACCTCGGCTGAGGCGTGGGATAGTACGGCATCGCGGCTGACTGCTGTGATGACAACTTTCATTCCGGACTCTGGAGTCGCGTATCGGAGAGCTTTGATAACAGGCCGTCGAAGACTCCTCAGAGCGCCGACGGAGTTTCTGGTAGGGACAGGTGCTCGGCCGCCTGCTGGCGCTGAACGCCGAGCGCGCCGCAGCAGAACAGTTGGCAGGCCCAGGCTCATCTTCGAAACCGGCATCGAAACGAAAGAAGGCGAGGGCCGTCACTCCGTCAGTGCTGGACGAGAGCGTCTGACTTACGCTCCGCCTTGCGCGCGCTGTTCCTTGATCGTCTCGATCCATAGCTCGAGCGTCAGATCGTGTTTCGCTTCGGGACCGGTCAGAAAGGGGCGCAACTCCTTTCGATACCGATCCGCGAGCACATCAAGGTCGAATTTCGCGGCTCGCGCCAGGTGTTTGACGTCTTCAACATCGATCTCGGCATTCCGCTCCAGTTTGCTCAGCGCGAGATCGTACGCGTCGAGTACGAGAATCCGCAGCTTGTCGAACTCGCCGGGGAACAGTTCGACGAGACGGCTTTCGTAATCCTCTGGCACCGTCGCGACCGGGCCGACCTGCACGTGCAGCCGATGTTTGCGGTGAAGCTCGCTGCCTGCGCCGGCAATCGTGGCCAGCCACGGCGCGGCCTCGCTCGGAATCACATGCCACACGTCGATGTCGCCGGTCGGCCGCATTAGGCCGTAATGGAGCGTCACGGCGAATCCTCCGATGCAATGCATCTCGATCGTCTGCGCACATTGCGCATCGATATCGGCCAGGAGAGAGCGCCAGGGCTCCGGGACCTTGTCAGACGGCATAGCGGAGATCGTCGGCGCGAAGACTCGTCAGCAGGTTCCAATGCACGGCGACAGGCGGTCGATGTTCTCGGAGATACCGCCGCTCCGATTCAGTCAGCGTCCGGCCCAGGGTGTCTTCTTTCGCGAGGCGCGCATCTTCCAACTGCTGCTCCACGCGTTCGAGCCGCGACAACGCCGCCAAATCGACTCGACGCCGCGCCACGTCCATCGCAAGCGACACGAGATATCCGAGGCGATTCTGCACGTTCCATCGCTTCGCTTCGTTGACCAGCCAGTCCCAATCGAGATCGGCGAATCGCGTCAGGAGCCACGGCAGCGCCTCCGTGACGCGCGCCGGGACGTTCGGGTGGCGCAGAGCGGCGACCAGAACGCCGGCCGGATTGGTCACTTCGTGCGGATCGGCAAGATAGGCGAAGCCGGCGTACCCGAGAGTGCCGAGCAATCGCGGGAGATCGGCATCCATCGGCACATCGAGCGGCAGCGCCGTGGCAACGCTCGGCTCGTCGCGCGCGAGCAGACGGGCCAACCGCGCTGGCACGCGCCGACGGTTGTTCTCGACGAGCGACAGGTATGGCTGCGAGACACGCCACCGACGCGCAGCTTGCTGCTGAGTCATCCCCAACGTCTCGCGCATCGCCTTTAACTGCTCCCCGAACATCTCTCCTCCCTCCAATCTTACTCCTGAGTATTGCACATCTTGTAATAATTGCAAGACCCTCGGCAGCAAACGCAATGTTTGCAATGCGTTAGAATCTGCCCCTTGAGGTGGGTTTGACGACCAGTGCCGACGTTCGACCTTTCTGACGCATGCCCCTGCGGCTCGACCTCATCGAACAGGCGGCGATACCAGGAGACGACGGTGGCGGGTTGCACGATCTGCACGACATCCCGCCAGCGGCTCCAGACTCGTGAGAGCAGCACTCACAGCAGTCAGTCAGCCTGACTAAGCCGAAGCCGTCGAGGCGCGGTCTGTTGAAGGACGGCGAGTTGGTGGCGGAGGGCTACGATCTGCGCTTCGAGTTCGGCTCGAGTTCGGAGGCTGGACCGAATCGCCGCAAGGAGAGCGGTGATGCTCGGGCGCATGACTGGGTGAACGTCATGAGCAGAGACCGGTAAGCTCAATCGCTACAAGCTGTACCGGATTTTCGGTAGGGACAGGCGTTGCGGCCGGCCACGTCCCGTCCGCTTTTGGCGATACCTCGAGAGTAATGGGCGACACACGACGGGCGTCACCTGCTGACCACGCACGCACGCGATGAAAGACGACACAGCGCGATGATCTGGAGCAAGCCATCAGCGCACCGCATCAGCCGAACGTTGGTGGCGGCCGCAGTCGTGATCCTCGGCGTGGCCGTCGGTGCGCAGCAGGCGGCCGAACCCTTCGCGCGCTGGGCAGCCATGCACGCGCTGCCGCTGCGGACGGTTGAGCCCGACGGTGATGTCGCCGACTTGCGGCAGATCGTGCCGGTCCTTGGCGCGGCCCACGTCGTGGCCCTCGGCGAGCTCACCCACGGGGCCCACGAGCCGCTCGCCTTCCGAAACCGGTTGTTCCAGTACCTGGTCGAGGAGTACGGCTTCACCGCGATCGCGATCGAGTCCGCGTTGCCCGAATCCCGTCGCGTCCAGGACTTCGTGGAGGGAGGGCCCGGGGACGCCGGCCAGATCGTCGGCGACAATCTCTCGTACCACTTCGGCGCGTTTCGCGAGAACACGGAGCTCGTGCAGTGGATGCGCGCGTACAACGCGGACCCCGCGCACCGCCGGCCCGTCCGGTTCTACGGCATCGATGTGAGCCTCGGGGGCCCGCGGGGGTACACGCCAACGCCGGTCCCTTTCGAGATGGTTCTGGCCTACCTCGCCCGCGTGGATCGCGCGTCCGCGGAGCGGGCGCATGCGACGCTCCAGCCCTTGCTGGCCCAACTGCCAAGCGCCGCGTCGTTCTCCCCGGCTGAGCACGATCGCCTGAGCGCCGCCCTGGACGACGTGCTGGCCCTCCTCGCACGAAACCGCCGGCGGTTGATCGCCGCCACCTCAGACGCCGAGTATGCGTGGGCGCAACGCACTGCAGTCGCCGCGCGCCAGGCTGCGCGCGAGTTCCGCGTGGCCCTCCCCGGGCCCGTTGGACCGATGGTGCCGGGAGACTGGCGGGCGGCCGAGGCTCGCGATCAGGCGATGGCCGACAACGTCCGGTGGGTCCTGGAGCGGGAGGGTCCGGGGGGCCGGGTGCTCGTGTTCGCTCACAACGCCCACGTCAAGAACGCGCGCACGGAGGGCGGCATCTGGAGCGCCCTGGCGCGCCCACCGAACGCCATGGGCGTGTATCTGCGGTCCGCGTTCGGCAAAGACCTCGTGATTATCGGGACCAGTTCAGCCGCACATCCTCCCGGGCTCCCACCGTGGGTGCCGGACGCCGGGAACCTGGACGCCGCGCTGGCGCGCGTGGGTCTGCCTCAATACCTGCTGGACCTCAGGGCGGCACGGGCCGACCGCGCGGCGACCGCCTGGCTCGCCGAACGGCGCACGCTGCGCGCGAACTTCACCACGTCGCTGACGGTCTCGCCCGGCCAGGCGTTCGACGCGCTGGTGTCCATCGAGGCACTCACGCCCGCGCACACCACCCTCCCGCCGCGATGACGGATCGCCTGACCGTCGTGTGCAACGGATGGCAACGAAAAGCCGAAAACGACGACAGTCTTTCGCCAGGTCGCGGTCGGCGTCAAACGCCATGTCTAAGAGGGGTGCCTTTGATTTTACGGCCATTCTTGACCCACTTGACACGCACCCGACCATATCCCGGATGGCAACCTCACAGCAGGCGGGAGAACAGGTGCGATGCCCGGTGAACTGACGCGGTTTCAGGCCGGGCGGAGTGGCAATCCGGCCGGCCGTCCCAAAGACCACGGGGTTGTCGCGGCGGTACGCAAGCGGTACGGCCAGACGGGCGCGCGGTTGATTGAGGCGCTCCATGTGTTGGCCTTCGAGGGACCCGACGCGCGGCACAATTTCTTTGGAGAGTCGGTTAAGGTGACGACGACCGATCGGCGCGAGTGCCTGGAGATTCTGCTCGAGCGCGGGTACGGGAAAGTGACCACCGACCCGCCAGCAGCCCGTGGCGAGTCGCAACCGTTGACGGTCAACATCATCGGGATTTCGCGGCCGCCGAAATTGGCGAACGCGCATCGAGCGCTGCCGGCGGTCGACGTCCCTACTGAGGATTCGGCAACAGGCCGAGAGGTCACGGACAAACCATTGGTGAGGAATCCATGCGAGACACATCGGGCGTGAAACGCGGCGTTGGTGCAGGACGCCGACGAGGGACCGCCAACAAACGCACAACCGCGTTCAACGCGGCGCTGTGGAAAGTCTTTCAAGCGCTCGGCGGCGTTCCGGCTTTGGCGAAATGGGGCCGAGAACATCCCACGGAGTTCTACAAGCTGTGGGCTGAGCTGTTGCCCCAGGACCCGCTCCCCACCGGCAGTGATACGCCGGCGATCGTCATCAAGGTCGGGACTCCTCTCATCGAGCAGGTCCTGGCGCAGCCGCCCGACGCCCAACGAGAAATCGCTCGAGCCATCAGCGTCGCCGTCACGTCCACCCTCGCGAAGCTGACGGGCGCGGACATCGTCACCGGTGAGCTTAACTCGTCGACGCCACCGTCGCGTGTGCATTGAAGGGTTGAGTTTGAAGCACGGGGCGAAAGTGAGTTGCGGAGCGCATAAGGATTTTGAAGGCTCGCCGATGCTGAATTGGCGGGTGGCAAATCGGGGCCGCCAGTGCGCTTCCCCCAGCCATGAGAGGCATCTACAATGGGCCAGCCCCTCGGAAGCCCTCTCATGGCCCTCGTGGCAGGCGCTCGGCTCGGCGCTTATGAGATTCTGGCGCCGCTCGGCGCCGGCGGCATGGGCGAGGTGTATCGGGCGCACGATTCCACGCTTGGCCGCGATGTCGCCCTGAAAATCCTGCCCGAGAGCTTCGTCCAAGATTCCGACCGCCTCGCGCGCTTCAAACGGGAAGCGCAGGTCCTCGCCTCGCTGAATCATCCGAACATCGCGGCCATCTACGGCTTTGAAGCATCAGACGGAATCAAGGCGCTGGTGCTGGAGTTGGTTGACGGGCCGACGCTCGCGGATCGGATCGCGCAAGGCCCCATTCCACTCGACGAAGCATTGTCGATCGCCAAACAGATCGCTGAGGCACTCGAAGCCGCGCATGAGCAGGGGATCATCCATCGGGATCTGAAGCCCGCGAATGTCAAGGTCCGCGCCGACGGTACGGTGAAGGTGCTGGACTTCGGGTTAGCGAAAGCGCTGGAACCGCCGTCGGCCGTGCGCGCGGATGTCACGTCGTCGCCAACGATTACCACGCCCGCGATGACCCAGCTCGGCGTGATCCTCGGCACAGCAGCGTACATGAGCCCCGAACAGGCGAAAGGGCGGCCGGCCGACAAGCGCAGCGATGTGTGGGCGTTCGGGTGCGTGCTTTACGAGATGCTCACGGGCAACCGAGCCTTCGATGGCGAGGATGTCAGTGACACCCTGGCGACCGTGCTCAAGAGCCAGCCTGATTGGACAGCCTTGCCAGCTGCGGTGCCTGAATCGATCTGCGTGTTGCTCAAGGGCTGTCTGGACAAGGATCGGCGCCACCGTGTCGCGGACTTGTCAACGGCGCTCTTCACGATGCGCCAACCCGCGATCGTGGGCCCTCCGATCGCCGAGCGTTCGTCGCCGGTTCGCCCGTCCCTGTGGCGTCGCTCGCTCCCGGTCGCAGCGGGCGTGCTGCTCACCGCCGCGCTCGTGAGCGCCGTGTGGTGGCGCCTCAGACCGGAGGTGCCAGCCGGCACCGTCACGCGGTTCACGGTCCCGCTCGGCGACGGCCAGCAGTTCACGAACCCCGGCCGTCTCTTGGTGGGCCTCTCGCCCGACGGGACCCAGGTGGTGTACGTGGCTAACAGCCGCCTCTACCGGCGCGCGCTGTCCGAGCTCGAGGCTCACCCGATCCCCGGCAGTGAAGCCCCGACAGGCGGGGTGGTGACAAATCCCGTCTTCTCACCAAACGGACGATGGATCGCTTTCTATTCGGGTCCGGAAGGGACGCTCAACAAGCTCGCTGTGACGGGGGGCGCGGCGGTCACGCTTTGCGCAGCCGCCAATCCCGTGGGCATGAGCTGGGACGCCTCCGGGATTCTCTTTGGCCAAGGGGGCGAGAATCCAGGCATTCTCCGAGTCTCTGAAAACGGCGGCAAGCCTGAGCGGCTGATCTCGATCACGTCAGGTGAAAGCGCACACGGCCCCCAGATGCTACCCGACCACGAGACGGTGCTCTTCACGCTCGCACACGGGACGGGCGTGGATCGATGGGACAAAGCTCAGATCGTGGCGCAGTCGCTGACCTCGAGCAGGCGGACCACATTGATCGAAGGCGGCAGCGACGGCCGGTACCTCCCCAGTGGACACCTCGTCTATGCCATTGGTGGAGTGCTGTACGCGATCCCGTTCGATGCGCGACGCCTACGGACCACCGGCGCACAGGTGCCGGTTGTCGAAGGCGTGAGCCGTTCGCGCGGCGGTGCGACGGGAACCGCACAGTTCAGTATTGCCGACACGGGATCATTGATCTACATTCCCGGTCCGGTTTCGACCTCTGCTCAGCAATTCTTGGTCGCCCGGCTCGATCGAAAGGGCGTCATGGAACCCTTGGCCCTCGCGCCAGCCGCGTATGAGGGCCCTCGCGTGTCTCCAGATGGGAAATGGCTGGCGGTGGGCATTGTCGATGATCATGAGGCGAACATCTGGGTGTACGACCTCGCGGGCACGAGCGCGAGTCGTCGGCTGACGTATGGGGGCCGGAATCGCTTTCCCATCTGGTCCGCCGATAGCCGTCGGGTCGCCTTTCAATCCGATCGCGAGGGCGATTCCAGCATCTTCTTGCAGCTCGCTGACGGGACTGGGACGGCTGAACGGTTGACGAAGCCCGATCCTGGCACCAGCCATGCGCCCGAATCGTGGTCGCGCGACGGCCAGATGCTCTTCCGAGTCTCGAAAGGGCAAATACACTCCCTCTGGGCGCTCGATCTTGCGGCCCGGAAGAGTACGCCATTTGACGGGGTGGCATCCAATATCTTTCCGAACGCCGTTTTTTCGCCTGATGGCCGATGGGTCGCCTACTCGGTGGAGGAAGGATCGAGGTTCGCCATCTACGTGCAGCCGTTCCCCACGACGGGCGCGAAATATCAGATCTGGCCGTCGGGCCTCGTTGCGTTGTGGTCCTCAGACGGCAAAGAGCTCTTTGCCATGTCGGGGGGCGGATTTGCCTCCGTCACCGTCACCACGCAGCCGACGTTCGCATTCAGCAGACCGGTCACTTCTGCCAGAACGTCAACGTTCAGCGGCGCGGGCCCGATTTCTGCTCGGCCGATCGACACCATGCCGGACGGACAGCACTTTGTGGTGACCGCGTTTGCCACTGCTCAGCCGGTGAGCACGGCTCCACAGATCCAGGTCGTCGAGCGCTTCGACGAGGAGCTGAAGCGCCTCGTGCCGGCGAAGTAGTCATGGTGCTCACAGCTGGCTCACGGCTCGGGGTGTACGACATCCTGTCGCCGCTCGGCGTCGGCGGCATGGGCGAAGTCTATCGCGCCAAGGACACGAAGCTCGGACGCGATGTCGCGCTCAAAGTTCTACCCGACTCGCTCGCCCACGATCCTGAGCGGCTCGCGCGTTTTGAGCGTGAAGCGCATCTGCTCGCCGCGTTGAACCATCCGAATATTGCTCACGTTTACGGCATCGAGGACACGACCGGCGTCCGTGCGCTCGTGATGGAGCTGGTTGAAGGGGCCACGCTTGCTGATCGCATCTCGCAAGGACCGATACCGCTCGACGAAGCGTTACCGATTGCGAAACAAATCGCTGAAGCGTTAGAGGCGGCGCATGAGCAAGGCATCATTCACCGGGACCTGAAGCCGGCGAACATCAAGGTCCGCGCCGACGGCACGGTGAAGGTGCTTGATTTCGGCTTGGCGAAGGCGTTTGACCCCTCGGCGTCCACCGGGGCAGGCGCGACGATGTCGCCGACGCTGTCGCTCCACGCGACGCAGGCGGGGATCATCCTCGGGACGGCCGCGTACATGGCGCCAGAGCAAGCGCGCGGCAAGACGGTGGACCGGCGCGCAGACATCTGGGCGTTCGGGTGCGTCTTGTTCGAGATGCTCACCGGCCGGCGCGCGTTTGACGGGGACGACATTTCGACCACGCTGGCGTCGGTGTTGAAGACTGAACCTGACTGGCAGCTGTTGCCGCGCTCAACACCGGCGGGTGTTCGACGATTGCTAGTGCGCTGCTTGAAGAAAGAGCCAAAAGATCGCTTGCAAGCGATCGGCGATGCGCGAGTCGAGCTTGCCGACTTGCTGAGCGGCCATTCGGAGGACGCGGCGCTGCTCACCATGACGCCCGGAGGCGCCACCGTGTGGGACCGCCTGCCGTGGGTGATCGCCGATGGAGCCCTGCTCGCGTTCATCGTGACAGCGGCCGTGGCCGGTTGGCTCTGGTGGGAACGCCGAGCCGCCGAGCATGCCAAGGTCGCCTTCGACATCGTGACGGACACCTCGATCGCGCCGAACCAGTTCGCCCTGTCACCCGACGGCACACGACTCGTGGCCGTGATTACCGGGGCAAGCGGCCCTGCCCTCTGGCTGCGACGGCTCGATGAGGTAGACGGGCACATCCTTGTGGCGACACTGGCGACCACCGGACCCTTGCCGTTCTGGTCGGCCGACAGTCGCTTTCTGGCGTTCTTCGCGGACGGAAAGCTGAACAAGATCGATGCGTCGGGGGGACCCTCCCAGGCGTTGTGCGACGCCCAGGTTGGTGGAGGCGGCACCTGGAACCGCGACGGTGTGATCCTGTTTGCCGCTTCCACTTCCGAGGGGCCGGTATTCAGCGTGGCGGCGGGCGGCGGTGTGCCGCGTCAAGTCACCGCGCTCGATCGGGCACGAGGCGACACGGCGCACCTGCATCCCAAATTCTTGCCAGACGGCCAGCACTTCATCTTCCTTGTGCGGAGCACGAAGGCCGAGAATACCGGGCTGTATCTGGGCTCGCTAGGTTCACAGGAGACGAGACGGCTGGTCGCGAGCGACGTCATGGGCGTCTTCGCCGCACCAGACCACCTGTTATTCGTGCGCGACGCGACATTGATGGCGCAGCGGTTCGACACACGTCGGTTGGAGCTAGAAGGTGACCCGTTTCCTGTCGTGCAAGACATTGGGCTCAACTCCTCCGGCAACGGAGTCGCTGCCATCGCTGCCTCGGACACTGGTGTATTGGCCTACCGTCTTGGCTCCACCAGTCATGTCCTTCGCTGGGTCGACCGCACGGGCAAACCCCTCAGCGAGATTGGAGAGGCGGGTTCTCATCAGAACGCGGCGCTCGCGCCGGGTGGCGACCGACTTGCCGAGACGCGCTTACATGGCGGGACCGGCGACATATGGACCGTTGATCTCCAACGTGGGTCGAGTTCGCGCTTCACGTTCGGCCAGGCCCTTGACGACAATGCCATCTGGTCACCGGATCAGCAGCACATCGTCTTCGCGTCCACGCGCAACGGCGGCGTCCGCAATCTGTATCTGAAGAACGCGAGTGGTGCCGGATCGGAGGAGCTGCTGTTGCAGACCGACCGCGATAAGTATCCAACTGACTGGTCCCGCGACGGCCAGTACATCCTGTATACAGAAGCGTCAAGCCCCCGGCAGGTGTGGGCGTTGCCGATGAACGGTGACCGGAAGCCGATCCCGGTGCTGAAAACCTCGGCGAACGAGAACAGTGCGCGTTTTTCCCCGGACGGACATTGGGTCGCGTACATTTCGTATGAAACCGGCGGCGCGCGCGTGTACGTGCAAACGTTTCCTCCCGGCGGCGGAGAGTGGCAGGTTTCAATTTCGGGGACCAACGCGTACGACCCTCACTGGCGCGGCGATGGTCGCGAACTCTTCTACATCACGCCAACCGGCGTGTGGTCCGTCGACGTCAGCACGACCACGTCGACGACGTTCGCAACGGCTGTCCCGCGAAAACTGTTTGACACCAACGGCTTGGTCGTGAGCCCACTGAATACCCGATATGACGTAACGGCGGATGGGCAACGCCTCTTGCTGACTGTGCCAAACAGGGCCCCGCGAGCGATTCGCGTGGTCCTCAACTGGGCAACTCCGTCGAAGCCCTGACGATGTGTGTGGGCGATCGCCTGGGCACTCGGCAGCGACCGGATGGATCTCGTGCGATCGTCGCGCCGCCGCAGTTCGTCGTTGTGCAACACTTCGACGAGGAGCTGAAGCGCCTCGTGCGACGAAGTAGCGTGGCGAAACGCTCGAGAGGAGGCCGCATGAGTCGAAGAACATCTGGCGCAGGGTTGATCGTGGCGGTGCTTGCGGGGGGGCTCTCGGTGTCGCTCATGCCGCCTCTCCTCACCGCGCAAACTGTTTACGACGTTGTTCTGAGAAGCGGCCGGGTGCTCGACCCGGAGTCGGGTGTTGATGCGGTGCGCAACGTCGCGATCTCTGGTAGGGCAATTGCCGCGCTATCCACCGAGCCTCTGCACGGCAGAGTTGAAATCGACGCAACTGGGCTCGTTGTTGCTCCAGGATTCATCGACCTGCACTCACATGGCCAGACGCCGGAAAATTACCGCTATAAAGCAATGGACGGCGTCACAACCGCACTCGAACTCGAGGTCGGCGCCTCTCCGGTGAGCAGTTGGTACGCCGCAAGGGACGGTCGATCGCTCATCAACTTCGGCGCCAGTTCTGGCCATATCCCAGCACGGATGGCGGTCATGAAGGACACGGGGGGCCTGCTCCCGCGAGATGCCGCGATGAACCGAGCAGCATCGCCTCAAGAGCAGAGTGAAATCGAGGCGTTAGTGCGCAAGGGGCTCGAGGAAGGTGGGTTGGGGATCGGCATGGGAATCGCGTACACGCCGACCGCCACGCCAGAAGAGATTCTCAATCTGTTCTACCTGGTCGCTCCGTTTAGACGCCCGGTGTTCGTTCACATGCGCTCGGGGGATGTTGTCGCGGGATTGCAGGAGGTGATTACGGACGCGGCGGTGTCGGGCGCACCGCTCCACGTCGTACATATTAACAGTGCGGCCACGGCCAAAACGGCCCAAGCGCTCCGAATGATTGAGGGCGCCCGTCAGCATGGCCTCGATGTAACAACCGAGGCGTATCCCTATGTCGCGGGGATGACAGACATTGCTTCGGCCGCTTACGCTGGGTGGGAACAGCGGAGCCCGGAGTCTTTCGCGACGCTACTATGGCCTGCCACGGGCGAGCGCCTGACCCGTGAATCGTTTGAGCGTTACCGGAAACAAGGCGGCTTCGTGATTCAGTTCAACAACACCGAGGCAATGGTCCGCATGGCCATCTCTCATCCTCTGGTCATGATCGCCAGCGATGGCATCCTGGAAAACGGCAAGGGCCATCCACGCGGCGCGGGAACCTATGCGCGCGTCCTCGGCAAATACGTGCGGGAAGAGAAGGCTCTCACTCTTATGGACACCATCCGGAAGGCGTCGCTGATGCCCGCGCAGCGCCTCGAATCGATGTCCCCTGACATGCGCCAGAAAGGGCGCCTCAGGGTTAGTGCCGACGCGGACATCGCGGTCTTCGACCCCACTCGCGTCATCGACAGAGCAACTTTCGAAAACGCGGCGCAGTATTCCGATGGTGTGAGATATGTCCTCGTGGGAGGGGTCCTTGTGGTCCGTGATAGCAAATTGCAGGAAGGCGTGGCACCCGGACAACCGATGCGCGCCCGGTGAATTGAGAGTCGGCAGGCGAGCCGAACCCAGTGAAGCCTCATTCGGGAGATTGCGCAGGAACTGCCTGATGCGCCAGTGTTCCTCGACGCGTTAGCGCAGTCGGCCGAGGCACTCAACGTCGAGGTCGGGCAGCTCGTCCAGAGCCGACGCGAGTACTAAAGCGAAAGTGGGAGCTGTGATCGAGGGGCGAAAGTCGCGATGCGATGATCAGGATTTGGAACGAATCACGTCGTTCGTTCTCGAGCTGAGTCCGATAATGCTCCTTTTCGGACACTCAGAGACAGGCCCGCCGCAGGGGGCATAAGAAACGGCTTTTCGTCTATTTGTACGCGACAAAGGCACCGGCGATCGCGATCGGCCCCGTCGTCACCAAAGCTCATTCGATAGCCTTGTGAGTAGTTCCGTATTTCTCACTGATACGGTTCCATTCTTCGAGGGTCAACCGTCGCTTCCCTGACAAGGGCTTCCGAGCGACTCTCTCGGAAATCACTCGCCAATCCAGGTCGGTCAACGAGAAATACAAGTTCTAATGGCATCGGTCCCGAACTCTTCACCCCATGGTTATGCCCTCTGGGCACGAAGACGATGTCGTCGGCTTCGACCGGCAGTTCGGTGCCGTCGATGGACGCGAGGCCTTTGCCGCTGATGACATAAAAGAATTCATCGGCTTGGCGATGGACATGCACACCTGTGGATGTCCCCGAGGGCATCGTGTCCCGAAACAGCTCAACGTTTTGTGTACCACTTCGCGGACTGGCTTTGATGATCGTTTGTCGTTCACCTGGCAGACGCTCGCCGTCGCTCGGTTTCAACACACCGCCGCGCTGCTGCGACCACGCTGAGCCAACGCCCACGAGGACGATGCCGCACAACACGAGCATCCGCTGGTTAATCATGCTGCACCTCATACGGTCCCCCTTCGTAACGAGAGCGGTACGCTCTTTCTTCTCCCTTGACAGTGCGATTATTCGGCGCATGATTATGTGACGTTCAAGCGGAACCGTCACGGTGCGCTAACACCGCGACGGCTCCTAACCTGGCACTCGGAAATGGCCCGAGCGCGCAGGCTGCCCGTCATTGTATCGGGAGCCCGCCGCCCTGGCACGCGTGCACCGCACGCAGAAAGGTTCCCGATGACGAAGCAATTCCCCATCAACAGCCCGGAGGTGTCTGACGCCATCATCGCCCGCATCCGCGCGGACGCGCACCGGTTTCTCCTCGCCGGTGGGACCATCTTCCCGAAGGCTGACGCCGACAACGACCTCAGCGAGCACATCGCCAACACCGCGCGGCTGATCCACCCGAAGCAAGCGGCCATCAACGAGCAGTGGAGTCACACGCTCGACGGGCTCGACTACGACAAGCACGAGCAGATTTGGACCGCGGCGGTGTTGGCGCAGTCGGACCTGAGCGAGGCCGTCTTCCTGTTCGGTGCGTTCGTCGGCTTAGAGCTCGTCGCGCTGACGATCGGAGAGCCGTTGGCGACGATGGCAACGGCTCGGAAGGCACGGCGACGGCCTCAGGGCGGTGCGCGATGACCGCAACCGCTCTTGTGCGTGGCCGGAATGCCCGCTCGACGCTGCCGGCGTCACCGCGGCTGCTGGCGGGTGGTCGCCAACACACGGCAGAAACCATCCTGCGGGCGTGGTTCGAGAGCAAGAGTCCGCACACGATCGCGGCCTACCAGTGCGACATGGGGGAGTTCGCCCTCTTCGTGAGTCGGGCGCTCGCGATCTCGCCAATCTTGAAAGTGTCAGAGGCGTTGGAGTGGTTCTTTCAACAGGCCACGGCGTCAGCTCATGAAACGGTGCTGCACTTCCGGAGTCATCTCGAAAAGGCCGGCATGGCGCCGAGCTCCATCAACCGCCACCTCTGCGCGCTGCGCTCCCTGACGGCACTCGCCCGGATGCTTGGGGTCATCGACTGGCGCATCGAACTGGCCGGCGTGAAGACGGAGCGACGTCGCGACACGCGCGGACCTGTCCGTCTCGAATTCGTTGTCAGGCCGCGACTGGGAGCTGGACAAGGTCTCTGCAGTGGGAGACCCAACAGAGCTGACTGCTCAGAAAATGCGTAATATTACGCAACAGCTTGTGGGAGATCGGTCCCATGACCACAAGACCAATTTTCATGCTACGGGGTGAGCCCCGATCATGACGACTCCATAGACATTCTGCACTTTTTCGCGCGATTCAGTCGTCGTCTCACGATGTTCG
>Ga0306922_10003967_pt1 | contig 13951 bp, 14 predicted proteins | sample sta12Cox44000082_FD_203758 | JGI IMG/M metagenome (GOLD analysis project Ga0306922, IMG submission 203758) | Lab enrichment of tropical soil microbial communities from Luquillo Experimental Forest, Puerto Rico - statoxic.12C.oxic.44.000.082 (v2)... | ecosystem: Environmental > Terrestrial >... | reverse complement strand
ACTCACGGCTCCCTGACCGGCGCCCGTGGCAGCTTCAGCCCTGTGAATGACTAATCGGTCGGCAGCGGTCTGTGAACGAATGGCCTGGCCTTCGGACCCTGATAATGGCGTGCAATTTGTCCCGAACCGCGGAGAACATATTTGTACGTAGTCAGGCCTTCGACTCCAACCGGTCCACGGGCGTGCAGCTTGCTTGTGGAGATTCCAACTTCGGCCCCGAATCCATAGCGATACCCATCCGCGAACCGCGTCGAGGCGTTGTGGAAAACCCCAGCCGCATCGACCTCTCTCAAAAAGCGGTCTGCCGCGTTTCTATCAGTCGTGACGATGGTTTCAGTGTGAGACGAGCCATACTTGTGAATGTGTTCGATCGCTTCCTCAATCGAGCTGACGACCCGGACCGCGAGCACCAGATCCGAATGTTCGTGGTGCCAGTCGCTATCCGCGACTGCCTCAATCGAATGGCTGGTAACGATTGCCCGGGTGCATTCGCAACCGCGCAGCTTCACATTTCTCAGGCGAAGCCGGCTTGCGAGTTCCGGCAGGAACGCCTTTGCGATCAACTGATGCACCAGCACGGTTTCGGCGGCGTTGCATGCTGTAGGATAATCGGTTTTTGCGTCCTCAACGATCTCGAGCGCCATCGCTAGGTCTGCAGCCGCATCGACATAGACGTGGCAAATGCCTTCGGCGTGACCCAACACCGGAATCCTGGTGTTGGCCTTTACGAATTCCACGAGCTGCCTCGAGCCGCGCGGTATGACCATGTCGATCAGATCGTTCATGGCAAGCAGTTGGTGAACCACCTCGCGTCCCGCTACAAGGGTCACCGCATCTACGGGAAGGCCGGCTTTGCCCAGCGCCTGTTGGATGATCTTCACCAGGGCCGCGGCCGTTTGCTCCACCTCGCGGCCCGCCTTCAGGATGACAGCGTTCGCGGATTTCAGTCCCAGGGCACTGATTTGCGTTACCGCATCCGGCCTTGCCTCGAAGATGATCGCCAGTACACCCAGTGGGCAGATGATTCTTTCCAATACCAGGCCGGCATCGAGTTCGGTGCGCTGCGAGACACGCCCGATTGGATCGGGCAACTCCGCGACGGCTAACATCGCCTGCATCATTTCGGCTATTTTCTTCTCGTCAAGCCGTAAGCGATCGAGAGTAGAAGGGATCAATTGCCCCTGATCGATCATGAGTTGGGCCGCAGCCAGGTCGCAAACATTGGCTTCGAGAAGTTGATCGCGGCTTTGCCCAATCAACTCCGCGGCCATTCTGATGGCCGCATTGCGCCGTTCGGTTGGAACTCCTGCCAGCGCACGCGCTGCGTTCTTCGCTGCCTCCGCAACGGTATGCACCTGCTGCGGACTCACTTATTTCTCCCAGGCAGAAAGAGCGTTCCCACGACTTCGCCTTCACATACACGTTCGATGACTCGTGGCAGCCGCCCATTCGCAATGACCGCCATGCCATCAGCTTCCGTGGCAAGGCGCGCTGCCTCAAGTTTGCTTGCCATCCCGCCTCGTCCCCGGCTGTTCTTGCCCCGCGCGAAGTTCAATATCTGCTCGGTGACGCTCGATACTTCTGGAACCAAGTGTGCCTCATTGCTACCCGGAGCGGCGGTGTAAAGCCCATCCACATCGGAAAGCAACAGTAGCAGATCAGCGTCTATGTGCGTCATAACCAGTGCCGAGAGTTTGTCGTTGTCACCAAACACGCGTTGCCGGTCGGAGGAGTCGGCCGGATGATCCAGTTCGGCGGTAGAAACCGTGTCATTCTCATTGATGACGGGAATCACATCCAGTGCGAGCAAAGAGGCGAGCGTGCAACGCAGGTTGTTGTAGCGCACTGGATCGCGGAAATCGTCTTCCGTTAAGAGGACCTGTGCGGTGCGGCAGCCGAGCTTATCGAAGGCGTCATCGTAGATCGCCATCAGCCGGCTTTGGCCAATCGCAGCACAGGCCTGAATTTCCGAGAGCTCTGTGGGACGCATGGCGACACCGATTCGCTCCATTCCCAAGCCAACGGCGCCCGAAGAGACCACGAGCAGATCACGTCCCGCTTGTCGTAAACGTGCCAACGACTCAGCAATGCCATAGAGCTGGCTCAATGCGACACGACCGTCCTCGCGCATGACGACGTTGGTACCAACTTTGACGACGATGCGGCGCGTGCGGGCGACTCGCTGGCGGGGGTCGATGACTACCTGGCCTTCGGCTGCGTATCTCATATGGACATGTGTGCAATCGGCGACAGATACACGCCTGTACAGTTAGATAGTCTATCCGGCCGATCTGTCGCCGGCCAATGCTGGCGGCGTGAACACCTGACTACTGAACCATACATCGCTAAAGTGCCAATCGAGTTCTGACAGTTTAACAATTTCGAGCATGAGACGATTAGGGGCCCTTCCTAGTAAAGGAACGGAAGAGCAGGAGATGGCATGTTTCGCGTACCTGCGAATCTGTTTACCGCCTGACCCGGAGACGTGGCCCGAGTGGCTGGAGGCGGCGGTTTTTGCCAGCCTGCCGGGACTCTCCGGTGCCCTCTTTTCATCCGCTAAGTTATTGATTCTGCATGCCAATGTTACCGCCTGGCCTACGGCGGGCCCACGGGGAGTGTACAGTGCGGCATTTGATAATTCCGGCACTGTGGCTGCAGTGTGTTCTTTCGGGGTTACTTGGCGCGCTTTGCATCTTTAAACCCGAAAGTTTGCGACAACAAATCTCCGACAACTTTGCTGGTTCTCTCCGCAAGCAAAGCTCGCGTGGCCTACATCGGCAATCCTTGAAGACATTTCAACGGAGGTATCAAAGATCGCTGCGCAACTCTGATTGTCGCGGGCGACCAGGATCGTCAAGATTCATTGGAACAACACCCACCCGAGGTACTTGCGCGCAATCCCCGTGCAAGAATGATGATACTGATCAATTGCGGACACCTGATATCAATCGATCAACTGGATCAGCTTGCTGACGCGATCCGAAGCTTTGTTTTCACGCTGGAACGGCCATCGAGAACTTAATTGGCGTAATATCCGCCTTCACCCTCGCAATCTGGAGGCACAGTCTGTTTCGCGATAGGAAGTGAAATGGCCTCCCTTGAAACAAGCCGCAAGTCATTGAGGACACGCGTGGTCCGGTAGCTTTTTTCTTTGCTTGCTTGTGACGGCATGCCGTCATGCTGACCTGATTTCAACAGTTACTTCCGAATAAGCCCTCGATATGTGACAAAGCCTTTCAAAGTACAAAGTACAGGCTGATAGCTTTTGCGCTGTGGAAGGCTAGTCCCTTCCCGTGTAAACGGTTCCCTCCTCGACGAAACAAAGGGGATTTCTCCATGGATCCAGCGCATAGAACGATCGTTCGCCCCATGGGCGCACAACGATGCCGCCGCCTGGTGCGTCGTGAACTTCCTCAGGTGAGAGGGAGTTCAGGGCCTTGGCTCGCTCAAATACCGCCTCCAGATCGTTGACTGTGAAGTAAAGCGCTTTAGCAGCGGGGTGCGGCTGACTTTCCGACGAGACGTCGAGTACTTGCAGGGTGACAGGTCCACATTCAAAGTAGCAGCGTGAACCGGCCTGTCTACGGCCTTCGATTCCGAGCAGTTTCGTATAGAACGAAATGGCGGACTTGAGCTCACCAACTTCGATGTTGAGCCTAAAAAACTGTGGAATGTCATTCGGGAGGGGGCCCTTCGTCTTGACACTATTTTCTTTACTGCGTGTTTTTACGGGCATGGCCATATCTCCTTCTCAGAGCTTTCCATTCTTTGAAAAGTGAGCCAGCCAGTCCTTCACGAGTTCAAGTCGTTTGCGTTGAATTCGGTAAATACGCATCCTTCCCTGTTTCTCGCGCGTAACTAGGCCAGCTGCCTCAAGAACCTGAAGGTGTCGCGTAGTCGTTTGCCAAGCGTGTTCGAATATTGCCGCGATCTCCCCTGCTGTCATCGCGCCGCCGTTGAAATAGATCGTTAGCAATACGCGCCGCCTGGCAGTGTGCGCTAGTGCAGTAAACACTGACTCATATGCGTCGACCTTCGATCCGGCCTCGCGATCGTTCATACTCAATAATATTCAGCCATGAGGCTTACTATCTGTCAATAGATATTTCGCTATACGGCTGAATATTAAGAATTGTTGATGCCTGTTACTGTATCGTCTACTCGGAAGCTACCATCAGTTGGCGTAATAAGGTACTGGCGGTTGATTACGCGGGTGGTACGTCGCCAGCTGCGAATCACGGTGCACGGCCTTACCCGCGGCCGAACTTAAAACAGATCGTGATTACGATTGAAAAAACGAATGTCAAAGCAAAAGAGCGAAGTTGTCACCCAGGATTCAGATTCGGGGAGCGGTTTCGGGCCTGGCGAAGCTAATGCTTATCGTTGTTTATTGCTCACGTCAGCGGTGAAGTCATCCCACTTGTCGGTCGTACTTCGCCGTAAGTCCCTCACTTTTCCTGGCTCATGCCGCAAGAAGAGCTTCTTGAGGTCAGGCCAGAACTCGTTCAATAGGTTGACTTGCGCCACAGCCCCCAGCCCAGCCGCGGCATTTTCCATAGTCGCCGGAAAGCTCTTATTGTGAAGTGGTTTGTATCCGTTAGAAAGCGCAGAACTGAACAAAAGAGTCAGGAAAAGTGAGGAATTAAAGACGCTTCGCCCATCGTCACTACGGGTAATTATGGCTCGGCTGGCGGCGTAGGCCATTCGGTCAAAGGCATTCTTCCGGCCTGAGGGAAAATACCGCGGATCCTGGTGCAGCAGCGTTGGAAAGAGCCAACGGCCAAACAGTGACCATGATTCCGCCGAGATCAGCTGTGTGCCGTAGCGCTTGCCGAAACCACCCATACCGCCACCGTATTCTGGCCACGCCCCGCTGGCCTGCAGAATCAGCGAGTCAAACATCGTCCCCAAAAACATATCTGCCGAGTAGGTATGTCTTGCCCAGGCATCGAACTTCTGTTTTGAGGTCAATGGAACATAGGAAGGCGCATCCGGCAGCGGCTGCCCAAGAACAAAGTCATGCGCCATCTTGGCCACGTGCTCCCGTGTAAAGGCCTCTTTCACCATGGCGCGGCTGATGAGAGGCTGTGTGGATAGGTCGCTGCTGGGTGTGTTAACTAGCTTTGCAGCGTACAGCTGGGCATAGGGAACGCCCGAGGAATCAACAGATTCCACTGAGTCCGAGACTAAAGAGGGCGAGGCACTCGACCCAATCGATTCATTACCAGCAGTACAGACTCTTTCGTTCCACGGTGGAGACAAGAAACCAACGGAATTTCTCGAGGATGCCGAGCCCGTCTCGAAAGGATCAACCGTTGCGACCGCGGCTTGGGCTTCAGGGGCGGCTCTCTCGCCAGCTTCCTGCTGCGCCAAGAGCGGCGAGCAGCATAACTGAAAACAGACCAGCCCAATCACTCCTTTGCCCCACATGGTTCCCTACTCTAGCAGCGACCTTCGCTCATCATCATAAATTAGTTGTCTGGGCCTTCAAAATGATTGGTCTGGGGACCCTTACCAAACAGTGACGTGAATCACACAAGGGTGTGATCGGCTGGCTCGGCCCGGTATGGGGCTGCAGCCTGGCCTACCAGAGCAGGTCGTGACGTGGGCCATTTTAGAAGCACTGCCCGCTTCTTGGAAATGGCTTGTTTCGGTAGGGCGGAATCGTCGGCGGCATTGTGGGCAGTGCTGCTTATGCCGGGCCTAACGGCATGCCAGCGTCAGACATGTCGCTGCAGCTCAACCCGAAAGAGTGTTCTAAGCGCTGTTGGAATGGTTCGCAATCAAAGAGAATTTCGACTATCGTATTGCTCTTGAGATGATCGCGATTATGGCCGATGCCCCATCCTGGGTTGGCGCGGCGATGCTCGATTTGCGGGCTTGTGGCCAGCTTTGGCGGTACTCGGGGCATGCCGATCAGAAGGCATTGAAACGTGGAGATCCCACTCTTGCCTGAGCAGTTCTTGTCGCCCAGCTTCTGCTTTCTCTTGATGTAGCAGAGAGAAAATGATGGCACTCCGAGAAGTCCGTATCGATTGGTCGAAAATCTCTCAATCTTGAGCCTGTGTGATGCGAATCACGAGCATTAGTACATCGTCTCACAGAAGGGCTCTGAGAACTCCAATACAAAAGCACATTCGGACTGTCGCCAGAGCAGTCAACGACGGTCTGGATTACCTGAAGCTAAGACACCCTGAGCCTGGGCTTCGGGCTTCCCGACCTCTTCGCATCTCAGCTAGTGCCTCGTTGATGTCGGGCATTCCACCTCGACGAGTATCCGACAGACATCTATTGAAAGAGTACAAGAATTTGATTGGGTTTAACTGCATCCCCCGGCGCTATGTGAATGGACTTGACCGTTCCCGCCAAGGAAGAGTTGATTTTGATTTCCATTTTCATAGCGTCGAGGACCAACAAGAGCTCATTGAACTCTACGCGTTGTCCTGGCTGTACCAGCAAGCGCGCCACAACCCCGGCAAGAGGACTGCGGCACACTTTTGCTTCGTCAAAGTCAGAGGAAGCTACAAGCCGGGCCGTCGGCAGAACCGAGGACTGAATTGCCGACACGCCTGATAAGGAAGACTCCGAGCCCACAAGCTCGTCTGCTTCCTCTACCTCTACCTCGTACGGCCTGCCATCGATGACAATTTTGAGCTTCAAGGATCGGTTCTTTCCCTGTTCAACCCAGCGAAGTCAGGTACTGCGCCTTTTCACTTCGAATCAATGTCCGCGCTGCACCAGGTTGTGTGATCCATGGATCATATCGCGGCCCTGATCCCCCCAGGAGCTCGAGCCTGCCTGAGATGTGGAACCTAGCTTGACGGACACAATGCGTAGCTTCTTGCCTGCAAACGCAGTCACCGCCGCCTCGATAATCGCCATGATTTCAGGTGTGATCCCTGCAGTTCTTATTGCAGCCGAGGAAGCGACCGGGGATTCCGCTGCGCCTGGCTGGCCTCCTTCAGTTGGACCGGATGAAATCGAAGCGGCATCACCTCGTCCTGTGTTGTCCATTCGAAGCCCCCGACTTAGAGCGGAATCAGGCCATGCTTCTTGGGCGGCCGAAGCTCCCGCTTTGTATGTAAAGCTTCGAGCGCCTGAACCAGATATCGCCGCGTCTGGCTGGGCTCGATTATGTCGTCCACCAGCCGGCGGCCGGCGGCGACAAATGGGTTCGCAAAAGTGTTTCGGTATAGATCGATCAGTTCCTGGCGCCGGTGTTGAGGATCGTTGGCTGCCTCTATCTCTCGCCGGAACACGATTTCGGCCGCTCCTTCCGCACCCATGACAGCGATTTCTGCTCCTGGCCAAGCTACCACACGATCGGCGCCAAGATCTTTGCAGCACATCGCGATATATGCGCCACCATATGCTTTACGCAACACTACCGTTAATTTAGGAACCGTGGCCGCCGAATAAGCGAACAATATCTTGGCGCCGTGGCGAATAATGCCGCCGTATTCTTGATCGACGCCAGGTAGAAAACCCGGAACATCGACGAATGTCAGCAGTGGTATGTTAAAAGCATTGCAGAAGCGCACAAACCATGCAACCTTGTCGGAAGCGTTGATGTCCAGTACTCCCGCCATCACCGCCGGCTGGCTCGCGACAATGCCAACCGATCGGCCTTGCAGGCGAGCGAATCCAACTACGACGTTGGCAGCAAAACCGGGCTGCAGCTCGAAGAAGTCGTGTTGATCGACTACTCGCTTGATCACTTCACGAATGTCGTAGGCGATCTTGGATTCTGCCGGAACCAGGTGGTTCAGTGCCGGATCGTCCTCTGCCATGTGCTCACAGGGCAGTCGCGGGGCATCCTCCAGGTTATTGGAAGGCAAGAAGCTCAATAAGCGGCGGCAGAGCAACAGCGCACCCTCATCATCCTCCGCAATCAGGTGGACGACGCCTGAGCAATTCATCTGAGCCGCCGGCCCACCCAATTGGTCGGCAGTCACTACTTCACCGGTCACTTGTTTGATAACTTGCGGCCCGGTAATAAACATCTGCGAGTGCCGGGTCTGAATAATGAAGTCGGTGAGTGCGGGGCTGTAAGCAGCACCACCGGCACAAGGACCGCAGATGATCGCAATCTGGGGCACCGTCCCTGATAGCATTACGTTCTGATAAAAGACGCGGGCATATCCCGCCAGGCTATCGATTCCTTCCTGTACCCTCGCGCCGCCCGAATCGTTGATGAAAATGAAAGGGCTGCCCGTTTTCAGCGAGAGCTGCATCATGTCAGCGATCTTCGAGCAGTGCACCTCGCCCGCTGCACCACCCAACACGGTGAAATCCTGGCTGGCCAGATGCACTATCCGGCCATCCACCTGTGCGCACCCCGTGATCACTCCATCAGCCGGAACTTCCTTGTCCGCCATACCGAAGTAGGTGGATCTGTGACTAGCAAAAATCCCGACTTCCTGGAAGCTGGCGTAATCTACCAACCTCTCGATGCGCTCACGCGCTGTGAGTTTCCCCGCGGCGTGCTGTTTATCAATCCGTTCCCTTCCGCCGCCCTGGACAATCCTGGCCCGTTTCTGCCGAAGATTTTCTATGCGGGCATCGGCGACATCTTGAGATTCAATCACATCAGTTGGCATAGGACTTTTTCCCCGTTGATCGCAAAAAACAACGTTACGCGAGTGCCGAAATCTGGATCACGCTGCGGTTCACTTACATGTGGTAGCCACCATTCACATTTAGCTCTTGACCGGTGATATAGTCGCCTTCCGCAGCAAGAAAAACCGCTGCTTTGGCGATTTCGTCCGGTGACGCAAAACGCCCGAGCGGAATCTTCGCCTTGATCTGGGCTGCTATCTCTTCTGGAATGGCATCGACCATCTCGGTCGACGTAAAGCCAGGCGCAATCGCATTGGCGGTCACGTTGAACTTGGCCATCTCCAGCGCCAGCGTCTTGGTGAATGCGATGATGCCGCCCTTGCTGGCCGAGTAGTTGGCCTGCCCGAAAGCTCCCATCTGCCCGACAACTGAACTGATGTTGATAATACGTCCGTACCTCTGATTTACCATGGCCGGCACGGCTGCGCTGGTGCAGTAAAACGTACCGTTCAGATTGACATTGATGACTGCGGCCCAGTCATCCTCGGTCATCTTGCGCATCGACCGGTCGCGGGTGATCCCGGCGTTGTTCACGAGAATGTCCAGCCGTTGCCACTTGTCGAGCACTTCTTTAACGATACGTGCAGCTTCGCCCTTCTTGGCCACGTCCCCTTGAACAAGTAGGCATTCGACCCCCAATTCCCGGATTTCATCGGCGGCATTCTCCGCTTGCTTGCCATCCGAGCGGAAGTTGAGAGCGATATTGGCTCCGCAGCGCGCAAGCTCAACCGCGATCGCGCGTCCGATGCCACGTGAAGCACCCGTCACCAAGGCCACCCTCCCGGCAAGCCTGGTTGCCTGCTGGTTGCCATTTCCATTTCCATTGCTATTTATCCTAACCATTGCGAAACTCCTGTCTTCAGAACTGACGCTGAGAATTGCCGGGTCTACTCGCATGACTACGTAACCGCCTACCGCGCCAGCACCAAACCCGGGCGCGAACACCAACATCGGCCGATCGATTCTTCTTTCCACCACAGCGTCATGGATAGCCAGAAGAATACTTGCTGAGGAGGTATTGCCGACGTGCTCTATGTTGAAGAAAATCCGGTCTCCCGAAATTCCTGCGGCCTCTGCCAGCGTGAGGACCATGTTCTTGTTGGCCTGGTGCGGCACCACCAGGTCGATAGCATCGATTAGGCTTCCGCCGGCCCCATTTGGGCTCGGTAGTTGCGCCAGCTCGCCCGTCATCTGCTTCAAATAGCGAGTCACCAGAGCCTTCACCTCGGGCCCATAGACCGTAATGTTGTTATCGAACTCTGGATTCGGCCAAATAATCGAGTTCACTTCCGACCATGGACCGCTGGCAAAGGTCTGGAATACCTCAATGTCGGAAGCCGTTCCTTCGGGCGCAGGCGCGATGACCATGGCAGCCGCCCCGTCCCCAAAAATCATGCGCGAGGTACGTACGGTCCCGATTTTGTCCGAAAACTTCTCGGCGCAAACGAGCAGCACAGGCCGCTCAATTTCTTGCAGCAAACGTATGGCCTCTGCAATCCCGTACGGCATCCCGGCACAAGCCGCCACAATATCGCAAGAATTGTGGGTCTGTAACAGGCCAAGCTCTCCCGACAACCAGGACGCCACCGACGGAATCAGGGTGGTGCTGGTGCAACTGCAAAACAGAACCGAGCCGATCTCCGCAGGATTCCGCCCCGACTTCAACAATGCTCGGGTGGCCGCAAGCAGCGCCATTTCTTCCAGGGGTAGCTCGGTATAACATCGTTCCTCGATCCCGGTCTTTTCGGAGACTTCGGCTGCAGTCATACGCGACCAGCAATAAGCGTGATTGCGAATCAGATCCGCGTTGCTGCAGGTAACCTCGCCTTCATAGACGGCGATGGCTTCAATTCGCGGCAGGACCGCGAACTGTTTGTTCACTTCCACTGGAGGATACGGCTTGATGGGTTCGCTCAGGGCCAGAGTATTCATTCCAGCCGGACGCCTTGGCTGCTGCCGAACTCGCGCTTCCCGGGACTCCTCCTTCTTCACTCGCTGGATAAAGTGAAACACCTCCGGCGTGCGCGGACAGAACGCCACGACATAGTCGTCATCTTTCAGGTTCCCAATTTCGGTTTGAGTGCTTGTTGCCGGATCCCAGGGGTACTGGTTATGGAGTATCATGCACTGCCGCATTAGGGCCTCCAGCTCCGGCACCGAGTGCAGGCAGTCGATGACGTCGTCGTAGCTATATCGCAAGAAGTCAGGGTCGTACGTAACGAGCTGACGGGTGCGGTTCCCCGGATTAGTAAGTGCTTCCGCGACGGTCGGCCGAATCGGCCGAAGCTCTCCGCCGGCGCTGATCTTGTTCCGAAAAACATGTAACAGCATGTCAAAGCAGCGATCTTCCCATTCTTCGTCCCAGGATGCAGGCAATGCCTGGTATCCGGCTTCGGCCGCGTTAGCCAGGGTTGAAGAATCTCGGGACTTGTATATCGGCAGGAAGACATCGTCTCTTTGTTTCGGAAGGTCGCCCCACCGGATGGGTCGCTTCTCATACATGGTGAACGTGTAACGGTTTACCCAGAAGCGGTTTAACACGAGATCGCGACACAGTTCATAGCGGCTTTTGTACCCACCACCCTGCAGGCGTTCGGCAATCTCTGCATCGGTGCGGGCTTTTTCCCCAAAATCCCGTCGGATCACCGCCGCGAATTGTTTGAGAGTCTTGAAAACAGAAAAATCCAGGTCAGGAAAAAAGTTTCCAGGAAAGACGATTCGTCCATGAGAGTTAATGACAAAAGGCTTTAGCAACATTTACTGCCTCACTTGCTTTCGTAATTCTCTTCCCCAGTTCCCGGTGATCGGCCAATGTTCAATTAGAGGAGGTTGGCGGCGCTCTGTAACTCTGTGCTAAATCCGATCCCCCCCGAAAGTTATCGAGAGATTACGTTGGAACACAAACCTGGGGCTGTGACGGAGTATTGCTAAGATGTGTGATCTGCATCACAGACAATTACCAGCTAGCACTGTGACACCTTCGGAGTAGGTGCACCTCGCCTGGTGTCAAATGAAGGTGAGCTTTCTGGAGGGTATAGCAGGTGTGTGAGAGTATCAGTTTCAAGTGCCGGAAGACGACTTCAATTGGCACTACTTGTCTGATCTCAACGCGTCATTGAACCGGGTTGGTGAAGATTTTCAACCAATGGTCATTCACTGCGGCGTGCTAGCCAATCATTGATGTGAGGCCATGTGACCTTGCTGGCGCCGCTACCAGCCATGATCCCGATGTGTCCACCGGCAACGCGAAAGAGTTCCTTGTCCTTGCTGCTTACCTTCGACATGATGGACTCAGATTGACAGGGCGGAGTGATGTGGTCGCCTTCAGCAATCACCGTCAGCAGGTTGGCACGGATGCGGCTAAGGTCAGCCCGCTCGCCACGAATCACAAGCTCGCCAGCCATCAGTCTGTCGTTACGGTACAAATCGACAATCAGTTGGCGGAAGGCGCCCCCGGCATTGCGTGCCAGGCTTCCACCATTTTCGGGTCATCTAAGTTGTCCCATAACTTCACGTAGTTGCCGATGTAATTTTCCACCGGCTTGAGGGCCTTGGCGCCGTAGTCGATCATTTCTCCAGGCATGTTCCCGAAAGCCGCCAGCACCTTGTCAATATCGAAGTAGCGCTCGTCGGTCCAGCGGGCAAAGGTCAACTCCTGCTTGTTCGAAAAATCCAAGGGTGCCGTCAGCAGGATGAGGTTTCGCAAACCTTCGTCGCCGCGCAGAGCGGCATAAATCGCAGTGAGAATTGCCCCAATACACCAACCCAGCAGGCTGAACTCTTTTGATCCAGAAATCGCCTTCATCTTGCGGATCGCCCTGGGCATGTAGTCTTGGGTGTAGTCGTCAAACTTCAGGTTCTTGTCTTCCGGCCCAGGCGCTCCCCAGTCGAGCAAATACACATCGTACCCCTGGTTGACCATGTACTCGACAAAGCTGTGACCTGGACGCAAATCAAGGATGTAAGGCCGATTCATGAGGGCAAAAACCAGCAACAGCGGGACCGGATGACGGTCTTCGCGGGGAACGGCTGGCACGTAGCGATAGAGTTTCGCCTTGTTGAGCGTCCACACCAGGTCTTTCGGTGTCTGGGCGATGGCAGCCTTGGTGGTCAACACCTTGGTAAGCTTTTGCAGCCGATTGGCCGCCTCAGTAAACGGGTCGCTCAGTACCGGCGCTTCTGCCATCCTACTTCTTCCCTCTCTTCCACTGTTTCCCTTGTCTGGCGGTCTTATTAGGATGTGGCGGTCGTCTACCCTCCGTCCGGGTCGCAGCAGGGGCTTGTGCAGCCATTTTTTGGATACCATCCAGTTTGGCATCGAAGTCGTCCAGCCGCATCTCGATATTGGTCATTCGCTCTGCCAGTGAAACAACATCGGCCCGTGATGGCATAGCCAACTGTTCCAGAGCCTTGAGCATCGCCTTTTCGACGGCTTCGCGAAACGGAGTCGAAACTGTCAAATAGGTGTCGAGCATCGCTCCCGTGGCTTGTGCATAGGCATCACTGTTTACCATTTCGACCATGCTCTTAGCCCAGGCGTCGAGATAGGCGTCGCGCATCTCGCGCCAGGGCGCTGTTGGATCAAACCCCTTGCGATCGTTGGTTGGTCCTTCAGGCATTTGCAGTTCCTCTAAAAACTAACGATACACCCCGAGACAGTCGCGAGGATACTCAGGGAGTGCTCGGGGAGCCACGGGCTTCGCGACTGCCTAGCACATATTCGACGCGATTATGCCTCGGTGGTGACTGCAAAGGGCTGGGTGCTGGCGTCCAGCAGTGATTTCTGCGCTTCCATCAGCGCGTTGGCGCAACGCTCGAACGAATCTACAATGACTGTAGCCGGCCCGCCAACCTGCTTCCTGGCAGCTTCGCAAATCGCTTTGTTTTGTGCAGTGGCGAACTCCAGGCCCTTCTTCTGCACCTGTACCGTCCGCGCCACTGTGACCTGGAATGCCGCTGCCGCACCCTCAGCGACCTTGGCATATACCGCGGCCCGCCGGCTGGCGATCTTGGTCACGTCTTGAGCTTGCTCCACTACGGAGTCGATTGCGCTCTTCTGAGTCTCAACGCAGGTTTGGACCGCCTGCTTGGCGACGTCGAAGAGAAACTCCGGAGCAGCGACTGGAAAGTAGCCGAACCCCTTTTTGGTTGCGGCGATCCATTCTGCCGTCTGCTCTGCGACGACGTCCAATGATTTTTTCTGCAGCTCCGCGACGTTGGCGAAACTGTCCCGATAGAGCCCCGCGAAAACATCGGTGAATTCGGGTCTGGCGGCGCCTGTCGACGCCTTCCTGCTTGACTTTGAGGTATTCGGCATGATTTGCTCCTTTAT
>Ga0306922_10003966_pt1 | contig 13952 bp, 11 predicted proteins | sample sta12Cox44000082_FD_203758 | JGI IMG/M metagenome (GOLD analysis project Ga0306922, IMG submission 203758) | Lab enrichment of tropical soil microbial communities from Luquillo Experimental Forest, Puerto Rico - statoxic.12C.oxic.44.000.082 (v2)... | ecosystem: Environmental > Terrestrial >... | reverse complement strand
TCAGGCGCGGGCGGTGGGACGCTGGCCGCGCGGCTCGCCGAGGCCGGGCGGAGCGTGCTTCTGCTTGAGGCCGGCGGCGATCCCCGTCAGCTCTCGGGGACCAACGACTATCAACCCGGCATCAACCGCCTGCCGGACGATTACGACGTCCCGGTATTTCACGGCTTCGCCAGCGAGAATGACGCCATTCGCTGGGACTTTTTCGTCCGGCACTACACCTTGGAGGCGATGCAGGAAAAGGACCCGAAATATGTGCGCGTCTACCGCGGCGTTCCGGTCAACGGTGTCCTATACCCGCGCGCCGGGACATTGGGCGGCTGCACCGCGCACAATGCGATGATCCTGGTCTACCCGCACAATGCGGATTGGGACGGCATCGCGCATCTCACCGGAGATGCATCATGGAACGCCGAGGCGATGCGGCAGTATTTCACGCGGCTGGAAAACTGCCACCATCGGCCGGTCGAGCGCTGGCTCGCAAAATTCGGTCCCAACCCGTCGCGCCACGGCTGGGACGGTTGGCTGCAGGTCGAAAAGGCGATACCCGCGGCGGCCGTGGGCGACTACGGATTGGTGCAAGTCCTGATCGAATCGGCAGCCGTGGCCTTCGATGACATTGGCCAGCCGATCGAACGCTTGCACGATCTCGTCGAATCAAAGGCCGACCCGAATGACTGGCGGCTGGTCAGGGAAAACGCCGTCGGGCTGCGCTATACCCCGCTGACCACGCGCAACCACGCACGCTCCGGGGCGCGCGAGCGGGTTCTGGAGACGGTACGGAACCATCCCGACCGCCTGCGGCTCGAGCTCGACGCGTTGGTCACCCGCGTCATTTTCGATGAGCACAATCGTGCGACGGGTGTCGAATACCTCAAAGGCGAACGCCTCTATCGAGCGCATGGCCAACCCGGCACCGCCGCGGGTGTCGCTTCAAGTGCAGACGCAACGCGTGAGGTGATCCTGTGCGGCGGCGCGTTCAATACGCCGCAATTGTTGATGCTGTCCGGCATCGGGCCCCGCGCGGTGCTCGATCCGCTCGGCATTCCGGTGCGCGTCGAGCTGCCCGGAGTCGGGAAAAACCTGCAAGACCGCTACGAGGTCGGCGTCGTCAATCGCATGGACTTCGACCGCTGGGAAGTTCTTAGCGGAGCTACCTACAGCCGTGGCGACCCGCAATATCGGCAATGGGCCGACAAGCGCGAGGGAGTCTATACCAGCAACGGCGCAGTTCTGGCGGCGATCCTGAAATCGGTGCCCGAGCGCCCGCTGCCGGACTTGTTCTGCTTTGCGCTGCTCGGCCTGTTCGGGGGCTATTTTCCGGGATATTCCGCCGCCGAGGTGACCAAGCCCAATTATCTGACCTGGGCGATCCTAAAGGCACACACGCAAAACCGCGCCGGCGAAGTCGTGCTGCGCTCGGCCGATCCGCTCGACACACCGCTGGTCAATTTCCACTATTTCGACGAGGGCAGCGACACCGCGGGCGAGGATCTCGACTCGGTGGTCGCCGGCATACGCTTTGTTCGCAAACTGACGGCAAAGCTCAGGGCCCAAGGCCTGATCGCCGCGGAGGAGCAGCCCGGGGAGGCGTTGCAGAGCGACGAGGAGCTAAAGGATTACGTGCGCAACGTCGCCTGGGGGCACCATGCGTCCTGCACGTGCCCGATCGGGCCGCGCGAGGCTGGCGGCGTGCTCGGCGGCGACTTCCGGGTGCATGGCACCGCGGGATTACGGGTCGTCGATGCCTCTGTGTTCCCGCGGATACCGGGCTTCTTTATCGCCAGTGCCGTCTACATGGTCGGTGAAAAGGCCGCAGACGTGATCTTGGCTTCGTAGTCTTAATGGTGCAGGTGAAAGCCGGCAACGGCCGGGTTGTGGTTTAATGCCCGCTCTCGAAGGTTGCGACCCTCAATGGTGTTGCCGGCCGCGGCATAAATCTCGCCAGCGCGAAAAGCCAGCAATGCATCGACAACACCCGATGCCAGCGCGCGATCGATCCAGCAGACCGCGTCGCTGAACCTTCCAGCGCGATAGAGCGACCAGGCGAGGGCCGCCTGGGTGGCAAAATTTTCCCTTAATTGCAGGTCCCTACATGCCCATTTGACGGCTTCGCCACCGTCTTCCACGACGTCCGTATAGTAATCAACAAGGTGATGGTAGTAATGGACCTCGCCGCGCTGTGCGGACTGCAGATACGCGTTCACGGCGCGCTCTTTCCAGTGGAGCGCGGGCCCGCTTTGTCCCGCCAGCTCATAGAGCTCGCCGATCGCCTGATCGAGGTCCGGGCGGTCTACGGTCGAGGCAATCCGCTCGAGAATCACGGCCGCCTCCTCGTATTTGCCCTCTGCCCCGAGCAGCTCGGCGATGTGCTCATCGACCAGCCAATATCCCGGGTACGCTGCGTCGGCGCGCCGGTAATGCAATCGCGCCTCGCCGTGCCGACCATGGGTGAAATCCAAAAAGCCGCGCTGCAGCTCGAGCCACGCATAAGCCCGCATCTCCTTTGCTGTCAGCTGGTCTTCCGCCTCTTCGTAGAGAAAATCGGCTCCTGCCGCGTCGCCCATCTTGCCGCGGAGATGAGCCAAACGAGCCAGAGCGCCCCAGGATCGCTCGCGCTGCAGGACTCCCAGATAGCCGTTCTCTGCCGCCCGGTAATGCCCGTGCTGGAAATCGAGATCGGCGCGGATAAGCCGCCCCTCGTCGGTGTCATAAACGGACGGAACGGCGCGCAGTGCGGATTGGACGTCAGCAAGCTTATGAAGTTTGAATGCCGCATGCGCTTTCAGCAGGTAGAGATCGCCCGGATTGGCCAGTCCGATGATCGAGTCGTCGATGGCACCGATGACCGCAGACAGTCCTGCAAGATCGGCCGCAATCGAGGCCTTTTGGTAGAGAGAATAAAGGCGCTGCGTCACCCGATCCGGATCGCTGACCCCGCAGAGCGTCGCGATGCTGTCGTTGATCCGCCGCATCTCGGCGGCGTAACCAGCCGCGCTCACGATTGCTTCACCAGGGTTCCGCCAGATAGGGAAAATTCTGCAGGAATTCCTTGTCGTTCTTCAGCGGATTGGGCGGCGTTTTCGGCTCGATCGGGGCGGCGTTCCAGAGCGCTGGATCGTTGAGCAGGTCGACGTGATATCTTCCCCCATTGAAACTGCCGCTCATATCCAAAAACGTCGACAGGAAGCGAGTCGCCACCTGGTCCTCCAGGCGGCGGCCGAACGGCCAGGTGCCGGTCGTGTCCATATCGATCGAACTTACGTTCGGGATGAAGATGTCGACGGCGCGCCGCAATGGTATCGCCAATCCCTTTCTGTTCCAGGAAGCGTCCGGCATGTTGAGTTCCTGAAACAAGATCTTTCGGACGCGCGGGAAAGCCTCCAATACACTCGAATAGGTCCGATGAACCGAAACGGGTGAATTATCGTGATCAAAAGCGCTGGCGAGGCCAAGCGCTGTGATCGACGGACCAAAGCCCCAGCCGAGATGACCCAGCCGCTTGATGAAATGCGGGGCCAGCCAGAAATTGTTGGCGCCCAATTGCCGATTGTCTTCCCGCTCGCTAAGCGCCGCATCGGCAAAGGCCTGGCCGTCGGTATCGACCAGCTTGTATTTCTTCAGATCGTCGTCGAGGGTCAGTGCGTCGAGCAGGACATGCGGGTGCTCGATCCATAACGGATCGTCGGGGATCGACTCGACTTTGTGCGCCGCTTTCAATACCCAGCTTTCGCCCCAGGTATTGACCACGCGGTGTTCGTCCGGTGTCGCCGTCAGAAAGGACAGCGGCAATTCCAGAATGATTGCATTGCAGTTCTGGCCCGCTCTCGCATCCTCGCCAGAATAGACAAAGCGGAAATTGCCGTTCTGGTCCTTCCTGAAGCGATCGCCGCTCCAAGTCAGAGAGCCCGCCGGCAACTCCTTCTTGATCCCGTGGCCCCAGCGCGGCAATTGCGGGTCATAGTTGAAAAGATTGTTGCCCTCCAATTCGAGAAACGTCTTCGGGATCTTCAGCTCCCGCACATCCGGCATCGTATGCGGAACGTGATAGAATTGCGGGGCGTAGTTGATCGATCGGAAGAAGCCCGTCAGATCATTAAAAAACGCGTCGTCGCGTCCACCGACAAAGGCGTTGATCTGATGTCCGCCGGGAGACCGCACGCTTGCGGTTTCGTTGGTCGCTATGGAGGCCGAAAAACTGCCGCCGGGAAAGCCGATAAACCGCAGATTCGTGCGGTTGTTGTGATCAACCGTTACCCGGACCTCGGATGGCTTCAATATTTTGAGATACTTCTCTTTGACCCGTTCAAGGTAGGCCAACAGTCCGGCCAGGCTGGTATCATCGCTGCCCGAACGGGCAATTCGACGATCGGGCGCGATCAATATCCGGTACAGCATGTCAGTGTCGAAGACACCGGTTTGCGGCACGGCCGCAAAGGTCAGCGCGATAATGACTTTCTCAACGTCAGTACGATCGTCGCCCGGAAAGCCGAAGATGTCGTAGAGGTCGGCAGCACTGACGTCGATATCCGAGAAGATCGAATTTACGGCGTTCGGATCGTTATGGTCGGCCATCGTCCCGCCCCCTTTCCCCTAGGATGTCTTGTCCGAAACCGGCCCGCATGCGAGTATACGCCATGTTCCTCGGCAAGACATGAAACACCTCGCGGCCGGACTTCTTGCAGCGCTTATTGCCGTCTCGCCGGCATGGGCCGAAGACCAGTCAAAATGCTCCGCGGCACCACCTGTCCTATGGGGCGACGGCGCGCACGACGATACGGCGGCGTTGAACGCCTGGTTTCGCGGCGAGACCGTACTCTGGGCGGAGACGCACGAAGTGGTCGGTTCGAAGATAACCGACCACACCTTTCTGCTGAGCTCGACCATCTATATTCACAGCGGGACCGGCCGCAAGATGGAGCGGTTCCGCATGGTCTGGCCGTGGCGCAACGAGATCGTGACCGGCGGGACGATCGCGGCGGGGAACGATCCGGATGGTCAGCCGGTCGCCGACGGCATCACCAAGGTCAACGCCGATCCCGACGAGGGCGTCCCTTATGACGGCCCCAAACTCGAGCCCACCGAGCGCGGTATTCCAAAGCACTGCCTGACGTCGTAGCCGGCGGGGTCCGTCCGTTAGGACGGATGCTTAAACCGGGTGACCAGGCCCGCCGAACCCTTAACATGGTTCTGGAGGGGATTTATGAGGGCGGTGGCCAATTCCTCGCGCGTCAGCCCCGGCGGCAGCGCCTTTGGGTCGAGATCGGTGGCGACCAAGGTGAAGGTGTAATGGTGCCAGTCGGTGTTCGGCGGCGTGCCCGGCCCGAAATAAGTTCCCACCCCCATCAGGTTCTTGCCGCCGACGAATTTGTCGGAGGGCGTGCTTAGCTCGCCCTCGGCAAAGCCCTTCACATCGGCCGGGATCCCATAGACCACCATATGCGACACGCCCGCCGGAGCGCGTCCTTCGGGGTCGAACAACAGCAGGGCGAAGCTCTTGGTGCCGTCCGGCACGTTCGACCAGGTGAGCGGCGGAGAGACATTCTCACCGACGCAATTCGGGGTCCTCTGCTTGTCGCTGCATGCATTTTTCGTGGCCAGGGTGCCGTTGTCCTGAAGCGCCGACGACGACAGCGTCAACACGTCCGCGGCTCGCGCCACCGGTATCGCCGAAAGGGACGCGGCGAGATACCCGCCTGCCGCCAGCACTGTTGCGATAATCTGTTTCATAACGTTTCTCCCCCTTGGGTTGTCCGAGTCGGAACGGACGAGATTATTCCGCCGCGATCGGCGCGGCGAAGGGTCCTGCGACCTCGGCGCGTTCGGGCGGCGGCATCGGCTGCGGCCACCAGCGGTCTTCCCATTCGCTGAACAGGCCTTTCAGCCGCGGCATCACCCGGTCGGCGAACAGCTTGGTGTTGTAGGCGACCAGCTCCTTGCCCATGCTGCCGAACTGCAGGAGCAGCATCAGGTGTCCGACATTGAGGTCGGTCGCCACCTCGGTCAGTTGCGTGACGACCTCGTCCGGCGAGCCGATAATCACATAGCCACGTTCGACGATGTCCTCCATCCGCGTTGTCGCTCGCGCCTCCTGGCGGGCTTGCAGGCTGGCGGCGCGGCCCACCTGGCCGACGACACCGGCGCGCTGGGTCGCCTCGGTGATGTAGCCCGGCGGCATCGCCCAGCGCGGATCGACCCTGAGGCAACGGCCGTAGAAATACTCGGCCGGCTCGCGGTAGAGCTCCAGCGCCTGCTCGCGGCTCTCGGCGACGCCGACGAACTGCAAAAAGCCGGCGCGGTACGGGTTCCGGTCCTTGCCGAGCCGCGCCATCTCGTCCCAAAAGCCCTGCATCGTGGCGCGCCCGTCCTTGTATCCGAAATACGAGAGATAGGCGTAGACGTGGTCCATCGCCGCACACCACTGCCAGGTCTCGATCGAGCCGCCGCCCGGGATCCAGATCGGCGGGTGCGGCTTTTGCACCGGGCGTGGCCAGATATTCACATAACGCTGCTGGTTGAAGCGGCCGTTGAAGGCGAAGGTGTCGGTCTCGGTCCACGCCCGCAACACCAGATCGTGCGCCTCGTAATAGCGGTCGCGTAAGGTCGATGGGTTCTGGCCAAAGGCAAAGCAGGTGTCCATCGGCGTGCCGACCGGAAAGCCGGCGATCAGCCGCCCGCCCGAGATGCAGTCGATCATTGCGAATTCTTCGGCAACTCGGGTCGGCGGGTTGTAGAGCGCCAAGGAATTGCCCATCACGCAGAGTGCCGTGTCGGTCGTCCGGCGGGCCAAGGCCGAGGCGATCAGATTGGGCGACGGCATCAGCCCGTAGCCGTTCGAGTGGTGCTCGTTGACGCAGACCGCGTCAAACCCGCATTCGGCGGCGAATTCGAGTTCGTCCATGAAGTCGTTGTACATGTGGTGGGCGCGCCTGGGGTCGAACAATGAGGAGTGGATGTCGACCCACACCGAAGGATGCTTCTCGCGGAAATCCTCAGGCAATTCGGTGTAGGGCATCAGGTGAAACCACATCAGCTTCATGGCGCGCTCCGCAAATCGGTGATCGAGCATACTCCATGCAGAGAGCGCCAACAGCATCTATAATGGCCGCTCCTGCCAGATGTTTGGTTCGATTGCGAGGCGCGCATGGCGGCACCCTCCTTCACTCCGATCCTCGAGGCGGCGCGCACGCGCTTGGGTGCCGGAGCGCTCGAGGCACGGCTGACGCAGCCGCGCTCACCGGCCGAGCTCAAGGCGCAGCCCGACGACCGCTATCTGTCGCAGATGGAGCTCAGGATTTTTCGCGCCGGTCTCAAGCACAGCCTGGTGGATGCAAAATGGCCGGCCTTCGAGGAGGTATTCGATGGGTTCGAGCCGCACCGGGTGCGGGCGATGTCGGATGAGGCGCTGGAAGCGCTGCTCGGCGAACGCCGCCTAATCCGCCATTGGGGCAAGCTCAAATCGGTGCGCGACAACGCCGCCGCGATGATCAGCGTCGCCGACGAGCATGGCAGCTTTGGAGCCTGGCTCGCCGACTGGCCGGGCACGAATATTGTCGAGCTGTGGGAGGCGCTTGCCAAGCGCTTCAGCCAGATGGGCGGCAACTCAGGCCCCTCGTTTCTGCGCATGGTCGGCAAGGACACCTTCGTCCTCACACACTCGGTCACTGCCGCGTTGAAGCGCTGGGCGGGCGTCGACACCCCGCCGAAGAACCGCAAGGACCGAGCGGCCGTCCAGTCACACTTCAACGCCTGGGCGGCCGAAACCGGCCGGCCGTTGTGTCAATTAAGCCTGATCCTCGCCGCCTCGGTCGAGGATTGAGCGCATCGTCTCAATAGTTCGAGATCTCAACGAGGTTCTGGTCCGGATCGCGAATATAGACCGACTGAATCGTGCCGACCGCACCGGCCCGCGGTCCGGGTCCGGCAATAATCGGCACGTCGCATTGTTCGAGATGTGCGGTCACCTCGGCGAGCGGAACCTTGGTGATGAAGCAGAGGTCACCCGATCCCGGCGTCGGCTTGTCGGCGACGAGACCCGGGATGTTGTCGGCGGGATGCAGGTTGATCTTCTGCTGGCCGAAGCGCAGCGCGGTGCGCCCTTCACCGAAAGTCACGACCTCCATCCCGAGCACCCGGGTATAGAACTCGCAGGTGCGGGCGATATCGGCGACGGTCAGGACCAGATGATCGAGGCGTTCGATATACATATTTTCGATCCTTTTCGGCGGTCGGCGCGCCATCATAGCCGACATACTCAGGCTGCGAGGATGGTGAGCGAGGAGGAATACAATGAACAGTCTCGATGGCAAGGTCGCCTTCATATCCGGTGCCGCACGCGGCATCGGCGCGACAACCGCACGGCTGATGGTCGAGGCCGGCGCCAGAGTGGCGATCGGCGACGTCTTGGACGAGCGTGGTCGGCAGACAGTTCAAGGCATCGCAGGTGAGAGTGAAACCGTCATCTACCAGCATCTCGACGTGACCCGCGAGGAGGATTGGAGTTCGGCAATCGCAGCGACGGTCGCCCGGTTTGGCGGCCTCGATATCCTGGTCAACAACGCCGGGCTCTTTCTCGGCAAAGGCATCGAGGAGGCGAGCCTCGACGAATGGCATCGCCTCTGCGCCGTCAACCTGACCGGGGTGTTCCTCGGCACCAAGCTCGCATTGCCGGCGTTGCGCGAGCGCGCCCGCCAGAGCCCGCATGGCAGCGCCATTGTTAATCTGGCTTCGGTTGCCGGGCTCGTCGGCTCGCAACTCGACCCACTCTATTCGATGACCAAGGGTGGCGTCACATTGTTCACAAAATCGACCGCGCTCGAATTTGCCCGTAAGGGCTACCGGGTGCGCGTCAACTCGATCCACCCGGGTCTTATACAAACCGATATGGGCGAGCAGACCTTTGTCAGCCGGGCGCGTAATCTAGGCAGCAACGATGTCCAGGCGGTGCGTCAACAGGCCATGTCGCGGCATCCGATCGGCCGGCTCGGAGTGCCCGAAGACATCGCCAAGGGTATCGTTTTTCTCGCCTCCGACGATGCCGGCTTTATGACCGGCGCTGGGCTCGTGATCGACGGCGGGTCGACCGCTCAGTAAGCGGCGGCCCGATGGTTAAGGCGGTGCGGCATACTGCGGCGGAGTGGAGCTAATGGTTCCTTACTGCGCAGCGACAATGGTAATGAGTTGGGTCGTGTCACCCGGGTCCAGCAGTCTTTCTATGCAGATCAACCAGCCAGACGGCTGCCGCAAGGCCGATAACTCGGGTATTGTGAAAACCCGCGCCGGGCTCGTGGTCGATGACGGGTCGGCGGCACGGCACGCACAGCCCGCCCGTCACAGCGGTTCAGCGTCCTGCACGGCGACCCCGAGAACGCGGCCGTCGGCGGCCTGCACGATCGCCGCGATCCGGTCGCAATGCCAGCGGACCGGGGCGTCGATCTTACCGACGCTGCTGCTGGGCAGCGCCACCTCCTCTACGCCGCGCACGACATCGGCATGCGCCAGGGTCCGCCCGCTGTTCTCCCCGCGCTTCACTGCGCTGACGTGCCGGCGGTCGAAGCCGATCAGCAGGACCGACGCCGCCAACCCCTCGCCTCCCGGACCCATGCTGATCAGTGCCTTGCCATGATCGAGGGCGAGGATGACCGGAACTTCCTGACGGTCGTGTCGCGCAAGGTCGAGCGCGCCTTCGACATCGGCACGGTCCGAGCCGACGGCCTGCCATTTGCCGTCGACGACGATCTGCGGCGTGTAGACCGTGGCGAGATTGAGAAGTGCGGCGTAATGGTTCTGGCGCTCAGTGGCCTCTCGGCTGGAATACGGGTCCTTCCAGCCAAGCCGGTCCCAGTAATCGACATGGAACGACAGTGCCAGCACATCGGGGCGATTGGCGAGCTCGGCGAGCAGCGCGTCAGCCGGGGGGCAGGACGAGCAGCCCTCGGAGGTGAAGAGCTCGACCAAAATGGGACGCTCGCCGGCCTCGGCCGGAGCGATGCCGACCACCAGGCAGAATAGGACGAGCACGGAGGTTTTGATCATTACTCGGCTCCAACGGCAGGGAGCTCTGCGGCTTCTTGTGTCGCTGCGGCCGTCTGCGCGGCGCCACACGAGCCGAGCAGCAGCGCAATTAGGGCGGTCCAGCCGGTCTGGTGCGAAGCACCGAGCCCACGGCCGGTGTCGCCGTGAAAATACTCGTAAAACAGCACATTGTCGCGGAAGTGGACGTTTTCCTGCTCAATCCGCGAGTCCCCGAACACCGGCCGGTGGCCATCCTCGTTGCGCAGGAAGATCCGGCAGAGACGTCTGCAAAGCTCATCGGCCACTTCGCCGAGGTGGTGCAGCCTATCCGACCCGGCCGGACATTCGACCTTGAAATCGTCGCCATAATAGCTGTGGAACCGGCGCAGAGATTCGATGATCAGGAAGTTTACCGGCATCCAGATCGGTCCGCGCCAATTGGAATTGCCGCCAAACATCGCCGAGGTTGATTCGCCGGGAACATAGCTGACCTCGAACCGGTGGCCGGCCCGGTCAACAATGTAAGGATTTTCGCCATAAAATTTCGACAGCGAGCGGACCCCGAAATCCGATAAAAACGCCCTCTCGTCGAGCATCCGGCTCAGCAGGCGCTTCATACGATGGCCGCGCAACAGCGACAGCAGATGCCGCTCGCCGGTGCTCGCGTCATGCCAGCGCGACACCAGACGTGCGAGGTGCGGACGGTGCTCGAGAAACCAATGCGATCGGGCGCTGAATCTCGGCAGTCGCGTGAAGACGGAAGCATCGAGGACCTCGACGGCAAAGAGTGGTATCAGGCCAACCAGCGAGCGCAGTCGCAGCGGAGTTCGCTCTCCGCCGGGGAGATGGACGACGTCATAGTAGAATTCGTCCTCCTCGTCCCATAGCCCGATCCCTTCGCCACCGATATTGGTCATTGCCTCGGCGATATAGAGAAAATGCTCGAAGAATTTGGAGGCGATGTCCTCGTACACGTGATCCTTGAGCGCCAGTTCCAGGGCAATGCGCATCAGGTTGAGGGTGTACATCGCCATCCATGCAGTGCCGTCGGCCTGGTTGATGTGACCCCCGCTCGGCAGGGCTGCGTTCCGGTCGAATATTCCGATATTGTCGAGCCCGAGAAACCCGCCCTGGAAAATATTTCTGCCCTCGACGTCCTTGCGGTTGACCCACCAGGTGAAGTTCAGCATCAGCTTATGGAAGACACGTTCGAGGAAATCCCAGTCACCCTCGCCGCCGCGATGCTCGCGGTCGATTTCATAGACGCGCCATGCCGCCCAGGCGTGCACCGGCGGATTGACGTCACCGAATGCCCACTCATAGGCGGGCAGCTGGCCATTGGGGTGCATATACCAGTCGCGCGTCAACAGCAGCAGCTGGTTCTTGGCAAAGCTTGGATCGATCAAGGCCAGGGTGACTGCGTGAAACGCGAGATCCCAGGCGGCATACCACGGGTACTCCCACTTGTCTGGCATCACGATGATGTCGGCATTGTTCAGATGCGGCCAGTCGGAATTGCGTCCATGCCGTCGCGCGGGCGGTGGTGGCGGCAGGAGCGGGTCGCCGTTCAGCCATTCGGGGATGTCGATATAGTAGAATTGCTTGGTCCAGAGTATGCCGGCCAGCGCCTGACGCAGCACCAGCCGGGCATCAGGGTTGGTTATGTCCCGCTGCATGTCTGCATAGAATTCGTCGGCTTCGGCTCGGCGTTGATCGAATACGGGACCGAAATCCTCGAGCCCGGAAGGGTGGTCGGCAAGGGTCAGTCGCAGACGCAACCTGCGGCTCTCTCCGGCCGATAGGCTCAGCCGATAATGCGCCGCGACTTTTGTACCCCTGCTGTCCGGTCTCACGGCCTCGGTATCGCCATGGACGACGTAATCGTTGATGCCGTCCTTGAAGTGGTGGCCGGGCGCGCTGATCCCATACAGCCGTCTGATATTCGTCTCGTTTTGACAGAATAGAAATTGTGGACGACCGTCGCAGTGAAATCGCAGCCGCGGCAGCTGCGGATGATCGACCGAGATTGAATGTTCCTCATCAGCAAGGAGCTGCGGCCTCATCGAATCGGGCTTCCACGACCAGGTATTGCGCGCCCAAAGCTGTGGCAGCACATGCAACTGCGCTGGTTCGGCCGCACGATTGTGGATCGTCACCTGCATCAGGATATTATCGACATCGGCTTTGGCGTATTCGATCTCGACATCAAAATAACGGTTTTCGTCGAACACTCCGGTGTCGATCAGCTCAAACTCGGGCTCGGTCCTCCTGCGTCGTCGGTTCTCCTCGATCAGCTGGCTATAGGGAAACGCCGCCTGCGGATACTTGTAGAGCATGCGCATATACGAATGGGTCGGCGTGCCGTCGAGGTAATAATAAAGCTCCTTGACGTCTTCGCCGTGGTTACCCTCGCCATTGGCCAACCCGAACAGCCGCTCCTTCAAGATCGGGTCGCGACCGTTCCACAGAGCGAGGCCGAGACAGAGCAGCAGCCGATCATCGCCAAACCCGCCAATCCCATCCTCGCCCCAGCGATAGGCTCGGCTGCGCGCATGGTCATGCGGGAAATATTCCCACGCATCGCCGTGTTCGCTGTAATCCTCCCGCACCGTTCCCCACTGGCGTTCACTCAGATACGGCCCCCACCACCGCCAATGCACACCCCGATGAATCTCTTCAAGGCGCAAGCCCTCTGCGGTTCGTGCTGCTGCCGTGCACAACCCCGTCCTTACTGAAGCTGCCATCGGCTCAATTCCCTCTGAAGTTGTGTCGCCGCTGATACGGCCGGTTGCGCTGCCGCTTCACGTAATCGTTGCGAGGAGGATGCGGCCGAGCATGCTCCGGGTTTGCGAGCGTGCGACAATTATGGCGTCGAGTCCAAGCCTGCGTCCGTAACGGTGCAATGCGAAGATCAGCATCAGCACCAGCAGAAAGAAATAGGTCCACGGCCACTCACCGGGCGCGCTGTAAAGGCCGAGCCACAGATTGAGTATCTGCAGCGCCCCGACTACACCCCACAAACGGACGAAAATGCCAAGGAGCAGCGATACTGCGGTCGACACTTCGAGACCGTAGACAACGGGTGCGAACAGGTAAAAATGCGGCAGCACGATATTGTTTACGAAATCTGCCTGCGCCGGCACCGCAGCCGATCGGCCCAAGAGCCTCATCCAATAGGCGAGGCCGGTCTCGCCGAACGGCTGCTCGGGGTGATCGGTGTAAGCCGGCGGCAGCTTCCACAAGGTCTGCTGCCACCACATCGCGCCGATGAAGAAACGAAAGATCCAATCGCCAATATAGATCGCGCGGCGCTGGCTCGGAATTGTGCTGAAGGCGTAAATCGCAATGACCACACTGGCGAGACCGAGCAGCCAGAAAATCGCCGTCGTCCAGCCGGGTTGCAGCAGAAAATCGACGACGTCCGAAATCGGGTCGGGGTTCATTTGGGTGATCTCCTCCCCTCGTCAGCAAGTGCTCGGGCGCGGTCCGCCAATCGGCGCCAGGCGCGCGCCGCTGTCGTGATAACGCTCAGCGAGGCCGAACTGCCGCTGGCCTCCCCTTTTTCGAAATCACCTTCGCTCACCGCCATCTGGTTCGTGACATGGGCAAAGCACAAGACCGACTTGCAGCGAGCCCGGGCAAACGCGTAGAGACCCGCCGCTTCCATCTCAACGGCAAGGATGTCGCGGGCGCGACAGCGTTCGATGGCAGCTGCGGTCTCACGGAACGGCGCATCGGTGGTCCAACTGGCGCCGCGATGGATCGGCTGTGCAAGAGCCAAACAATCGCTCATGACGGCTTCGACTAGCCGCTCTTCTGCCGCCGCGAAATCCGCTGGCGGCAGATAGTGGTAGCTCGTGCCTTCATCGCGCAGGGCGCGATCAATCAAGATAAAATAGGGGGGTGGCGCCTGTTCCAGGATTTGCCCGGCTGAAGTCATG
>Ga0306922_10003961_pt1 | contig 13958 bp, 10 predicted proteins | sample sta12Cox44000082_FD_203758 | JGI IMG/M metagenome (GOLD analysis project Ga0306922, IMG submission 203758) | Lab enrichment of tropical soil microbial communities from Luquillo Experimental Forest, Puerto Rico - statoxic.12C.oxic.44.000.082 (v2)... | ecosystem: Environmental > Terrestrial >... | reverse complement strand
CGCAGGATGCCGCCCCGCTTTTGAGCCGACGCAGTGCCGCTGATCGACATTGCGATCAGCAGCGCGCTCGTCGGCGCGACGGCACGCAGGTTGAGCGTCATCTTCGTTGCCTCGCCTTCCTGATTATTTGTCGAGCCAGACGTCTTCCATGCGCCAGCCGTTGTAGATGCTGTTGACCATGACCGTCAGTCCTTTGACCTCGGGTCGCCAACAGGTCCCACCGCGGTTGTAGTAGACGATCGGCCGGGCATCGTCCGCCGCCAGCTTCCTTTCGATTTCCCAAGCCAACTGCTTGCGCTTCTGGCGGTCGGGCTCCATCGACTGCCGGTCAACCAGCTTGTCCACCTCGGGATTGCAGTAGCCGTTGTAGTTTCCTATCGCACCGCAGGTGTAGTTCTCGTACAGACCCTGATCCGGATCGTCGACGGTGCTGCCGGTCAGGTTGAGGGCGACGGTGTAGTCTTTGCGGATGACCTTGGGATACCATTGGGCGGTGTCAATAGTTTCGAGCTCGCCGTCGATGTAGAGCGGCTTCAGCTGATCGATCAGGATCACCGCCGGATCGCGGTAGGGCGGGACATCGCGCGTCGACACCTTGATCTTGAGCCGGTTGTCGGGCCCATAGCCGAGATTCTGGATCAGCTGACGGGCTTCGGCTCGGTTCTTCTGCACATCGGCGCCATAGCCGGGTAGCGTCTGCAGAACATCGAGCGGAAGCCCCCACAAGCCGCTAGGCGGAGGCTGGAGAACCCCGCCAAGATTGCCCTGCCCTTCGGTAAGGATGTCGACAAACGCTTTGCGGTCGAGGTTCAGCGCCATTGCCCGACGCAAATCGGGGTTGTCAAAGGGCGGCGCCGTCCGGTTGATGATCAGGTTGGTGTTGACGCTGCCCGGGTTCGACTGGCAGATCGCCTCGGGCATCTGGTTCTGGATGTCGTGCAGCAGCGGGATCGACACGCTGCCGGCAAAGGTTAGGTCGTATTTCCCGGCGATGAAGGCCAATATGACCGTAGACCGGCTCTTCAGTATCGTGTACTCGACGCCGTCGAGATACGGTCGATCTTTTTTCCAGTAGTCCTCGTTGCGCCTCAACCAGATGTGCTCGTTGGGCTTGAACTCGACGAATTTGAACGGGCCGGTGCCGACCGGATGGCTGCGCATGTCGCGCGGTGATACGTGACACGGATAGACCGGCGACCAGCCAGACGCCAGCAGCTCGAGTAAGCCGGGCTGCGACCGCTTCAGATGAAAGGTGACCTCGTAATCGCCATTGGTGGTGACCTCCTCGAGGTTGCGGTACCAATCTTTGCGCGGGTTGATGCGAAATTTTTCTGCTGATCGGCCGGCGAGCAGGTCCCAAGTGCATTTAACGTCCTTGGCGGTGAACGGTTTGCCGTCATGCCATTTGACACCCAGGCGAAGCGGAAACGTCAGCTCCGTGCCGTCCTCGCTCCATGACCAGCCGGTCGCGAGCTCGGGCACGATCGCATCCGGGTTGTTTTGTTTCACGTGCTGATCGAACAGGACGAGATTGTTGAAGACACCCATGACCGGCCGCTCGGCGACAACGGTGGATTCCTCGTGGATCGACATGCTGGCGGGGCTGTCGATCATGTACTCCCGCAAGATGCCGCCCTGCTTTTGCGCGAATGCCGCCGGCGCGGTCGCGAGTGCGATCAGCAACCCGACAAACGACGCAAAGCTTCGAAGATGGCGCCTCATGTCTGTCCTCCTCCCTACTTGTCGAGCCAGGCGTCCTCAAGGCGCCAGCCATTGTAATTGCCGTTGATCATCATCGTGTGCCCCTTGAATTGGGGCTGCCAGCAGGCCGCAGAGCGCGGATAGAAGATGATCGGACGCGCGGCGTCCTCGGCCAGCCGCCTTTCGATCTGCCACACCAGCTGCTTGCGCTTGTCGCTCTCGGATTGCATCGATTGCTGGTCGACCAGCCGGTCGACCTCGGGATTGCAATAGCCGGTGTAATTGCGCTCGGCACCGCAGACGAAATTCTCGTAGAATTGCTGGTCGGGGTCGTCGAGCCCATTCTCGCTGACCGTGAGGCCGACCGCGTAATCCTTGCGCATGACTTTGGGATACCACTGCGTGGTGTCGACGGCATCGAGCACCCCGTCGATCCCGATCTCCTTGAGCTGGTCGATCAGGATCACGGCGGCATCGCGATAGCCCGGAACGTTGCGCGTGGTTACTGTAACCGCTAGCCGGTGATCGGCGCTGTAGCCGAGTTTTTGCATGAGCTCGCGCGCCTCGGCCCGGTTCTTCGCGACATCGGGGTTGTAGCCGGGCAGTGTTTTGAGCAGTTCAGGCGGCATGCCCCAGAGCCCCGCGGGCGGCGGCATCATGGCGCCGCCGATATCGCCCTGCCCGTCGCTGAGGATGTCGATGAACGCCTGGCGATCCAAGCTCAGGGCCATCGCCCGGCGCAGGTCGGGGTTGTCGAAGGGCGGTGTCCCGCGGTTGACGATCAGCGCCCGGCTAATGTTCCACGGCACCACCTCGCAAATCGCCTGAGGCGCCTGGCTCTTGATCTGCTTCATCAGCGGGAGCGACAGGATGCCCTGCCCATACCGGTCGAAATTTCCAGCGGCGAAAGCCATGACCGCCGTCGAGGGGTTGCGGACGATCGTCCATTCGATTCCGTCGAGGTACGGCCGGTCCTTTTTCCAGTAGTCCGGGTTGCGCGCGACCTTGATCCTCTCGTTCGGCGTGAACTCGACGAATTTGAACGGGCCGGTGCCGATCGGATGAGTGCGCATGTCACGCGGCGGAACATGACAGGGATAGACCGGCGACCAGCCCGAGGCTACCAGAGCAATGAAGGCGGGTTGTGGCCGCTTCAGATGAAAGCTGACCTCGTAATCGCCGTTCGTCGTGACTTCTTCGAGGTTTCGGTACCAGGATTTGCGCGGGTTGACGCGCAGCTTATCAATCGACTTGCCGGCGATCATGTCCCACGTGCACTGGACGTCGCGGGCCGTGAACGGCTTGCCGTCATGCCACTTGACCCCGTTGCGCAGCGCAAACGTCAGGACCGTCCCCTCCTCGTTCCACGACCAGCTCGTGGCGAGGTCCGGGACGATCGACTGCAGGCTATTCTGCTTCACATGCTGATCGAACATGACGAGGTTGTTGAAGACCCCCATCATCGGCCCGAGGGCCGCTATCGTCGACTCCTCGTGGATCGACATGCTGGCCGGGCTGTCTCCCGAGGGCATCCGCAAGATGCCCCCCGGCTTCTGGGCGAAGGCCGTCCCGCTCAGCCACAGGCTCGCGAGCAACTCGCCGGCCGCCGCCAAGCTTCGAAGATTTGCCTTCATCCGTCTCCACCCCTGGCGGCGCGGGATCCGCCGCGCCTTTCGTCGGTCATCTTCGGGGGGCTGAGGCTACTTGTCGAGCCAGACGTCTTCCATGCGGTAGCCGTTGTAGATGCTGTTGACCATGGTTACGAGCCCCTTGACATAGGGCTGCATGCAGGTCCCGCCGCGCGGATAGAAGATGATCGGCCGGGCGCCGTCCTCGGCCAGCCGTCTTTCGATCTGCCACACCAGCTCCTTGCGCTTGGCCGGGTCGGCCTCGGCCGATTGCCGGTCGATCAGCTTGTCGACTTCCGGGTTGCAGTAGCCGGTGTAGTTGCGAACCGCGCCGCACACAAAGTTCTCGTAGAACTGCTGGTCGGGGTCGTCGACACCGCTCTCGGTGCCGTTGATCGCAATCGTGTAGTCTTTGCGGTAGATCTTGGGGAACCAGTTGGCGGTCTCGACCGGTTCGAGCACGGCGTCGATGTAGATCTCCTTGAGCTGGTCGATCAAAATGACCGCCGGCTGGCGGTAGCCGGGGATGTTGCGCGACGACAAGGTCAGTGCAAGCCGGTGGTCGGACCCGTAGCCGAGCTTCTCCATGATCTTGCGTGCTTCGGCACGGTTCTTTGCGACATCCGGATCGTAGCCCGGCAAGGTCGCCAGCATCTCCGGCGGCATTCCCCACAGCCCCTCGGGCGGCGGCAGCATGGTCGCGCCGATGTCCCCTTTGCCCTGTTGCAGAATGTCGATAAAGGCCTGGCGGTCCAGACTGAGGCCTACCGCGCGCCGCAGGTCCGGGTTGTCGAAAGGCGGCTTGTCGCGGTTGAGGATCAGGTTGCGGGCGACATTCGTCGCAGTCACCTCGCAGACCGCCTGCGGCGCCTGTTTTCTCACGTCCTCAAGCGACGGCATCGTCGTGCCATAGGGCGAGGAGATGTCGAACTTGCCGGCAATAAACGTCAGGTTTCGCGTGGCGATATCCTGGATGATGTGCCACTCGATACCGTCGAGGTAAGGCCGGCCGGGCTTCCAGTAATCCGGGTTCCTGGCGGTCCGGACCACCTCGTTCGGCTTGAACTCGACAAATTTGAAGGGGCCGGTGCCGATCGGGTGGGTGCGCATCTCACGCGGGGACACGTGGCAGGGATAGACCGGCGACCACCCTGAAGCCAGCAGCGATAGCAGTGCTGGCTGCGGCCGCTTCAAATGGAAGGTGACCTCGAAGTCACCGTTGGTCGTCACCCGATCGAGGTTCAAGTACCAGGTCTTGCGCGGATTGACGCGGAGCTTGTCGTTGCCAATGCCCATCAACAGGTCCCAGGTGCATTTGACATCGGCGGCGGTAAACGGCTTGCCGTCATGCCATTTCACACCCTGGCGCAGCGGGAAGGTCAGCTCCTTGCCGTCCTCGCTCCAGGCCCAGCTCGTCGCCAAATCGGGGACGACCGAATCCGGGCTGTTCTGCGCCACATGCTGATCGAACATGACGAGGTTGTTGAACACCCCCATCATCGGCCGCAATGCGGCGCCGGTCGCTTCCTCGAGCAATGACATGCTCGCCGGGTTGTCGAAAAACGAGACTTTGAGGATCCCCCCGGCCTTCTGTGCGACGGCTTCTTGACCTATGGAGATCGTCAGCAGTAGGGATGCCGCTGCGGCGAGCGTATGCCGATCTCGCTTCATTCCTGATCAGTCTCCGTTGAGCTGTAGACCAACGAACTTCGACAGTGCGCTACTTGTCCAACCAGACGTCTTCCATACGAAAATTGTTGATGATGCTGTTGACCATCATCGTCCAGCCCTTGACCTGCGGCTGCCAGCAATACGCGAAGCGGTTGAAAAAGATGATCGGCCGGGCCCCGTCCTCCGCCAGCTGCTTTTCGATCTCCCATACCAGGATTTTTCGCTTCCCTTCGTCGGCTTCTATCGATTGCCGGTCGAACAGCTTTTCGAGTTCGGGATTGCAATAGCCGGTGTAGTTGCGCGGCGAACCGCAGCCATAGTTTTCGTAGAACTGCTGGTCAGGATCGTCGACCCCGCCGCCGGTGAGATTAAGGCCGATCTTGTAGTCCTTGCGGTACATCTTGGGGTACCAAAGGGCCGTTTCGACGATGTCGAGCTCGCCGTCGATGAACACCTCCTTAAACTGGTCGGTCAGGATCACCGCCGGATCGCGAAACGGCGGGATGTTGCGCGTCGACACTTTGAGCGCCAGGCGCTTATCGGGACCGTAGCCGAGCTTTTCCATGATCGCGCGGGCCTCGGTGCGGTTTTTCTGCACGTCGGGATCATAGCCCGGCAATGTGTTGAGGACTTCCGGCGGCATGCCCCATATCCCTTCGGGCAGCGGCTGCATGGACCCGCCGATGTCGCCCTGGCCGTCGCTGATGATGTCGATGAACGCCTTGCGGTCGAGGCTCAGTGCCACTGCCCGCCTCATGTCGGGATTGTCGAAAGGCGACGAGTCGCGGTTGACCACCAGGTTGCGGCTGATGCCGCCCGGCGTCACCTCACAAATCGCTTCGGGTTCTTGGGCTTTGATGTCCTTCAACAGCGGCAGCGACGTGGCGACCCAGTCGAGCTTGCCGGCGACAAAGGCGAGGTGTGCCGTCGACACGTCGCGAATGATCGTAAACTCGATGCCGTCGAGATATGGCCGGCCCAGCTTCCAATAATCCGGATTGCGCGCCAGCGTGATCCGCTCGTTCGGCTTGAATTCGACGAATTTGAACGGGCCAGTGCCGACCGGATGCTGGCGCATCTCGGCCGGTGGCACGTGGCACGGATAAACGACCGAAAAGCCGGCAGAGAGCAGTGCTATGAAGGCCGGCTGCGGTCGCTGCAGATGGAATGTCACCTCGTAGTCGCCGTCGGCGGTGACTTCGGCGAGGTTGCGGTACCACGATTTACGCGGATCGAGACGTAGCTTCTCGCTGGATTTGCCAGTCAATAGGTCCCAGGTGCATTTGACATCCCGGGCGGTGAACGGTCTTCCGTCGTGCCACTTGACGCCTTGGCGCAATGGAAATGTCAGCTCTTTGCCGTCCTCGCTCCATGACCAACTCGTGGCCAGATCGGGCACGATCGACCGCATGCTGTTCTGCTTTACGTGCTGGTCGAACATGACGAGGTTATTGAACACCCCCATCGTCGCCCGCGCCGGGTTCGCATCGACTTCTTCGAGCAGCGACATGCTCGGCGGCGAGTCACCGGCGTGCACGTGCAAGATGCCGCCCGGCTTTTGCCCATACGCCGCATCAGACGCCGCCAGTGCGATCAACAGCGTACCTGCTACCGCGAGCCTTCGAGGGCCCCGCTTCATCTCAGTCTCCCTCCCCGTTGTCGATCTTAATTGTCGAGCCAGAGATCCTCGAAGCGCTGACCGTTATAGATGCTGTTGACCATCAGGGTCAGCCCTTTCAGCGCCGGCGACCGGCAGACCGCTCCGCGCGGAAAGAAAATGACCGGCCGGGCGTCGTCCTCGATGAGCTTCCTCTCGATCTGTGAGACCAGTTGCTTGCGCTTGGCGACGTCGGTTTCAATCGATTGCTGATCGATCAGTCTATCGACCTCGGGGTTGCAGTAGGCGGTATAATTCCGCGCCGCGCCGCAGGCATAGTTTTCATAATACAGCACATCGGGATCGTCGACTTCGCTCTCCATGATGTTCATCCCAACCGCATAGTCCTTGCGCATGACTTTGGGATACCACTGGGTGGTATCGACTGGCTCGAGCTCGCCATCGATATACATCTGCTTCAACTGATCGATCAGGATGACCGCTGGATCGCGGTAATACGAGATGTCCCTTGTGGAGACGGTAATCGGGAGCCGCTTATCTGGGCCGTAGCCGAGCTTTTCCATGATCGCGCGGGCTTGTGCCCGGTTCTGCTTTACATCGGGGTTGTAGCCGGGCAGCGCTCGCAGCTCCTCGGCCGCCATGCCCCACAGCCCGGCCGGCGGCGGCTGCATCGCACCGCCGATGTCACCCTGGCCCTCGTAGAGGATGTCGATGAAGGTCTTTCGATCAAGACTGAGCGAGATCGCACGCCGGATCTCGGGATTGTCGAATGGCGGCTTGTCGCGGTTCACCAGCAGGTTGCGGCTGACATTCGCTTGCTGCACATCGCAGATTGCGTCCGGCCGCTGGTTCTTGATGTCCTTCAGCTGCGGGATCGTCACCCCATAGAGCAAGTCGCCCTTCCCGGCGACAAACGCGAGGGTTCGCGTCGACAGGTCTTTGATGATCGTCCATTCGATCCCGTCGAGATAGGGGCGGCCGGTTTTCCAGTAATCCGGGTTGCGGGTCACCGTGATCGACTGGTTCGGCTTGAACTCGACAAATTTGAATGGACCCGTGCCGATCGGATGCTGCCGCATCTCTCTAGGTGAGACGTGACAGGGATAAACCGGTGACCAGCCGGACGCCAGCAAGGCGAGAAAGGAAGGCTGCGGCCGCTTCAAATGAAAGGTGACCTCATAGTCGCCATTCGTGGTGACCACGGCGAGGTCGTTGTACCAGCCTTTGCGCGGATTGATGCGGAGCTTCTCACTGGCGTTGCCGGCCAGAAGATCCCAGGTGCATTTGACGTCGCGAGCGGTAAAGGGCTTGCCGTCATGCCACTTGACACCCTGACGCAGCGGGAAAGTCAGCTCGGTCCCTTCCTCGCTCAGCGACCAGCCGGTGGCGAGGTCGGGGACGATGGACTTCAGGCTGTTCTGCGGCGTGTCCTGCTTGTACATGACGAGGTTATTGAAAACGCCCATCATCGGCCGGTTGACCGCGACGGTCGACTCTTCGAGCAGCGACATGCTCGCCGGACTGTCAAAATGGGGTACTCTCAGGACGCCGCCCTGCTTTTGGGCAAACGCGGCGTCACTGGCGGATCCCCCAACCAGCAGTGTGCCAAGGACGGCTAGCGCGTAATGACCTTGTCTCATTTCCGTCTCCCTCCTGTTCACGACGCGGCTTGCAATGAGCATTGCGGCTGGCGGTGCACGACCGGCTATTTGTCGAGCCAAACGTCTTCCATGCGCGCACCGTTGAAGATGCTGTTGACCATAATGGTAAAACCCTTTATCTGAGGCAGCCAACAGGTTGCGCGGCGGTCGTAAAAGATGATCGGCCGAGCGCCGTCCTCGGCCAGCTTCTTTTCGATGTCCCAGATCAGCCGCTTGCGCTTTGCCTGGTCGGTTTCGACCGATTGCCGGTCAATCAGCTCGTCTACCTCGGGATTGCAATAGCCGTTGTAGTTCAGCTCAACGCCGCATTTGTAACTTAGATAAAGGCTCTGGTCGGGGTCGGAGCCGGCCCCGGCGGGGGTCAGTGCCACCGCGTAGTCCCGGCGCAAGACCTTGGGCAGCCAATTGACAGTATCGATGGTCTCGAGATCACCATCGATATAGACCTCCTTCAACTGGTCGATCAGGAGCACTGCGGGGTCGCGCAAATAAGGGAGATCGCGCACTGTGAGCTTGACCTTGAGCCTATTGTCCGGTCCATAACCTAACTTGTTCATGATCCGGCGGGCTTCCACGCGGTTCTTTTGGACGTCGGGGTCGTATCCCGGCAGCGCCATCAGCATGTCGGGCGGCATTCCCCAAAGCCCTTCGGGCGGCGGCTGCATGATCCCGCCGATGTCGCCCTGTCCGTCGGTGATGATGTCGCGGCACATGAGGGTTGACCATCAAGTCGCGGTGGATGCCGAGCGGCGCCAGCTCGCAATTTGCCTCCGGCATCTGCGTCTTGACGTCGTTGAGCAACGGCGCGGTGACGCTGTAAGGAAAGGTCATGTCGAATTTGCCGGCGACAAAGGCCAATATTGCCGTCGACAGGTTTTTGATGATCGTGTACTCAATCCCGTCGAGGTAAGGCCGATCCGGCTTCCAATAATCCCGGTTTCGCGTGACCTTGATTCCTTCGTTCGGTTTGAACTCGACGAATTTGAACGGACCGGTGCCGACCGGCTGTGTGCGCATGTCGCGCGGTGCCACATGGCACGGATAAATCGGCGAGTAACCGGAGGCGAGCAAGGCGAGAAACGCCGACTGCGGCCGTTTCAAATGAAAAGTGACCTCGAAATCGCCGTTCGCGGTCACCCTTCGAGGTTGCCATACCAGGATTTGCGAGGATTGAGGCGAAGCTTCTCGCTCGATCTGCCGAGCAGCAGATCCCAGGTGCATTTGACGTCGCGAGCCGTGAAAGGTTTGCCGTCATGCCATTTGACGCCTTGGCGCAGCGGCAATGTCAGTTCCGTCCCCTCTTCGCTCCACGACCAGCCGGTCGCCAGATCCGGAACGATCGAAGTCAAACTGTTCTGTTTGACCCCTTGGTCGTAGATTACCAGATTGTTGAAGACACCCATCATCGGCCGTTGCGAAAACGCCGTCGCTTCCTCGAGGATCGACATGCTGGCCGGGCTGTCGGGGCTGAACATCGTCAGAATGCCGCCGGCTTTTTGCGCCGCTACCGGCGTCGCGGCGAGGCTGGCGCCCAGCAGTGCCACGGCCGCTACGACGTCTCGCGGACTTCGTTTCATCGACCCCTCCTCCCCAGTCGGTGCGAGCCCGTGCTCCTGCCTCGCCGTGATTATGTGGCGACTATATCATGCACACGGAGCTGCGCTGCAGGGAGAGGCCGATGCATGACCGCATTCTTGTCATCAACCCGAACTCGACCGCTTCGGTTACCCGAGCTATCGACGAAGCGATGGCGCCGCTGCGTATTCCGGGCGGGCCTGAGATCGCTTGCCTGACCCTCGAGGACGGGCCGCCCGGTGTCGAAAGTCAGACCGATGCGGACGGCGTGATCCAGCCTCTCTGCCGCGTGATCCGGCAGCACGAGCCCGATGCCGCCGCTTTTGTCATCGCTTGCTTCAGCGACCCTGGGCTGTTCTCAGCCCGCGAGGCGACGGCAAAGCCGGTGCTCGGGATCGCCGAATGCGGCATACTGACCGCCCTGACCCTCGGCCATCGGTTTGGCGTTATTTCGATCCTTGCGCGCTCGGTTCCGCGGCATCTGCGCTATATCGGGGCGATGGGCCAGGCCCAGCGTCTCGCCGGTGATCTGCCGATCGGATTGGGGGTCACCGAACTCGCCGATGCGCGGGTGACCCTGATGCGCATGATCGATGTCGGCCGTCGGCTGCGCGACGGCCACGGCGCCGATGTGCTGGTCATGGGATGCGCGGGGATGGCGCGCCATCGCAGCGATCTCGAGGAGGCGGTACGGATCCCGGTCGTCGAGCCGACCCAGGCCGCGGTGACAATGGCGCTCGGCCGTGTCCGCCTCGGCTGGGGCACAAGCCTAAAGTATTAGGACTGGTTCCTACGCCACCATCCGTACCGGCGGGACCTCGCGCGAGATGATCAGGTTGCAGCCGGTGGCCGCCTTGACCTCGTCGACCGTGACGCCGGGGGCGATCTCGCGCAGGGCCAGACCCGCTTTCGTGACTTCGAAGAGCCCGAAATTGGTGACGACGAGATCGACCACACCGCGCGCCGTCGCCGGAATCGCGCAGCGCTCGACGAGCCGCGGACGGCCGTCGCGCGTCTGGTGCTCCATCGCGACAAAGACGTGCTTGGCACAGGCCGCCAGATCCATCGCCCCGCCGATGCCGCCGCCCTGTTGCTTGGCCGAGATCTTCCAGTTGGCGAAATCGCCGTTCTCGGCCACCTCGTAGGCGCCGAGCACGGTGACGTCGAGCCGTCCGGCGCGGATTAGCGCAAAAGAATCCGCATGGTGGACGATCGCGGCACCCGGCCGCAACGTGACGTGCTGACCGCCGGCATTGACAAGATGCAGATCCTCCTTCCCCGTCGCGGCGAGCGGGCCGTAGCCGATTACCCCGTTCTCGGAATGGAAGATGATCTCCTTATCGCCGAAATCGAAGTTCGAGCACAAGGTCGGGATGCCGATGCCGAGATTGACGATCCACCCGTCGCCGAATTCCATTGCCAGCCGGTCACACATTTGCTGGCGGCTGAGCCCCTTCGCCCGTTCGCTCATTACCCGACACTCCCTGGACGCTGCGGCCACCACCCTTCGGGCGCCGGCGGGATCTTGACGAGCCGATGCACAAAAATCCCCGGCGTGTGCACGTCGTCGGGGTCGATGGCACCCACCGGCAGGATGTCCTCCTCGACTTCGACGATCGTGACCCGTGCCGCCATCGCCATGATCGGGTTGAAGTTGCGCTGCGATCGCCGGAAGCGAAGATTACCCGCGGTGTCGGCCTGATAGGCCCGGATGCAAGCGTAGTCGAGCGGCAGCGCGTGCTCCAACAGGTATTCGCGGCCGTTGAAAAAACGGGTTTCGCGGCCCTCGGCGAGCTCGGTGCCGACCGCCGCCGGGGTGTAAAACGCCGGGATTCCGGCACCGGCGGCGCGCATTCGCTCGGCGAGCGTTCCTTGCGGAGTGAGCTCGGCCTCGATCAGACCCTTCTCGACATACTCCGTGAGAACCAGCCTTTGCGAAGCTCGCGTCGGGGCGGTGAAGGCACAGATCACCTTCTTGACCTGGCCGTTGGCGATCATCTGGCCCATGTCGGGACCATTGGCCGGTAAGGTGGCGCCTCCGCGCGTCGAATTCGACACGCAGGTCAGATTCTTCGCACCCTGCTTGGCGACGGCCTCGTAGAGGTTGATCGGCATCCCGACGACCGCAAACCCGCCAAAACCGATGGTCGCTCCGTCAGGGATGTCATGGACCGCATCGTCGAAGCTCGCATAGGTCTTGCTCTTGGCGCTCATTCCCCGGCCCCGGATCTTGTCCTTATTACCGGCCCATCATGCGGCAGGTGCCCCGCGGCGGCAACCCGGCTTCATTTCTTGGCGTCGGTGTAGGGATAGGCCAGCCCGCCGGTCTTGTATTGCGGCGGCGACAGGATCGTGACGGTCTTCGGCTCACGGAACTGCTCGACATCATGGCCCTTGATGTCGTGGTACTGCACCCAGATCGGCCGCCCTTCGGTCCACTCGCCGTCGGGGCCAAAGGCGAGGTCGCCCTCGATCGTGTGAAACGGGTGGCTGTGCATGTATTCGGCGAGCTTGTCGTTATCGAGAGTTTTGCTCGCCTCGATGGCCTGCCCGAGGACCTGCAATTCGCTGTAGGCAAAGGGTGGCAGGAAATAGCCGAGAAGGTCGACCCCTTCGGCCGGCGCCTTCGCCTGATATTTCTTGATGAAATCCATGACGCCGGGGAACTGCATTGGCGAGACCGGCTCCCAGAGGTCGACATTGACGACGCCGTTGGCTGCCTCGCCGAGTTGCATCTTGATCGCTGCCGCCTGTAGTCCGGCAAGCCCGCCCCCGAGCATCTTGGTGTTGAGGCCGAGTTCGCCGACCGAACGCAGGATGCCGACCGTGTCCGATGGATAGGAGGCGATGTACACGAGATCGGATTGTGCCGCCTGCACGGAGCGAACGATCGGCGTGAAGTCGACCGTGCTCGGCGGGTACGCCCGATCATACACGATGTCGATCCCTCTTGCCTTGGCGTGCTCGCGCGCGCTTTCTGCCGCCTTGTGCTGGAACTCGGCATCGGTGGCGACGATCGCCACCGTCTTTGGCTTTGGGTTCTGAGTTGCCGCCAGCTCGAACCATCCTTCGGCGAAGGTCTTCACCGGTTCGGGACCGAAAGGCAGCATCGAGAAGTATTTCGGATAATGGAACTTCTCGTTGGCCGCCAGCGCGAACAGGCCGAAGAACAGCCGGTTGTGGGCGATCGCGACCGGCATCGCCGGCACGACAAGATTGGTGCCGTAGCTCGAAATCAACAAATCGACCTTGTCGATGTCGAGCAGCTTCGTGTAGATGCCGGGCACCAGGGCGGGGTTGCTCTGGTCGTCGTAATAAACGAGCTTGACCGGCCGGCCGAGCAGGCCGCCCTCGGCGTTGACCTCGTCTTCCCAGATCTTGAAAGCGAGCAACCCGGTCTTGCCGACGACCGCAAACGGACCGGTCAATTCCATGCTGAAGCCGATCTTGATCGGTTCCACGGCGCGCCCTTCGCCTACCACCCCACAGACGACAAGCGCTGCGCCGAGCAGCGCCCGCAAAAGGGTTCTCATTGTCTCGCCTCCCCGATTGGTGCCGACGGCAGAATAATAGTGCCTCTCGAGTATAGCCATCGCAGCGAAACCGTAGGACACTGTGGTCCTCCGCTCACTGGCGGGTGTCGGCGATGGATGTCGCAGAGTGGCTGCGGAAGCTCGGGCTTGAGCAATACGAGTTGGCGTTCCGCGAGAATGATGTCGACGCGCAGGTGTTGCCACGGCTAACGGCCGAGGACCTGATGAGCATCGGGGTAACCTCGGTTGGACACCGCCGGCGGCTGCTCGATGCGATCGCGACACTCGACGCCGAGGTGGCTCCCAGCGCCTTCCCGGTGCGCGCCGACGCCGAGCGCCGGCAGCTGACGGTAATGTTCTGCGATCTGGTCGGCTCGACCGAACTATCGGCGCGGCTCGATCCCGAGGATCTGCGCGAGGTCATCGCCGCTTATCACCATACCGTAGCCGATGTCGTCAGAGGCTTCGACGGCTTTGTCGCCAAATATATGGGCGACGGGGTGCTGGTCTATTTCGGCTACCCGCAGGCGCATGAGGACGACGCCGAACGCGCCGTCCGGGCGGGGTTGGG
>Ga0306922_10003955_pt1 | contig 13966 bp, 10 predicted proteins | sample sta12Cox44000082_FD_203758 | JGI IMG/M metagenome (GOLD analysis project Ga0306922, IMG submission 203758) | Lab enrichment of tropical soil microbial communities from Luquillo Experimental Forest, Puerto Rico - statoxic.12C.oxic.44.000.082 (v2)... | ecosystem: Environmental > Terrestrial >... | reverse complement strand
CGCCGAAATCGATCCGCTCGTACCAGAAGGATGTCCCTTTCCCGATGGTCGGCGACCCCAACAAATCCTTTTACAAGGAGTTCGGGGTCGAAAGCTCGCTCGGCTTCATCAGCCTCAAGGCCCTGGCGGCCGGGTTGCGCGGTATGGCGCACGGTCATTTCGCCCTGCGAATGGTGGGGGGCGGCCCCTTGGGGTTGCCGGCCGATTTTTTGATCGCGCCATCCGGACTGATCAACGCGGTGAAGTACGGCACCGACGCCTACGACCAGTGGTCCGTCGATGAGTTGCTCACCCTCGCGAAGGGCGTCGCCGCCCTGGCCGCCTGAAGGCAGGCACCATGTCGTCACGATTGATCGCTGCTGGCCGGCGTACGCAACTCAGCGATCAAGTTTTCTTGTTCAGCGTAACGAGCGAAGGCTTCTTTCGAAGCTTAGGGGGCAAAATCCGTCGCCATTCAGAGCCACCTCGGGAACGTCATCAATGGCAGCGATCTGCACTTTCGGATTGTGCGCATTAAGACATCGAAGCATCCATCACAAGGAAGAGACCAGGGAGTGACGATATGATTTCATTTCGGAAAGTTCTGCGCCTGACCGCAATCCTTGCGGCGATTGTGCTTTTCGCTCCTGCGGCCGGTTTCGCCGAGGACCTCGGGCCGGCCATCGGAACCAAAGCGCCGGATATCGGCACCCGGCTCGATCAATCCGGCAAGCCACACGAACTGTCCGACCTCATGGGACGAAACGGTCTCGTCCTTTTCTTCTATCGCTCGGCGGACTGGTGCCCGTTTTGTCAGGCTCAGCTCGTTGAAATAAATACCGGCGTGGCAGAGATCGAGAAGCGGGGTTACCGAGTGGCCGGGCTTTCCTATGACAGCCCTGAGATCCTGCAGGCGGCCACTGACAAGCGCCGGCTGACCTATACGCTGCTCTCGGATCCGAAATCCGAAATCATCGATCGCTACAATCTACGCGACCCGCAGTACCCGCCAGGCAACCGCGCCTACGGAGTGCCGAGGCCGATCATTTTTGTTCTCGATTCACAAGGTGTCATCAAAGCCAAGTTCTTCGAGGATAACTTCAAGTACCGTCCGCGCATCACAACCGTCGTCTCTACGCTGGATGAACTCGGCGGGCGAAGCGGAGTGAATTGAAGTCGATGGGCGCGCACGCTAGATCGATGGTCGTGCGCGCTGGCTTGCTGGCGGTCGCATTGCTGTCGGTGGCCGGGTTTGCGGCCATGGGAGCAAGGATCGCCCGCGCGCAAGAACGGCCCGCGCAAGAGCGACACGTCTCCGTCAGCTTTGTCGCCGAAACGCGCGGCATCGTGCCGGGCCGCTCATTCCACCTGGCGCTGCGTCAGCAGATTGAAGCCGGCTGGCATACCTACTGGTTGAATCCTGGCGATGCCGGCCTTCCAACCACGATCGATTGGAGCCTGCCGCGAGATTTCAAAGCTGGGCCAATCCTGTGGCCCCAACCCGAGCGCATCGCCTATGGTCCGGTCGTCGACTACGGATACGAGAATGAAGTTCTCCTTCCCGTCGACGTCGATGTGCCGTCGACCGTCGCGCGCGGCACCAACGTCGTCATTGCGGGGCATGCGAGCTGGCTGGTCTGCTCCGACACCTGCATCCCGGAAGACGCCGACTTAAGTATTTCCATCCCTGTCGCTGGCGAGGCTGAGCCTGATCCGGATTGGGCCGAACGCCTTGCATCCGTCCGCGCGCGTCTGCCTTTGCGGAATCCATTCCCGACGACAGTTTCGGTGAACGCCGAAAATATCACGCTGCGTATCGCAATGGGCGACGCTCAAAAACTCCATGACGTGACGTTCTTCCCGGCAGACCGCGACGTTATCGATAACGATGCGCCGCAAACGCCTGTAGCCGGCCCCGAAGGGCTCACGTTGACGCTGCGGCGTGATGGGACCAAGCCGCCGCCGGCCGCACTCAACGGCCTCCTTTCCTTTCGTGATTCGGCTACGGCGTCAGATACCGGTCCGCAAGCGATCACGATCTCAACCCCGATCGAGCATGTCGCGGCAAATTCATTGGGCCAGTTCGGGTTTGTGTGGGCGCTAGTTCTGGCATTCGCGGGCGGAATCCTTCTCAATCTTATGCCTTGCGTATTGCCCGTCCTTTCGATCAAGGCGTTCAGTCTGGCGCAACATGCTCAGTCGGCGGCACGTGAGGTGCGTGCCCAGGGAATAGCCTACACGGCCGGCGTGCTCTTAAGTTTTGCAGCGATCGCCGCTCTGCTGCTTGGGATGCGCGCTGCCGGAGCCGAGATCGGCTGGGGCTTCCAGCTACAGTCGCCGTTGTTCATTGCCCTGATGGTCTATGTGTTGTTCGCCGTCGGCCTCAATCTTTCCGGCGTCTTCAGCTTTGGCGAGCGCATCGCCGGCGCCGCCGGCGAGCTCTCCTCACACGCTGGCTACTCCGGATCGTTCCTGACCGGTGCATTGGCCACCCTCGTTGCTACGCCCTGTACTGCGCCCTTCATGGCAGCGGCGCTCGGCTATGCGATCACACAGCCCTGGTATCGGTCGCTCGCTATATTTGAGGCAGTGGGATTTGGCATGGCACTTCCCTATCTGGGGATCGCCTTCAGCCCACGTCTGCGCCGTTTCCTTCCAAAGCCCGGATCGTGGATGATCGGCCTGAAGCAGTTTCTGGCTTTTCCGATCTATGGCACTGCGGTGTGGCTTACTTTCGTCCTGGCCCAGGAAAGCAGCGGGCTTGCAGTTACTCTCGTCCTGTCCGGAGCGGTACTGATTGCCTTCGCGGCCTGGCTTTACGAAGGACTGCGGCATAGCGAGACCCGCTGGCGGCATTTGGGTTTGGCGGCTTCGGCTCTGTCACTGATCGGCGCCGTGGCACTTGTTGCGCTCACGGACACGAAACAAACCCTGCACGCTGCAGCGAGCGGGAACAATGCTGGCCTGAGCTGGCTACCCTTCAGCGCCGGCAAGGTCGACGAGCTGCAGGCGCAGGGAAGATCGATCTTTGTCGATTTTACCGCCGACTGGTGCATCACGTGCAAGATCAACGAGCGGGTCGCGCTGGAAAGCCCCGCCGTCATCGAAGCGTTCGCGCGCAATGAGGTCGTCGCCCTTCGTGCCGACTGGACGCGGCAGGATCCCTCCATCACGCGTATGCTGGAGGCAAACGGCCGTGCGGGCGTGCCGCTCTATCTGTTCTATCCGAAGCCGGGTCTGCAGGGAGAGCGTCCCGCACCCGTCATCCTGCCGCAAATTCTGACGGCAGCGACGATCCTTCGCGAAATGCAGATTCAGTAATTTGCAGGTTTGTCGTCATCCCCTCGATGGCCCCAACGGGGTCCGCGCGAGGTGTGGCCCTGAATGACGCCGGCAAACCTCAAGCCTCAACTCACTCCAAGAAAATCGCGCTTGCCGATTTCGACGCCGTTGTGCCGGAGCAGACCGTGGGCAATCGCGGCGTGGAAATAGAAATTCGGAAACACAACGTTGTTGAGGTATTGCTGCCCCTTCAGTGTGAGGGTTCGGTCAGGGCCCGCAGGAAAAGTAACATCGCGGCTGTCCGCACCATCGAATTGTGAAGGCGTGAATTTCTTCAGGTAGTCGCCAGCCTTGGCCAGGCGTTGCCGCAACTCCTCAAAGGTCTTCTCGGTGTCGGGCGTCGAGGGCACTTCGACATGCGCGAGCCGTGCACAGCCTTTGGTCGCGAAATCGCAGGCAAGCTGAATCTGGCGCGACAGTGGCAGCATGTCCGGATAAAGCCGCGTGCCGAGCAGCACCTCCGGCTGAATATTCTTCGCCTTGCAATGGGCCTCGGCCTTGTTGAGGAGGCCTGAGAGACTGCCGAGAATCTGCAGGAATGCCGGAACGGAAGCGTCGTAGAAGGACATGGGATGTTCTTTCAATGGCAGGGAAGGTGATGCGAGGATCAGGTGCTCATCGAGGTGGACTGACCACAGGAAAAATACAACCCTTATTAGCCGCCGCTGTCGGTCAATTATTCCGGAGTGAAGGCACTATCTCACGGCGGGAGCGCCTGCCTGGGATACGGGCGTCGCGCGCGGACCGCGCATTCGCGCCAGCAATTCGGCCGTCGGCCAGGAATCGGCGGGCAGGCCATACTTGATCTGCATCGCCTTCACCGCACTGCGGCTCTGCTGGCCCATCACGCCATCGATCTTGCCGACATTGTAACCCGCACGCACCAGAAGCTGCTGCAGCTCGCGCAATTCATTGAGAGGCAATTGCGCAACCGGCGCGGTGGGGCGCTGCATCGGCGGGGCGCCGGCAATGCGGGTGGCGAGATAGCCCGCCGTGGTCGAATAGATCAGCGAGTTGTTCCACTCGGTATAGGCGGCGAAATTGGCGTAGGCGAGGAAGGCAGGGCCCGTGCGGCCCATCGGCAAGAGCAGCGAGGCAGGCATGTCGTCGTTCGGCAAAGCCTTGCCGTCCGGATAGGTGACGCCGAGCTGCGCCCATTTCGATCGCGGCAGCTGGATTGTGAGGTCGGCCTGGTCCCAGGGAAAATTTACCGGTGTGGTGACGCGCACTTCCTGCAGCCAGGGTTCGCCGCGACGCCATTTCAGTCCAGTGGCGATGTAGTTGGCGGTCGAGCCGATTACGTCCTCGGGGCTGCTTAGCAGGTTACGGTGGCCGCCATAGTCCACCGCATAGGTGAAATAGTGCGTCGGCAGGAATTGCGTTTGGCCGAGCTCGCCGGCCCAGGAGCCGACCATTTCCTCCGGGCTGAGATCGCCACGGTCGATGATCTTCAGCGCGGCGATGGTCTCGCCGACGAACCGCTCGGAGCGGCGGCAATCATAGGCCAGCGACACCAGCGAGCGCAGCGTCGGCAGATTGCCCATGTTGGCGCCGAAGTCGCTCTCCAGGCCCCAGAACGCCGCGATCACCGCCGGCGGCACGCCATATTCCTTCTCGGCGCGAGCGAAGGCGGCGCCATAGGTTTTGATCCGCGCCTGGCCCTGCTGCATCCGGTAGGGCGCGGCCATGCGGCCGGCGAATTGGGTGAATACCTGTCCGAACACGCGCTGGCCGCGATCGCGGTTGACGATGCCCTGGTCGTAGACGAGGTAAGGGGCGGCTTCAGCGACCGCGCGCTGCGACACGCCGGCCGCAACGGCCTGTTGCTTCAGTTCGGCCAGGAAGCGGTCGAAGCTCGCACCGTTATGGCAAGCTGCTGCGCGCGGGGACGGTGTGGCAGGCGGCCGGGGAGCGACCAGAGGCTGGCCAGGTGGCGGCAGCAACTGGGCCTGCAGCGGCCTGGAAACGCACACCAGGCCCGCGCAAACCGCGCTGAGCAAAATTCCAGATATCGGAGGCTTCCGCATGCCTTTACCGCCTGGCGTGAGGGTGATCGAGATGGCCCTCTGGTAGCATCGCGGTTGCGCTCGGTCCATCGAGATAGCCGGCTAAAGGGAGGTTTTGCCCAAGGACTCGGCACCCCGCCACGACGAACGCCCCGGATTCATCCACGACTCATGCGCGCAAACTCAATATAGTTGGATCATCATTGGATCGTGCCAGCGGTCCGATGGAACCGCCAGGCCCAATCGATGCCACAAGGCTGGCGACAAAAGTTCAGGCGGGGCGTGGGACTTTTTATGGATCATTTGCGCGGCAAGACCCTCGTTGCAACGGGCTTTCATACCACCAGACTCGGCGAGATCGATTTCTTCCAGAATGCCCTGATTTCGATCGGCAATGATGGCGACATTGTTTCCGTCCATCGCCCCAATGAGAAGGACTACGCGGAGTATAAGGAGAAGCAGGCGGCGGCGGGGTTGCTTGTGACCTTGCCGCACGGCTCGTATCTGTTGCCGGGGTTCGTCGATCTGCATATCCATGCGCCGCAATACCCGCAGCTCGGCAGCGCACTCGACGTTCCGCTCGAGGTATGGCTGCAGAAATACACTTTTCCGCTTGAAGCGCGCTATGCCGATGCCGCCTTTGCGCGGAAGAGCTATCGCCTGCTGGTCGATGACCTCATTGCCAATGGCACAACAACGGCGCTTTATTTTGCGACCATTCATCAGGAGGCCACGCGCATCCTCGCCGAAGCCTGCCTTGAGGCCGGCCAGCGCGCGCTGATCGGCAAGGTCGTGATGGACAATGCCGACCAATGTCCTGACTATTACCGCGATGCATCGCCCGATGCAGCGCTGCGCGGCACGGAAGACCTGATCGGTTACATCACGAGCCATCCGGATAATACAGCAGGGCTTGTAAGGCCCGTTATAACGCCGCGCTTCATTCCTTCCTGCACCGATGCAACGCTTGAAGCGCTCGGCGCGCTCGCAAAGCGATGCAATTGCCACGTTCAGACCCATTGTTCGGAAAGCGATTGGGAACACGGCTATGTGCTCGAACGGCACGGCGTCACCGACACCGAAAGCCTCGATCGCTTCGGGCTGCTTGGCCGCCACACGATGCTGGCGCATTCCAACCTGATCAGCGCGGCCAATATGGATACGATCCACGCGCGGGGTTCGGGCATCGCGCATTGTCCGCTTTCCAATGCTTATTTCTCCAGCGCCGTCTTCCCGCTGAAGGCCGCGCTCGAGAAGGGACTGCATGTCGGGCTGGGTACCGATATTTCGGGCGGCCCGAGCGGATCGCTGTTCGACAATATGCGCAGCGCGATTTTTGTCGCGCGCCTGCTTGAAAGCGGTGTCGACCCGGCCCTCACGCCTGCCGAGCGCAGCCGCAACTCCGGGACCTGGATCGATTTTCGCGAAGCCTTTTATCTCGCCACAGTGGGCGGCGGAATCGCGCTCGACCTGCCGGTCGGACAGTTCTCGAAAGGCTACCAGTTCGATGCGATGGTGATCGACGCGGCTTCGCAGCGCGGCACGATCCGGCTCTGGGACGACCTCGATCAGGGCGAGAACATCCTGCAGAAAATCATCTATACTGCGTCCAAGCCGAATATCGCCCGGGTCTGGATCGGCGGGCGAGAGGTGTCGCGATCGCCGGACCTCAACTAGACTTTTTTGAAAGCGTGGGTCGCGTAATGTTTCCGCTGCGCTCGAGTTCGGAGATGAAATGACCAGAGGCTGCATCCAGTTTCGCAGGAAGGACCGTATCGTTCGGCTGGACCGGTTTTCGCCGCAGTCGACGGTGCTCGACTGGCTGCGGATCGAGGAGCGCTCCACCGGCACCAAGGAAGGTTGTGCGGAAGGTGACTGCGGCGCCTGCACCGTCGTCATTGCCCGGGAACAGGACGGCCGGCTGAAATATGAACCGGTGAACGCCTGCATCGTCACGCTCGGCCAGCTCGACGGCGGAGAGCTCATTACGGTGGAGGATCTCGCGCACGAAGGCAAATTGCATCCGGTGCAGACCGCGCTTGCCACGGGCCACGGCTCGCAGTGCGGCTTTTGCACGCCGGGTATCGTCATGAGCCTGTTCGCGCATTTTCATGGCGAAGGCGACAGGACCGACCGCGCAGGGATCAACGATGCGCTGGCAGGTAATCTCTGCCGCTGCACCGGCTATCGATCGATCGTCGACGCCGCCCGCAAGGTCTGTGCCGGACCGGCGACGGATCGTTTCGTTGCAAGGCAAGGCGAAACCCTGGCTGCATTGAAACAGCTCAATGACGGAGCCAACATCTTTATCGGCAACGACACGCGCTTCTTTGCTTCTCCTTCAAGCGAATCCCTGCTCGCCTTGCTTTTCGAGCGCCATCCGGATGCCAGAATCATCGGCGGCGCCACCGATGTCGGTCTGTGGATCACCAAGAAGCTTATGACGCTCGACAAGATCATTCATGTCGGCCGGGCTGGCCTCGACAGGATCGAGGAGACAGCCGATGCATTTCATTTCGGTGCGGCGGTCACGCTGGCGCGCGCGACCACGTCGTTGACCTCGATTGATCCGGACATCGGCGAAATAGTGCGGCGGTTCGGTTCGGTGCAGGTGCGCGTGGCCGGCACCGTCGGCGGGAGCATCGCGAACGCTTCGCCAATCGGCGATCTGGCTCCGCTCTTCATCGCGCTCGGCGGCGCCATCGAACTGCGCAAGGGCAACGGGATACGCAGTTTGCCGCTCGAACAATTCTTCATCAGCTACGGCAAACAGGACCGTCAGCCGGGCGAATTCGTCCGCAGCCTTTCCGTGCCGAAATTGCCTCCTGCGACCTTCTTCAAGGCGTTCAAGATCAGCAAGCGCTTCGACGAGGACATCACCACCGTGCTCGGCGCTTTCCGGATCGGGATCGAGGCTGGGCGCATCGCCTCGGCGCGCGTCGCGTTCGGTGGGATGGCGGCGACGCCGAAGCGCGCTTTGGCCGTGGAAGGTGCGCTCCTCGGCACGTCGCTGAATGATCCCGCTGTCTGGCGCAATGCGGCCGAAAAGATCGGCGACGATTTTACGCCATTGACCGACATGCGCGCGAGTGCGGAATATCGGGACCGCGTTGCTAAAAACCTTGCCATCAAGGCGCTTGCGGAGATTGCCGGCGCGTCGAGAGGGGTGACGCGCATCCTCGATTCCCGGGAGACTATTGATGTCGTCCCTTGAGCCGGTCACGACGATCTTGCGGCACGTGCGTCAGGCAATGCCGCATGACAGCGCCTTCAAGCACGTGCAGGGCGCCGCCGATTATGTCGACGATATCCGCGAACCCGAAGGCACGCTGCACGTGGCGGTTGGTGGATCGCCGGCGGCAAGAGGCCGGATCGTCCGGCTCGATCTCGACAAGGTACGCGCCTATCCCGGAGTCCGCGCTGTCCTTACCGCAAAGGACATTCCCGGCAAGAACGATATTTCGCCCGCCAATGCCGACGAGCCGGTGTTTGCCGCCGATCACGTGATATTTCACGGCCAGCCCATTTTCGCCGTGATCGCGACGACGCGCGACATTGCGCGACGCGCGGCGATGCTGGCTGCGATCGAGATCGAACGTGAGCAACCCAATGTCACGGTCGACCAGGGACTTGCGTCCCGGGAGACCGTTTTACCCGACTACGAATTCGTCGGCGGCGATGCCGAGGCTGCGATCGCCAGGTCGCAGCATCGCCTGAGCGGTGTTTTGAGGATCGGCGGCCAGGAGCATTTTTATCTGGAGGGCCAGGTCGCATTTGCCGTGCCGGGCGAAGACAATGACATGCTGGTGCATTCGTCGACCCAGCATCCCTCCGAGGTCCAGCATATCGTGGCCCGCGTGCTTGGCGTGGCCGACTCGTTTGTCACTTGCCAGGTGCGTCGCATGGGCGGTGGCTTTGGCGGCAAGGAAACGCAGGCGACGCAATGGGCGGTCATTGCCGCGTTGGGGGCCCGCGTTACCGGGAGGCCTTGCAAGTTTCGGCTTGATCGCGACGACGACATGATGATGACCGGCAAGCGGCACGATTTCCGCCTCGACTGGTCGGTCGGCTTCGATGCAGACGGCCGCATGGGTGGCGTCGATCTCAAGCTCGCAGCGCGCTGCGGCTGCTCCGCCGACCTCAGCATTGGCGTCGTGGACCGCGCCATGTTTCACTCCGACAATGCCTACTTTCTCCCCGAATTCAGAATTCTTTCCCAGCGCGTCAAGACCAACACTGTTTCCAACACCGCGTTTCGCGGATTTGGCGGCCCGCAAGGCGTGCTTTCGATCGAACGCGTCATCGACGCCATCGCCTGGCATCTTGGTCTCGACCCGCTCGATGTGCGCAAGGCCAACCTCTATCGCAGCGGCGGCGACGTCACGCCTTACGGCCAGACCGTCGAAGACCACGAGGTAATCCATCGTCTGATCGAGCAACTCGAGCGGACCTCGGACTACAGGCGCCGCCGCAAGGAGATCGCAAAATTCAATGCCTCCTCACCGATCCTCAAGCGCGGGATCGCGCTGACGCCGGTGAAATTCGGCATTTCCTTCACGCTCACGCACCTCAACCAGGCCGGCGCGCTGGTTCACCTCTATCAGGACGGTTCGGTGCATCTCAATCACGGCGGCACCGAGATGGGACAGGGCCTGTTTCAGAAGGTGGCGCAAGTCGCAGCGGAAGAATTCGGCATCGCGCTCGACCGCGTGCGCATCACCGCGACATCGACCGACAAGGTGCCGAACACCTCAGCCACCGCGGCGTCCGCAGGCACCGACCTCAACGGAATGGCCGTGCAGATCGCCTGCCGCGAGATCAAGGCGCGGCTCGCGCATTTCGCGGCGGCCGCCTGGAATGTTTCGGAGGATTTGATCGAATTTCGCGACGACCAGGTCTTTATAGGCAACGAGAGCCTTCCCTTTGGCGAGCTTGCCAGGCGCGCCTATGCTGCGCGCATCCATCTGTCGGCGGCTGGCTTTTACAAGACACCGAAGCTGCATTGGGACCGCGCCAAAGCCAAAGGCAGGCCGTTCCTTTACTTCGCCCATGGTGCCGCCTGCAGCGAAGTCACGATCGACGTCACGACCGGTGAAATGAAGATCGAGCGGGTCGACATCCTGCATGATGTGGGTCGTTCGCTCAATCCGGCCATCGACATCGGGCAGATCGAGGGCGGCTTCGTGCAGGGCATGGGTTGGCTGACCACCGAAGAACTGGTCTATGACGCAGAGGGCCGTCTGCTGACGCACGCGCCTTCGACCTACAAGATTCCGGTGGCTTCCGACGTGCCGGATGATTTCCGCGTCGCGCTGTTCGAGAATGAAAACCAGGAGGCGACGATTTATCGCTCCAAGGCGGTCGGCGAGCCGCCGTTGATGCTGGCGACGTCCGTGTTTGCGGCGATTGCGGATGCGGTTCATTCCCTTAATCCTGGCCGCCCCGTGCTGCTGGATGCACCGGCGACGCCGGAATCGATCCTCAAGGCGGTTGGAACTTTCGATGCCGCCGCAGCATTGGCAAAGGCCCACGGCGGCGTCGGCGAAAGCAGGCCGGTTTGAATGCAGGTGTGGCGACGAATTCGGGAATCGCTTGAGAAGCATCGTCGCGCAGCCTTGATCAGCGTCGTCAAGGTGGAGGGGTCGGCGCCGCGCGAAATGGGCGCGCGCATGGTGATCCAGAAGGACGCCGGCTTTTTCGGGACCATCGGCGGAGGTCGCCTCGAATATGAGACGCTTGCCGTGGCCGAAGAAGCGCTTTCCGCGGAGAGGCCTGCGGCCTCGGTGCGTGTCTGGCCGCTGGGTCCCAATCTCGGCCAGTGCTGCGGCGGATCGGTGACGACCCTGATCGAGATCTTCGATACGGCCGACCTCGCTCACATTCGCGAGCTTGCGGCTGCGGAAGAAGCTGGGCCCTTCGTCACTCTCAGCCGGATGACGCAAGGCGACCGGGTTACGCGGGAAATCCTGCAAGGGACTGGTAACGGTGCGAGGACCAAAAAGTTTTCGGCGGAGCAATTCGTGGAACGGTTCGGTGAAGTTCGCCAAACGCTATTGCTCTTTGGAGCCGGCCATGTCGGCCGCGCGGTCGTTCTCGCGCTGTCGCAGCTTCCTTTCTCGGTACGCTGGATCGATTCCCGCGCCGATCAATTTCCGGATTACGTGCCGGCCAACGTGGTCACGGTGAGGACCGACGAGCCCGGGCGCGAGATCGATGCGGCGCCAGCCGGCGCGCTCGTCCTGATCATGACGCACTCTCATCCGCTCGATTACTCGATTGCGGCCTCCGCGCTGCGCCGCGCCGATTTCGGATTTGTCGGCTTGATCGGCTCGGTGACCAAGCGCGCCCGATTTGCCAGTCAGGCAAGGCAACTCGGCCTTTCGGAGGAGGAGATCGCGCGACTGGTCTGCCCGATCGGATTGCCCGAGATCAAGGGCAAGGAGCCCAGCACGATTGCGGCAAGCGTGGCGGCGCAGCTCTTGATCGCGCGAGAGCGCGCAAAGCCGGCAACGTCGTCGCCATAAGCCGGCAATCACCGGTCTTCGTCAGGGTGTACCCAGGCGTAGGGCGTGAGCTCTTGTGTTTCCGTCAGCTTGATCATGTGCACCGGGGGCGCATGGCGTCCCTTGCGGCATGAGCGGCATTTCAGCGAGGCCTCGAGCTTCCAGAGCGGAGTGTCGCGGGGGCGGCGGATGGCATCCAGCGGCAGGCTCGCCCGCGTCTTGCAGCGATTGCATTCGACCTCGAGCCAGCCGAGCCCGCCGTTGATACATTGTCCGATCGTCGGCGAGGGCTGTGCCGGCCCGCCATAACCTTCCATCCGGATCGACCAGGCTTCCGCCTCCGCGCGGTCGGCTTCGCGAAGCGCCTTGGTCGCCGCTTCGCGGGCATGTTTGGCGCGGATCTTCGCACCCATGACCCGGCCGCCATAGATCGACTGGCGAGATTTCGTGCTCATGCCGCGGCATTACAGCTTCACTTTCGCAACCGCGCAATGCCACCAGTATTAGAGGCGAGACGCAGCCCTATCATACAATGCCTGCACGGTTTCGACTGGCAGTCGCTTTCCGTGCTGGCGCTATCGGAAGGGTTGCGACTCACGTCAACGAGGCGGGCTCCGTTCGCGTCTCGATCGAAGACAGAGGTTCGCCGTGAATCTTGGCCTCGAAGCCGCGCAGTCGCACGTAGATCGAAATCAACTCGACGATCGTGCTCCAGGAATTGATGAGGTACTGAAACGAGGTTCGAACCTGCGTGAATGCGTTCAGGATCTGGTTCATCGTTCCGAGCGTGATCTTGCCAGCGACGATCGTCGGGCCGAGCAGGATGTAGGGAAAGATCGTATCGGTCTGCAGATACACGATGCGGCCGACATTGAAATACATGAAATTCAGATAGAGCCGGAAATAGTTGTGGCGGATGTTGGCGAAGAGTACGGCCAGCGTGGGCGGAGAGGCGTGGCTTGGATTGTCTTCGCCCAGCACAAGCTCCTTGCGATAGGCAGCTTCGACCCGCTGATTGAAGAACTCGATGGCCGGCAGTCGGATGCCGATCAGGGCGAGCGCACCGGTTCCGAATACGGCCCAAAGGATCGCGGCGACCACAAGCGGGTAGGGAATATGCCCGATCAGGGGCAGCTCGGTGATGTTGCTCGACAGCCGCAACAGGACAGGCAGGAACGCCAGGAGCGTGAGAATGGAGCTGATTAGGTTGACCCCGAGGTTCTCCACAATGGTTGCGAACCGCATCGTGTCTTCCTGCACCCGCTGCGAGGCGCCTTCGATCGCGCGCAGCCGTGGCCAGTTCGCTACGTAGAAATCATTCATCGCCGTTCGCCAGCGAAAGATGTAGTGGCTGACGAAAAACCGCGTCAGCACTCCGACCACGACCGCCACCAGGGCGATGCCGGCAAACGTCGACAATTCGCCATAGAACTCCTCGAGCGTGACCACTCTCGATTTCGACAACGCAGCCTGGATAAGATCGTAGAACGGTCCGTACCAGCTGTTGATGGCGACGCTGACCTGCACCTGGAAATAGGAGGTGAAGAGGATCAGGCCAGAACCGAGGATCGACCAGATCGCCCAGGGATGCGGCGCGAGCCACGTCCAGATTGCAGCGAAGATTCCCACGCTCATCGCAAAGTAGAGATCGAACCAGAGCGACCGCGCCGACCAGAATAGCGTCACACCGACCGCAGTGGGCTCGGATGACCCGACCAGGTCACTCGCGTAGCTGTACCAGAACGCCATTGCTAACGCGGTCCAGAGGATGGCCGACGGAAAGAACAGCTTCGGTCGCGGGAAGAAGGAAACGAACATGTTGGGTGTCCACTTTGGAATGGGGGCGGCGAGGGCTCAGGTAGCATAGGTGGTGGAACGGATCAGCCCACCGAACACACACGATCCATTACAGTTTGGTTATCAACGCCTGCGCCGCTCCGGCAAGTAGGGGAGCAGATTGGCGCGTCGAACCCGGCTCACAACTCCCGGGCATTGGAAAACGCAAACGAAGATACCCGCCTCGTATTCTCGTCGAGGATCAAGGTGCGGGTGATCGGCGGCTCGGCGCGCTGGCTGCAATTTTCGCGTTCGCACAGCCGGCAATTGACGCCGATCGGCGTGCCCTCGGCTTTCTCG
>Ga0306922_10003954_pt1 | contig 13967 bp, 30 predicted proteins | sample sta12Cox44000082_FD_203758 | JGI IMG/M metagenome (GOLD analysis project Ga0306922, IMG submission 203758) | Lab enrichment of tropical soil microbial communities from Luquillo Experimental Forest, Puerto Rico - statoxic.12C.oxic.44.000.082 (v2)... | ecosystem: Environmental > Terrestrial >... | reverse complement strand
AAGCTCAAGGAGATCTACCTGAAGTACTTTCCCAACGGAGAGGACGAGGACTACGAAGGGGAGGCCGACCTGTGAAGGAAGAGACAATCATCGCAGGATGCATCACGGTGGTCCTGCTGATTCTTTGGTACGTACTGACCTGGGCGCGTGAGCACCTGGATCGGTAGAAAGCGAGGTAGAAGGTGAAGTCGAAGAGGAAGTTCCTTGTGATCGCAGCTCTCCTGGCCGTCCTGGCCGGCTGCTGCACGAGCAGCTATTTCGAATCCCTGGTCACCCTGGGGATCGGCGCCCAGTACTGCGGCAAGAACTGGACCGGGGATCATCGCTGCATGAAGCCCGGCGGCCATCAGGACAGCGGTTGCCACTGCTCCGCAGACTCCGCGTGTCGCGGCGGAGGCAGGACCGGAAAAGGCTGCTGCACGACGGGAGAATAGGAGAGAACATGGCTTACGCTGGGAACTTGTTGGGATTTTCAAAATGAAAGGGATGGTCATGGGCAAACCGCGTGCGGTCGTCCTGGGTGGGAAAAAATTCAACATCTCGAAGCACTTCCACCGGCACTTTGAGATCGTCAGGCATTTCGAGCAGGACGAAGAGAATCGGCTAAGCAGCATCCAGGGGGTGGAGATCGTCCTGGTTCTCCGGGACTTTGTCAGCCACCAGGCGATTTCGAAGGCGGCAGCGGTCTTTGTCGGAGTCCCCATCGTGGCAGCCAGGAACGGGTGGTCGCACATGCAGCAGGAGCTTGAGCGAAGGAACCTTCTGCCGATCCCGGAGACGCCCGAGGTTGTGGAGGAATCCGAGTCACCGCAGGAGGCCGCAGTCGTAGAGGTTGCGGAAACAGCGCCTGTCGTGGATACTAAGCCTGAGACCACGCCGCCGGCGCCCGCTCCGGAACAGAAAGAACCCGAACAGGTCAGCAAGATAGGGCTCTTGATAGAGCTCCTGGCGCATACGAACGGGGAAATCACAGACGAGGTCTCTCGAATGTATCGGGAAAAGTTTGGCGAAGATGTCCCCAGTCCCATCGCTTCCAATGCCAGGAAGCGCCTGGGGCTGATCGTCGGAAGGAAGAAGGAGTCTGATCCCGTCTTGCCTACCGGGCTCAACCCGTTCTCCAGGGATCCCATGCTCCAGGCCGCAGATCGCCTGGTGGCCCGTCGCAACGAGCTGCTCAAGCAGAAGGAGCAGATCGATCAGGAGATCCTGAAGATCGATTCCGACATCAAGACTTACGCTCCGCTTATCCAGCACATCGAGCAGTACAAGATGGTTCAGTCCAGGGTAAAGGCGGAACTGGAGAAGAAGGCGATCCAAGATCGAAGGGTCACGGGAGTGTAGCTTCGAATTGAACCCACGGTAGATTGCTTTTGGAGGCGTGGATGATCAGCAAAGCAATGGGTCGTGGGCCGAGGGATCCGAAGGCCCACCTTGCCCTGGTCGAGAAGTGGAAGGACGTCCCGGAAGGAACGCCGGTCACTATTACCGAGGACGACGGCACGGAAACGAAGACCAAGACCCGCTCGATTCCGTGGATGCTTGGGGCCAGCTCTCGCGATCCTGGGCACACTGCCGTCATCTTGGTCGAGGGGAGAACCGGAGGGTATGGGCTCTGGCGGATACGCCTAGATTCTGAGGCACGGTAGAACGCTATGGAGAACACCGATCTTCGATGGGCAGGCTGGCTCCTCTACTGGGGCCATTACTGCAATGGGCGAGGGTGGCGGATCATCGGCTACCCGAAGGTTCTTTGTTCTTGCTGCGTGTGAGAGGGCAATTGGAGGCACGAATGAGTACGAGACATCCGACCCTGAAGGAGCAGATGGACGGCCAATTCCCCGATCTGATGAAGCGGGCGGTGACGTGCCGCTTTAACCATCCCGACTGCCACGGTCCCCTGAAGCCGGCGACGTGGAACGGGCAAACCTTCCAAGCCTGTGCAGCTTGTCGGAGGTGGTTGAATAAGTTCCGGTCGATCATGATGCCGAGTCCCGAAGTCTGAAGCGAGACGAGCTAAACCATGACCACAGAATTATTTTGCTGCTGCGGCCATTCCGAGAAGGAGCATACGCACCGGGTCGAGGTCCGTGGCCGGATGACCTACTGGTGCGACAACCGCCGCGCTGGAGGTGTCTGTCCATGCCAGCAATTCGAGGTCGCGCCACGGATCGGGGAGCGGGCAAACGAGTGGGACGAAAAGGTCTTCCGCTCGATTGACCAAGTACGTAGTGAATATTATCCGACGTGCGGAAAGATCCTTGGGAGCCCGGGACCGATCAAGATTTGCGGGCTGGATACCGGGCACGATGGGGGGTGCGTCTTCGTACTTAGCGACAAGAGGAATCAGGAAGAGAAATCATGACAACGATGCACACGAAACCAAAAAAGTGCCGTGGTCAGGTGAGGCGCAAGAAGCGGCTCCCTTGCGGGCGAACCTTCTTTGGGCCCGGAACCCAATGCCCCCGATGCAGCAACGGACGGCAGGACTACTACGGATTCATCGAGCCCAGAAGATGCTGCTGTGAGACGATCACGGGTCGTTGTCCGCTCGATGGGCAGATCCATCGGGCCATGAAAGGCGCAGAGAAACCCAGCGATTCGGACATCCAAAAATGAACCGTCCAAAGATCATTACTCTTTGTGGCTCGACACGGTTCACTTCTGAAATGTTGGATGAGGCCTGGCGACTCACGAAGCTTGGAAACATCGTCATCCACTGGAACATTCTCAACAGCAAGGAAGCGTTTGCACACGGAGCGGAACGCGAGGGAGACAAGATCAAAAAAATCATCGATGAGCTGTACCTGTACAAGGTGGCAATGGCCGACGAGGTAAGAGTCATCAACGTTGGTGGGTACATCGGAGACTCAACCAGGGGCGAACTTCGTCATGCTGAAAAGCTTCGGATACCAATAACCTGGTTGGAGCCTCATAAGGTCGATCCTGAGTTCGTTTAGATAATCTTCGGAGTAGAAGATGAATTACCGTAAGACCACGACTGCTAGAACTCCGGAAGTCCCGTGCGAGTGTTCCAGGAAGCCTGGTTTCACGAAGTGTGGACGTGTAGCAATCTGTAAAGAATGCAAACGTCTCTGGAAGTTGGAGATGACCTGGAAGCAGGTCGGGAAGGTTTCGACCCAATCGAATGACGATGTGGAGAGGTAAAGAATGCCGAAGATCGAAGGTGACGTCCCGGCATTCCCTGGTGTCTTCACTGGGCACTGCGGAAATAGAGACCACGCAGAGCCGTGCGGCTGTTACGTCCCCTCTGGGATGAGTCTCCGAGACTTCTTCGCCGCGAAGGCCATGCCGATGGCAACCGAAATGGTTTTACGTAACTGCGAGGCGATGGCTGAGTGGTCCTATAAAATGGCCGACGCGATGTTGAAGGCGCGTCAGGAGTAGAAGATGATAGGTAAGCGAGCAAGGAGAGGTAGTGTTCATCCGAATCCAGAACGCAGAATCCGGAAGAAGTATTGTGCCTACTGTGGAGCTCGACTTCGGATAGGTCGATGCCCGAATCGGAAGAGAGGTATAGAATGACCAAGAAGAAGTCCGTCACCCCGATCCCTGGGAAGGCCGCCGCTGCGATTGAGAAGGAGGCGAGAGATCGGCTCGGGAAGGTCAACCCGCATCTCCTCCGGGTGACCAACGAGGTCCAGAAGATGATGCTGTGGCACCAGTACGCCGCGCACGCGCTTTCTGGAATCTTTGCTAGTGGAGCCTGTGACGATAAGTACATCGTTCAGCGAGCTTGTCAGGCAGCCGACCTCATGATGGAAGAGATCAAAGAGAGGAAGATCATCCTGATTAACAGTGCGATAGAGCAGGAGCACTTCGATACGACCCCGGTTGCTGTCATGCCTAGCGAGGCGGAGCAGAAGAAGCGGCTGGATCAATGGCTAGATGGAAAAGGAGGATAGCATGTTTTCTGACCTGGTAGAAAAAGTCGACGAGTTCGTCGTGAAGTACGGATCCGGGAACGACAATGGGCGGATGAAGCACGACCTCCTGATGCTCATCGAGTTCGCCATCGCCCACGGGGAGCAGAAGGACCAGAACAAGATCACCGGGATCCTCGTAAAAGGGGTGAAAGCCCTGTTCGGGAAGGAGTAGACCATGGCCAGCTGCCCGATCTGCGGAGAGCACGGAGTCCCCTGCGGCTGTGGTGATTCAGATGTGGATTACGACGAGGATGGGGAGTAAAATACCCTTGATTTCTTGGGAGGGGACATGAATCCGCTCGTGATGCTTGGCCTGGGAGTCGGCGCGTTTCTGTTCTTCAAAAACAAGGCTGCCAACCCGACGCCGGCCTACCCCGATTCCGGCCCGTACTTCCAGGGCTTTGCGGGCCAGATCAACAGCTTCACCCAGGCCTACAGCGATGGGGCGATCAGCCTGGGCCAATGGCAGAGCGCCATGAAGTCGTTCAAGGACCAGATCACTGCGGGACGGGCTGCCGGCCAGCTTACCGACAACGACGTCACCGTTCTGACCAACGCCATCGGACTGTAGATGCTCCCCGATGACGCCTGGATCGACCGGGTAACCCAGACGGCGTGCCATCACGTCGCAGAAGGGTATTCCCAGGACCAGGCCATCGACATGGCGATCCAGCGTCACGCCGACGAGCTCCGCGGGCGCCGAGGCCTGGGCCAGACTCAGGATCCTTCCCTCATCCAGGAAGCCCAGGCCGAGGTCAAGTCGATCAGCTCCACGATCAGTCCCTGGCTCTGGATCCTCTCCGTCGGCGGATTCCTCATGGGCATGGTCTCGAAGTACGAGATCTCCAAGATGTACGGCTCCTACAAGCGGATGAAACAGAGGCTGGCCTGATGACTCCGAAAGTGGAGTATACGGAGGCCTCTGGCCTGGGGCTGATCAAGAAGGCCCTGGAAAAGTCTGTCGCGGACATTGAGCCGCAGCTCCGAGCCCAGCTCAAGAAGAAGTATCGAGAGGAGATCGACCGCCTCTTCGAGACTTTCATGCGCCTGGCATCGGAGAACGACGGCCACATCCTGGAGACGTTGAAGAATAGTCGAGGTCTCCTCAGAGACTTCTACAGCTGGCTCAAGATCGACGACCCAGTCTACAGCTCTCAAAGGCTCTACACCTGGGCGGAAGTGAGGCAGAACGCTGACCGTCTCTCGAAGTCCTACGCCGGCGCCGACAAAAGAGCCGACCTGGCCTTTGAGAATGCCAGAGAGTCGTTCATCGGCAAAAACCTCTACAAGTTCAAGACCGTCCTGGGACATAGGACCGACGTCAAGACCATCGAAGGGAACTTCTCGTACCGAGGCGGCGTCTTCGAAGGAACGATCATCGTCACGCTCACTGACGCCGTCATCTACGCCTACGTATCCCTCAAGTACGTGTTCCGAACGATTCCAAATATCACCCCCTACTACCAATACCCGCTGCTGTTCGGAGCCAAGGTCGGCGGGAAGACCTACAAGACCGTCAGCGAGGACGAGCTCAGGGCTCTTCTGGGTGGCGGGACGAAGGAGGAATACACAGCGAAGGTGGAGGCTAAAAAGGTCGCCGCCGGCGTCTGCCCTGGAAGCGGCCAGTACGTTCCAGAGTCGGTTTGGGCAAAGATCAGAAACATGTATGTAAAGTCCGCAGCCTGTCCGATCTGTGGACAGCTCCTAGGTGTTCCTCATGGAAAATTCCGACAGCACCTTGGGAAGGAAGCGGTGAAGAAGGAAGCCGCATCGAAGCTGATTGCGTCCGGGTACTGCGAGATGTCCAAGCAGAAGGTACCGGCAGAGATCATCGCCATGGTCGGACCGGTCGACGGGTACAAGGATCCGAAGATTCTGTGCCCGAAGTGCAACCAGTACGTTCGCGCCGACGCCGAGACGGAGTGGATTCGGGACCAGTTCCTGGACGACAGAGGTTATCCGACCAAGATGAAGGTGTTGTCGGCTAAGTACTTCAACCACAAACTGCCCCAATGAAATTCAACGAGATCAAAGAGCGCCTGGACGAGATCGACGAGGACATCCTCCTGGCCGACGGCTTCGAGGGGGCCCTGGTCGGATTCGTGGACGGATGGGTCGGTGGATCTCGTGGCCAAGTCGCGCTCTACGACCGGGAGAAGTGCATCCAGATCCTGGTGAAGCGCGACAAGATGACCGAAGAAGAGGCCGAGGAATACTTCGAGTTCAACACCGCCGGCGCCTACGTGGGAGAGAAGACGCCGGTGTTTGCCACGTTTTTGAAAAGGAAATAGCCATGCCTGAGCTGCTGGACCTGTTCACTCAGGATCAATGGGTGGAGATCTACTACGCCCTCGAAGACAAGGCTCGTCGAATCAAGAATGGCGAGTACGGTCCCGAGGAGAAGAGGGGCGATAACAAGAGATGGATCGAAGACTTCGAGGAGATCATGGCTAGGATCTCTGACGAGGTCGACGTCTAATCTTCCCAACGGAAAATGACACAGTACTACGTCGGCTTCGCGCATCAGGTGCTCAAGGATGAGATCCTAGAGCGGGCCATGTCGTCGACCAGGTACGGCCTCCTGATCTGCAACGAGTGCAAGTTCGCCTGGCTGACTATGGAGACTGCAAAATCTGACTGGGACTGCAATGTGGTTTGCAAGGACGAGTTCGAGTGCCTTCGCCGGCGAACGGACAACGTTGCTGGAGGATTCCAGGCGTCAAAGATGGCATTAAAGCGCGTAAAGCGCAGGAAAGAATAGATCGTACCCTGTACCTAGAAGGAGATCTTTAAGGAACGGTCTATGACGACCGTGAGATGCAAAGCGCTCTGCACGTCCGTGAAGAAGTACGCCGCCGGCGGCTACTACACGGACCCCAAGGTGGACTTCCTGTACGAGGCGACGTTCTGCGCGGTCAGCGGCGGAACGAGCCCGGAGAACAAGAAGTTCTTCGCATCGACTCCGACGCTGGAGCTCCGGTTTGCGGCCATCAACGGAGATCTGTTCCAGCCCGGGAAGGAGTACTACCTGGATCTGTCGATGGCGGATCCGGTGGCAGCCTAGTAATCACGGGGCGGGGGCCTTCGGGCCTCCGCCCCAACTTTACAGAGGTCTGAAATGGAAGTGACGGGGATCGCGCTCTTCGCCCTCTGCCACAACTTCGGGCGCCGGGCCAGGGCGATGATGCGGTCCCTGGTCGACCAGGTGGGGTGTCCCGTTCCGCTCGACGTCACCATCTTCCACAGCCGGCTCGAGGATGCCGCGCTCATCCACGAGGGGGCCTCCGCGGCGGTCCTTCGGTACAGCCTCAGGCGGATCCAGGACGACCGGATCATGCGGAGAGGCCTCCACTTCTCGGAAGCTCACAAGATGCACGAGTTGTCCCACACTGTCTTCTTCGATGCGGACCTGTGGTTCCCGCCGACCTTCTGGGTCGGGTTCGTAGGCGAGCTCACCAGGAGGACTCCGGGGTACTACTCCTGCAGCATCATGAACGTCCCCTGGCCGGCGTCGGAGGCCCAGGTCGACGCCTGGGAGAAGATCAGCACCAGGACGCTCGATCCCCTGGTGAACGAGTCCAGGAGGGATCCGTTCAAGGGTCGCGTGGGGAGTCTCCAGTGCATCCCCAGAGACCTGATCATCTACCCTGCGGATCCTCGCCCGAGCGTAGACCAGGTCGACCTGACGTTTGCAGATGCGGCGATCCTGAAGTCCGAGACGAAGATGGAGGACCGGAGGGTCGGCAACTTCCACGCCTACCACCTGGATCACCCGATGGTCTGGGCAGGAACGGGAGGGGTGCAGCTGTGAAGAAGCTTCACCTGGGATGCGGATCCCACAAGATCGAGGGGTGGGAAAACCACGACATGGACGTCGATCTCCGGGCCTGGCTCCCGTTCGAAAACGATTCGGTGGACTTCATCTTTTCGGAGCACGTCGTTGAGCACCTTCGCCCGTTTGAGGCCTGGCACTATTTCGAGGAGTGCTTTCGGATCCTGAAGCGAGGCGGCCTGGTGAGGACGACGGTCCCAGACATCACCCAGGTTTGGGATAATGGGAATCCGGAATACGCTGCGTTCGTCGCTCAACGCGGATGGGGAGACGGTTCTAAGAAGTCCAGCGTTCAGCACTTGGTCTTCAACCATGGCCATCAGAGCCTCTGGACGATACCGCTGCTCATGACAGTGCAGAAGGCGATAGGGTTCAACGTCCTTCAAGCCAGGCCGTACTTCTCCTACTTCAACGAACTCTCGAACCTGGAGCAGCACGGGACCGACCTCGGAAAGGACAACAACATCATCGAGTCGATCAGTACGGATGGGATGAAGCCGTGAGCAAGGAAAGCTAATGCACGAGAACATCTTGCAGTGGAATCCCTGGGGCGGTTACTGGTGGTGGCATCGCTGGGTCAACGGGGACGCTCCAAAAGTCCCCGTGTACACGAGCAAATTCAAAGCCTGGCGCCCGATCCAGCAGAGGCCTCGGGATGGAACCGTGGTTCGTCACAAGACTGGAGGCCTCCGCCGGGCGGCATGACGATGAGAACCTGGTGCGGATCCGACAGCGGTCCAGGCCTTCGTAGGCACTGGGGAGCGATTCTAGGCTGGATGAGATACTTCCTGAGTCGTATCCTTGGTGGTAGATGATCTTCGTGGAAGAAGATAAAGGATAAGCTATGGCGAGAAAAAGCCTCAACCACCTCTTGATCGGCGCCTACGTCAGGACGACGAAGGCGATCAACTGGCACGAGCTCACGATTCCGAAGGACGCTCTCGGGTCGATCACCTCGGTCGGCCAGGGCGGGAAGTCCGTCGTTGTGAAGTTCCACAAGAAGTACGGAAGCTTCGAGTGCTGGGCCGATGAACTCCGGCCCGCTTAGGGAATCTTCTCGGCATAAGATTAAAGGAGAGCATCATGCCAAAGTCGCATAGGCACCTTCGGAGGGAGGCTCCGGAGTCCAGCATCCCGCACGCGACCCTCGAAGAAGCGATCTGGATCATCGCCCCGGCATTCATCGGGGGAGACCCGAACGACCGCGAGGTGCGAGAGGTCGTGACCCTGGCGCGTCAGATCGAGAAGCAGACCTACCCGAAGTACTACGAACTGACGGCCAGCGAGCTCGCTGCGGCGGCGGCCTGTGAGTACTACAACACGTAGTGAATCTTCTTGGTGGAAGATAATGGACGAAGGAATCAAAAATATCCTGGATGCGATGGCGAAGGCTGCGAAAGAGGGTAGAACCTTGATTTCAGCCGAGGCGTTCGACGTTTACGACTCTGATGTGGTTGCGACATTCATTGCATCAACCCTTATAAAAGCCGGAGAAAAAGTCAGGTTCCGTTTCGTTGGTCAACGTGCCGATGAACCACCACATCACGTTTTCGTAGAGCTTTATTGGCCTCTAACAGGAACGTGGCTTCAATTGGATCCGCTACAATTTAAGAACGACTGGGCTGTACAGGGTACGAAGGATCTCTAGGTAATCTTCTCTGCGGAAGATAAAAATGAAGTTCATCTGCCGTCTGTTCGGGCACAAGTGGTGCGCCTATCGCGTGGCCGGTAGCCCTGGCGGCTGGTTCTGCATCCGGAAGGGGTGCTTGGGCGTGAAGGACAGCCTCGGGAACGTGTCGATCCGGCCGCCCCTCTTCAAGGGGCCGGTTCTTTGGTGAATCTTATAAGCTGAAGATTAAACGTGATCGAACAGATACGCGCCCTGATCCGGACCTACCTGGGGATGCTCGGGATCGGTGCTGTCGAGGAACCAGACGTCGTCATTCAGCACGACACTGGATCCCGCTGGCTTGGCCGTTGGTCGATGAAGTGGAAGGGGGGCCTTCCGAGTCGTCCGGTGATCCAGATTCAACGCGCTGTTCTGGCCGATCCGAGGACGCTGGAGCGGGTGGTCGCGCACGAAGTGGTGCATCACGCTCAGTACCTCCGAATGGATCCGACGGAGATCCAACTCGTGAAGCTTGGGTTCCGTTCAGTCGGGCACGGGGAGTCGTTCCGCCGGATTGCGGCCGACCTCAATGCGCGGATGGGCGAGGGCTTCGTCACGGAGAAGTCGGATCAAGAATATGTCGTGGCACCAAGCGGTCGGAAAATCCTGCTGCTCATCGCTCCGACCAGGGCAGGACGCCTCGGCTGGCAGTGGGCCACACGCCTGGGGCCGAAGGCCCGCACCTGGGTCGAGAGAAAGCTTGCAGAGGGCGCCCGTCTCGTCGAATGGCACGACGACAATATGATCTGGACGAGCGGGCCGCGCATCGAGGCGTGGAAAGGGTGGGCGATCCCATCCGACGATGCGACGGCATCGCAGCTGCAGGAGTTGTACGAAGGCGTCCCTAGGTAATCTTCCAACGAGACGATGATAGAAGTGAGAAATCCGCTCCTGGACCTGACCGAGATCGAGTTCATCGGCAAGACGCGGTACGCCAAGAGGATCACCTGCAGGGAGTGCCGGGAGGTGGTCTTCGACGTTCCGGACAAGCCGACGCAGTCTGAGCTTAACGCCAACGTCGTCGGCCTTCGGGCCCACTTCCTGATCCGGCACAACGTGAACGTAGCCTTCGCCCACTGCGACGATCCGGACTGCGGCAAATGAAGACGAGGGGATTCAGGATCCCGTTCAACCGTCCCTTCCTGGCCGGCAGGGAGCTCGACTGCATCCGAGAAGCCGTCATGGACGGCAAGATCTCGGGCGACGGCCTCTTCACTGACAAGTGCTCCGAGCTCCTGGAGAAGGAGCTCAAGACCAGGCCCCTCCTCACGACGTCCTGCACCGCGGCCCTCGAGATGGCGGCGATGCTCCTGGTGAAGCCTCTCGACGAGGTGATCGTCCCAAGCTTCACGTTCGTCTCGACGGTGAACGCCTTTGTCCTCCGTGGGGCCAAGCCGATCTTCGCGGACATCCGCCGGGACACGCTCAACCTGGACGAGGCCAGGCTCGAGAGGTACGTCAGCCCCAGGACCAAGGTGATCGTTCCAGTACACTACGCCGGCGTGGCGTGCGAGATGCTCCAGATCGACCACCTGGCCGCCCAGGTCGGCGCCTACCTCGTCGAGGACAACGCGCACGGACTCTTCGGGAAGTACCACGACAAGTACCTGGGGACCATCGGCGCCCTGGGGACTCTCAGCTTCCACGAGACGAAGAACTTCACCTGCGGCGAAGGCGGGGCGCTCCTGGTCAACGACAGGACCCTGCTTGAACGCGCCGAGATCATCCGGGAGAAGGGAACCGACCGTTCGAAGTTCATCCGCGGCCAGGTCGACAAGTACACCTGGGTGGACGTCGGATCGAGCTACCTGCCGTCGGACATCCTGGCGGCATTCCTCTACGCCCAGCTCCGGGAGCGCGAGACGATCATGACCCATCGGAGAAGGGTCTGGAGCTACTACCACGAGTGCCTGAAGGACTGGACTGACCAGCACGGGATCCGGCGCCCGACGATCCCGGAGAACTGCGAGTCGGCCCACCACATGTATCACCTGGTCCTCCGGAGCGAGAAGGATCGCGACGGCTTGATCGACCATCTGAAAGGCCTGGGGATCCTGGCAGTCTCGCACTACGTGCCGCTTCACCTCTCGAAGATGGGCCGGCACTTCGGCGGGCGGCATGGAATGTGCCCGGTGACCGAGGAGGTCTGTCCCAGGCTCATCCGGCTGCCGTTCTTCAACGACATGACGGTCGACGAGCAGGACCAGGTGATCGACGCCGTGCTGAACTGGAGGTCGTGATGGCTGATGAGCTTCCGTATGCCTGGGGCGTCCTCTACGCTCCGCCGAATCTGGATGGATCCAAGAAGAAGTGTTTCAACTGCGCCTTGTTCATAGAAGCGACGAATCGGTGCATGATCCATTCCGAAAACGTCGAAGTCCTTCCTGGGATGGTGTGCGGGTATCACGTCTTTGGAATGCCGGATACGATGAATCCTTTGGTTGTTCAGAGTCCTATTGATCCGAAGCTTTCCGGCCTCGAAGATGTTTCCGACCTCGACGGAACAAACTGCGGGACTTGTGTATACTTTGAGAGAACGGCTTCTACCGCCCCAGGAAAAGGCGTCTGCCGCGGGGTGGCGAAGGCGAATGGACGGCCCCCACAGCCGGTCCAGGAAATGGGTTGCTGCGCCAGGTGGGAGCGCAGTGAGGAGGATTAAATGGGAACGACCAGCACGATCACCTGCGACGGCTGCCAGGCCGCGCTCGATCCGAAGAAGCCCGACACGATGTGGCACGGCCAGCTGCCGCTGCCGTCCGTGCCTCTCACGGAGGACGAGCAGAAGGCCGGGAAGAAGCGCTTGAAGTACTCGATCACCCACTCCGTGGTCTGCACCGACTGCAGTCAGAAGCTGGGCGAGTTCCTGGAGAGCCTGAAGCCGGTGGAGACGCCGGCACCGGCGGAGTAGAAATAAAAAGAGCCAGGCCGCCCGCTTCGTGGTTTTTACCCTTTCGAAAGGCGACCCGGCCCTGGAGAGAGGGGGAAACAGTTCTCGAGGTCGGCGCACGGCCCCTCAACTGTCACGCCCTCTAGCAGTATATACGCTTTCGGGACCCAATCCAGTATAATCTTCTAGATGAAAACCGTCGTCTTCGAGACTCCGGAACAGCGCGAGCTCGGCCTCCAGCACCTGCCGTCGATCCCGGACGACACCGTCTTCGTCTTTGCGTTCACGCGCCCAGGCGCTCTCTTCCACAGCCGGAACTGTCCGGAGCCGTTCGAGGTCGTCTTCATGTCGGCCTCGGAGAAGGTTCTTCGTCGAGGGATCCTCACGCCGCCCAACGACACCATCATCGCCCCGCCGGGCACCACGCACACCTACGAGGCTAGACCAGGAGTTCTTCACGGGCTATAATTCTGCATCAGTGAAGCTGACGGACATCCAGGAGAGGATCTCCAGGTGTGCGCGTCACCCTGGTATTCCGGAAGCGTCGAAGGCGATTCACGACTGCATTGACCAGCTCAAGGAGCTGCTCCTGGACTGCAGCGTGTGTCACCGGTCGACGTTCGGAAGCTGCGCGAGCTGCGTGGAGATCCAGAAGACCATCGGCTGGGCGCTCGAACGACTGAGGGATTCGGAGGCGAAGTGAGTAGGGTGAAGGTGGAGTCGAAGAAGTGTCTCAACCCCGACTGCAAGCTCCCCTTCACGCCCGGCCACTACGGCGACCGCCAGAGGGTCGGGAAGGGCCCCAAGCACATCCACACGATCCAGTGCCGGTCCTGCAAGGGATCCGGACAGAAGCAGGGACAGAAGTGCTGGAAGTGCGCCGGCGAGGGCAAGGTCAAGCAGAGCTGCACGGAGTGGTACAAGACCTACTGGGCTAGGGTCCGGAAGCCGCCTCGCGGGATCCCGCCTGAGGTGTTCACGAAAATCGAGAAGGCGGCCAGGGCGTATCCGCTCAAGCACGCCTGTATGGTCGCCGCCAGGGAGAGCGGCCTCCGGAAGGGCGAGCTCCTGGGCCTCACCTGGAGGGACATCCTGGATGGCGACAGGATCCGAACATCGTTCGATATCCAGGGCCAATGGGACGACATCGAAGGATTCAAGTCGATGAAGGTCGGATCCGGCAAGAAGGGATACTTCATGCCGAAGGCGGTTCCCGTGCTTTCGAAGTTGACCCAGGGAAAGCCCGACGACCGCGTGTTCCCGTTCTACGAGAACGAGATCTGGGCCTGGTTCGTCGACCTTCAGAAGACGCTCGGCATCCAGAATCCAGAGACCAAGGCAGAGTACCGCTGGCATGACCTCAGGCACTCGCTCGGCACCGAACTCGTCCATGGAAAAGGGGACAAGGGTCTCTTGACCGCGGCGGAAATCCTGGGCCACTCGAACCTGAACACGACGCGAGGCTATTCCCAGCTCACCGCGGACGAGGTCTTGGACGAGGCGATCAAACTTCGCAACGGGAAATAGGAGGGGACAGAGCATGACGGGCAAGGTGAAGTTCTTCAAGGACGTGGAAGGGTACGGATTCATCCAGTCGGAGGAGCATCCTGGGGACATCTTTGTCCACCAGACGGC
>Ga0306922_10003950_pt1 | contig 13975 bp, 13 predicted proteins | sample sta12Cox44000082_FD_203758 | JGI IMG/M metagenome (GOLD analysis project Ga0306922, IMG submission 203758) | Lab enrichment of tropical soil microbial communities from Luquillo Experimental Forest, Puerto Rico - statoxic.12C.oxic.44.000.082 (v2)... | ecosystem: Environmental > Terrestrial >... | reverse complement strand
GCATGACCGCGTCGATCCTGCGACGCGTGCGCGTTCGCTGGTGGATGCTGATTTTCATGTTCACCTTCGCGCTCATGTCCTTCGTGCAGCGTACGAGCGTGGCGGTGGCAGCGGACACGTTCATGCCGATCCTGCATCTCAGCCAGGTGCGGCTCGGATGGCTCAACACCGCATTCTTCGCGACCTACACCGCCATGCAGATACCGGGCGGTGCGCTCGGCCAGATCTTCGGTGCGCGCCGCACCTACGTGGCGGTTGGTGTGTTGAGTCTCGCGGCAACTCTGGCGCTGCCGCTGCTGTCGATGGCGGTTACCGGCACGGCGCTGTTCGTAGCCCTGCTCATCGCGCAACTGGTGCTCGGTGTGGCACTGGCCCCGGTCTTTCCGGTGTTCGCCGCGGTGGTCGAAGCCTGGTTCCCGAGGCGCCAGTGGGCCATTGCCAACGGGCTGCAGACCAGCGGCATGGTGATCGGCGGAGCGCTCACACCGCTCGTCGTGGTGGCACTCACCGAGTCCTTCGGCTGGCGCACGGCGCTCGTGCTTGCGACGCTTCCAGTGGCCTTTCTCACCGTCGGCTGGGGCCGGCACGGACGGAACCTGCCGCGGCAGCATGCACGCGTGACCGCTGCGGAGCTGGCGGAGCTCGACTCCCAGGCCGACACGGCGCCCCCGCTCAGCTGGCGACGCCTGGGACAGATCGCCGCCAATCGCGATGTGCTGGCGCTCACCTTCTCCTATCTCTGTATGAACTACGCCTTCTATCTGCTGACCTACTGGTCATTCCTGTATCTGGTCCAGGTTCGGCACTTCAAGGGCATCGAGAGCGGCATCGCGGGGATGATCCCGTGGATCGGCGCGGCCGCGGGTTCGGCCGCCGGGGGCTTCATTTGCGATCGTTGCGTGCGGCGCTGGGGCGCACGTCGTGGCTATCGGGTGGTGCCGCTGCTGTGTCTGCCGCTCGCCGGCGCATTGCTGCTCGCCACGATCCATGTCGACCAGGCGTACGCTGCGGTAGCGGCCCTCGCTCTGGCTTTTGCCGCCGTGGAGATCAACGAAGGTCCGTTTTGGGCCGCGACCATGGCCGCGGCCGGCACCGACTCGGGCGCAGCCACGGGCGTTCTCAACACGGGCGGTAATCTGGGTGGTTTCCTCTGTCAGCCTCTGGTCGCCGCGCTCTCGGCGAGCGGACACTGGGATGCCGCCTTCGAGACCGGCACGGTATTCGCCATCGTGGCGGCCGTGGCGTGGCTCCTGGTCGATTGCGAGCGGACCGTGCGGCAACCACGCCCGTGAGTCTTACCGGGCTACCGCGTATCAACGGGTACTGCCGCCGCGGTACCCGGGGCCTCGCAGCACGCGGCCGGGAAGGCGCAGCGTCTCGCGCCCGTCCGCGACTACCGGAATTCCGTTTACAAACACGTAACGCATGCCAACGGAGAGCTGGTTCGGCTCGGCATAGGTCGCGCGGTCGGCGATCTCGTGCTCATCGAAGACCACGACATCGGCCGCGAGCCCGGCCTTCAGCACGCCCCGGTCGCCAAGGTGCAGGCGTGCCGCCGGCAGCGCGCTGAATTTGCGGATCGCCTCCTCCAGCGACAGCTCGTGCGTCTCGCGCACGTAGCGCCGCAGAATGCGCGGGAAGGTGCCGTAGGCGCGCGGATGCGGGTGCTCGAGTCCCAACATGCCCTGCGGGGAGGTTCCGGCGCCGTCGTTGCAGACCGAGACCCACGGAGCGCGCAGCGCGACCACCACGTCCCGTTCCTGCATGCCGAACGCGGCGACCTGCGCCTGCGCCCCGTCCTCGATCAGGATGTCGAGCAGCGTTTCGATCGGCTCCCGGCCACGCGCCCGGGCAATTGCCTCGATCGACTGACCCTGCAGGGAGCGCAGCTCCGCATGAGCGACACTCGAGACCAGGATGTCGGCAGGCCCGGCGACCGCGAGCCACTCGTTGTCCCAGCCTTCGCGCTTGGTCTCCATCTCCGCACGAATGCGCGCCCGCAGCGTCGGATCCTTGAGCCGCGCTATGAGTTTCGTCGTGCCACCTTCATGTGCCCAGGGCGGTACGAATGCGCTCATGTCGTTGCCCCAGGCCGTGTAGGCGTGTAGATCCGACATGACGTCGACGCCTGCGGCGCGCGCCCCCTCGATCTTGGCGACGACCTCCGGCATGCGACCCCACACCGCAGGTCCCGCGACCTCGAGATGCCAGATCTCGACCGGAATCTGCGCCTCGCGAGCGATGCGAAACGTCTCATCCAGCGCCCGCATGATGTCCTCCTCGTAGGAGCGCATGTGAGTTGCGTAGATGCCACCGGAGCGAGCGGCTTCGCGGGCGAGCGCGATCAGTTCCTCGGTGCTCGCGTAGGGGGCGGGAGGATACTCGAGCGCGCTCGATACCCCGATGGCGCCATCTTCCATCGCCTGACGCAGCAACGCTCGCATCCGCGTGAGCTCGGCGTCGGTCGCGGGCCGATCGGCGAGACCCACCACCATCTCCCGCAGGCGGGTCGCGCCCACGTAGCTCGCGAAGTTGATGGCGATCCCCTGGCGCTCCAGGCGGGCGAAGTAATCGGCGAAGCGGCTCCAATCGGGACGGATACCGTAACGGGCGACCTGCTGCGCGTAGCTGACGCGCACCCGCTCATCGAGCGGCGCAACCGAGACGCCCTCGCCGGTAATCTCGGTGGTGATTCCCTGATAGAGCTTCGATGGCACGTGCGGGTTCACGAGCAGCGTCAGCTCGGATTGGCCCAGCATGTCGATGAACCCGGGTGCCACGACGAGCCCGCGCGCCTCGATGCGCGATCGCGCCGGCAGATCGCCGAGCGAGCCGATCGCCGCGATTCGCCCCGCGCGAATACCCACGTCCGCCTGGAACCACGGCGAGCCGGTGCCATCCACCACCCGGCCGTGTTCAATCACCGTGTCGAAGAGCGGCGCGGCGTGGACCTGGCCCGGCGCGCCCGCAGCGAGCCAGGCGAGCGCGCACGCCGCCAGCCAGCCGCGCGGCCCGCCATGGGGACGAGGAGACATCCGTAACTCCCAGCATACTCCGTGAATACGTGACCCGGCAGTCCTGGCCTGCGGCACAATGTCGGTGTTGGAGTCTCGTTGCGCTACTCCCCTCGCGGTCGTGCGATGCGACAGGTATCGTGCCAGGCGGAGCCGCGCAAACGGACAGAGGGGATGCCAATGAATCGCTGTGGAGCAGTCACGTCGAAGACACTCGTGTTCCTGCTGGCGGCGGTCGGTGTGCTACGCGCCGCGGCCGCAGCAGTGGCGCCGGTCACGGACTGCAATACCTCGCCGGGCAGCGGTGCCCCCGCGCCCGTCGCCGCCGCGGCGGTGGCGTTAAGAGACACCCTGTCCGCCGCGCAGCGCGCGCAACTCGACCAGCCGTTGTCGCGCGCGAGCGCGATCGGCTGGTCGAATCTTCCGGTCGGGATTGTGCCGCGCAGCGGGGTACGCATCGGTGACCTCGATGCGCGGCAAGCGGCTGCGCTGCGTGCGTTGCTCACGACAACACTGTCAGCCTGCGGGCTCAAGCTCTACGACGAGATTCGGCTGGCCGACGATGTGCTGGCGCCGCTCGACGACCGGCACATCGGTTGGAGCGGCGGCAACTATTACGTCGCTTTTCTCGGCACGCCATCGGCGCAGAAGCCATGGATTCTCCAGTCCGGCGGACATCACCTGGCATACAACTTTGCGTTCAACGGGCCCGAGGCCGGTACCACGCCGCTGTTCTTCGGTACCGAGCCGATCCGGTTCGATGCGGCGGGCGCGGCCCATGAGCCGCTTCAGGCGCAAAGCACCGCCATGGCGGCGCTCGCCGGAGCTCTCGCTGCCTATGCGGACGCGCATCTCCCGGGCACGTACACCGACGTCGTCAAAGGTGTCGTCACCGAATTTCCGGCCGGCACCAGCGGCATCAGTGGCACCGATGGCGGATTTCCGCAGACCTATCCGACCGGGACGACTGAGCGCGGCGTCCGTTATTCGCGGCTCGCCCCGGCCGCGCAGGCGCGAGTGCGTGCGGCGCTCGAGAGCTACCTCTCCCTGCCGGGCGAGGCATTGACGCGCGCACAGCTCGCCGCATACGAGTCTCCCGAGGCGCTGAAGGAGACCTACGTCGGCTACGCCGGCGCCGTCGATCTGAGCGCCCGCGGCTCCTACGTTCGCATCGACGGTCCGCGCGTCTGGATCGAGTTCATCGTGCAGCCGGCGGTCGCTCGCCCGGCCGACATTCACTATCACGCGCTCTGGCGCGACAAGGTGGCGGACTACGGCGGCGATGTCCGATGAGTCGGCTGCGTCGAGGTTGCTGGTTCGGCCCGTTCGCGCTGCTCGCGCTCCTCATCGCGACCCGCGCGACCGCGCATCCCGCGCCGAACTCCGTCGTCAATCTCGACTTCGGCAGGAGCTCCGTACGGGCTGAGCTGCTACTGCCGACTTCCGAGCTGCGGTACGCACTCGCGGCCGAAGGCCTCGAGCGGTCCTCGATCGCAGCCGACGACCCGGCGATCGCCCGGTATCTCGCCCGACACGTCGCCATCGCCACGCCAGCGGGTGACCGTTGGCACGGCGCCCTGCATTCCAGCCAGCTGCAGACGCTGATCGGCCACGAATACCTGGTGGCGGTACTCGACTTCACCCCGCCGGCAGGCTCGACCAGACGGCAGTTTGTCCTGCAGGCTGACCCCATCACGCACGAGGTGCGCAATCACTACCTGATGGTGGTCGCACGCAGCGATTACCTCGGCGGGATCGTCGGCGATCAGCCCGAGCTGCTCGGATTTCTGCAGTATCCGGGCCGTGTGCTCGAGGTCGCGCGCGCGGCCGGCAACTCCGGCCGGGGTTTTCGCGCGGCATTCACTCTGGGCGTGGAGCACATCGCAAGCGGCGCCGATCACCTGCTGTTCCTGCTGACGCTGTTGCTGCCGGCGGCGTTCGTGGCCGGCGAGGGCCGTTGGCGCGCGCGCCGCGGAGGTAAAGCGACGCTGGCTCGCTTGCTCGGCGTCGTGAGCGCCTTCACGGTGGGTCATTCGCTCGCGCTGGTCGCAGCAGCCGCCTCCGGGTGGCAAGTGGCCGTGCACGGCGTCGAGACGCTGATTGCGCTCTCGGTGCTGGCATCGGCGCTGCACGCGTGGCGACCGATTTTCCCCGGGCGCGAAGCGCTGGTGGCGGGCGCATTTGGCCTATGCCATGGTCTTGCCTTCGCGCGCGCGCTCGGTGGGCATTTGCCCGACCCGGCCGACACGGCCGGCGCGATTCTCGGCTTCAACCTCGGTATCGAGTGCTTCCAACTACTGATCGTACTGACAGCGATACCGTTCGTGGTCCAGCTCGCGCCCGCCGGCTATGGCGGTGCGGTGCGTCGAGCGCTCGCGGCGTTGGCGGCGCTCGCGGCGCTCGGCTGGCTTTTCGAGCGCGCCTGCGACGCCCCGAATCCAGTATCCACAGCACTCGAAGCCGTGACGATGTCGACCACGCTATTCATCGCCGGCACGACGCTCGCGGTCGGCGTGGCTTGGTCGGGTCTGGCAGCGTGGCGCCGGCGCGTTGCGCACGTCGTCGAACAACGCCAGGGTCTACCTCGGGATCAAGCGGGAGCAACGGGCCATGAAGAAGAGCGGGTCGCAGGAAACCAAATCTCCCTCGCAGCTGATTGACGCGAGAATCAAGGAGCTGGGCGACTGGCGGGGCCAGATGCTCAGCCGGCTCCGTAACTTGGTCAAGGAGGCCGATCCCGAAGTCATCGAGGAGTGGAAGTGGCGAGGGGTTCCAGTGTGGTCGCACGACGGATTGATCTGCACCGGCGAGACTTACAAGAGCGTCGTGAAGATGACCTTCGCCAAAGGAGCAGCTCTCAAGGATCCTGCGCGCCTCTTCAACTCAAGTCTCGAGGGGAACACCAGGCGTGCCATCGACTTCCACGAGGGCGAGACGATAAACGCACAGGCGTTGAAGACTCTGGTTCGCGCCGCGGTGACCCTCAACAAGTCCAAGGCCCGAAGGTGATGCACACGAATTTCAGGTCCGTATCGTGCGCACTGGCCCTGCTCGCGACGGGTTTCCTCAGCCCGGTCCGCGCCGACGGTCCGGCGATTGCCATCCGCGCCGGACACCTGATCGACACGGTCGCCGGACGGATGACCGGTCCACAGGTGGTCGTGGTACGGGATGGCCGCATCGCCGCGGTCGGCTCCGATATCGAGGTGCCTCCCGGCGCACGCGTCATCGATCTTGGCAACTACACCGTGCTGCCCGGGCTCATCGACGCGCACACCCATCTCACCATCGACCAGCGCAACCAGGACCCGCTCGCGGAGCTCGAGCACACGGCTGCCGAGCGCGCCTTGGGCTCCATTCCCAACGCCCGGACGGTGCTGCTCGCGGGTTTCACCACCGTCCGGGATCTCGGCTCGTACCGTGCGTTGGTCGATGTGGCGCTGCGCGACGCCATCAATCGCGGCGATGTCATCGGCCCGCGCATGTACGTCGCGGGTGCCTATGTGACCATCGCAGGTGGCGCGGGCGCAGTCACCGGCTTTGCTCCCGATGTCGTACTGCCCTGGGATCTGCGCTTTGGAGCGGCGAACTCGCCGAGCGAGGTGCGCGAGCGGGTGCGAGCGCTCGCGGGTCAGCGCGTCGATGTGATCAAGATGTTCGCGACCGGTGCGGTGCTGACGCACAACAGCAATCCCGCCGGACGCGAGGCCACGCCTGAGGAGCTTGTGGCAGGGGCGGATGAGGCGCGCAACTTCGGGCTGAAGCTCGCGGTGCATGCGCACGGGGCCGAGGGCATCAAGGCCGCGATCCGCGCCGGAGCGGCCTCGATCGAGCACGGTACCCTCATGGATGACGAGGGCCGCGCCCTCATGAAGCAGCACGGTACCTATCTCGTGCCGACGCTCGAGGTGCGCGAGTGTGTCGGCAGCAATTATCCGCCGGAGTTCGTCAGCAAGGCGCAGCAGATCATGACCGCGCAGCTCACGAACTTCCGCAAGGCGGTCAACGCGGGCGTGAAGATCGGCTTCGGCACCGATATCGGCGTCTGTCGCTTCGGTACCAATGCACGCGAGTTCAGCCTGATGGTCGAGAACGGCATGACCCCCATGCAGGCGATTCAGGCGGCGACCACCGCCGATGCCGACCTGCTCGGCGTATCGGCACAGCTCGGCTCGATCACGCCGGGCAAACTGGCCGACATCATCGCGGTCCGCGGCGACCCGCTGCGCGACGTGCGCCTGCTCGAAGATGTACGCTTCGTGATGAAGGACGGCCGCGTCTACAAGGAGGATTGAAGCTGGGCGCGATCAGGTCTGTCCACATACATCCGCATCCACACCAGGGAGATGCTCATGGCAATGCGTCCACCGGTTCCTCCATTTACCCTCGAGAGCGCCACGCAGAAGGTCCGCATGGCGGAAGACGCCTGGAACAGCCGTGACCCTGAGCGCGTGGTGCAGGTCTACACCGAAGACACGCAGTGGCGTAATCGCGCCGAATTTCCCGTAGGGCGTGAGCAGGTACGCGCTTTCCTGCAACGCAAGTGGGCCCGGGAGCTCGACTATCGGCTGATCAAGGAATTGTGGACCTGCGCCGGCAACCGCATCGCGGTGCGCTTCGCCTACGAATGCCACGACGATTCCGGCAACTGGTACCGCAGCTACGGCAACGAGAACTGGGAGTTCAATGAAGAGGGTCTCATGCAGCGTCGCTTCGCCAGCATCAACGATCTGCCGATCGCTGAGCGTGAGCGCAAATTCCGCTGGCCGCTCGGGCGCCGGCCGGACGAGCACCCGGGACTGAGCGAGCTCGGCTTGTAGGAAAGCGCCGCTGCCTTGCGGCGATGCGCTGGTGCGTGGCGCCAGAGGCTGCGCTCACTAGTCCCGGTCCTTCTCGTCTTTCTTCGCGAAGACGTAATACGCGACCGTGTCCCAGGCGTTGTGGATACCGCTGAAGAGCAACAATAGCGAGGCTGCCCCGACGCCGAACAGCGCCCCACGCTCGTGGAACGCCGCCGCCACTGCGCACAGCGCCAGCATCGCGTAGGCCGCCAGCGGCACCAGCACATGAAAGGACCAATCCTCCAGCACCGGCCGGTAGTACGTTTGCCGCCGGACGCGCAGGCCCACGATGACCGAGTAAGCCGTTCCCACCACCCCGAGAAGACCCCAAAGCGCCGCCACGAGCGCGATCGATGCCCAGGGAGCGCGCAGTAGGGCCGAGAGCAGCAGCACGCTGCTGAAGTGCATGACGGTCGGTGTTGCGAATGCCGCACCGGCCTCGGGCGCGCGCGGTGGCTTCTCGGCGATGAGCGTCATGACGACGAACTGCAGGCCCACCAGCGCCCCGGCAGCCGAGCCGACGATGACATAGAAGCTGTCCCATGGGGCAAGCTCTGACACTTCGGCACCTCGTCTGAGTTGGTGCGGATGATAGGGTCGACGGGCTGACTGGCTCCAGCCTCAGCTGGCGGGGTCTCACAATGGCTCGTAGCATCCGCGCAACACGGTAAGGCCACGACGACTTGCAATGGCCCCAAGGTCGCATTGCGGCGGTGCTTTCAACCGTGTGAAGGTAAACGCGGAGACGGCGCTGAACGTTGCAGAAGATGCCTGAGGTCGCCGCGGCCGGGGTCGATGGCGGCGATGGCGCGTGCCCGATCCAGTGGATAACTCGAAGGAGTGCATATGAAGCATCACCTCCTGGTATTGGTTGCGGCGTCTGCGCTGGCCGCTTCGCAGGGCGCGATGGCGCAGATGGGGCGCGGGGGAGACGTCAACGCCTCCGCCGGCGATTGGGAATTTCGCATCGGCCCGGTCTTCACGGAGTCGAAAAACATCAGCTTCCAAGGCGATAGCAGCGTCAAACTCGACAGTACTACCGGGGTCAAGATTGGGACCGGCTGGTACGTGAGCCCGCACCTGGCGATCGGTATGAACTTCGCCTGGGCGAACACAAGCTTCAACGGTACCGTGTGCAGCACCAGCATCGCGTGTAGCGCAGCAAATCCCCCCAGTATTCATATTGAGAACGGCCACGTCGATTTCAGCACCCTGAATTTTGATGGCACCTACACCTTCCTCGACGGTCCCCTCAAGCCCTTCATCGTAGGTGGCATCGGCTGGCAGTGGCTCAACACCAATATCGCCTCGGCGCCCCCGCAGACGGGCTGCTGGTGGGATCCGTGGTGGGGCTACGTTTGCAGTACCTGGCAGCCAACCCACGGCTCCAGCAGCTTTATCTATCAGGTTGGTGGAGGTCTGCAGTTCAACTTCAGTCGCACCTTCGCGGTGAACGTCGACTACCGCTACACGTGGTTCGAGCTGAGCCATTCCACCGGTACGCCTGCTCTCGGCAGTGTCGAGTTGATGTTCGTCTGGCGGTTCCCCGGGTACCACTACTAGCAGGTTGATAATCCCAACATCTACGCTGCGACCCGCAGCTCCGCGGAACGTCGCTCGGGCCCCAGCACGGTCACGATGATCAGGCCCACCGCCACCACCGCCAGAGTCCACGCGAGGATGTGGGCGTAATCTCCGCCGCGTGACTCGGCGAAGCCGGCCTGGACCGGTGCCATCTTCGCCATGGCGAGGTTGCCAAGCTGATAGGCGAAGCCCGGCAGCACCGCGCGCACCGAGGGCGGGGAGAGCTCATTGAGATGCGCCGGCACGATGCCCCAGGCGCCCTGCACCATGAACTGCATGAGAAACGCGCCGACCGCAAGCATGACCGCGGTGTGCGAGTAGGCCCACAGCGGAATCATCGGCAGGGAAAGGAGCGCAGCGAGCGCAATCGCGCGCCGTCGGCCGAGGTGCTCGGAGAGCGCGCCGAAGGAGATGCCGCCCGCGAGCGCGCCGAGATTCATGACGATCGCGATGGTGCCGGTCGTGGCGGCGGAGAATCCATGCTGCACCTGCAGGAAGGTCGGGTACAGGTCCTGCGAGCCGTGCGAGAAGGCGTTGAAGCACGCCATGAGCAACACGAGGTACGCGAGCATCGGGAAGTGGTCCTGCACCGCGGTCCACAGGAGCGTGCCGGCGGAGACACTGCGCTGTGCAACTCCCGCCACCCAGGCGGGTGATTCGTGAACCCCAAAGCGTATGTACAGCACGAGCAGAGCGGACACCGAGCTGATCATGAACATGCCGCGCCAGCCGACGCGGTCGAAAAGAACCGCGAACAGCACCGAGGCAAGCAGGTAACCGAGCACGTAACCTTCCTGCAGCAGCCCGGAGAAAAAGCCCCGTCCTTTCGCGGGTAGCGTCTCGAGCGCGAGTGCCGCACCCACGCCCCATTCGCCGCCCATCGCAAAGCCGAACAGTGCCCGCAGCGCCAGCAGCGTCGCGAGGTTCGGAGCAAAGGCCGTGGCGAGCTGTACGGCGGAGTAGCTCACGACATTCAGCATCAGGATCGGTCGGCGGCCGTACTTCTCCGCGAGCCACCCGAAGGCGAGTGCCCCGAATGGCCGGCAGGCGAGGGTGAGGAAGACTCCCTCGCTCACTGCTTTGACGTCGGTGTGGAACTCGCTGCTGATCGCCTTGAGGCAGAAGACGAAGATGAAGAAGTCGAGCGCATCGAGCGCCCAGCCGCCGAGCGAGGCGAGGAAGGCGTGCAGTTGCGCGCCAGTGAGCAGGCGAAAGTAGCCGAGCATGGGCAGCCTCCCACCGAGGGGCTGCCGCGAGCGTAGCACGGACACCGCCAGGCGGTTGCAGCCACCGCACTGTTGGTTTGCATCGTAAGATATCCAGATGAACGATCGCGCCGCGAGCTTCGACGAGATCATCGAACGCGAGCGCGGCTTGCGCCGCACGCTCAGTGCACGCCGCCTGTCCATGATCGCGATCGGCGGTGCGATCGGCACCGGGCTGTTCCTCGGCAGCGGGTTCGCGATCAGTCTCGCGGGGCCGGCGGTGCTGGTGAGCTACCTGATCGGAGCGTTGATCGCACTGCTGCTCATGGGCTGCCTCGCCGAGATGACGGTCGCACACCCGACCTCCGGCTCCTTCGGGGCGTACGCCGAGTACTACCTCGGACCGCTTGCCGGGTTTCTGGTGCGCTATGCCTACTGGACCAGCATCGTGCTCGCGGTGGGTACCGAGGTGACGGCGGTCGCGCTCTACATGCACTTCTGGTTTCCCACCTCGCCCGGCTGGCCGTGGATCGTGGGATTCTCGGCGCTGCTGGTACTCGTCAACGCGCGCAGCGTGAATGTGTTCGGGGCGATCGAGTACTGGTTTTCGGCCGTCAAAGTGACGGCGATCGTGCTCTTTATCCTGCTCGCCACCTACATCGTGTTTCGCGCCCCGGGCGCGCTGGCGGGCGCCACCGGCGCGGCGGGTTTCCACCACTACACCGCCCACGGCGGCTTCCTGCCCCACGGCGTGTGGGGAGCGTGGGTGGCGGTGATCGTCGCGATCTTCAGTTACCTCAGCATAGAGATGATTGCGGTGGCGGCCGGCGAAGCGGCACAGCCGGAGATCGCGGTGACGCGCGCGTTCCGCGCGACGGTGGTGCGGCTCATCCTGTTCTACCTGTTGACACTCGCCCTCATACTCGCGATCGTGCCGTGGACCGCAGCCGGGGTCGACGAAAGCCCGTTCGTCAAGGTGATGCGCGCGCTGCAGGTACCGGCGGCCGCCGGCATATTCAACCTCGTCATCCTGATCGCGGCGTTGTCGGCGATGAACAGCCAGCTGTACATCACGACGCGCATGATGTTCAGCCTGTCGCGCGCCGGTTATGCACCGCGTCGCTTCGGCATTCTCAACCGCCGCGGCGTGCCGGTGCAGGCGCTGCTGCTCTCGAGTCTCGGGATCGCGCTCGCCACGCTGATGAGCGTGCTGGCGCCGAAGTCCGCGTTCGTCCTGATGATCGCGATCTCCTCCTTCGGCGCAATGTTCACCTGGATGATGATCTTCGTGACGCACTACGCCTTTCGCCGCGCCTGCGAACGCAGCGGCGCACCGTTGCGCTTTCGCATGCCGGGCTATCCCGCGACCACGCTGCTTGGTGCCGCGCTCATGGCCGCGGTACTCCTTACGACGGCGTTCACCGAGGCGTTTCGCCTGACGCTCGTCTTCGGTGTGCCGTTTCTTGCTGTGCTCGTAGCCTGCTACCGCCTGTGGTATCGCCGTGGCGTGGCGGCTGGCGTATCCAGCAGCGAGAGCGCGTGATCACTGGATGGCCGCGGTGCGGCACGCAGCAGGTCCGGCGTTAACTTGTCGGGGGAGCGGGAGTAAGCTGGTTGCCCCGCACGGAAGGAGTCACATCATGGCGACGAAAGCGATTCCCGAGGGATACCGCACCGCGACCCCGTATCTCATCATCAAGGGTGCCGCCGATGCGATCGAGTTCTACCAGCGCGCCTTTGGTGCGACCGAAATGCTACGCATGGCCGATCCGCAGGGCCGCATCGGTCACGCCGAGATCAGGATCGGTGACTCGGTGATCATGCTCGCCGACGAGCATCCTGCCATGGGATATCGCAGTCCGCGCGCGCTCGGTGGCTCGAGCGTCAGCATTCTGTTGTACCTCGAAGATGTCGACGCGGTGTTCGCGCGCGCGGTCAAGGCGGGCGCCAAGCCGCTGCGTCCCGTCACGAACCAGTTCTACGGCGATCGCTCCGGTACGCTGGAAGACCCCTTCGGCCACGTGTGGACGATCGCGACGCACGTCGAAGACGTGCCGCCCGAGGAGATGAAGCGCCGCGCGGAAGCGGCGATGAAGTCCGCGCCGCCTGCGGCTTCTTAAGTCATTGCGCTGCGGTGAGCGCGGCGACGCGGTTTCGCGTTGCCGCGCGTCACGATGGATTCTTCACCCAGCCGCGCGGCTTGCGGTTGAAGCCGATCTGCACGTCGACTAATTTCTGGCCGCAACGACAGCGGAATCTTCCGATGATGTTGACGATCGGCTCGTCCCAGCCGTGGCGGCAGTGGCGCGCGAGGAAAGCGGGCGTGAGCTCACGCGCATGCCGGCAGCTGCGACAAGTGACTACGATGACGTAGTCGCCGAAATGATCGCGCAGCCTTTCGATGGAGTTCCACGGCAGCATTGTCGCGAGTGTGGACAGCGGTCCCGGCCGCCGTCCACACAGTGCCGCGGCACCCCGCACACTGTCTGAGGGCCAACTGCGTGTGCGGCAAGTACATCCTCGCACAGGCCGCCAAAGCCGAGCGGGCCATGGGCATCCGGCGCGGGCACTGGGAGTACCCACTCAGCTACCGTGTGCTGCCGACCGAGCAGGTTCCGGTGGTGGTGGCGGCTGAGGGGGCGCGTGAGGCGGCGCTGATGCGCTGGGGTCTCGTGCCGTGGTGGACCCACGGGGTGCCGCTGAAAGCCTCCACCATCAACGCCACCGCCGAGCGGCTCGACCGCGCACCGAGCTACCGCGATCCCTGGCGCCGCGGGCAGCGCTGCCTGTTCGTCATGGGCGGGTTCTACGAGCCGCACCTCAACGCAGACGGCTCGCGCGATCAGTTCTTCGTGCGCCTCGCGGACCGTGAGGTGTTTGGCGTTGCCGGCCTCTGGGAGCGCTCGCGGCGCGCGGATGATTCCTCTCTGTTCTCGTGCACCCTCATCACCGTCCCCGCCAATCCGCTGCTGGCGGCAGTGCATAACGCGAAGCAGCGCATGCCCGCGATCCTCGCCGACGCCGAGTATGACGACTGGCTGCGCGGCTCACCGCAGCAGGCGCGCCTCTTGCTGCGCCCTTACTGCGCTGAATCGATGCGCGCCTGGAAAGTCAGCCGCCGCGTGAACGATCCAAAGCTGCCGAACGACGAGCGCCTCATCGAGCCGCTCTGAGACATCCGACCAAGAGTGCGACCTGCGTCACATTCACAGTGTATTCACGGTGTGTTCAGCCGCGCGCGTGTGTCATTGCATTCTCCAGGTTGGCATAGTTCACCGCCGTGTGTGGTGCAACGTGAGTCTCGAGGAGCGTCTATGAGCATGATGCGTTT
>Ga0306922_10003949_pt1 | contig 13976 bp, 10 predicted proteins | sample sta12Cox44000082_FD_203758 | JGI IMG/M metagenome (GOLD analysis project Ga0306922, IMG submission 203758) | Lab enrichment of tropical soil microbial communities from Luquillo Experimental Forest, Puerto Rico - statoxic.12C.oxic.44.000.082 (v2)... | ecosystem: Environmental > Terrestrial >... | reverse complement strand
TGGATGAACGTGCGCCCGACGTAGTGGTTGCGGATCAGCCCCAGCTCGAACGGGATGCCGCTCGCCTCGGCGTAGCCCAGGGCGATCGAGTTGCTGGAGTCGGGCACCGCGATCACCACGTCGGCCTCGGCCGGGTGCTCGGCCGCGAGCCGCCGTCCGATCCGGCGGCGGACGCGGTCCACCGTGTCGCCGAACACGCGGCTGTCGGGCCGCGAGAAGTAGATGTGCTCGAAGATGCAGTGCTGCGGCGGGTCGGCCGCGACGAGCGCGCGCTGCGAGCGCACGCCCTGCGGGTCGATCGAGACCATCTCGCCCGGCTCGATCTCGCGCACGAACTCGGCGCCGACCAAGTCCAGGGCGCACGTCTCGCTGGCGACGATGTAGCCGTCGCCCAGGCGCCCGAGGCAGAGCGGACGGAAGCCGTGCGGGTCGCGAAGCGCGATCACGCGCTGCTCGGTCAGGACGAGCAGCGAGTAGGCGCCCGTCACCTGGCGCGCGGCCTCGAGCAGCGCCTCCTCCGCCCTCGCCGCCCCCGAGAGCGCCATCAGGTGCAGGAACACCTCGGTGTCGAGCGTGGTCTGGAAGATGGAGCCCGATTCCTCGAGGCCGCTCCGCAGCTCGCGCGCGTTCGTGAGGTTGCCGTTGTGGCAGAGCGCCAGCGAGCCGCCGCGATAGACGACGCGCAGCGGCTGCGTGTTCTCGAGCGTCAGGCCGCCGGACGTGGAATAACGGTTGTGCCCGATCGCGAGCACGCCCGGCAGTTCCTCGAGCTTCGCGTCGCGGTACACATCGTGGACCAGGCCGATGCCCTTGACGACATGGAAGCGCTCGCCGTCGGAGACGACGACGCCGGTCGCCTCCTGACCCCGGTGCTGGAGCGCGTGGAGCCCGAGCGCGGTGATCGCCGCCGCCTGCGGCACGCCCACCGCCGCGATGACCCCACATTCCTCCTTCATGGCCGATCCTCCTTCCCGCGCTTGCGGGGGCGCTCGAGCCACGGCCACGGGGGTGTCCCGCCCGCCGCGGGACGCCAGTCCTGGAAGTGCGGGTTCGCGAACAGGCCGTGGCGGCGGTCGCGCAGCTCGGCCAGCTCGCCGGCCCGGGCGGCGGCGTCCTCGCCCGGCTCGAACGCGAGCGCCCACACCGTGCCCTCGCGCACCTCCACTTTCTCACCGGTCTCGTGCTTCCACCAGCGCTCGCCCGCGGGGCGCCGCTCGAGCCCGCGGTCCAGCACCAGCACGAGGGCCTCTTCGGGCGCGAACGGCGCCGGATCGCGCTCCGAAGCACGCACCGTGCAGCGCTCCTTGGCCGGATTGTAGAAGCGCGTCGAGCGATGGAACAGCCCTTCCATGTCCGCGCGCGCAGGCAACGTGCCCGTCAGCTCGAACACCCGCACGCGCCGCACCGACCGGAGCCTGCGGCCCGCGGCGAGACGACCGCGCGCGATCGCCAGCGCGCTCTCGGCCTCGGGATCCTCGGCCAGCAACTCCACGTAGGCTTGCGCCACCTGCCTGCCGTCGCTCATGCGGGCACGCCTCCCAGGTGCTGGGCGAGGCCGTGGAAGAACGCCATGCCGGGGCCGTCGCCGAACGCCGAGCCGTCCGCAGCGGCCAGCGCACGGTCGCGCCGCACGCCCCAGTCGCCGCCCATCGTGCGCGAGACCTGGCCGAGCGTCGACGCACGCTCCGGATGCGGCATCAGCGCGAGCACGTTCCCGCGCGCATTGCACAGCGCCGCGACCGCGGCCTCGGAGCCATTGGGATTGTCCGGGAACGAGTCGGCGAGCGCGCCATCGGGACGGCTGTAGCGCAGCGGCGCCTGGCCGGCCTCGACGAGGGACTCGAGGCGGCCCTTCTTCGCCGAGGCGAACCGGCCCTCCGCGTGCGCGACCGGCAGCGGCAGCAGCGTGCCCGGCTCGAGCCCGCGCGTGAACGGGCACGGCGTCTCCTCGACGCGGCACCACACCCAGCGCGTGTGGTAGCCGGTGCGATCCGGCATCCGGTTGCGCGCGAGCGCGAGCTGCACTCTTTCGTCCGGCCCGGTGCCACGCGCCGGTCCGTCGCTGCCGCCCGGCACGAGCCCCGCCTCCACCAGCACCTGCGCGCCGTTGCAGATGCCGAGCACGGGCGCGCCGTCGGCGGCGCGTGTGGCCAGCTCGTCCAGCATCGGATCTTTTGCAGCGAGTGCGCCAGCGCGCACTCGGTCCTGCCACGAGAAACCTCCTGGGAGAACATAGGCGTCGAACGCCGCCAGCTCGCGCGCAGGCCTCGTCCAGCGGAACACCTCGGCCTCGAGCCCGGCGCGCGCCAGCGCCCGCACCGTCTCGGCCTCGCAGTTGACGCCCGGGAACTGCACCACCGCGACGCGCGCGCCGCTCACACGCCCTCCTCGTTCCAGAGCTTCTTCAAGCCCGACTCGCGCGCCTGCTCCAGCTCGGTGCGGCTCCAGGCCAGCGTCTCGCCGCCGGGCAGGCGCACGCGCAGCTGCGGCTGCGCGCTCACGGTGCCGATCGGCCACGCGACGAAGCCCTGGTCGCGCGCGGCCTGCGAAAGCCGCGCCAGCCGCTCGAACGGCACCTCATAGACGATCGCCGGGCGCTCGCAGAACAGCGACACCGCCGGCTCGACCTCGAACGGCTCGAGGTCCAGCTCGGCGCCAAGCTCGACCGCGGAGCCGAGCAGCATCTCCACCAGCGCCACCGCGAGCCCGCCGTCCGAGACGTCGTGCGCCGCGCGCGCCCAGCCGCCCTCGGCGATCGCCACCGCCAACGCCTGGAGGCTCGCTTCGCGCGCGAGGTCGAGCGGCGGCGGCGGCCCCCCGCGCTCGCGCAGCACCTCGCGCGTGTAGGTCGCCCCCTCGAGCCCGTCGCGCGCTTCGCCGATCAGCACCAGAACGTGGCCCTGCTCGCGGAGCCCGCTCCCGAGCGCGCGCGAGACGTCGTGCATCACCCCGGCGCACATCACGATCGGCGAGGGCGGAATGGCCTGCGCTCCGACCTGGTTGTAGAGGCTCACGTTGCCGCTCACGAACGGCAGCGGCTGCCCGGCCGCCGCGAGCCCTCCGAGTGCCCGCGCCGCGGAGCCGAGCCCCGCGAGCGTCTGCTCGAGGTCGCCCATCACCTCGGCGACCTCCGGATGACCGAAGTTCAGGCAGTCGGTGAGCGCCCACGGCCGCGCGCCCGTCGCGGCCACGTTGCGCGCCGCCTCGGCCACGGCGTGCGCGGCGCCCAAGGCGGGGTCGCCTTCGCACCAGAACGGATTCCCGCCGACCGCGAACGCGACGCCCATCGCGCGCTCCGGATGCACGCGCAGCACGCTCGCGTCGCCTTCGCCCGCACGGAGCCACGTGCGCCCCTGCACGTCGCCGTCGTAGTGACGGCAGAGGTAGGCGCGCGAGCCGGCGTGGAGCCCGTTCAACATCGTGAGCAACGCACGGCGCGCATCGGGCGAGCGCCGGCGCGCGCGCGGCGGCAGCGGGCGCGTGCGTGGCCGGGCGGGCCGCTCCACGCGCCGGCCGGTGGTGATCGCGGCCACCTCGCAGTCGACGAGCGTCTCGCCGTGCCACGTGACGTGGTAGCGCGGCGCCGCCGTCGCCTGCCCGATGACGCGTGCGCCCGCGCCGGGGTGCACGTCCCCGAGCGCGAACGCGCGCTCGTAGAGTGCGCACAGCTCGGGCGCGAAGCTCTCGGGCACGACCCAGCAGTAGCGCTCCTGCGTCTCGGCGCACAGCACGACCTCGGGAGACAGCTCGCGGGCTTCGCCGGCCACCGGTCGCGTGACGCGGTGCGCAGCGTCCAGCGCGATCACCGCGCCGCAGCCGGCCGCGGCCGCAAGCTCGGACGTGGCGCAGGCGATGCCGCCCGCGCCCAGGTCCTTGAAGCCGCACGGGAGCCTGCGCTCGCGGACGATGCGGAACGCTTCGTAGGTCGCGGCATTGAGCACGCGCTTGAGGAACGGATCGGGCAGCTGCACCGCGCCGCGCGCGTCGGAGCGGCCCGGGTCGCCCAGCTCACCCGAGGCGAACGCGGCCCCGCCGAAGCCGCTCTCGTCGGTGGGCTTGCCGACGAGAACGAAGGCCCACGGCCCCGGGCCCTCGGGCACCCGGCTCCGCAGCACGCCGTCGGCCGGCGCCAGGCCGATCGCCATCGCGTTCACGAGACAGTTGGTGTCGTAGCCCTGATCGAACACGGTGTCGCCGCCCAGGTTCGGGACGCCGAGCGCGTTCCCATAGGCCGCGATGCCCTCGACCACGCCGCGCACGACGTCGCGGGCGTGCACGCCCGAGCGCGGGTCGCCGAAGCGCAGGCTGTCCATCACGCCCACCACCTCGGCGCCCATGCACACGATGTCGCGCACGATGCCGCCCACACCGGTGGCCGCGCCCTCGACGGGCAGCACCTGGCTCGGGTGGTTGTGGCTCTCGTGCCCGAGCACCAGCACGAGGTCGTCGCACGGCGCCGGCAGCGACACCACGCCCGCGTCCTCGCCGGGGCCGATCACGACCTGGGGCGCCTCGGTGGGCAGGCGCTTCAAGAGGTGGCGCGTGCTCTTGTAGGAGCAGTGCTCGCTCCACAGGATGCCGAACAGCACCGCCTCCGCCCAGCGCGGGCTCCTGCCGAGCAGCTCGTTCAGGAGCTGCACCTCGTCGGGCTCGAGCGCCACGCCGCGCTCGCGGAGCCGCGCCGACACCGCCGCGGGGTCGCGCGCCTCGGCGGCGCTCCACGCCTCGCGGGCCGCGGCCGTGGTGCGCGACGCGCTCACGCGAGCGGCTCCTCGGCGCGGGCGAAGATGGCGTCGACCGAGCGCAGGTGGTGGGCGAGGTCGAAGCACGCCGCGAGGCGCTCGGGGCCCAGGCGCTCGCGCACGACCGGGTCGGCGGCCAGCGCGTCCCGGAACGGCGTGCCGCCGTCGGCCGCCGCGAGCGCGTGGCGCTGCACCAGCGCGTAGGCGGCGTCGCGCGCGAGCCCCGCGTCGACCAGCGCCAGCAGCACCTGCTGCGAGTGGACGAGACCGCCGCCGGCGTCCAGGTTCGAGCGCATGCGCGCCTCGTTCACGCGCAGCCCCTCCAGCACCTCGGCCAGCTCGTGCGCCATGAAGTCGGCGGCGAGGAACGCATCCGGCAGCGCCACGCGCTCGACCGACGAATGGCTGATGTCGCGCTCGTGCCAGAGCGGCTGGTCCTCGAGCAGCGCCTGGGCGTAGCCGCGCAGCAGCCGCGCGAGCCCCGAGACGCGCTCGCAGCGCACCGGGTTCCGCTTGTGCGGCATGGCGGAGGAGCCCTTCTGCCGCTCGCGGAATGGCTCCTCCGCCTCGCGCACCTCGGTCCGCATCAGGTGCCGGATCTCGACCGCGATCTTGTCCATGGTGCCGCCCGCGACCGCCAGCGCGCAGCCCAGCGCCGCATGGCGGTCGCGCTGCACGACCTGGTTCGCCACCGGCTCGGGCTCGAGCCCGAGGCGGGCGAGCGCGCGCGTTTCGACCTCGGCGTCCAGGTGCGCGAGCGTGCCCATGGCGCCGCTGAATTTTCCATAGGCGCAGTCGGCGAGCGACGCTTGGAGCCGGTCGATCCCTCTTCCGAGCTCCTCCGACCACACGAGGCACTTCAACCCGAACGTGATCGGCTCGGCGTGCACGCCGTGCGAGCGCCCCACCATCGGCGTGCGCCGGTGCCGCTGGGCGAGCGCCCATGCCGCGCGGCGCAGGCGCGCGAGGCCCGCCGCCAGCACCCGGCCGGCCTCCTGGATCTGGCAGGCGAGCGCGGTGTCGACCAGGTCCGACGACGTGAGCCCGGTATGCAGGTGCCGCGCGTCGTCGCCGGCCGACTCGGCGATCATGGAGAGGAACGCGATCACGTCGTGGTGGACCTCGGCCTCGATCGCGAGCATGCGCGCGGCGTCGATGCGCGAGGTTCGCTTCAGCCGCTCGCTCGTCCCGCCCGGTACTTCGCCGCGTTCCTCACGCGTGGCCGTGACGGCCAGCTCGACCTCGAGCCAGAGCGCGAGCCGCCGCGCATCGCTCCACACCTCCCGCATCTCCGGGCGCGAGTAACGCTCGATCATCGCGCCGGGGCCTCCTCGAGCGTCACCACGATGGTGCGCGACTTTCCGTCGCGCTCCACCTCGAGCGTGAGCCTGTCGCCCACCTGGGCGCCGTAGATGCTCGCCTGCGCGTCCTCGACGTCGTTCGTGACCCGGCCGTTCACGCTGCGGATGCGGTCCAGCGGCTTGAGGCCCGCGCGCTCGGCGGGGCCGCCCCGGTCCACGGCCGAGACCACGAGGCCGCCGGTGCCCTCCCATCCCAGCCGCCGCGCGAGCAGCTCGGTCACCGGCTGCACGGTCATGCCGGGCCACGCCACGCGCACGCGGCCGTAGCGGCGCACCTCGGCCAGCACCTTCTTCGCCAGGTTGATGGGGATGGCGAAGCCCAGCCCGATCGAGCCGCCGCTGTTCGTGAAGATGAACGTGTTGATGCCGATCACCTCGCCGTCGGCATCCACGAGCGCGCCGCCGCTGTTCCCGGGATTGATCGCGGCGTCGGTCTGGATCATGTTCTTGTACATGCTGGTCGACGTGGCCTCGGCCTTGATGTCGCGCCGCATCGCGCTCACCACGCCCGCCGTGACCGTCGGCTGGGGATCGTCGAGGAGAAACCCGAACGGGTTGCCGATCGCGATCGCCCACTCGCCCACGACCAGCGAATCGCTGTCGCCGAGCTGGGCGACCGGCAGGTGCTCGGCGGGGATCTTGAGCACCGCGAGGTCGTAGACGGGCGAGTCGCCGAGCAGCCTGGCGTCGAAGTGGCGGCCGTCCGGCAGGTTCACCTTCACCTCCTCGGCGTCGCGGATGACGTGCGAGTTCGTGAGCACGATGCCGTCGGCGTCGACGATCACGCCCGAGCCCAGTCCCGGCACGCGCTCGCGGTAGACGCTGGGCGGGAAGAAGCGGTCGAAGAACTCGTCGTGGAACGGCAGCCCGTACGGGTCGGCGCGCACGATCCGCGTCGTGACCACGCTCACCGACACGACCGCCGGGCTCACGCGCTGCGCCGCGGTGACGATCGCGGTGCGGCGCGAGCGCGAGATCGACGAGGGATCGACGTGGTCGGGGGCGCCCGCGACCGCGCGCGGCGGCAGCGCGATCGCGGCGGCCAGCGCCAGCGCGGGGGCGAGCCGCTTCCAGGCGCGGGGCGCGCTCACGTCGTCCGCCCCGGCGCGCGGGCGCGCCATTCGTGGAGGTCCTCTCCGTCGTAGTAGACGCGCTCGAGCGACAGCCCCTCGGGCGGCGCCGTCACGCCGCCGCGGCCGCGGTCGCGCGACTCGAGCACGGTTTGCATGTGCTTCGCCGGCTCGCCGGACTCCGCCGCGGCGAGCGACGTCCCCACCATGTTGCGCACCATGTGATAGAGGAAGTGGTCGGCCACGATGTCGAGCATCACGCCCGCCTCGCAATAGCGCCAGTGCGCGCGGTGGATGCGGCAGACGGGATCGGCCGGCTGGCTGCCCACGGCCTGGAACGCCGAGCAGTCGTGCGTGCCGGTGAGCGGCCCGGCGGAAGCCCGGAGCGCGGCGAGCGGCGGCAGCCGGAGCGGCGACCACGCGTAGCGCTCGCGCAGCACGTCGGGTGCCGCGAGCAGCCGGTAGGCGTAGCGCCGCGCCCGCGCCGAGTGGCGGGCATGGAAACCCTCGGGCGCGTCCTCGGCGTGGAGCACGCGCACGTCCCCTGGAAGCTCGCGGGCCAGGAGCGGCGGGAACGCGCGCGCCGGCAGCGACGACTGGCAGTGGAACGATGCCACCTGCCCGCGCGCGTGCACGCCGGCGTCGGTGCGCCCGGCGCCCGGCACGGCGATCGCGTCAACCCCGAGCACGTGCGCCAGCGCCGGTTCGAGCGCCCCCTGCACCGTGCGCACGCCGGGCTGGCGCTGCCAGCCGTGGAACGCGGTGCCGTCGTAGGCCAGCGTGAGCTTGATCGTGCGCAAGGATCCGGGTCACCGGGCCGCAGCGGAGCGCGGAGCGAGCGGGAGCCCCGCCAGCCGCTCCGCGATCTGCACCGCGTTCAGGGCGGCGCCCTTCCGCAGGTTGTCCGAGGCGAAGAAGAACACCAGCTCGCGCGGGTCGGTGGCGTCGCGGCGGATGCGGCCGACGAGCACGTCGTCCTCGCCCTCGGCGTCGAGCGGCGTCGGATAGCGCTCACGCGCGGGCTCATCCACCACGCGCACGCCCGGCGCCCCGGCCCAGGCCGCGCGCGCCGCGGCCGGATCCACCGCGCGATCGAAGCGCGCCACCACCGCGGCCGAGTGCCCGACCCGCACGGGCACGCGCACCGACGTGGGCGTCACGAGCAGGTCCGGTCGCGACAGCGTGCGCCGCGTCTCGTTCACGATCTTCCGCTCCTCTCCCGTCCAGCCGTCGGCGTCGAAACGGTCGATGTGCGGGAGCACGTTGTAGGCGAACGCCGGCCGGCCGTCCGAGCGCGGCGGCGGCGCGCCGTCGAGCCCGCCGCGGATGCCGCGCTCCAGCTCGTCGAGTGCCTCCTGTCCTGCCCCCGACACCGACTGGTAGCTGGCGACGACGACACTCTCGAGCCGCCCGAGGGTGCCAAGCGCGTGCAGCACGAGCGCCAGCGGTATCGCGACGCAGTTGCCGTTCGCGATGAGCATCGGCCGCGCCTCGAGCAGCTCGCCGTTCACCTCGGGCACCACGAGCGGGACGTCGGGCTCCATGCGGAATGCGCTCGAGTAGTCGATGACGCGCGCCCCGGCCGCGGTCGCGACGGGCGCCCACTGCCGCGACAGCTCGACCGCGGTGGCGAACAGCGCCAGCTCGACGCCCGCGAACGCCTCGGCCGAGACCGCGCGCACCGGGATCTCGCGCCCGCGGAAGGCGAACGTGCGGTCGGTGGAGCGCTCGCTCGCCAGCAGCCGCAGCTCGTCGAGCGGGAACGCGCGCTCCTCGAGGATGCGCAGCGTCGTGCGTCCGGCGAGGCCGGTGGCGCCGAGGATCGCGACCGTGCGGCTCATGCGCCTCTCCGGGCGGTCGGGCGCGCCGGGGAAAGCGGCATTCCAGGCGGTTCCGGCGACACGCGTGCGGGTCTCCGAGGCGGAACGTCGAACATCCAATGTCCGTGGGGTCGGCCCTGAAGCCGCGAATCTATCCGCGGGCCCCGGACCCGTCAACGCCCGCACGACGCCGCCAGGGGGCGAAAGCCAGCGCCAGCGCGAGCAGCGCCGCGAGCCCGCCCGGCCAGTCGCCCACGCGCGTGTAGAGCGTCGGCGCACCCCGCGCCGGCAGCGGAGCCACCAGCACGCGTGGCGTCCACACCGGGAGCTTCGCCGTGATCTTTCCGTACGCGTCGATGACCTCGGTCAACCCGGTATTCGCACAGCGTATAAGCGGCACGCGGTGCTCGACCGCGCGGAACGGCGCCATGGCCGCATGCTGCTGGAGCGCGGCCCCGTTCCCGAACCACTCGTCGTTCGTGATGTTGACGAGCAGACCCGAGCCGCGCCGCACGTCCCGTCGCGCGAGGTCGGGAAAGATCGACTCGAAGCAGATGAGCGCCGAGGCGCTGTCCCGCCCCGGCCCCTCGAACAGCACCGGGCCCGTCCCCGGGCGCCACTCCGCCTGGCCCAGGTCCCACTTGCCGAGCGCGGGGAACAGCCACTGGAACGGCACGCGCTCGCCGAACGGCACCAGGTGGCGTTTCGCATAGACCGGCGACGTCGAGCCGTCGGCCCGCCAGAGCCCCGCGGCGTTCCACACGACCGGCTTGCCGTCGGGCCCATAGCTCCAGTGGGCGAAGCCCGAGAACACCGGGCAGCGGAGCTTCGCCGCCATCTGGGCGACCGCGAGCGACTGCATGGGCTCGCGCCGCATGTACGTGCCGGTCGCGGTCTCCGGCCACACCACCCACGCCGGGCGCGACGAGGCGGCAGAGTCCGAGAGCGACAGGAACGCCTGGAAGATCTCGGCCGTGTGCTGGCCGCTCCACTTGATCTCGCCGGCGACGTCACCCTGGACGAGCGCGATCGGCGGGCCATTGGGTTCGCGCCGGCCGCGCAGCTCCCACGCACCCCAGAGCAACGGCAGCACCAGCACGGCCGCGAACGCGCCGATGGCCCCGCGCGTGCGAGCTCGCCACGCCGAGACGGCGGCGGCGTTCACGACCAGGAGCCACGCGGTGACGAGCGTGACGCTCCCGAGCGAGGCGAGCTGCAGCGCGGGGAGCAGCGCGTGCTGCGTGTAGCCCGGCTGGAACCACGGGAAACCCAGCTCGCCCGAACCGCGCAGCTCTTCGAGCAGGAGAAACGCGGGCACGAACGACATCCTGGCGGCCACACCGGAACGCTTCGACAGCCAGCCGGCCAGCCACGTCGCCGCTCCCCAGTAGAGCGCGAGATAGAGCCCGCCCAGGACCCAGCCCACGTACTTGAGCCAGCCGATCGTCAGCGCCACGTCGGAGAGGAGCGCGATCCAGTGGGTGCCGATCAGGAAGAACACCGCGCCGCCGGCGTAGCCGAGCGCGAACCACGAGCGCGGGCCGCCCGAATCCACGCGGCGCTCGAGCGCGAGCATCAGCGGGACGAACCCGACCCAGGCCAGGAGCCCGGGCACACCGGGCACGAACGCGGCGCCCAAGAGCACGCCCGAGACGATCGCCAGCGTCAGTTCGCGGCGCGAGCGCGGTGCGCGCCGCGGACGACCCGCGGCGGCCGCGGGCAGCCATGCGGTGCTCATGCGCGAACCGGGCGCGACGCGTGGATCGGGCTCAGCCGACCTTCACTTCCTTCCCCTGCTCGGCGCTGCGGTAGATGGCGTCCATCAGCTCCATCACCGGCAGGATCTCGGCGGCGAGCCCCATCGGGTTCTTCTGGCCGCGGAGCGAGTCGGCGAAGTGGCCGATCTGCGCGTCCATCGATTGCCGGTACTGGTTGCGCGACGTCTCCAGCTCGGGCGTCACGTTGACGAGCGTGCCATGCATGCCCTTGTGGACGCGGAACGGATTCAGGAGCGCCGCGCCGCCCGAGCCGAACAGGTTCAGGTAGGCGAAATCCTTCTCCATGAGCAGGCCCCACGTGAGCTCGAGCGTAAGCGTCGCACCCGAGGCGAGCCGCAGGAACGCGGTGGCCGAGTCCTCGACATCCCCCTTCTTCGTGCGGTGCACGCTGGCCGTGACCGACTCCACCGTGGGCCCGCCCAGCACCCACAGCGCGAGGTCGAGCATCTGGAAGCCGAGATCCAGCACCACGCCTCCACCCGATTCGCGCTTCTGGGCGCGCCACGCGTCGGAATCCCACTCCGTCTTCTGCCGCAGCCAGCCGCCCTTCGCGAGGAAGATCTCGCCCAGGTCGCCCTTGTCCACGAACTTCCGCAGCAGCTGGGCGTCGGGCCGGAAGCGGTGCTGGAGCGCGCACATGAGCAGGCGGTCGGACGCCTTCGCGGCCTTGGCCATCGCCGCCGCCTCGGCGCCGTTCCGCGCCAGCGGCCGCTCGCACAGCACGTGCTTGCCGGCCTCGAGCGCGGCCACGGCCATGGGCGCGTGCAGATAGTTGGGCGTGGTGATGTCGACGGCATCGATCGCCTCGTCGGCGAGCAGCTCCTCGAAGCGGTTGTACGACGTCGGCACGCCGAACTTCTGCGCCACGCGCGACGCCTTCTCGGGGTCGCGATCGCAGAGCGCCACCAGCTCCACGTCCTCGAGCCGCTGGAGCGACGGCAGGTGATTGATCTGCGCCGCCGCTCCCACGCCGACCAGTGCGACCTTCAGCGACTTCTTCGCCACGCCTGCCTCCCTGATCCGGCGCGACACGCGCTCGGAGCGTCCCGCGGATCGAGCACGGGACGCTCCGGACGTGCGGCTTCAGGCGCGGCACGCTAGTCAGCGCCACCCACCTCGTCAAGCACCGGCGCGGCGCCGAGGCCCAGCCGGCGGAGCTTCTTGAGCAGCCCCTGTCGCGAGAGCCCGAGCGCCCGCGCGGCCTGGGTCTTGTTGCCGTGCGTGCGGCGGAGCGTCTCCTTGAGCCGCCGCTCCTCGAGCGCCCGCGTCTCGGCATGGAGTCCGGCGCCCTCGGCCACGGCCTCGGCGAACGGCGCATCGGGCCAGTGCTCGCTCCCCACCCGCGTGCGCGCACCCGCCACGCCCACGGCGAACGCGCACGCGTTCGACAGCTCGCGCACGTTGCCGGGCCAGGGGTGCTTGAGGAGCCGCTCGGCGAGGTCGGGCGCGAGCTCCGGCACCGGCGACGCCACGCGCGCCGCCGCGCGCGCGAGAAAGTGCCGCGCGAGCAGCAGCACGTCACGCCCGCGCTCGCGCAGCGACGGCAGCCGCAGCCGCACGGCTGCGAGCCGGAAGTAGAGGTCGGCGCGGAAGCCTCCCTGCGACACCGCACGCTCGAGCGAGCGGTGCGTGGCCGCCACCACGCGCACGTCCACGCGCCGCGCCCGCGACTCGCCCACGCGCCGCGCCTCGCCCTCCTGCAGCACGCGCAGGAGCTTCATCTGCAGCATGGCACTCGCGTCCCCGATCTCGTCGAGGAGCAGTGTGCCGCCCTCGGCCGCCTCGAACAGCCCGGTGCGGTCGCCGACCGCGCCCGTGAACGCGCCGCGGGCGTGCCCGAACAGCTCGCTCTCGATCAGCGTGTCCGGCGTGGCGCCGCAGTTCTGCGCCACGAACGGCTGGCGCCGCCTCGCCGAGAGCGCGTGCACCGCGCGGGCGACCAGCTCCTTGCCGGTGCCGGTCTCGCCGATCACGAGCACCGGCAGCCCGCTCGCCGCGACGCGCGGGATCTGCTCCACCAATGCGCGCCACGCCGGGGACTCGCCGATGAGCTCGGGGGCTTCCTCCAACCGCTCGCTGCTTTGCCGCTCCATGCGCCTTCCCTCCATCCGACAGGGGCACGATTCGGGAGCGGGGGCTCGAACCCGGGGGCGGGACGTTCAACTCATGCGGGGATCCATTCGACGCCGCGCTCGCCGGCGACGACGTCGCCGACGGTCCACACGGTCTCGCCGGCGGCGGCGAGCGACCGCGCCACCGCGTCGGCCTCGCCCGGCTCGACGATCGCGAGCATGCCGAGCCCGAGGTTCAAGGCGACGCGCGCGTCCTCCTCGGGCACGCGGCCCGCGTCGATGAGCCACTGGAAGACCGCCGGCCGTGGCCACGCCTGGGCCTGCACCCGCGCGCGCGCGCCCTCGGGCAGCACGCGCACCAGGTTCCCGGCGATGCCGCCGCCGGTCACGTGCGCGAGCGCGCGCACGCGCCCGGCCTCGACGAGCGGCAGGAGCGAACGCCCGTACCAGCGGTGCGGCGCGAGCAGCGTCTCGCCCACGCGCTCGCCGCTTCCGCCCGGGAGCGGCGCGTCGAGCGCGAGTCCCGTGCCCGCCAGCACGCGGCGCGCGAGCGAGTAGCCGTTCGTGTGGAGCCCGCTGCCCGCGAGCCCGAGCACGCGATCCCCCGCGCGCACGCGCGAGCGCTCGAGCGGCACGCCGCCCGCGATCACGCCGAGCATGCAGCCCGCGACGTCGATCACGCCCGGCAGGTAGGTGTCGGGCATCTCCGCCGTCTCGCCGCCCAGCAGGACCGCGCCCACCTCACGGCAGGCGCGCGCGAGCCCGCGCACCGTCGCCAGCACGTCGTCGGGCTCGAGCGCGGCCTGGGCGACGTAGTCGAGGAACGCGACCGGGCGCGCGCCCGCCGCGAGCAGGTCGTTGGCGCTGTGATAGACGAGGTCGGCCGCGGCGTCCGCAAGACGGCCCGCGCGCTTCGCGAGGTGGAGTTTGGTCCCGACGCCATCCATCGTCGCCGCGATGAGGAGGTTCGAGCCCGGCACGCCGCGCGCGCCCGGGCCCGGCTCGGACGCGGGCAGGCGCATCACACCCGCGAAGCCGCCCGCGATCGGGGCCACGTCCGCGGACCACGTCGAGCGGATCTCGCGGATCACCTCGTCCTTGATCGCGTCGGAGCGCGACACGTCGACGCCGGC
>Ga0306922_10003948_pt1 | contig 13976 bp, 9 predicted proteins | sample sta12Cox44000082_FD_203758 | JGI IMG/M metagenome (GOLD analysis project Ga0306922, IMG submission 203758) | Lab enrichment of tropical soil microbial communities from Luquillo Experimental Forest, Puerto Rico - statoxic.12C.oxic.44.000.082 (v2)... | ecosystem: Environmental > Terrestrial > Soil... | reverse complement strand
CGGCGGTGCCTGATCGCCCTGTGATGTTGTATGAGCGATTTACGGGACCCGCGGTGACGAACTCGCTTGGTAAGAAATTCTTCGACGCCGCCGATGCCGGAGCGCCCGCGCATCCCGACATCCATAAGATCAATGTTTCGGCAACGGGCTCGATTGCCGCAGCTGGTTTTGGCAGTGGAGGCCCAGCCGCGTCGGCGCTCTTCTTACTACGCAACTTGCAAAGCCTCGAAGACAAGAAGCGGAGCACCAGTGACGCCATGCGTTACTCCGCGTCAGTCGGGCTGACCGCGCTTCTGGATCAAGTACTGTTTCCAACGCCTGGTCCATTACATCCGAACCAGATTCTGTCCAATCTCGATCAATACCGCATGTACGACGCGTGGTTGGAACTACGTCGGGAAGGCCGCACGATCGTTCGTCTTCAGACGAACTTTTTGCAGAATCAGAACGACCCTGCCCTGCCCGAGCTAAAAGAGCGCCTGCGCAATCAGTTTCAATTCTTCGGGGACGACATGATGCAGACCGGTTCCATAGGCGAGTGGGCCGCGCCCCTAAATGCGGGTGCAGTCTGGGCGGAAGCGCAACGGGTCGTGGCCCGCGCCGGATGGCGCAACGAAAACGCGGTCCAGAATCTCGCCGGGCTGAAGCAGGTGGTCGAATCATGGGAAGCTGTCAACAAAGAATCGGACATCACGAAACTGCGCTGGGTAGTGCATCATGTTCCGGAAGTCAATGCGGATCTGTTGACGCGGCTCAAGAACCTGGGCTGTGGGGTGGAGATGGGAGCTTTCCGGTGGGTGACCTCGTCTGATCCCAAGGTAATCGCCGGACCGCCGTTCCGCACGATTATGGATCATGGTATTCAAGTAGGAATTCATGGGGACGGCGTGCATATAGCGCCGCTAAACCCGTGGCTGCATATCTATTACGCCGTTACTGGCCTGAATTCGTTCGGCGATCAAGTCAACCCCGGTCAGCATCTGACGCGCGAAGAAGCCATTCGCCTGTTCACACGCCACAACCCGTGGTTCTTAAGAATGGAGGACAAGATCGGCACGATTGAAACCGGGAAACTGGCCGATCTGGTAGTTCTCGATCGCGACTACTTCAGCGTGCCCGACGCCGAAATCAAGAAGGTTCGCTCCGTGCTGACCATCGTTGACGGAAAAATCGTCCACAACACTGGTATCGGATAAGTTCTGGGAAAACACCTAGAAACCGATCGGGAATACGATGCTTCTGACAGCTATAGCCGCAGTTCATTTGCCAACTCGGAAAAAATCAAGAAACAATCTGTTCCACTCCGCCGCAATGCCGGTTTCAGGGGTGAGAAGGGCCTGATCGACCTTCAGAAATGAGGATCTTGATGAAGTTGAACAGAGCACCAATTTGGATTGTGACCGTGTTGTCGGCAGCCCCCCGCGCCAGCGCTCAGGTTGCAGCGGACCCGGTGGCCGAGGCCGGGATCCCGGCTGGGAACATTTTCGCTGCCGACACGCCTGCGGGCATGATGATCATCGGAGCCAATTTATGGGTCGGGGAGGAGGCACAAGGCCTCCGCCATTACATCGCGGTGGATCCGAATAATGTCGATCCGGTCAATACCGGCCATTGCTGATAGGTATTTGTCAAAGACAAACGGAGTTGTCCTCGCCGCTGCATGATGCCATCTCGGATGTGTGTCGGTGAGGCAAGTGCGACATGTGCTAAGGATGCCTTGCCGAAGCCCGCCTGCCGCGCCGGCGCTTTCTCCCGCAATCGGATAAGATCCTTATTTGGGCCAGAAACGCGGACTAGGGCTTTTGCAACCCTCGAGCATTCTGTGTTAGCGATGCTGTCGCTGCCGTTTGCGTTCACGTGCGGCCTCGCCGCTCTCGTCTTCCTCCCTTCGGTTCGCCAGAACCCGAGGCTCCTTGCTGCCTTTCTCGGCGCTGCTGCGCTCCTCGGAGCATGGATCCTGGCACTGCTGCTCTGGACACGTCGCACCAACCGGCCGCTTCAGCTGGAGGTGGTTTTGCGCAAACAGCATTACCTGCAAGCCTGCGTCCAGGGTTCGGTCCTGCTCTATTGGGGCTGGTATTGGCCTCAAGTCTACGCCTCGGCCCACCTTATCCTCGCCCAGCTCCTCTTCGCGTATGCCTTCGACATGCTGCTCGGCTGGTCCAGGCGCGACGTCTTCACGCTCGGTTTCTCCCAGTGCCCGGTCGTCTTCAGCATTAACCTGTTCCTCTGGTTCAAGCCGGACTGGTTCTACCTCCAGTTCATTATGGTTGCGCTTGGGCTCGCGGCCAAAGACCTCATCCGCTGGAACAAAGGCGGCAGCCGGGTCCACATCTTCAATCCATCGTCGTTTCCCCTGGCGGTATTTTCGCTAGCTCTGCTCGCGACTGGCTCGAGCAACCTTACATGGGGTCAGAATATCGCCAGCACCCAGTTCTATCCGCCGCAGATGTACCTCATGCTGTTCCTGCTCGGCCTACCGGGCCAATTCCTGTTCGGGGTGACTTCGATGACGATGTCCGCGGTGATTGCGACCTATGCCTTCGGGCTGGCCTATCACGCCGTCACCGGCATCTACTTTTTCTATGATTCGTATATTCCGATTTCCGTCTTCCTGGGCATGCATCTGTTGTTCTGCGATCCGTCGACTTCGCCGCGCACAGAACTGGGGCGCATCTTCTACGGTGCGCTGTATGGATTGAGCACGGTCGCGTTTTATCAACTGCTGGGAAGCATGGGAATGCCGACTTTCTACGACAAGCTTCTCCCAGTGCCACTTCTGAACCTGTCGATTCAGGCATTGGACCGGCTCGCAGGGTCTCGCTGGGTGCGCGTCCTCGACGTGGCGGCGGTTGGACAAACGCTGGCGCCGCGCCTGCGGAACCTCTCATACATCTCCCTCTGGACGGTGGTGTTTGCCGGTATGAGCGCCGCCCAAGGTGTGGGCGATCGCCATCCCGGCCAGTGGCTGCCGTTCTGGCGTAAAGCCTGCCAGGACGGCCGCGCGTATGCCTGCCCCTATCTGGCGGATCTGGAGTTGGGTTATTGCAACCTGGGTTCGGGCTGGGCATGCAACCAGGCCGGCCTGATGCACATCGCCCTGGCGCGCTCGGGCGAGGATCTCCGCCGCCTGGATCCCGCCGGAGCCACGGCCCCTCTCGAGAGCGGATGCACGCTCGGGTTTCAAACAGCCTGCAGAAATCTCATTATCCTGAGCATGGGCGGCGAAAACTTTGCCAATGCGCCCCCAACCCTCAGCGATTACCCGATCGTTTTGAGGGGTGCCAAAGGCGAAATCCGCGATCAGAGACCCTCCGCTTTGTATTCCTTGGCCTGTCAGGAGGGTTGGCCGGAGACCTGCGACCGGGCGAGTGGAAGCCTTGTCCGTTGATCAGGCGTTTCGGACCCTGGCTGGCGCGAATACAGTTCTGAGCGGATCCGGACCTCAGTCCACGACGACGAAAGGACACCGTGAAAACGTTGATCTTAGTCGTCTTGACAGTGGCCATCACACCCGTATTGGCGCAATAGTTGGACTTAAAGGTTCGACTCGGGTAGCGAAAGCCTGCGACAAGCCGGAAATCGATCTCTACAGACCCGTCCTCGCCGCCATCGTGAAGACGTGGTACAACCGAACACTCGACCTCAAGAAAATGCCCACCAATGCTCCCAAGCAGCCCTGATAGCGGCGTTCACGGTTGACGGTGCATCGCTTGCTTCAAGGAGTTCACACGCCCCTCGGTGCTGACGAACAGATCCGCGGGAAACCGGCGGTATGCCAGGATACCAGCGTAGATGGAGGCAGCATCGTCAAGATCTAGACCGAGCCCGGCCAAGTATTGCATCCGGAGGTTCGAGTCATGATTGATTGCGGCGGCGCTCAGCCACTCTGCCAGGTCGGATTTCTGGCCCGCGTACGTTCGAAACAGATCGACCGGTGAGTTGATGCCAACCTCGGCCAGCGATGACGCGACCCTGCGGTTGCCGCCGCGATAGCCGATACGCTCCTCCATCTCGTCGAGATCAATCCGCAGCGGCTCTACCTGGCCGAGCAGGATCATGTCGTGGCCCTTCCCCTGGTACGGATTACCCCAGATGGTCCCGTTGGGAAACACTTCGAGAAAGGTGGCCACAGAACTCTTGACCGCCTCAAGATCGGTCTGAAACAACTGGACGTACATCGTGACGATGCCACCCGGATTTAAGTGTTGCTTTAAGGCTTCCAGGAATTCCTGAGTATAGAGGTTCGCGGCGCCTTTGACCCACGGATCCAGCGGATCAATGGTGATGCCGTCGAACCGTTCCTTGGCAGTCATCAGATAGTGCCGCCCGTCGTCGATGAGCAGCCGGACCTTCGGATCGCGCAGCACCCCGAAATTCGCTTCACTGAAGTAATCCTCAGCCGCCGTTGGCACTAGCGCCTCGATTTCCACGATCGTCTCGCGTTCGACTCTCGGATCGATCGACACGGCCCCCGCCGTGATGCCAGCACCACAGCCTATCACCAGGATCGAACGCGGGTGCGCGTTCGGGAGAGTCGTCAGATGTCCCAGCATGCGCTGCAGCCGCATATCGCGTGGTACATTCGACGCCTGGATCTTTCCCGCGACATGAAAAGTCAGGACCCCATTTGCGAAACGCGACACGGCCACCGATGAATTCCTGCCCTCGGCGGCATAGACGATCTCCCCCTTGCCCACCCAGGTCGCCGCGTAGCGCCCGTACGCTATTAGCAGCCTCGCAACCGGTGGCACGGAGACGAGGAAGAGCACGGAGGCGACCGCAGCCATCAGTGCCGGCCAACGGGGCTTGTCTGGAAGCAGCAGCAGCAGGCCAGCTATCACCGACAGCACGATCAGCACTTGCTGCGCGTGTTGTGATCCCACCCAGCTGATGAGGAATAAGCTCGTGCTGAGAGCGCCAATAATGGCGCCGAGCGTGTTCGCTGCGTAAATTCCACTCGTCAGCCTGCCGGTGTCCTGCCCGTTCGACGCTGCCGCCAGCGCTAAAGGGAAGCTTGCGCCCCACAGCAGCGTCGCCGGCAGCAAAGCCCAAACCGCGCGTGCGAAGTCGATTTCAAAGTGGAGCCAGATATTCGGTGGAAGCAACGGGTTGATCGGCCAATTCGGAAGCGCCGCTCCGAGGTTGTATGCAGTCCACGCGATTGCGTAGGCCGCGAGCAATTGGCACCAGCCCAATGCCCGGCGTGGCTGCGTGACGATCCGGCAGAGGAAGGACCCGGCGCCGCTGCCGGTGCCCAGCCCGATCAAGAAGACCGCCAGGATGATCGAGAACGCGTAGACCGAGGCGCCAAACAGCAGGGCCAGCAGCCGCGTCCAGATGGCTTCGGCCCCCAGCGCACACAGCCCGGAGAGCGCAATCGCCGCGTAGATTGCACCCGGCCCAGAGGTCGCCGGGAGTTCTTTCACATGGTCGGCCCGCACGCTTTTGCCCGCGAAGACGACCGCCGTCGCTGCCATCAACAGGTTAATTGCCGCCGCGGCGTAGGTCGCCGCCGCCACACCGTACTGGCGCATCAGGTGAAAGCCGGCGAGCAAGCATCCCAAGACTGCTCCGACAAGATTTGCGCAATAGAAGAACCCAATCCATGAGACGCGTCGCTTCACCGCGGCGGCCTGGCGCGCCAGTGCAGGCAAGGTCGCCCCCATCAGCAGGGTAGGCGGTAGGACGCAAGCGGCGGCTACCACTCCTCGAAGCGCGGCGATGCCGCTCACCATCGGGATCAGCCGCAACACCAGGATCCCGAACACGCCGATGCCGAACTCGATCAGCGCGTACACCCGCATGGGATGCGCTTCGGCTGGGGCGAACCGCGGCAACAGCAGGCTGCCGAGACACATTCCCCCCATAAACGTTGTGAGGAGAATTGCCAGCGAGGCGGCGGTCGAGCCCATCACCAGTTCCAATTGCTGGAACCAGACAACTTCAAAGATGAGGGCCGCGGCGCCGCTGCCGAAGGCGAGCGGAAGTACGAAAAGCAATCGGATTTACTTCTTCTCAGCCTGCTCTTGCTTGTGGTTGGCCACCAGGATACCGGTCAGGCCGTAGTTCCCCTCGTGGCAGGCGGAATCGTAAATCATGTGCCGCTGATCCGGCCCGCGGCCCATCTCGATGGTGACGGTCCAGGGCTTAGTCCAGGTCTTCGGATCATCGAAGGTGACATCGCGCCGCAAGGTGTTCGAGTCTACCCGGGTGATCCGCTCGATCATTTTGTAAGTATCGGAATTGGACCCTCGAAAACCCTGCAGGAAGTTCGTGGTCTCGATGACCAGCGTGTTCCCTTCCCAGTGGCCTCTCGAGTCCCCGAGGTAGAACCTCGCTTTCGCCGGAGCGTGCGGGCGCCCGTCCATATAGATGACCCGGTTGCCGCCGCCGGCGTGATCGTCCTCCATATAAATCCCCACGGATTTGGGCGACTGCACCACCTGCATCACTGTGCCCTGCGCAAACAGCGTATTGAGCGGCAGGAAGGGCATCGGGACGCCTAGACAGCGCGGATTTTGCGGGACCGTCTCCGGATTGTCGTTCACGCCCGGAGCCGTGCCCAAGCCGAAACCGCCCGGAGGGACTCCCTGCCCTCCCCGTCCCCCACGTCCCGTGGCACTTTCGTTGACGAGCGGCGGAATCTTCCCGTCCGGCGGATCGATGATCATGGATGTCCGCTGGCCGGTCTTCAATACCGAGTTGAACACGGCGTTGTAGGCGCCGCTGACGTCTTGCGCAGTATTGGCGGCGGCGCGGGCATTGCGCCCGGGATTCAGACCCTTCTGCGCGTCGGCCGCGGCCACTTCTTCATCGGTGAGGTATTCTTTGCCCTTGTTCGCCTCCGAGCGCTCTAGCGGCACGTCAAACAGCACAAACCAGGTGCCCTGCAAATCCGGGTCGCCCCACGCGGTGCGAGGAGGACTTCCCGCCTTCGCCGTCCCGGTCGCCTTGACGCTGGTCGCTTTAGGCGCCGCCGGTTTCTGACCATTCATGGTGATCGCCGCCAGACATAGCAGGCCGCCCGCCAGCATGAATGCGTGTCGTCGGGTCATGGCAACCTACTTCTGCGTATCCACGCCCGGACGCTGGACCTCGTATGGCGCGCCCGTGTTCTCCTGAGATCCCAGGAACAGTTTCTGCCCGTTCGGCAGGGTCAGGTCGCGGCCGTTGGCGCGATGCGTTCCGTCTTTGGACTGGTATCCGTCGACCACAATCTTGTCGCCGACCTTGAGCGTGTACCGGGTGATGCCGCGACGCATCAGGATGTTCGGGCTCCCTGCCTCGATCGCCCAGTTCTCCACGGTGCCATCCGGCTGCTTCACATCGACGTGAATCCAGCTGTGCGGATTGATAAATTCCACCTTGGTGACGGTGGCATCCAGGAAGTGCACCGGCCTCTTTTCATCGAATTCGGCCGCGAACGCGTGGTGCGCCTGCAACGGGGACGCGGGTACCAGCAAAGCAATGGCGGACGCAACAGCGGCTCCCACAGGTAACTTGGCTCGCATAAAACGGATCTCCTGATTCTTAATTGCCCAAATCTACTTCTTAGCGGGTGGATTGCCCGACACATAGCGCTCGTAAACTTCTTCACCCGGTGGAATCTTGCGCGTGATGTCCACGTTCATGGTTCTACCCTCCCAGTGTTTGACCAGCTGCTGCCTGCGCAGATGCCCATAAAGGGTCTCTTCCACCATCTCGACACACTTGAAATCCATAAGCTGCGCGTTCGGCTCCAGCCGCCGATAGAGCGGCATGCTGATCTTCCAGGGCCGCGTGAAGACCTGTGGGTCTTCCATCGTGGCTTCGTAATGAATGACGTCCTTGCCAGACGCGGTGTACCTCTCGGTAACGTGCAGGGCATCGCTATGGAAATCACCCGCCCGGTCGAACCACGTGGCATCAGTGAAATTCGTAACGTCCACCACCAGCGCGTCTCCGTCCCAGTGGCCCTGGGCGTATCCCATCCACAGCACGTTCGGATACGGCTCCATCTTCGTCAGATGGATGGTGCGCTGCGCATTGGCGAATTCGAAGATCATCTGGATCTTGGTGGCGCTTTGGATGATCTGGAACGGATGCGGCATGTAGATGCCACGCGGGATACCAGGCTGGAAGCATTTGATTTCTGGGTCCCGGTCGAGCCAGTGCTCCTGGTTCTCTTTCTTTCGCGCGGCGGCCCACTGCTGGTACGGGATCTCATCTCCTTCCACCACACCCAGCCCGGCCGGAACCCAGCCGAGCGCTCCCAGCGGAATCACCGGCGCCGCCGACACCACGGTATTGGGAAGGAGGCCCGGCTGCGCGACCATCGGCCGCGCCTGGTGCGTCAGAAGATCCCAGTTCGCTGTGTTGTTAGCTTCCCAAATCCCGTTGAAATCGGGCTTGCCGGCGATGCGACCCCCTGTGTCAGGACCGGCCGCGCCTGCAGGCGTCACGCTTCGCACGGCGACCGAAAACACAATCGCTATCACAACGGCGGCCGTTGCCGCGATGAGGCAACTCTTGCCCAAACGTTTCATAGTGATCCTATTACTCCACATAGCACGCGGGGGTCCGGTCCTGGCACATAGATTCTATCAGGCTCGGGGTCGAGCGATTGCGCCCGGTCTCGGGACACATGGTGGAGCTGCCGCCGAGTATGACGCTGCGTCCTCTAGCAGGATGGAGCTCCGAGCGAATCTCAGCCGGTGGTCGGACCAATCGCACAAGGCGTACTATATGGAGGATTGTCTTCAAAGTAGCGAAGGCACCGCTCGGAGCTCGCTCGCCCGCGTCATGGTCTCCGGCTTCGTCGGTACCGACGTCAGACAGGCGGCGGACGGGATCGAACAACGGCGGCATCAAATTCGGTAGCAGCCGACCCCGTATTTGCACCGCCTTGGAGGTTTCCTTTCGTTTTCAGCTTCTCTTCATATCCGGCCTCGGGCTGCTCTGAGTTCGCATCGAAACCGCCTAATGTGGGAGTACCCAACCGACCCTCAAATTTGACGACTTCGCCATACCGCCTCAGCTGAAGTTTTTTGGCGCCCCGAGATTGCCCTCAAGCGAGTTGAATTGCGGGAGGCGAGCAACTCTCATTTCTCAAAAAGATCGACATTTCCGATAGGGGACAGGCGCAAGAAAGGAAGTGACTGGTCCGTCGGCTCCGAACCCAATCGGGCTACTAGGCGCCGACGGCCCGCAGGTAACGCTCGGCGGAACGCTCCACGGCGGCTTTTCCCTCGGTGGCGACGGTGCGGAGCGGAAATGCGCCGTAGATTCGGTCGAAGGCGTAAGGGCGTAGAATTTCGACGATGCGGGAGACGGTGGCGGGCGCGAGCGGAATGTAGTTGGGATAGCTGTACATGAAGCTGACCCAACGCGTGTCCATGCAGACTTGCGGCTGATCGCCGGAAAGCAGGGCACCTTGGCCGCCTGCGCCCTGCCTCCAGTGCAAGACCTGGTAGCCCTCGAAGTGACCGGGAGTCACAATGAGCATGACTGAATCGAGAAGCGGTATCGAGGCGCCGGACCAGTAGTGCACTCGAGGGTCGGGACGCATGATCCATTGCGCATCGGATTCGTGGATGTAAATCGGCGCGTCGCCGAAGGCTGCGCTCCAATCCACCATCGAGGAGTAATAGTGGGGATGGGAAATGGCGATGGCGTCGATGCCGCCACGGGATCGTATTGTGTCGATGGTAGCGTCGTCGAGCAGGCTCACGCAGTCCCACAGCACGTTGCCTTTTGTGGTCCGTAGCAGGAACGCGCGCTGGCCGATGGCGAAGGAAGGTTCGGTGTGGATGGAGTAGAGACCTGGCTCCTCCTCTTTGATTTCGTTAAGGTATGTGGCACGCATTTCCTCGCCCGTGGTCCACTTCTGTCCCTCAAGCCCTATAAACTGGCGTGGGTCCCGGCAGATCGGACAGGCCGCGGGCGGGGCTGGGGACTCTGTATATTGCACGCCGCAGGTGACGCAGATGTAGTTCGGCATGAGTTCCGATGATATCGGAAGAACCGCGTTGGTGCTGCGGGGCTTTTTTTCGCTTGCGGCACCAGTCGATGACTTGGCGGGCGTTCACACCGGCCCGTCAAAGGGCTGATCGTCACTGGGACTGGAAAAGTAAGACAATGTTTTGGGGAGGAACAATGGACTTTCGAATGTTGCCCTCAGCCGCTTTTCTGGCTGCCCTTTCGGCTGTATTGTCGCCTGTCAAGCCAGCCGCGGGCCAGGTCCCGGCCCCCGCGTCAGCGTCCGTCAAGGCGGCAACCTCAAAGAACGCATGGATCGCGCCGCGCACGCCGGATGGGGTGCCCGACCTTCAGGGAGTTTGGACCAACAACACCACAACGCCCTTACAACGGCCCAAAAACCTGATGGGAAAAGAGTTCTATACAGAAGCGGAGTTGGCCGAGAATCAGAGAAAGGAAGGTTCGCGGCTCGCGTTGAATGAAGAGGATGGACGTCCAACAGAGCCGGGCACTGCTGCAGATGTCCACTACGATTTCGCCGAGTATGCACTGGACCGCGCCCAGGCCAAGCTCGTCTGGAATCGGCGGACCTCGCTGATCGTTGGACCTGAGGGCACCATTCCCGCACTGACGCCGGAGGCTGCTAAGCGAAACGCGGAACGGGCTACCCTGGCCAAGGGACATGAGTTCGATAGTGTCAAGGACCGGCCGCTCGGCTCGCGTTGTCTGGTCTTTGGCAGTGTGGGGCCGCCTTTGTTACCCGCCGGTTACAACAGCAATCTGCAGATTGTCCAGGGACGCGGGTACATGGCGGTGGAAACGGAGATGATCCACGACGTCCGGGTGATTCCGACCGATGGCCGTCCCCATCTGCCCAACCGCATTCGGCAATGGTTGGGGGATTCGGTGGGGCATTGGGAGGGCGACACCTTGGTCGTCGATACCACCAACTTCACGGACCAGCATCCGTTCCCAGGCGCCCAGAACCTTCACGTGATCGAACGTTTCACGCGCCTCGATCCCGATACGATCCTATACCAGTTCACGATAGAAGACCCTGGGATGTGGACTAAGGCTTGGTCGGGAGAGGTGCCGATCACGAAGATTGACGGCCAAATCTACGAGTACGCCTGTCAGGAAGCGAACTATGGATTGGCGAACACTCTTCGTGGAGCTCGCGTAGCCGAAGAGGAAGCTGCTAAGAAATCGAAATAGCTAGAGAAGGCTATCTGTTTCGAGTGTCGCTGGTTCGGTTCACGGAGAGCAGAATGGAGACTCTTCCCGGGCGGAGAACCTTCGCCGGGCAACCACCATTTGCGGCGGAGTGGGCTAGCCTTTGGTTGAAATGATCAACGTTGGTTGAAATGGTTAACTACGGACGGCCAGATGGACTGCGCCCCTCGTGCAAGAAGATTTTGAATCATCTCTGCTTGAGCGGCGATGCCCAGGATGAATCCTTCCCGTACCAGGCCTCTCAAAAGGAGCTGTTCTCAGAGCGGTTCGAGCGCGCCGCTCAGCGCCGGCGCCCGCGACAAGGATGCCTCCGCGCGAAGGCCCTGCGCTGCTGCAGGGTTTAGCTTTAGCGCTTTGTATAGTGCAGGTATTGGCACGATCCTCATGGTAGAGTACGATTAACATCGGCGCCCCGGATCGCTTAAGGTCGGGCGCTTGGGAAGCAAAGAGAAATGACGATGAAAATGGCAACAGTGGCATTGCTTTTCACCCTGGCCTCGGTGGGGGCCTGGGCCCAGATCAATGTCGGCGCACAGAAGCCGGACGGCAGCCTGCCCTTCACCATGACCACGGTGGCTGCCTTCGAACTGCCTTGGCGGCTGGCGTTCCTGCCCGACGGCCGCATGCTGATTACCGAAAAGGTCGGGCCGATATGGTTGGCGACCCAGCAGGGAGAGAAGGTGCTGGTGGGCAATACGCCGCCGGTCTATTGGCAGGGCCAGAACGGCATGCTGGGCGTTTTCCTTTCGCCCCGCTACGCCACCGACCAGAGTATCTATCTCACTTATGTCGAGCCAGGCGACTACGGCGGGGGTCTCGCGCTCGCCCGCGCCAAGCTCAACCTCACTGCTCCTCAGGGGCCCAGACTGCAAAACTTCGAAGTGCTGTGGCGCCAGATGCCCAAGGGCAAGGGCGGGCAGGAAGGCGCGCAGATCGCCTTCTCGCCCGACGGCCAGTATCTATTCCTCACGGTGGGCGACCGCCAGCGTTTCACCCCCGCCCAGGATCCGGACCAGCCTGAAGGCAAGATCCTGCGCCTGACCCTGGACGGCAAGCCCGCGCCCGGCAATCCTAACTACGGCCAAACCGGTGCGTCCACGATTCCGCTGATCGATCCGCCCAGCGACACCGAAGCTGCGAAGACCGCGAAGGTGGTCAGCACCTATACCTTTACCGCACCCAACCTGACGCGGGCGGAAACGTGGACCAGCGGCCACCGCACGCCCTATGGCATGGCGTTTTCACCCACCGGCGAATTGTGGGAAGTGGAGCATGGGCCGCGCGGCGGCGACGAGCTGAACCTGATCGAGAAGGGCAAGAATTATGGCTGGCCGCTCGTCTCATATGGGCAGAACTATAACGGCGTGCCCATTCCCAACCCAGACACGCGACTCGACCTAGCGAAGCCGGTGCTCTATTGGGTGCCGGTGATCGCGCCGGGCAACCTGATGTTCTACCACGGGAGCCAGACCTTCCCGCAATGGGACGGCAACGGTTTCATCAGCGGCCTGGGAACCACATCGCTCAACCGCATCATCTTTGACGGCCACGGCGGCGCCAAAAGCGGCGAGCGCTGGAGTGTAGGCCACCGCATTCGCGACGTGGAAGAGGGTCCCGACGGCTCACTGTGGATGCTGGAAGACGCCAATCCAGGCGCCCTGATCCATGTGACACCCAAGTAATCACTTCGCTTGTGTCGGTTCACGTTTCAGAGCGGCTCGATTGAGAGTAAAGGGCGAGTGCAGTCAGCGGTCAGAATACTTTAGGCGGTTCCATTTGTGTCGGCGATACCGGCGTGTTGGGTAGAAACAGACAACAAGAAATTCCGGACGCACTGTTCGCCGGACCGCTGCCATCGCCAGCGTAGGGGAAGAAATGCTGAGAACGCCGGCGTGGCCGTGCTGATGCTTCTCTCGCGAACACCACACCCGCCAGCAAGAGCAAGGCTCCGTCTAACAGGCCGCTTATCGGGCAGCCGACGGACGGTCCAAGAGTGAATGTCAGCTCCGCTATGATGCACCAAAGCCGGAGAGCCCGTAGGGGTGAGTCATCCACGTTGCGCTCATTGTTGGTAACCCCCAAATGTCTCCATGCGGTTGGCGGCGATCGGTCTCAAGCCGGCCAAGCGACGAAAATGGGCAAGTTTCCAGTTGTGACGGGTTGAGTTTTGTCGGAATCATGTGAGCCGCTACCTGCCGCCGCACGCGATCGCGTAGGCCCGGCCGTGAATTATCTCAAAGATGTTGGCTGTGCAGCGAAAAACCGAAGTGCTGGCTGGTACTGGAGTGCTGGCGCAGCTAACTCACGGTGTACTTGGAACGTAGCAGCGCTGGCAACGCAGCCACGCTTTCGATGAGGTCGGTATGCGGCTCCATCGTCTTCCGCGTCCCCACTCCGGAAAGCACGCCCACCACGCCGCGCATTCCGCCGTTTGCCCCGGCCTGAAGATCGAGCGGGGTATCTCCCACTGCAATCACCTGAGAAACACTGTCCACACGCGCAACCTCCATCGCGTGAAACAGCATGTACGGCGAAGGCCTCCCATGCACGACGTCGTCGCTTGTGATTTGTGCAACGAAATAGTGTTTCCAGCCGAGGCGTGTCATGATCGATGAGGTGATCGGCTGGTCGAAGCCGGTTGACGTCGCGAGCATCAGACCCATCTTCTGCATGGCGCGAAACGCATCTTCGGCGCCGGGAATGCCTTTCACTGTTTTATAGCTATCGATAATCCGCGCACTGAAGTCGGTGTAAACCGCCTCAATCACCTTGTCGCGCTCGGC
>Ga0306922_10003940_pt1 | contig 13986 bp, 15 predicted proteins | sample sta12Cox44000082_FD_203758 | JGI IMG/M metagenome (GOLD analysis project Ga0306922, IMG submission 203758) | Lab enrichment of tropical soil microbial communities from Luquillo Experimental Forest, Puerto Rico - statoxic.12C.oxic.44.000.082 (v2)... | ecosystem: Environmental > Terrestrial >... | reverse complement strand
CGGCAACCTCCGTTGACCACAAAGAAGTTACCTGAAATTCGGTGCGTGCTTTTTGTGGAAGCTCTCTCTTATTGCGAAAGACGGGCTAGAGCAGGCAGGATGGCAACCGTTGCACCGGCCAAGTCGAGAGAAGACTCCTTAAGATGACTGACCCGCAGCCAGTCCCTTGAGCATTTGCTGCAAGGCGCTGGCGTCGGGCAACTGGCCATTGGGCGAGACCTTATCGATCAAGTGCGGGAGCAGGGTGCTCATCATACTCGTCAGCTGCGAGGCGTCCATGCCGTTCTGCTGAGCCGCCTGCTGCAGGGCGCCGCCATGCAGGACATTTTGCAGCTGGCTGGCAGAAATGGGCAGGTTCTGACCATTTCCGATCCAGGAACTGAGGATGTGTCCGAGCCCACCCTGCTGAAACATACTCTGCAGACCCGCCAGACCGCCGACCTGGGGGCTATTGATGTAACTGAGAATGGCACCGAGCGCAGTCGCGTGTTGCGACTGTTGTGCGCCGGTGCTTCCGGCCATGGCCAGAACGTCATCGAGTAGTCCCATAAATCCTCCTTTGAGAGCACGAGAGAAGCGGCCGGGCGGTAGCGCACTCCAAAGTATCAAACGAAAAATACATCCCTAGCCGCGACGGTGTGCGGCGGGCAGGCTGGGGATGAGAATGCGTCTGGACCCGCCCGAAACACGCGACTGGCTACTTTTGCTTGGCGATGATCATGTCCTTAATTTTGTTGTAAGTAGCCTGCGGAATAATCTTTTTGCTTACGAGGTCGCTTTTCTTGGCGTAGGGGCGGCCATCGATAATTTTCTGGGCATACTTTTCGCCGATGCCCGGGAGAGCGTCAAGCTGCTCCTTGGTAGCAGAATTGATGTCTACAAGCTGGGCTGCGGATGCCGATGCAGACGGTTTGGTCTGCGCGGTGGTTGAGGAGCTGGGCTGAGAGACGGCCACGCTGATTCCGAGGAACAGGAGCAGCGCGACGAGCAGGAGGCGGCTCAGATTTCTCTTCATTCTTGTTTCTCCTTTGAGCGAGATAACATCGTCACAGCAAACCGTGGAACTTTCAGTTCTTCTCGGAAGCGCGATAGCCGGCCTTGATGGCGTCGGCCTCGGTCATGTATTTGCCCTGCTTGGTGTTGCCGTAGTAACGGCTGCCGGGTTTGTGATAGATGCCGGAATCCGTGTTGACCCAGACCATGCCGTTGCTGTTGGCAGGCGGGGCTGGCTTTGCGGGAGCAGCCGCGGGCGTCGAAGCTGTCTTGGTCGCGGGCGCGGCCGCCGGTGTCGTCGCCGAAGCCGGAGCAGGAGCCGCTGCTGGGGTGGAGGCCGCGGGAGTGGAAGTCGGTGGCACGGTTGAAGCGCTAGAGGCTGCTGATTTCTTGGACTTGGTGGATTTGGAAGCAGTGGCCGAATCGCTCGCGGCAGCCGAAGAGTCTGCCGTCGCGGACTTGGTGGACTTGGAAGTCTTCTTGGAGGCGCTGGTATCGGCGGTCGCGGCGGAGGAATCAGAGGCTTCGGACTTTTTCGACTTGGAAGGCTTCTTTGTTGAAGAAGTATCGGCGGCGGCGGTGGAATCGGCCGTATCGGACTTCTTGGACTTGGAGGATTTCTTCGTGGAGGAAGTGGTGTCGGTGCTGGCTTGGTCGGTGGAAGCAGTCGACTTCTTAGACTTTGAAGAGGACTTCGAGGAAGTGGAGCTGTCCTTGGCCGTTGAGTCGTCAGTAGTCTTTTTCTTCTTGGACTTCGACGCGGTGGCATCCGTCTGGTCCTGAGACTGAGTGGCCTGAGGTTTTGGAGCCGCACGCAGGGAGATGTTCCCGGCGACCAGAAGCAGTGCGGCTATCAGCGCGAGAAAAGAAGACTTACGGGTACTATTCATTTTCGAAAGGTCCTTTCACCCGGCGCGGATTCTGCCGCCTGATAAATCGCATGGGGTGCTCGGGCGGGGTTTCAGGAGGCACAACAAACGCATCGCGGGGCTTCCCCGACGGAATGGGCGCATGATGAAAGAGAAAAGCGGGGAAGTCAAGAAAGAATGCGGAGGCGAAAAGGGCCGAGAAGAGGCGCGAAGAGATGGTTGGCGTGACGGGCCGCTGAGAAGCCGAAGAGGGATCCCTCACACCGTTCAGGATGAGGAACGGAAGAGAAGTACGCGAAGTCCGTGGATCACGGATTGTCGCGACGCTTGGCGGGTCTGAAAGTGGCAAGCAGACTCCGGGTGACGGAGTCGGTGCACAAGTCAACCGACCTGGAACTCGAACCCAAACGAACGGGGGGTTAGCAGGACCGTAAAGACAGCGGCAAGCCCGCTGCACTCCAGGGGAGACCGTCCAACGTGCTGGTATGAAAACCAGCGGTGCTGGTTAGTCGCCGGCGAGAAGGAGGCGGGTGGACTCAACCAATTCGGCGAGGCCACGACGAACCGGTCCCAGAGCGAAGGCAGGCACGGTGCGTTCGGGTTCGACCGACAAGCTGGCGGCTTTGCGGGGAAATTCGAGGCGGCGGTCGAGTTGCAGGCCAGCTTCCTGCAGGAACTCCGCGGAGAAGCCCAAGTCCTCGGCGCGATCCACTCCCCAGAACCAGAGTTTCTCTTCATTCCTCTGGAGGAAGGCGAGCGCCTCTTCGAGCTTCTTCATGGCTCGATCAAAGGAAGAAGCGAGGAAGAAAACGCCGAGATTCCAGGCGTGCCGAGGGTACTGAACCCGCACGCGAACGCAATACTTGCCGGACTGATTCTTTTCAATGCTGCAACGGTAATCGTTGCGGATACTAGACGAGCGCGCAATCGCGGATTTTCCCATGATGGATTCCCTGAAAACGGAATTTAGACTGACTTTAAACCCGGTTAGAATTCCGGGCGCTTCCCCTGAATGAGGAGGAATGCGGGAAAGCTCCCCTCCGACCACCATCCCCCCACCAAAATAGGTTAGCGGGCGGAGGAGGAGAGGGCAAGAGTGCGTCTGTTAATTTTTAAGCTACTTGTTTTGTTACGGTTACCCTATGAGAGGCTTCCGAAACTCTTCAACTTTTCCGGCATCAGCTTGACCTTACCTTCCTGTTTCAAGCGTTCTTCGAGGCTCGTTCGGAAGGCATCGAAAGCAAGGTTGCGCTTCTGCTGGAGCAGATTGTCCGTGATGGTCTTCTTCTGTTTCTCGAATTCGGCGGGGTCGGGCTCGGTTTTTTCGACGATTTGATAGACAACCCAGTTTTCGCCGAAACTCGAGGGTCCGCCAACGTCGCCAGGCTTGAGGAAGAAGGCTGCGGAGAGCTGCTTGCCGCTGGCAACGCCAGGAATGGTGCCACTCCGGGCGAAAGGATCGGACGTTTTGGGGTTGAGACTAAGAGCCTTCGCGGCCGCATCGAATTTTTCGCCGGCCTTGACGCGCTTGGCGAGTTCCTCGGCGTCGGCCTGCGCGAGCTGAACGGATTTTTGCTGCTTAAGATCGGCGATGAGCTTGTCGCGAACCTCTTCGAGGGTGCCCTGGTGCGCCGGAATCACTTGTTTCAGGGACAGAACAACGAAGCCGCGGTCGGTCCGGAGCGGAAGGCTTAACTCGCCCTGACGCAAACGGGAAATCTCTTCTTTAACGTCCTGTCCATTGCCGAGCTCGAGGAGGGGATCGGTCGGGGAGACGGGGCGAGTCTCGGAAATCTCGAGGTGGTATTTCTCGGCCAGTTCGTCCAAGGTGACCTTGTTGGACTGGCGAATTTCGGAGGACATTTTGTCGGCGATCGATTCTTCCTGGGCGTCGGCCTTCTGAAGCAGGAGCGGGGTGCGAAGCGTTTCCTTCACTTCGTCAAAGGGCTTGGTGTGCGCGGTCTCTTTGTCGAGCACCTTGATGATGTGGAAGCCGTATTGGGTCCGGATCAGGTCCGAGACTTCGCCTTTAGGGAGACTGAAAGCGGCCTTTTCGAATTCGGGAACAGTCTGGCCCTGGACGATCCACCCCAGGTCGCCACCCTTGGTCTTGGAACCGGGGTCTTCGGAATATTTCTTGGCGAGATCCTCGAAATTGGCGCCTTTCTTTTTGGCTTGAGCCAGGATGTCCTCCCCCTTGGCCTTGATTTCGGCGACTTCGGCGTCGGTTTTGCCGACCGTGGTGAGGAGGATGTGCTCGGCATGGACGCGGTTGGGGACTTGATACTGCTGGATGTTCTGCTGATAGAGGGCTTTGAGCTCATCGTCGGAGACAACCGTATTCGCGCGACTCCTGGCGAGGTCGGAGAGGCCGTAACGGACGACGCGTTTTTCGGGAATCATATACTTGGACTTGTTCTGCTCGTAGAATTTCCGGATTTCGTCGTCGGTAGGATTGATTTTTGAGGCCAGATCCTCGGGTTTGATGGCCAAGTAATCGATCTTGATTTTCTCGTTCTCGAAGCGGAATTCGTTCTGGATCTCTTGCGGGCTGACGCTGATACCGTCGGTGATCAGTTTGCGGAACTTCTCTTCAATCAGGCCCGAGCGTACCAGTTCCTCGAAGACGGGCACCGTCATTTGGAAGCGCTGCTGCACTTCACGACTGTAAGCATCCATACCGACAAAGGTGTCGCCGTTGAAAGCGGTGGGAAGATACTGTCGAATGCGGTCGGCGCGTTCCTTGTCTGTGACCGTAATGCCAAGACGCTTGGCTTCGTACTCGACTTCTTTTTGAAAAACGAGTTGCTTGAGAATCTGGTTGGCGTAAAGGGCTTCGAGCTGGCGAGGAATCTGGTTGCGCTGGCGAATTTCGTTGAGTTGTTGCGTCACATCGGCGAGGGTGACGGACTGGTCGCCAATCTTGGCAACGACGTCGCCGGCAGCCTGAGAGCTGTCGGGGCCCTGGGGAACGAGATAAAGAAGCATGCTCAAAGCGAGCATGCCGATAATGACGCCGAACAGAATTCGCACGCCAGTTTTCTGGTTACTAAAGGCTCCAGCCATTCCAGATGTCTCCTGAGTGAGTGCCCAAACTTGACATTATACGGGAATGCGGGGCAAAGGCCCAAGCAGAATGGGGGAGAGAGAAGCCGGCGAGTTAAGAGCGGTGAGCTCGCAGGAATTCGATGAGAAGGGTAAAAGCGAAAGGGGGATTCCTCACTGCGCCTCCCGCGGCAGCCAGGGCGGGCAGGTTCGGGATGACGGATTTGCAGGAGCGAAAAGGACTAGAGAAGAAGTTCTCACCGAAAAAAGCGACGGCCTAACGCAACCCACAAACACCAAAGCTCCGGGAGTGGCCTGGATACTCCCGGAGCTACAGATGGCAGCGAGTCGACCCTAATATTGTCGCTAGACAGCGCGAGGGGACATCCGCGCGGCAGTTCTTGCACGGAGGCTGCGGTTGGCGCGCTTCACCTCGGCTAGGGCGGCGAGTTCAGCTGCACAGTAGAACATAATCACTCCAAGGGCGATGAACAGAGTTCCCGCGACGACCCACTGTTCGGTCGCCGACCAGGCGACGCCCGAATCATCACCCGGAACAACAGGCATGCTGACGGCGGCGGCCTGCACGGACCGGAATTCGTTCGTGACGGGAAGCGAGGTTGCCGGAGTGGACTGAGCAAAAGCCGATTCCGCCGGTTGCGCGAAGGCCACAACGTACGGTCCGTCGCTAAATTCGGTGTTCGTGATTTCCTGAGCCTTCACGGAGCCGGCGAGTAGGAGGGCGGCTCCGAATCCGGTGATGATCAATTGCGTCCGAAGCGTTTTCTGGAATGCCATGATTACCTCCACCACGTTTCTCTTTCTTGACTGGGCGACGCATTGTAGGAAAGCACATGCGATGCCAAAGAGCGGGAAGTGCTATCTGATTCGAAATAAAAGCGTAATGAGCTGAGGCGAAAGAAGTTGCGGGTACGCGAAAACGGATGCCCTTGGGAGGACAGGGCGGAGCGTAAATCTCGAGCTATCCGAAGTGTTGGAGAAGGAGCTCGCATCGAGGCCGAGTGAAGCGGGAGCAATTAGAGAGCGCGTGAGCGACCGCACTGGTAATTAGCTGAAAAATCGGGGAGATAGTTTACTGGAATGGCTGCGAGTTCGGTGCGCGACAGTTTTCGGAAACAGTATCCGTTCGGATAGGGCGATTCTATCCATACGGATAGAGATGAACGGGATGAGCGGTCAGCCCTCCCCGGGACCCGCAGTATTGAGATAATTAATTTGAGCGGACGAAGACCGATCAGCCCCTCGAAGTTCGGGGCAGCATAAAGACCAAAACTGCCCCAGGTGCAAAGCGGCGCCTGGGGCAGTTTGGGCAACGGGCTGTCAGGGCTTTACGTGAACCTCGACGGGCTTTGACTGAATTCCATTCGTGATAACGACGAGTTCGTAGTGACCAGCCGGGACGGAGTTGGGCAATAGGAATGTCCGCGGCGCAGAGTTTTGGGAACGTGGGAAATGTGGGGACGCCAATGGCTGTGAGGGGATCCGGTCGGGGTAAAAACCTGAAGGTCGGAAGTGCAGTTGGAGTAGAGCACCTGACCGGTGGGTAGAAGCAGGGAGCGACAGTTGAAAGTGAGGGTATTGGGTGCGTTCGACGGCGGAGTGACCGGATTGAGGGCCGAACCGTCAAACTCGAAAAAGCTGATCGGGAAACCGGCCCAACCCGCGTCGACACCACTCGTGACAACAGCACCAACGACGCATAGAACGTGCCCGTTTGGAAGCAGGGCCAGCCGGGGCATCGAAGGCGCGCATCAAGTTTCCGCCGGAGTCGGTCGGGAAATCGGGACCGGACGACCAGGTGCCCGTCTTGACGTTGTAGAGGGCGGTGTGCCCGGTAGCGCCGGCACAAAAGACCTTGTCATCGGGCATCAGAATGGCCGGACCGATTTCAAGGGAGACCGGCGCATTCAACACCAGATCGGATGCGGCGGGAACCGAGCGCGGCCTTGGGATGATTGTCGACTTCGGCGCAGAGGATCGAGTGATTGGGAAGGAGGGTCCAGCTTTCTTCAGAGCTGTTGTCATCTTTGTTGCCGCCGGTGGACCAGGTTTTTGTGACCGGGTCGAGGATGGCGGTGCGCGTCGAATTTATGTCTCCGAGAAGAACCTTGCCGTCCGGCAAGACGCAACTCGGAGCGTCGCCAATGTTGTTCCAGCCCGAGGGAGTGGGTAGGGCAGTCCAGGAATCTGCGACAGGGTCGTAGATCTGGGTGGTAAGCAGATCGACCTGGGAGGTAACGCTGTACTCGCCACCAGCCACGAATACGCGACCGTCCGTCAGAACAACGGAAGCGTAGTAGAGCGGAGCATCCGCAGGACCCCCTTGAGAAACCGGGGTCGTCGGCGGGCAGCGGGGTTAGAGTCTGCCAAGTGCCGTTGACATAGTCGCCTTTGGCGTCGGGAATCAGCTTGTGCCAGTTGACAGTCTCGTATTCGTGACACATGACCGAACCGTCGGTAAGCAACAGCATGGTGTCGACACTGAAGGGCGGGGTATTGGTGATCTTCTTCCAAGGACTTGGCATGAGGTGATTTCTCCAAGTGTGTAATTTTCGGCGGCAGATCCCAACGGAAGAGATCGTGGTCACGCCGAAGAGGTGTGGCCTCAGACTCGAAAATCACTGCGCCTGCGCCTGGCTAGATTGAGGTTTCGGTGGTTCGATCCGGTAGCCGAGACTGCGGAGTTGCCGAATCATTCTGGCTGTGCGCTTTTGCTTCGACTGTTTGGTGACCGCTGGGCCTCGTTCTTCGTAACGAACTCCCTGGTGCAGGATCAGCCAGATCAGTCGACACTGTCGATGGGCGATCGCCCCGATGGCTTGGTTGTGTCCTAGACGTGGGACCGAGCGGCAATACACGATCTCGAAGATACTTCCCTTAGTTCTGGCTGCGGCATTGGCCGCTTGATTGAGTAAGCGCCGCAGTGTGACGGTTGCCTTTCGGCGACCGGTGACTGTAGTTCACGCCGGCGCTCTCGTCGTCGCCCGGGCAGGCACCGACCCACGAGGAGAGACATTTCTCGGAGGGAAAGGTCGCGGCCGTGGGACCGACTTCGGCAATTGCGATTGATCGACGAGCAGATCGGCCAACTGGACCAGGAGATGGCCAGTTTGCTCACTGATCACCAGGATGCTGTCCAGCGGCTGGCGGAAGTGCCCGGTCTGGGAGTGGATTCAGCGCAGCAGATCTGTGCAGGCTCCGAGTGCGTCGCACAACTGTTCCGGGGTGGCGCGTAAGCGCCCATCCGCCAAAGCAGCCAGAGCCGCTGGGTTGGTTTCACCGTCAGCCAGTGCCTTCAGCATCCGTCGGGCACTGATGCCCAGCAGATCGGTGACCAGGCTGGATAATTTAATGTGGGCCTCTTCCAGAAGAGCCTCCACTTGGTTCTGCAGCCGCACCCGATCGCACCTCAACTGGTACTTCTTGCGCGTTACCGTCCGCCACAAACGCTGCTCGGCATCGGGCACAAAGCTCAGTGTCAGTTCCCGGGCCACCATCCGCTTCACCAAGCGTTCGGCGTCGACGAAATCCCGCTTGCGTCCCCGTCGTGCACGATTGGACTGTGCCTGCGCCAAGTGTAACGTTCCCGACCTCAGCCTTGCGCCTTCTCGCTTCTCGCACACCGGCTTCCAATACCGTTCCAGTGCTCCCCACACCGGTTTCCAATATTGCGCCGTCGACTCCATCACTACTTCCTCGGCTTGTTACTCGAGCAGCCATGCCGCCAGCGATCGCAATTGTTCGGGGTTACTGCCAAACATCCGCCGCTCAAACTGGTATTCGCCTTCAATCTCAACATTGGACACGACTACCGCCAGCATCTTTTTATGAACATCGATTCCCGCTATTCTGTAGGGCATCAGCTTCCTCCTGGCCGGGAGCGGAGAGCGTGCTGCGCTTACCTTAACCAGACTCGCAGGCTATCGCCGCTCCCCCAGGGGAAGACAACGATGCCCATTGATCCGCTCAAACACGCACGCTCCGGATCAGACAGGCTCGCAGCTTCGACTTCTGCACTGAGTCTTCGACCTCGCCGCTCCGGACCGCGGTGATGTTACCTCTAAGTGATTTTCATGGGGTTCCGCGGGCCGCAGGCCCTAATGGGACAGGCTCGAAGAACGGAACCGCACTTCGCTGGCTTCGAGGGCTGCTAGGCCGTGCGGGTGGAAACCCGAGGACTGTGGGTCGAACGGAGACTGCGCTTGGCGCGCTTCAATTCGACCAGAACACTCAATTCGACGAGGATGAAGAGGGCCAGCAAGCTCGCGATAACGAGGAGCACCGCGGTCACCCAGCGTTCGAGGACGGACACCTGAATCATGCGTGCCTCGTCCTGAATGGCGGGAGCAGCGATGGCCGCCATCGCCTGAAGAGCTTGCGGCTCTGTCATCACTGGGGTCGAGGTCTGGACCGGAGTGTCCGATACGGAGTCGGCCTGATCGAATGGGACAACATACGGGCCGTCGTCAAATTCGGCGTTGGTGATCTCCTGCGCTTTAGCCTGGCCTGCCAACAGAAGCGCTGCTCCGAGGCCAGTCGCGAGCAATTGCAGTCGAAGGATGGTCTGGAGTTTCATAATCTCCTCCTAGCCTGCTTGAGGCCGCACGAACGAACCGACACGAAGGCGGAGGCATTCCCGATGCCAGAGGCGCGTTTGTTGAAACGGAAGTACAATTCGCGCGCACATAGCTGATGGGAAAGAGGTTGGAAGGTTCGAGAGAGAGCAAGAGCGCGTGTACCGGATGAAGACGGTTCGGAAGTCTATCCAAACCACTCGAGCGATGAAGCCAGACCCATCGAAGAGTAGCAACGGTCACCCACGTTGGCCGGCTTCGGCTGGCGACCAAGCGCACGGGACAAACTGGTGAAAAGCCTACAGATGGAATCGAACTGAAGCGGCATGGGTCCGCGGGGTGATGGGTTGAACCGTGCAAGTGCAGTTTGGATAGCTGCGCCTATCCGGAAAGATAGAGTGTGGTTGCTGAAAAGGCGGCCGCAATTGGAAATCGCGACCGGAATGATACGTTTTGCGATCTTTGGCAACTAGTTACAAGTATGGCGAGGTTGGGCTATTAGAGCTAGAATACCGGCCTTCTGGGCGGCTTAACCGCGTTCAAAAGCCGCCGAAGAATGAAGGCGTAGTCGTGCAAGCGAAACTCCTCGCCATCCGCGGACCGCTGAACAAAGCTGAATTTCCGCTGGGGGGTATTGTGCCTATCGGTAGCGCGGGCGAAAACGAGATCCGCCTAGAAGATGCAACGGTTTCGCCACGTCACTGCCAGATCGAAGCGCGAGGAGAACGCTACGTTTTGACCGACCTGGAGAGTCCGGCGGGCACGTTTGTGAACGGAATTCCGGTGAAGCAGCGAGAGCTCAGTTCGGGGGATGAGATCGCAGTGGGAAACTCGGTTTTTCTTTTTCGGGAGGGGCAGGCGAGGGCGTCGGGAAGCAGCTCGGTGGAGTTCGACGAGGCCGAGGCGTTTCACGGACACGTCGAGCAGTTGCGGCATGAGGAAATGTTGTACTTGAAGCCGGAATCGCTGGCGGCGCTACCGCAATCGGCGCGGATGGCGCGCAATCTGAGCCTTCTGTTGAGGATCAGCACGTCGATCGGTTCGTGGCGCGACGCCGAATCGCTGCCGTGGCAATTGCTGGGGCTGGTGTTCGACGTAATTCCGGCCGAGCGCGGCGCAATCCTGCTGACCGACGACAATTCCCAGGAGATCCGGTCGCACGTGGCATGGGACCGGCTTTTGGGGCCGGATCAGCCGGTGCATGTCAGCCAAGGAATTATGCGACGGGTGCTTGAGGAGGGTGTGGCCATCCTCGAAGAGGCGGAGCCCGAGGGCGGGGCGGGCCAGGCAGGAGAGCGAACAGGGACGCGGTCCTTAATGTGCGCGCCGCTGGCGGGGTCGGGGCGAACGCTCGGGATTTTGTATCTCGATACAACCAATGCGGCAGCTACGTTTACGCAGGACGACTTGCAGCTGGTTTCGGCGATTGCAAGCCTGGCAGCGATGGGGCTCGAGAATGCGAGGCAGTTCGAACAGTTAGGCATGGAGAACCAGTGGCTGCGCGCGGAAGTTTGCCTGACGCACGACATGGTGGGGCGAGGCGCGAGGATGCGCGAGGTGTACCAGTTCATCGAGCGCGTTGCTCCGAGCGATTCGACGGTGCTGATTCAGGGGGAGAGCGGGACGGGGAAGGAATTGGCGGCGCGGGCGATTCACAAAAACAGCCCGCGGAAGAACCGCCCGTTCGTGGCGTTGAATTGCGCGGCGTTGACGGAAACGCTTCTGGAAAGCGAGCTGTTTGGCCACGAGAAGGGGGCGTTCACCAGCGCGATCTGCCAAAAAAAGGGATTCCTTGAGGTCGCCGAGGGCGGCACGATTTTCCTGGACGAGATCGGGGAGTTGCCGCCGATCTTGCAGGCGAAGCTCTTGCGGGTGTTGCAGGAGCGCGAGTTCGTGCGGGTTGGCGGAACGAAGACGATCAAGATTAACGTGCGGTTTCTGGCTGCGACGAACCGGGAGCTGCTGAAGTCCGTGCGCGAAGAAAAGTTTCGTGGGGACCTCTTTCACCGGCTGAATGTGATTTCGATTACACTGCCAGCGCTGCGAGAGCATCCTGAAGACATACCCGCGCTGGCGGAACATTTTCTGGCGCGGTACGCGCCGAAAGCCGGACGGAAGGTGAAGGGGCTTTCCGAGCAAGCGCGGGCGTGCCTGCTGCAGTACGACTGGCCCGGAAATATTCGCGAACTGGAAAATGCGATGGAGCGGGCGGTGGTGGTGGGGTCGTCGGAACTGATTCTTCCGGAGGACTTGCCGGATACGCTGGTGGAAACGGGAGCGAACCAGGGGCCTTCGACAGCGAAGTATCACGACGCGATTCGCGGCCTGAAAAAGCAATTGATTCTGAATGCGCTGGAACAAAGCGGCGGGAATATCACGGAAGCAGCAAAGTTCCTAGGCGTGCATGGGAATTACCTGCACCGACTGATGCGCAATCTGGACCTGCGGCTAGCGCTGAAGAAGCAGACGAAGGCGTGACTCTCCTCGACGACCAAAAAGACACCGTAGAGTTGCCAAGCTGTGGCGCAGCGGTGTGCGCGCCTACGGGAGGTCGAGAAACGTTCGATGGACGGCAGGCTTGTGGAGGGCCATCAGCCGCGCTTGCGGAGTGGGTTCGAGGCGCGCGAAGGCTTGGCGCGTGAATGAGACTTTTTGCCAGACTTGGCATTACTGTCGAGACGGAGTTTCCAGGCCGTGCGCAGGGCACCTTCGAGCACATCTTCGGTGACGGCGGCTAAGCGAACGTGAGTCATTCCCATGCGTCCCCAGCCGCCATGGACGGGAAGGAAGACCTCCGGCAACTCTTCAATAAATGCGGCCTGCTGCTCCGGAGTGAGCTTCACATTTCCATAGCCTTGCGCTTCTGAAGCGAGCGTGGCAAAAATCTTGCCGCCCACGCGGAAGTCGGGCTGGCCCATGTGTGAGCTCTCTTCAGCGCCTTCGAGGCTGAGAGCAATGCGGCGGAAGTCGTTAGCGTTCATAAGCACCTCGCGGGTTGCGGCCGTCAAGATTCGGCTGCACCGGAATTGTTTCATTGCTTAGACGTTTCGGCTGCACAATTGGCGCCACATGGAAGGAGTTGCTGGACATTGGGTTAGGAGTGGGCCAGACTTCCCTCCTCCGCATCTAAGAGCGGGAGGCGGGAATGCATGAATCGGGGGAACTGAACCGGCTGGTGCGAGAGTTGAATGACGGCCGGGAAACCGAGCCAATCGAGTCGGCCGCGACGGCGCGGCTGGATCACTGGCTCGGCACGCTGGTTTCGCGAGGAGGGAGTGACCTGCTGCTGGTCCAGAATGCTCCGCCATGCATCCGAATCCAAGGCGAAGTGCGAAAGATCGAGCCCGATCCGTTGGATGGAACGGATATTGAGGCGGCGGTGCTGCCCGCCCTTTCGCCACATGCGCTGCGGCTGTACCGCGAGGCATTGATCGCCGACTCTTCGTACCGAATCGAAGGCCTAGGACGATTTCGGATCAACCTGCACCGTGAGCGGGGGCACGCTGCTGCGGCGATTCGCGCGCTGCCTACGCGTGTGCCCGGGCTACAGGAGCTGCACCTGCCGGCGACGGTGGCGAACCTGGCGCACTTGCCGCGCGGCATGGTGCTGATTGGAGGGCCAGCGGGCTCGGGGAAATCCACGACGCTGGCGGCGCTGATCCATGAAATCAATCAAAAGGAAGCGCGGCACATCGTGACGATCGAGGATCCAATCGAGTACGAACACACGCATATACGCAGCGTGATCGAGCAAGTGGAAGTCGGCACGGACGCACCGGACTTCCCTACCGCACTGCGTGCCGCGTTGCGACAAGCACCGGACGTGATCGTGGTTGGCGAAATGCGCGATCCGGAAACGATGCGAATAGCGGTGTCCGCGGCAGAGACAGGGCACCTGGTGCTCTCGACACTGCACACAATCGATGTGGCTTCGACTGTGGCGCGGATTGCGGATTCGTTCCCGATGGAGAGGCAGAACGCGGTGCGGCAGGAGCTTGCGATCGCACTGTCGGCGGTCTTAACGCAAATGCTGCTGCCGAGGAAGACAGGAGGGCGGATTCCGGCGGCGGAGTTGCTGATGATCGGATATGGCGCGCGGCACCATATCCGCCGAAACGCGCTGCAACATCTGCACCAGGAAATACCGCTGACGAAGAAAAGCGGGTCGTTCACGCTGGAGGAGACGCTGGTGTCATTGATCCAGAACGGGCAGATCGAGCGCGAAGACGCGCTGGTATGTGCGATCCATCCGGATGATCTGGATATTTTGCTGAAGTCGTCGGCGGCGAAGGGTTGAGGGCCTAGGCGCGGATCAGCGGTTCGATCAATGGAAACGCACAAGGCTAGCCATGATCCCTCGCCGCTAAAGCGCGCTGACCCTACAAGCGATGAACGGCTCGGAAGGCACGACCTACCAAAAGCAGGCGCGGACGGCGTTGATCGTTAGAACCCACCCTCCGCTGACGCCACGGAGGATGGGGCGC
>Ga0306922_10003939_pt1 | contig 13986 bp, 12 predicted proteins | sample sta12Cox44000082_FD_203758 | JGI IMG/M metagenome (GOLD analysis project Ga0306922, IMG submission 203758) | Lab enrichment of tropical soil microbial communities from Luquillo Experimental Forest, Puerto Rico - statoxic.12C.oxic.44.000.082 (v2)... | ecosystem: Environmental > Terrestrial >... | reverse complement strand
TCATCGATAACCAGCAGGCCGAGATCCTGAAACTGCACGTCCTTGGAGAGCAGGCGGTGCGTGCCGATGACCACATCCACCTTTCCCGCTTCCAGTTCGCCCAAAACCTTTTTCTGCTCCGCTGCGGTCCGGAACCTGCTCAACATTTCGATTTTCGCGGGAAACGCCGCGAAGCGTTTCTTGAACGTCTCAAAGTGCTGAAAGGCCAGCACCGTGGTGGGGGCCAGCACCGCCACCTGCTTTCCGTCGCCGATCACCTTGAAGGCGGCGCGCATTGCCACTTCGGTCTTGCCATAGCCCACGTCGCCGCAGAGCAGGCGGTCCATCGGCTCCGGCTTTTGCAAATCCTTTTTTATATCTGCGATGGCCAGGTTTTGGTCTTGCGTCTCTTCAAATTCAAACGCATCTTCAAATTCGCGCTGCCAGTTGCCGTCCGCTGAAAAGGCAAAGCCTTTGGCGGTCTTCCGCGCGGCATAGAGGGCCAGCAGCTGCTCCGCCATGTCTTCGAGCGACTTGCGGACTCTGGCCTTGCGCGTGTTCCAACCCGTGCCGCCGAGTTTGTCGAGCGGCGGCGGCGCCCCTTCCACCACGCGATAGCTCTGCACCAGGTCCATGCGTTCGAGCGGAACGTACAGACGCGCTTCTTCCGCGTAGCGAAGCAGCATGAACTCGCCGCGCCGACCGTCAGACTCGATCCCGCGCAATCCCTCGAACTGGCCGATGCCGTGGTCCACGTGGACCACAAAGTCTCCTGGCTTCAGGTCGGCGAAGTCGCTGAAAAATCCCGAAGTGCGGATCTTCCGGGTCGGCCGTTCCACCTGCGGCGCAACGTCGAAAAGGTCAGCATTTCCGTAAATGGTCAGCTTCGCATCGGCAAACGTCGCCCCCGCACCGAAGGGCGCTCGCACCAGCACCAGTCCCGCCGATTCACTGGCGCTTTCGGCCGTGAATCCCGCCGCGGCACTTTCCGATTCGCCCAGCACATACGGGACTTCGTATTCCCGGCAAATGTCCGCGAACCGCTCGAGCTCGCCGGTGCTTGCCGCCGTCAAGAAAACCGTTCCGCCTTCGGCCAGCTGCGATTTCACGTCGCCCACGCACGCCACCACGTCCCCGTGAAACCGCGTGCTCGGCCGCGACGCCAGATGAAACCGCTTGGCATCTCCGGCAGCCAGCCCCAACTCTTCCAAATCAACGCGGGTCGCGAGTTCGAGCGCTAAATCGAACTCTTCTAACGTCCAGAAGAAGATGGTTCCGTCCGGTGAATTCGCCGCGCCCAGCCTTTCGTAGGACTCGGTCACCTCGCGAAGCACGTCGTTCACGCAACCGCGCACCGCCGCGGGTTCGCTGAGGAAAACCAGAGGCTCGAGCGAGCTCGCGGCCAGTTCGAACAGGCTGCGCACGCCAACCGCGCCCGCCGGCCCCCAATAGGTCGGCAGGGGCCAACAATCTGCGCCCGGTTCGCGCGCGATCTGCCACTCCGTCAACGGCAACACCACGGTCCGGTTCACCGGAGCAACCGAGCGCTGAGTGCGTGGGTCAAATTCGCGCACCGACTCGACCGCGTCGCCGAGCAATTCGACGCGCACCGGCCGCGGCGCTTCCGGCGAAAAAATGTCCACGATGCCGCCGCGCACGGCGAACTGTCCCGGCAACTCGACCATTTCCGTACGCGCATAACCGGTCGAACCCAAATGCCCGAGAAACTCCGGTAGCGGCACCTCTTTGTCTTTTTCGAGAACGCGCGTCAGGCCGGCGTAGTCGGCGGCGTCACGATACCGCCACAACGCAGCCGCCACGGGCGCGATCACCAGCGAGACCTCTCCTACCGCCAGCCGATAGAGAGCGGCCGCCCGTCGCTCCAGAATGTCGGCGTGGGGAGCGCGCGACTCCCACGGCAGCGTATCAAATGCCGGCAGCACGGCGATGCCGCCGGTGGCGCCGGGAAAGACGGAAAACCAGAACCGCAGCGTCTCCTGGATCGCTTCGGCTTTCTTGTTCGATTCCACCAGCAGAAACGCGGGCCGCCGAAGCTGGTGCGCCAGGTGGGCGACGGTGATCGCTTTCGCCAGCTCGGTCAGCCCCGCGCACCCCGCCGTCTTGGCGCCGCCGCGCAACGCCGTTAAAACACCTTCGAGCGCGGGCTGGAGCACCAACGTCTCAAGTCGCTCGCGTACCACGGGTAGGATCATGGAATGAAATCAGGAGTTGCTGCCGCCGGCGCCACCCAGCTTGTGAATCTTTTCGACCATCGCCGACGTGGAATAGCCTGCCACCACAGGCGCCCGAACCACCCTCCCGCCCGCGGCTTCCACTTCCTCGCGTCCGATGATTCGATCACTCGCCCAATCCCCGCCCTTAACGAGGACGTCGGGCGCCAGCGCCGAGACTACCTCTCGCGGCGTAAGCTGATCAAAAATTACCACGCCATCCACGCACTCGAGGGCCGCCAGTACTTCCGCCCTCTCCCGCTCCGGCACAATCGGACGGCCGGCCCCCTTCATTTCCCGGACGCTGCGGTCGCTGTTCACGCCCACGATCAACAGGTCGCCCTGGGCGCGCGCCTTCTCCAGCGTTTCGATGTGTCCCGGATGCAGCAAGTCAAAGCAGCCGTTGGTAAACACCACCCGGCGGCCATTGCGTTTCTCCCGCTCTAGTCGGACAATCGCTTCGTGCCACGTCAAAACTCGCCCGCTCAACGAAACTCCTCGTCAGAAAGCGCTTTGCGCGCAAATCCGTCGGCTCGATCAGTTTATCACGCGCGCGTTCGACCAACTTTTCTGGCGCCCTCGCTCGAGCTTCCGCCCGCGCGATGAACCGCCGCTCACTCCTCCAGGCGGCCCTGGGCATCCTTTTCTGCATTGTGGGCTACTTCGTGGCGCATCGCGAGTCCTACGAAGTGCGCACGGTGCTCGCCACGGCCGGCGGCTGCCAGATGGCAACCGACATTTTTGAGCCGCGCTCCGGATCCCCTCTTGGTTCGGTCGTTCTTTTTCACGGACTTGCGGCCAACAAGAAGGTGATGTCGTTCAGCGCACAGGAATTCGCCAACCAGGACCTCAGGGTGTTCGTGCCGGACTTGCCAGGACACGGCCGCACGCCCGGCCCTTATTCGGCCGATGGCGACGACTTCTGCGCCCTCGCGCTGTTACGCGACCTCGCCACCCGCAAAGCCATCATCCCGGAGCGCACGGTCCTGGCCGGCCACTCGCTCGGCGGGGCCATCGCCGTCCGCGCCGCAGCCCATTTTCCGGTCGCCGGCGTCATCGCGCTCTCGCCCGCGCCCATGCGCGTCACCTCCGGCTTTTCCGAAGAGATGGTTCCCTTTCATGACGTCCCGGTTCTGCCGCCGCATTCCCTGATTCTCAGCGGCCAGTGGGAGCCCGGTCCCATCACGTCGCTCGCGCAGGAACTCGTGCGCCCCGCCACATCGACTCCGGCTAGCCCTGCGCCGGCCTCCACGAGCAAATACCAGATGATACCGCGCACCACTCACGTCAGCATTCTGTTCTCGCAATCCACCTTTGCCGAACTCCGCGCTTGGACCTCCCAGCTCCTCGGCACCCATCGCGACGCTCCGTATCCGCGGAATATGCCAGCGCTCGGATGCATTCTCGGCACGGTCGGCCTCTCCATCCTCGTCCCGCCGTTCCTCCGGGAAATGAACTCTCCGGCAAAAACCGTAGCGGAGAGCCGGCTGCCCGTGCCCTCCTTCGCGAAAGGCTTGCAAATGGCGTTGGTCGCGGCGTCAGCCGTGGCCCTTCTGCTGGCCTCGCGCATCGTTCCCGTCGGCTTGGTCCGCGTTTTCAACGGCGACTACCTGGCGGTATTTCTCTTTCTGACCGGCCTCCTGCTGCTTGCCGTCTTCTACAAGTCCGTTCCCGCGTGGCAGCCGCAACTGGCTCATTCGGTCGCTTGGGCTTCGGCCTCAGCGCTGGTTCTGGTGCTGCTCTTCGCCGGCTGGTTCGAACTCACCTTCTATGAAGCGTGGCTTACTGTCGCCCGCTCGATTCGCTTTCCACTGCTGCTCGTTCTGCTGCTCCCCTGGCATCTCGCCGAAGAAATTCTCATCGGCCCGCCCGCCTCTTCCCCCGACTTCGGTCGCCTCGGCAAATCGTTCGCGCTGCGATTCACGGTCTACCTCGCGCTCTTCTTTGGCATTCTCTATCTCCATTCCGGAGCGGTCCTGCTCTTTCTGCTGCTCGGGTATTTTGTCGTCTTCTCGCTTCTGGCCCGTCTTGCCTCGGACCTCGTTCGTTTCAGGACACAGTCCTCTGCCGCCGCTGCAATCTTCGGTGCTATACTCCTCGCTGCTTTCGCCCTGGTGATTTTTCCCGTCACTTAGGGTCACTGGCATCGCGGAGCCCTATGTGGTTTGTCGAGCTCCCCGGAAAGCTTCGCGGCCGCTCACCTACACCTGGCAGTTTGTGTGCGCCGTCTCAGCGAGATAGGCATGGCAGAAATCGCAATCGTCGGTGGTGGTCCGTCTGGTTCCATGTGCGGAGCGGAACTTGCCCGCGCTGGCCATTCCGTCAAGATTTTTGACGAACATCTGGCCTGGGAAAAACCCTGCGGCGGCGGCCTGACGCACAAAGCCATTCAGCGTTTTCCTTTCCTGCTCGATAATCCATATCCCAAGAAGCTGATCCACTCGATCGAACTTGTCGCCAGCAACGAGCAGCGCGCCACGCTCGAGATGCCGCATCCGATCGTCATTTACTCGCGCACTGTTTTAAACGGCCTGCTGCTGGACCGCGCCCGCGAAACCGGCTGCGAAGTGCGCCGCTCACACATCGTCTCCGTAGACACGACCGGAGAAAAACCGCGCTATTGCGTCGAAGGCGAATGGCACACCACCGACTTTCTGGTACTCGCCGCCGGCGCGCGCAACCAGCTTTTGCCCGAAACGCGTCCTCTCAAGAAGGATGAACTTGAAATCACGCAGGGCTATTTCATTCCGCAGGCCGAAGACTCCATCATCATCAAGTTCCTTCCTCACTTTGACGGCTATATCTGGTCCTTCCCGCGTTGCGACCATCTGTCGGTCGGCATTTGCGGCAGCATGGCTTCGCATAACCAGTCCGAGTTGCGCCAGCATCTGCAGATTTTCATCGGCCAGCAGAAATTCAACCTGGCGGGGGCCCGCTTTTACAGCCACGTCCTGCCCTCGCCGCAGGTGCCGACGCTTTCGCAGCGCACGGTGGTTGGCAAGAACTGGGCCATGGTAGGCGACGCCGCCGCATTCGTCGATCCGCTTACCGGCGAAGGGCTGTTCTATGCCATGCGCTCTGGCGAACTGCTTGGCAAGGCCATCGCCCAAGGCAATCCCGAGATGTACACGGATTGGGTGCGCGCCGCTTTCTCCTGCGAGCTGGAGTTTGCGGCGCGTATCGTGCGCCGCTTTTACCGCGGCACATTCCTTGGCACTGCCGTCACCACGCGCATGGTTCAGTTCATGCGCCGCAGTTCCATTTTCCGGCAGCTGATGGCCGACATTTTCAGCGGCACCCAGGATTACACCACCCTCAAGCAGCGGGTGGTCGGTCATCTGGGCATGACGCTCAGCGACTTCGTCACCTCGGTTCTGAACGTGGACCATCCGGTCGCCAAGCCCCGTCGGGGTTCGGTCCCGGTCCCCTAACCTCGCCGCGCCCCGCTGCCCGCCTAACACCTTTCCCCATGCGCTCTCAGAATCTACCAACTGACGACAACTTCCGCCTCCGCGGCGAAGCCATCACCAGGCTTGATGTCTTCAGCGACGTCGTCTTGGGCATTTCCCTGGTCCTGCTCGTGGTCTCGCTGGCCATCCCCCGCAGCTTCAGCGACCTTCGCTCGCCCACGTCTTCCTTCACCGCTTCGGCCGTCTGCTTTCTGATGCTGGTCAATGTTTGGTATTCGCATTACGTTTTCTTCCGGCGCTACGGCCTCAACGATCGCTGGACCGTCCTGATTAACGCGGCCCTGCTCAGCATCGTTCTTTTCTGCGTCTATCCGCTCAAATTTCTCTACGGGACACTGTTTGCCTCCCTGGTCCGCGCGGAAGAGCTCTCACCGCGCTTTGCGCTGGCCATTCAGATCAACGGCATGTTGGTTCTCTACGCCCTGGGTTTTGCCGCCACCTTTTTCCTGGTCGCCGCACTCTATTGGAACGCCTGGCGGCAAAGGGACGCGCTGGCACTCGACGGAGTCGAACGATTGCTTACCATCTCCTCCATCGTGGATGCCCTTGGCATCGCGGCGGTCGGCCTCATCGCTTGCCTTGCCGCGCTGGTCCTTCCGACTTCCCTGGTCCTCTATTCGGCCGTACTCTATTTCCTCATGCTTCCGTGGAAAGCCCTCAACACCATCTACTTCGGACGCAAAGCACGGCACCTGCGCAGCTTCATCTACCCGCAAGTCGATCCCACCTTGCATCCGTAGGGAAATCGCCACCATCTTGCAAGTGCAACGGCGTTCAAAAAAGTTCTGTGAAAAACGCGAAACAGCTCTTGACTCGGGCGCTACAACTCACTATGAAGGATTTTGCGGTTGGCTTGTGATGTCTTTTAGCCCCGCCCCTTCAAGTCCCACCGGTCCGACTGAATTTCAACCTGCTAGGAGATTGCTATGAGAGCTCTACTCTCCCGTTCTCCCCGTGCCCGTGATCTGTTCGACATTCGCAGAGATCTCGATGATGTTTTCAATCGCTTCCTGAACTGGCGTTTGCCCGAGGAAGAGCAGAATCGCGCGGAAGGGTTTATTCCCGCCGTCGAAACGCGCATCGACAAGGACGGCAAACGGTTCCAGTGTCACATTTCGCTGCCTGGCGTCGAGCCCAAGGACGTAAACATCCAGGTCCAGGGCAATACCCTGAGCATCAGCGGAGAGCGCTCCAGCTCCCGCGAAACCAAAGAGTCCGACTACATCCACAGAGAGATCAGCTACGGCTCGTTCCAGCGCACGATCGAGCTTCCCGACGGAGTGGACGCCGACAAGGTGACGGCCGAATACCGCAACGGGATGCTAGAAATCACCGCGCCCATCTCCTCCGCCGCTCTTCCCCGCAAGATCGAAGTGAAGTCGCTGCCTGCCGCCCGAGGGGCCAGCGCTTGATCGAGCGGAGAGCGCAATCGACATAGGTAAGCGGTCTCCCGCTGTCCCTGTCACACCACCGTACGTACGGGTCCGTATACGGCGGTTCGGTGGGTTAAGCTATCGACGCTCAGTCAAAGGAGGGATGCCAAGCGAGGCAAAGTGGGCGTTGGGCAGCGCGATATTGAGAGCCGGACTGTTGGCCAGACGCCACGGACCGTGGGCGCTACCCGCCGTTTGGGCGGCAAGGTCTTGACCTACGCCCCGTTTCCGTAACTCTGCAAACCGTTTCGGCCCGCGTTTCCACTGCTTCCAGATCACCGACCGCAGTCGGTGTCGGGTCCATTCCTCAAGGCGTTGCAGCGTGCTCGGCGTTTCGCAGTTCCCGAAGTAGCCGATCCAGCCCCGCAGATAGCGGGCTAGTTCCTCAGCCATTCGGTCTATGCTCACACCTCGCGTCCGACTTGTCAGTTCCCGGACTCGCTCCTTGAAGCGGAGCACCGCTTTCGGCGCTATGCGCCGTTTGGGTGTTTGTCCGCTCGTGAAGCTAAATCCTAGGAACTTCCGTTCCCATGGCTCAGCCACCGCACTCTTCTGTTCGTTCACCTTGAGCTTGAGTCTGGTAGCGATGAATCGCACAAGGCTCTTCATCACTCGTTCTCCGGCGCGCCGGCTGCGCACGTAAATGTTGCTGTCGTCCGCATACCGTGCAAACCGGAGTTTTCGTCGCTCTAGCTCACGATCGAACTCATCCAGCACGATGTTACTGAGCAAGGGTGACAATGGGCCGCCTTGCGGCGTCCCCTCGTCCACCGGACTCACCAGTCCGTCTTCCATGACCCCAGCTTCGAGGAATGACCGGATCAGCTTCAGCAACCGCTTGTCGCTGATTCGCTCGGCGATCTTAGCCATTAGTCGATCGTGGTTCACTCGATCGAAGAATTTCTCCAGATCGAGGTCCACGACGACCCGATAACCGTCGGCGATGTATTGCTGTGCTTGTTCCACCGCCTGATGCGCTGAGCGTCCGGGACGAAACCCGTAGCTGTTAGAGGAAAACGTCCGATCCCACCTGTCTTGCAAGACCTGCATCACCGTCTGTTGAATGAAGCGGTCCAGCACGGTCGGGATGCCAAGCTTTCGCACCCCGCCATCTGGTTTCGGGATTTCCACGCGCTTCACCGGTTGCGGCTTGTAGGTTCCACTCAGCAGTTGTTCTCGGATGACTGACCAGTGTTGCTGCAGGTATCCCGGAAGATCGTGAACGGTCATGCCGTCCACGCCGGGACTCCCTCTGTTCGCCTTGACTCGTGCCAATGCCTGCTTGCAGTTCTCCCGCTCGCAGACTTCTTCCATCAACCGTTCGCCAATGGCCGGGCTTTCAGATCTGCGTTTCGCCGCGAGCGATTCGGTCCCTTCCGCAAAGGCCGTCGGAGCTTCTCCCCTACTCTCCTCTGGGAAGGCCAGCACTAACTGGTTCTTCTGCCGCTTGTCGCTCATGAGTCGCGCTACTTACTCACCACTCCCATTAACCCCTTGCGGGGGACCGTTCGGGCCTTCGCTCCTTCCTGGTTTCCCAGGCTATCTTCGCTACTTCTGCCCTCTGCTGACTTCTGCCGCCCGGTCAGGATGGATTTCCCCACCCTCAGTTTCGATTCCGAAACAAACGGCAGATCTCCCGAGGTAAATTCGACCGCCTTCAGCGCACCACCGCCGGATTTACAACCAGTGCCTTTGATGGATTCGGACTTCGCGGTCATTGGCCCGCTCGTCCGGCACCGTATGCCTCAGATCCGGTTCTTGTACATCGGCCCGCGCCTTCGCTTCACGCTTCCTTCCGACGTCCTCTCACGACGACGCCGTTGCGTTTCGCTGTGACTTCACCTCCATCAGGCTGTCAAAGGGACTTTCACCCTCGAGCTGTCGAATATGCTCGGTACACCCAAAAAAAGAGCGGCCGAACCGGCCGCCCTCTGGAACATTCAGAATGGTTGGTTTCTGGCTTAGGCTTGCGGCTTTTCTTCCGCCGGCTTTTCCGTCGAGGTCGATTGCGCCGGGGGTGTGGACTTGGGACCGTTGCCCGACATGCCTTCCTTGAAGCCGCGTACGCCTTCGCCCAGCCCGCGCATCAGCTCGGGAATCTTGCGGCCGCCGAAAAGAATCAGCACGACGACCAAGATGATCAGCCAGTGCATTGGGAATTCCATACTGCCTCCTGCCCTCTGCGATCCCTACCCTGAATCTAGCACGTTTCCTGCGGGGTCAACGAGCGGAAAGGGCGCGAAATCAAAGTATAACACGCTCGTCGCCCTGCCGCCGGGTCACCCGCTCGCGGTCGAGGTACTCGAGCAAGGGGATGGCGTACTTCCGGGTGATGCCGGTCAGATCCTTGAAGGCCGGCACGGAGATTCGCTCCCCTTTTGCCGCCTTGTATGCTGCGAGCTTCGGCCGCAATCCGGCTAGAGCGTCGCGGTGAAAAATCAGGTCCGGGGTGATGCGGACAAGCGCCCGATCGCGCAGTAGGAGCTGCAGCAGCTTTTCCGAGCGGCGGGCTTCGATCGCGAGCGCGGCCAGAACTTCTTTGACCGACGGAACGGCCAGGCCTGCCGTGGCGAACGCAGCTTCGATCTGCTGCTTGGCTTTGGCTTCCTCCGGCAAGAGGGACACTTCGGCCCCGGCGCGCTTCACTAGCTCTCCTTGCAGCTCGAGTTTCCTCCCGGCGGCGAGCTCTTCGAGTACAGCGCGAAAGATTTCCGGGCGAAGGCGTCGCGCGAGCAGGCTGCGCAAATCTTCTCGGGCCATCCCCGGCTGCAGCGGATTTTCCTTGTGAAAGCGCTCTACGCGATCGGTCGTCTTCTTCGCCAAATCGGCGAAAGCCGAAGCCGGGTAGAGAGCGGGAGCTTCTGGCGCCACCAGGCGGATTCGCTTGGCTGCCGTGAGGCTTCCAACCGTGTCCAAAATCTCCCGATCGGTCCAGCCAGTACGCGCCGCAATCTCCTTCTGGCGCAGGCCAAAAAGCGAGCGTTCCACCAGCTGATAGAGAACTTCGGTTTTGTCGCCGCGCTCCACCGCCAGAAGAAATCCTTCACGGGGCGCTTCCCCGGCGCGCGGGCGGCGTGGAATCGGGTCGAGCACCACTCCTCCGCCGATGGTGGCGAGCGGCGAAGACTGCCGGATGATGAAACGGTCGCCCGGGAGCAGCAGCACGGTGTGGCGGAGCTTGAGCTGCGCGAAAGTCTCGCCCCCGGCGGCGACCTCCGTTCGGCCAAACAGCGTGACCTCGGCCATGGTCTCAAAGGAGCCGCTATGGAAATGCACTTGCGCCCGGTTTTTAAGTTTTGCCGCCAGGGGGAGAAGTTCAAGCTTCACGTCGGCTCGCCGCGTGGCCCGAAAGCGGCCGGGTGCCGCCAAGGTCATACCGCGCTTCAGCGAATGATGATCGATACCGGCAAGGTTGACGGCCGTGCGCTGGCCGGCTTCTGCGCGTTCGGCGGATTTGCCGCCCGAATGAACGCCGCGCACGCGCAAGCGTTCGTTGCCCGGAAAGAGCTCCACTTCGTCGCCCGCGGCGACACTGCCGCCAAGCAGCGTGCCGGTTACGACGGCGCCAAATCCCTTGATCGGGAAAGCGCGGTCGATCGGCAGGCGAAAGTCGCGGCGCGTATCTTTGCCGGCAACTTGGAGGGCCTGTTGGAGCAGGGCCTTTTTCAGATCCGCGAGGCCCGTTTTCGATTTCGCACTGACGGAAACAATCGGCGCGCCCTCGAGAAAGGAACCGCGGAGATAGTCTTCGACTTCCAGGCGCGCGAGTTCGAGCGTGTCGCTGTCGACCAAATCGGACTTGGTGAGAACAACCAGCCCGCGCTCGATCCCCAACAGGCGGCAGATGTCGAAGTGTTCGCGGGTTTGCGGCTTGATGGACTCATCGGCGGCAATGACCAGCAGCACCAGATCCATTCCCGCCGCACCCGCGAGCATGTTGCCGACAAAGCGTTCATGGCCGGGAACATCGACGAAACCAAACTGGATGCCGCCTTCTTCTAGGAACGCGAAGCCAAGATCGATCGTGATTCCGCGGCGCTTTTCTTCTTCCAGGCGGTCGGGGTCGGTGCCGGTAAGGGCTTCAACCAGAGACGATTTGCCGTGGTCAATATGGCCGGCGGTACCGACGATGATGTTCTTCGACATAAACGGCCGAGTGATCGCTTCCGTCGGGATGCTACCCAGAAGGTGCGGAGCCGGTCAAATCGGGCCGGATTACTTTGCGGCGGCGATTTCGTCCACAATCGCCTGGGCCGCCGCGCGAGGATCGCCGGCGGCGGTGATCGGGCGGCCAACCACCAGGTAGTCGGAGCCCGCGTGAATCGCCTGGGCGGGAGTCGCAGTGCGCGCTTGATCGTCTTTCCTCTTGCCGCCCGATTTTTCCGTAGGCCGCACGCCCGGGGTCACGATCAGGAAATCGCGGCCGCATGCTTTGCGAATGGCCTTGGCTTCCTGTACCGAAGCGACAACTCCATCGACGCCGCACTTTTTCGCAAGCTGCGCGAGCTTCACGGCGCGCGTCAACGGAGTCCCGGCGATGCCCGCTTCGCGCAGGGCCTTCTGGTCCATGCTCGTCAGCACGGTGACAGCGATCAAGCGCGGCCGATCCGCACCCATGGGCACACCGGCGCTGATGGCCTGCGCAGCCGCTTTGAGCATGGCGCTACCGCCCAGCGCATGGACGTTCACCAGCTGCACGCCGGATATCGCCGCTGAGGCCAGCACAGCCCCGGCCACGGTGTTGGGAATGTCGTGATATTTCAGATCGAGGAAGACACCGTTACCAAGCGCGGCCACCTGCCTTACTGCCTCGGGGCCCGCGTTGCTGAACAGCTGGCTACCGACCTTGAACATGCCGACTAGGTCCGCGACCGTCTGCGCGAAGGAGAGGGCGGATTTGAGTGAATCAAAGTCGAGCGCTACGATGAGGCTGCTGCGCGGATGAGCGTCAAACGTCACGGGTCACGTAGGGTTGTTGGCATGCGTTCGTACAAACCCTAACACAATCCGCGGCGCTCGCAACGGTTGAGGTTCGGGGCTGTTCGGTGCCCCGCGGCAGTCGCTCAGTGCTTCTGAGGAACTTCGAGGAGCTCGAGCCGGACCTGGCTGACGCCCGAGTTGAGAAGGCTTATCTTCCTTGCTACGCGGTAGGAAACGTCGATTTCGCGCCCTTCCTGGTAGGGTCCGCGGTCATTGATACGCACCAACTCGAACTGCCCGGTTCGAGGGTTGACCAGGCGCACGATCGAGCCAAACGGGAGGTTCGGGTGGGCGGCGGTCAGGGATTCGCAGTCAAAGCGCTCCCCGTTCGCAGTCTTCTTGCCGTCGAAGTCACTCCCATACCAGCTGGCGTTGCCAACCCATGTCTTGATGGGCTTGATAGGTTCTGTCTTGTAGGCCACCAGAGGGGCTTCCATAACAGGCGCGACGAGGAACATCAACGGTAGCCATCGAACTGCGGCCCAGATCATGAAGAATGGTCGTCTCATAGTGTTGTGTTTCTGCTACAAACTTCCAAAAAAGTGTAGCAGAAAAACGTCATTATGTCAACCAGTTTCTGCGGAAAACTTACCCCTTAACTCACTGATATTAAATAGGTTAGACTCAAAACAGGCGGTGCGAAGCTCGTCGGAAAGCCTCTCACTGACCTTAGGGTCAGAGAAGCTGGCTGTCCCAACCTGTACACAAGTCGCGCCCACGGTAAGGTAATCCAGCACATCCGAGGCCGTCTCGATGCCGCCCAGGCCGATAATCGGGATCTTCACAGATTTCCATGCCTCCCAGACAAGCTTCAGCGTGATGGGCTTGATGGCCGGGCCGCTTAAGCCTCCGGATGGGTTCCCGAGACGCGACTTCCGAGTACGGTGGTCGACGGCCATGGCCGGATAGGTGTTCGCTATGGTCAGCGCGTCGGCTCCTTCGCCCTCTACCACCCGGGCCATAAGTCCAATGTCTGCAACCAAGGGGGAGAGCTTTACCCATAGAGGCCGCTTCCCTGCCGCCGTTCGGGCCGCCCGGGTCACCTCGGCAGCCATCGCGGGGTCGGAGCCAAACTGCAGGCCGCCCCGCTTCACGTTCGGGCAGGAGATATTCAGCTCATACGCCGCGAGCCCGTCGGCGTCTTCGAGCATCCGGATGACGTCAACATATTCTTCCTGGCAGTAGCCGAAGACATTGGCGACGACCGGCACATCGAACTTACGAAGTAACGGGAGCTTTTGCTCCACGAAGGCGCGGACGCCCACGTTTTGCAGCCCCACCGCGTTGAGCATGCCGGAAGGGGTTTCGCAGAGGCGCGGGGCCGGTGCCCCGGCCATCGGCTCGCGAGAGAGGCCCTTGGTTACAAAGCCGCCCAGTTTGCCGAAATCGGCCAGGTGGGCGAATTCGATGCCATAGCCGAACGTGCCGCTGGCGGCCAGGATGGGATTGCGAAAATGGAGCGTTCCGATTCTGACGCTGAGGTCAACATCGGTCGCCGAAGGGCGGCGGTTAGAAGCGGGTGAGGAATTCACTGCACGTCCGAGGATAGCATGAAGCCCTCCAGGGGTTCTTCCGCCCTCCTTCTTCACCGGGCCGTTGGCGCTAGGGCGCCGCGGGCTTTGCCTTCTTCGGAGCGCGCAGAGCTTCCGATAATACGCGGCCGTCACCCGAGGACAGAGTTACGCCGCAGAGCGCCGCGAGCGTCGGCGCAATGTCGGCCGGGGTGACCGGTCCGAAATATTCGCCGTGCTCGACGCCCCAGCCCATGAAAAGCACGGGAACATGCTGATCGTAATAGTATGGCGTGCCGTGCCCGGTCCCGAAGCCTCGCGGCTTGCCCTCTGGCGCCCCGGCCACCAGGTAATACGGCTTGGGCACAATCAGCAGATCGCC
>Ga0306922_10003931_pt1 | contig 13995 bp, 12 predicted proteins | sample sta12Cox44000082_FD_203758 | JGI IMG/M metagenome (GOLD analysis project Ga0306922, IMG submission 203758) | Lab enrichment of tropical soil microbial communities from Luquillo Experimental Forest, Puerto Rico - statoxic.12C.oxic.44.000.082 (v2)... | ecosystem: Environmental > Terrestrial >... | reverse complement strand
GCGGGGGGCGTCGGTGACGCTGGTCGCGGGGCCCGGGACGCCGGCCGTCGCCGGCCCGGGCGTCCGCCGGATCGACATCCGGACCGCCGCCGAGCTCGAGCTCGCGCTCGGCGATCTGGCGCCGGGCGCGGACGTGGTGGTGATGGCCGCCGCCGTCGCCGACTTCCGGCCGCGCGAGATCGCGCCGGGGAAGCTCGGGCGCCGGCAATCGGGCGGCGACGCAGGCGGCGATCTGACGCTGGCGCTGACGCCCGTCCCTGATCTGCTCGCCGGGCTGGCCGAGGCGCGCCGCGGGCCCCGGCCGTACCTGGTGGGGTTCGCCGCCGAGACCGCGGGCGGCGAGGCCCTGGCGGCGCGCGCGCGCGCCAAGCTCGCCGAGAAGGGGTGCGACGCGATCATCGCCAACGACGTCAGCGCGTCGGGCATCGGCTTCGACGCCGACGACAACGAGGTCACCGTGTTCTTCGCCGACGGCACGCGGGCAGCGGTCTCGCGGGCGGCCAAGCGGGCCGTCGCCGATCGCCTCTGGACGCTGCTCGGGCCGCGGCTGGGCCCGGCGCGGTCCGCGGCGGCGCCCACGCGCGAGGCGCCCCGTGCCTGATCCTCGCCTCAAGACCTACGCCCCGCAGGCCGTGCGCGCGCTGGCCGGGGCGGGCGCGGTGCTCGCCGCGCGGCAGGAGCAGGGCGGGGCCCGGCGCGGCAACGTCCCCCCGTGGCCGGGGGCCGACGACGCCGACTTTCACGGCACCCTGGCGGCGATCTGGATCTGGGCCCGCCACCAGCGGCTGTCCGGGGCGCCGCGCTTCGAGGCGGCGCGCTTTTCGGGCTGGAGCTTCGTGGAGGAGTCCGCGCCGCGCTTCATCCCCGACGCGCTCGACAGCGCCGCCGGGCACGAGGCGGCGTACGACTGCGCGCTCGCGCTCATGGCCGCGGCGGCGGAGCGGGAGCTCGGCGCGCCGGTGGCCTCGCGGCAGGCGGTCGCCGATCGGGCGGCCCGGGTGCTCGCCACCTACGTGGGCGAGCTCGAGGACGTGACCGGGCGCGAGTTCCGCGACCCCGGCTTTCTGGCCTACGCGCTGCTCGACTACGCGCGCGTGCTCAAGGACCGCGGCCTTGCCGCCAGCGGGCGCAAGCTCGTCGAGCGGGCGTTCGGGATGAAGGCCCCGGCGCCGTTCGCGAGCGAGCCGGCCGCCCCGGACGGCCTGTTCGACTTCTCGTCGACGACCGCGACCCGGATCCTCGCCGTGATGGCGGCGGAGGGGAACACGCCGTTCGTCGGGGCCTGGCTGCGCGAGCGGGTCGCCGCCGGCGCGCCCGGCGGCTTCCTCGCCCGGCGGATCGAGGAGAACACCTGGAACGCGTGCGCCGCCTGGGCGCTGGGGCGGGCTTACGTGCTGGCGACGGACCCGGCGTTCCTGCATTCGTACAGCGAGATCATGGACGAGCTCGAGCGGCGCGACACCGATCGCGACGGCGCCATCGCGCGCGATCGCTCGGTGCGCGCCCCCGAGACGGCCGCGACCTTCTACTACGCGCTGGCCGTCGACGCGCTGGTGACGCCCGAGCACGCCGTCGCCGCGGCCAGCGAAGCGGGGACCACCGGTGCCGCCTGAGCGCGAGGACGCGCCGGGACCACGCGAGGAGCTGCGCGCGCTCGTCGGCCAGCTGCGCACGAACCTCGCCGCCCGCGGGCGTTCGGGGTTGGGCGGCGTGGTGGTCTCCCAGCGGTCCCCGCGCGCCGCGGTGGTGGCCACGCCGCCGTCCGTGGCCGCATCGCCGGCGGCGCCGGAGCCCGCCACCGAGGAGATGGCCACGGTGACCGAAAAAGCAAAGACCGGACGTCAGGGGCTCGCGGTGGTGCGCGACGACCTCGGCGATTGCAAGCGCTGCAAGCTCGCCCCGGGGCGCAGGAACCTGGTCTACGGCGTCGGCAACCCCGACGCCGAGCTGGTCTTCGTGGGCGAGGCCCCGGGCGCCGACGAGGACATGCAGGGCGAGCCGTTCGTCGGCAAGGCCGGCCAGCTGCTCACCAAGATGATCGAGGCCATGGGCTACCGCCGCGAGGACGTCTACATCTGCAACGTGCTGAAGTGCCGGCCGCCCGGCAACCGCAACCCGGAGCCCGACGAGGTGGCGAGCTGCGAGCCATTCCTCAAGCGCCAGCTGGCGGCGATCCGGCCGCGCATGATCGTCGCGCTCGGCAAGTTCGCGGCCCAGTGCCTCCTCCGCGACGACACGCCGATCACCCGGCTGCGGGGCGGCTTTCGCAGCTACGAGGGGATCCCCCTCATGCCGACGCTCCACCCCGCGTACCTCCTGCGCGACCCGAGCAAGAAGAAGCTCGCCTGGGAGGACCTCAAGGCGGTCAACGCGGCGCTGGCGCGGGTGGGGATCCACCCGCCGAATCCGCCGGCCGCGTGATTCCGCCGGCCGCGTGATGTGGTAGCTTGGGCCGCGGATGGCCCCCCCCCGCAAGTTGTTCGCGGTCGCGCTCGTGCTCGGCTGCGGGGCGGCGGCGAACCCGGCGACCCTCTACCAGCGCGGCGTCGACGATTTCGACGGCGGCAAGATGGGCCCGGCGGCGGAGGACTTCGACGGCTTCGTCGCCAAGGCCTGCGGGCCGGGAAGCTCGAACCCGCACTGCCGCGAGGCGTACATCAAGCTCGGCCACGCGCGCGAGCGGCTCGGCGAGCCCGGCGGGGCCTGGGCGGCGTACGACGCCGCGCTCGCCTTCGGGCCCCACACCCGCGACGAGGCGGTGAAGGCGGACCTCGACCGGACGCAGACCGAGCTCGTCGAGAAGAACGGGCGCGAGGCGGCGCGCTCACCGGTGATCGTCCGCTACCGGGACGAGGTGAGCGAGACCTACAGCCCGCGCTCGGTGCTCATCTCGCTCGACTTCGAGGCCGTGCTGACCAAGGACAAGGACGCGGGCGAGCTGCACGCCCCCGACTTCCGCAAGGTCTACGGCGGCTCGGTGCCGGCGGGCGAGCACGTGCTCGTGGTGGAGACCGTGCACGACTGCCGGCCGGGCGGCGGGGCGCCGTGCGCGCGCTCGCGCGTCCGCAAAGCCTGGCCGTTCAAGAACGCCGCCCACAGCCCGACGACGATCGACATCCGCGCTTACGACGACGCGGGGTGGGGCGACGCCCCGGCCCGTCCGGCGATCGAGGTCGTAGCCAGGTAGTCAGTTCGAGAGTATCGCGGGGGTGGTCAGGACCATCCCGGTGAAGACGCTGCAGCCGACGGGGCCGTCGCAGGTGGTCACCGCGTCGGCGAACTGCAGGTTCGCGAACAGTGTGCCGGCGCCGGTCGCGCCGCTGCCGTTGATGCCGAGCAGGGGCGGGACCGAGAGGGAGAGCGTGTCGCCCGAGATGGTGGGGCCGCGGTACGCCCCGAGCTCGGAACCGAAGGAGGCCATGTCCGTGCCGTCAACCTGGAACCAGACGTTCGCGTAGCTCACCGTCCGCCCGCCCGCGGGAATGGCGAGCTGCACCTCGGTCTGACCGAGATGCAGGACGCCGTCGCTGGGAGCGACGAGGGTGATGGTCCCCGGCTCGAAGCCTCCCGCGGCGACCACGGTGAAGGTCGCGGTGTCGTCGCGCAGGGTGAGGGTGGCGTCGCCGCCGACGGTGATGCCGTTGGCGTCGTATTGGTCGACGATGCAGTAGGGCGTCCCCGACTGAGTCGTGGAGCTTCCGCCGCTCTCGTCCAGCGTGAGCCGCGCGCCGTTGAACGTCGCGACGGTGTCGTATGACAGCGTGAGGCAGCTCGTCGGATCGGTGGCCACGAGGTTGACCATCGCGACGCCGACCGCGCTCGTGGCCGACATTCCGTCGCCGCCCGTCGTGCTGAGGTAGAGGTCGACGTTCACCGGCGGCAACGAGCCGAGCTTGGTCCCCTGATCCGCGCAGCCCACGAGCAACGCGCAGGCCAGGGAAGCGCCCGAGAGAAGGCTCCGCCCTGCGCGTGACATCGTATCGATTGTCCTCCCGCCGCGATCGTCGGTAAAGCCGGGGCCGGACGGCTTCAGGGGCGCGGGCCCGGGGGCTTCGGCGCTTCGACCACCTGCACGGGGCTCCCCTCCTCGGCGTCGCCGCCGAGGTTCATCGCCACGCGCGCTCCTTCGTCGAGGCCGCGCGCGAGACGCACGGTCTGGCCGTCGTCCTCGGCGACCACCACCGGCTTGTAGCGGACGCGGCTCTGCCCGTCGACGATCGCGACCTGGGCCTTGTCGGCGCGGACGACCAGCGCCTCCGCCGGGATCTCGACGAGCGGCGGGACCTTGATCGAGAGCTCGACGTCGACGTAGCTGCCCGGGAGCACGGCCCGGTCGGCGTTCTCGATGTCGACCTCGGTCTGCATGGTGCGCGTGCGCGGCGACAGCTCGCCGCTCGTGCGCGTGACCTGCGCCTCGCGCGACCAGCCGGGCCGCTCCTTCACGCGGATCACCGCCACGTCGCCGTCGCGCACGAAGGGGGCGCTCGACTGATCGGGGTAGACGTAGACGCGCAGCGTGTCCCCCTTGGCGACGGAGACCAGCGGGACCGCGCCGCTCTGGGCGTTGGCGGCGCTCTGGATGAGGGCGCCGGGATCGGCGAAGCGCGCGGTGACGATGCCGTCGAACGGGGCGCGGATGACCCGGTAGCCCCGCTGGGTGGCGAGCGCCGCCTCGGTCGCGTCGGCCACGGCGGCGAGGGCCTGCCCCTGCTCGAGCTCCTGGGCGGAGACCACGCCCGACGGGCCGAGGGCCTCGAGGCGCTTGGCGTTGACGCGCTTGTTCTTGGCGTCGGCGACGGCGGCCAGGTAGCTCTGATCGATCTCGGGGGCGGTGACCGTGGCGAGGATCTGGTTCGCCTTCACGCGGTCACCCTTGTCGACCTTGAGATCGCGGAGGTAGCCGGCCACCTTGGCGTAGAGGGTGACCTCAGCGAACGGGCGCGCCTCGCCCTGCAAGATCAGCTTGCGGACGCCCGGCGAGCGCTTGGCGGCGGCGACGCGCACGCGCGGGCCGAGGCGGACCTCGGCCTCGCGGGCCTGGTCCTCGTCGCGCGCTTCGTGGCGGCGGTGCGTGCCGAGGCCCACGACGCCGAGGGCGGTGAGGAGGAGGGCGGCCGCGCCCGCGAGGTAGACGAGCGCCGATCGGCGGCGGGGCGACATCAGGCGTGCGCCCCCGACGGGTTCTCTTCACCTCGCTCTTCGGCGAGGAACTTCTGCTCCATCACGTGCTTGCTCGGGAGCTTGACACGAAGGCTGGCGTACACCACCGGAACGACGAGCAGGGTCACGAAGGTGGCCAGCGCCAGGCCGCCGATCACGGCCCGACCAAGGGGGGCGTTCTGCTCGCCGGCCTCGCCGAGGCCGAGGGCCATCGGAATCATGCCGATGATCATGGCCAGCGCGGTCATGATCACCGGGCGAAGGCGCGTGCGCCCCGCCTCCAACGCCGCCTCGATGGGCGTCAGGGCCTCGTTCTCCGAGCGGAGGTCGTTCGCGAAGCTGACGAGCAGGATCGAGTTCGAGACCGCGACGCCGACCGCCATGATGGCGCCCATCATCGACTCGACGTTGATGGTGGTGTGCGTGACGGCCAGCATCCAGAGGATCCCGACGAGGGCGCCGGGGACGGCGACCATGATGATGAACGGATCGAGCCACGATTGAAACAGCACCACCATCAGGCAGTACACCAGCAGCGCGGCGAGGATGAGGCCCAGGCCCAGGCTGCGGAACGACTGCTGCATCACCTGGTTCTGCCCGCGCAGCGTGATGCGCATGCCCGGGGGCAGCTTGCCGAGCCCGTCGATCTTGCGCTGGATGTCGGCGGCGACGTTGCCGAGATCGCGGCCCTCGACGTTGGCGCCCACGTCGATCACGCGCTGGACCGTGTAGTGGTTGATCTGCTCCGGGCCGGAGGTGGGGTGGATCTGGGCCACGCCCGAGAGCACCTCGATGGGGGCTTCGGGTGGCGCCGACGGGGTGCTCGGCGCCGGCGCGGACGCGCCGGGCGTCACGCTCGGATCGTAGACGACGGCCGGCGACCCGGGCGACAGCGGCGTGGCCATCACCCGGTCCACCGACGCGAGCTTCGGCAGCGGCGTCTTGACCACCACGAAGTAGTTCACGTTGTTCTTCGGGTTCAGAAAGAACGACGGCGCGACGAGGCCGCTCGACGACAGCGACACGAGCAGGTTGTTGGCCACGTCGCGCTCGCTGATGCCGGACTGCGCCGCGCGCTGGCGATCGACGTCGATCTGCAGCGCCGGGTAATCGATCACCTGGACGATGTGCGCGTCGGCGGTCCCGGCCACGGTGGCGATGCCGTCGCGGAGCTTGCGGGCGTAGCCGTACGCCAGCTGCAGATCGGGGTGCTCGACCTGCACGTCGATCGGCGCCGACAGGCCGAAGTTCAGCACCTGGCTGACGATGTCGGCGGGCTGGAAGTAGGCGCTTGACCCGGGGAAGTCGCGGGCCAGCATGGCGCGGATCCGGCGCATGTACCCGGCGGTGGGGGCGTGATCGGGCTTGAGGGCGATGAGCAGCTCCGCGTCCATGGGGCTCGCGTTGTCGGTCTGGACGAAGGCGAGGTTGTACGAGACCGGCACGCCGAGCATGGCGTTGATGGTCTCGAGCTCGCCGGCGGGGATGATGGTCCGGATCCCCTCCTCGACCTTGGCCACCAGCGCCTCGGTGGCCTCGATGCGCGAGCCGTTCGGAGCCCGGAAGTGGAGCTTCATGAGCCCGGCGTCGACCGACGGGAAGAAATCGGTCCCCACGACGAACACCAACCCGAGGCTGGCGAGCGCGACCAGACCGGCCGCGGCGATGGTGAACCGGCGGTGGTGCAGCGCCGCGCCCAGCACGGCGGCATACCGGTCGCGGAACTTGTCGAACCTCGTGTCCCGCCAGTGGTTGAACCGGTAGGCGAGGCGCGTCCAGCCGCCGCCCGGCGGCGGGCCGCTGTTCGGGTCGTGATGCTCGCTGCGCATGAGCAGCCGCGCCAGCGCCGGAACCAGCGTCCGCGACAGGAGATACGACGCCAGCATCGCCAGCACGACGGCGATGGCGAGCGGCGTGAACAGGAAGCGCGCCGGCCCCACCAGCAGCACGACCGGGAAGAACACGATGCAGATGGCCAGCGTGGCCACGATGGCCGGCACGGCGATCTGCTGCGCGCCGTCGAGGATGGCGCGCGTGAGCGGCTTGCCGAGGTTGCGGTTCCTGTGGATGTTCTCCACCTCGACGGTGGCGTCGTCGACGAGCATGCCGATGGCCAGCGCCAGGCCGCCGAGGGTCATGATGTTGATGGTGTGGCCGGTCAGCTTGAGCCCCACGATCGCCGAGAAGATGGCCAGCGGGATCGACGTGCAGACGATGACCATGCTCCGCCAGCTGCCGAGGAAGAGCCCCACCATGAGCGACACGAGCAGCGACGAGATCACCGCCTCGCGCACCACGCCGCCGATGGCCCCGCGCACAAACACCGACTGGTCGAAGTCGATCTTGAGCTCGAGCCCGTTGGGGGCGGCGGCCCTGATCGCAGGCAGGGCGTCTCGCACGGAGTCGACGACGGCGAGCGTCGAGGCGTCCGAGTGCTTGAGGATCGCGAGGTAGGTCGCGCGCCGCCCGTTGACGCGCACCAGGTTGGTCTGGTCGGCGAACGAGTCCGACACGTGCGCGACGTCCCGGAGCAGCACCGGCCGCCCGTCGACGACCTTGACGGGGATGCTGCCGAACTCCGTCACGTCGAGCGGGCTCGAGTTGAGGAGCACGTTGTACTCGCGGCTGCCGATCCGCGCCGTCCCCGCCGGCAGGATGACGTTCGAGGTGGTGAGGGCGTTGACCACGTCGAACGGCGACAGCCCCTTGGCGGCGAGCCCCACCGGGTCGATGTCCACGTTGATCTGCCGCCCCTTCCCCCCGAACGGCGCCGGCGTCCCGAGCCCCGGGATGGTGAACAGCCGGACCCGGATGAAGTTGAGCCCGTAGTCGAAGATCTGCTGCTCGGGCATCGTCTCGCTGGTGGCGGTCAGCTGCGCCACCGGCACGTTCGAGGCGTTGAACTGAATCACCGAGGGCGGCGTCATCCCCGGCGGGGCGATGCGCAGGATCGTGCTCGCGACCGATGAAATTTGCGCGATGGCAGCTCCGATTTCAGCCCCAGGTTGAAAGTAGATCTTGAGGATTCCGATCCCCGGGATCGACTGCGACTCGATCCGCTCGATGCCGTTGACGGTGGTCGAGAACCCGCGCTCGGAGATGAGCACCACCCGCCGCTCCATGTCCTGCGCCGACAGCCCCGGGTAGTTCCAGACCACCGCCACGACGGGGATGTCGATGGCCGGGAAGATATCGACCACCATCCGGGTCAGCGACAAGACGCCCATGACCAGGATGAGGACGCACATGACCGCCACGGTGTACGGGCGGCGGAGCGCGAGCCGGACTATCCACACAGCAGGTCGACCTTCGGGTCGGACAATCTAGCCGACGGAAAAGTAAGGTCAAATCACCCCCGGCGACGAAAACCCGGACCGCGCGTAAGCTGGCGGCACGCGCGAAGCCCGCCCCGGCTTAAGAGGTCATGTCATGAATAGCCGGCGTTTGCTTATAGCGATCGTGGGAATGATGCTCGCGTGCTCGTCGAACCCTTCGACGAGTCCGGACGCGGGTGCAGGAGGAGGGAGCGCCGGCACGACAGGAAGCAGCGGGACCACGGGAAGCGGCGGATCTACCGGAGGCGGCGGATCTACCGGAGGCGGCGGAACGACGGGATGCGGTGGGAGCACAGGATCGGCAGGCACCACAGGAAGCGCGGGCAGAGGCGGCACGACGGGCAGCGGCGGGACGACGGGGAGCGCGGGGACGACCGGAACCGCGGGGACGACGGGAACCGCGGGCTCGACCGGCGGCGGCGGGCAGGGCGGAGACTGCGCGGGTCAGACGGAGAGCTGCACGACCCGAGCCTGCTGCGGCATCCTGCATTGCTGCAGCGCCGGCCCTCCCGGGAGCGAGACCTGCTACGTGCTCTGCGGGGTCTAAGACCGACGCGGGCGTCGGCCGCCCGCTGTGACGCCGCCTCCTCCCGGGCTACGGACGGACCTCGAGAAGCACCGACGTGTCGACGCATCGTCGGCGGGTGTCGTCGAGGCGGAGTGACTCGACCGGCAGGGACCCAAGGCGCCGCAGAGCGCGGACCGGAACATCCTCCCAGCTTCCCGTCGGAAGCTCAGAGAGCGACTCGAACGGCAGCTCAAACACCTGGTAGTCGGGCAGATAGTCGTCGACTCCTTCATCGAAACTACAGTCGAACAGATAGCAACGCCCGGCTGCCATGAAGACGAGCATTCGGGGGAGATCGTAGAAGTCGCGGTAGACGAAGGGAACCCATTGTTCAGAAGCGCCGCGGTCGCCCATCGTCGATCTCCACCTTCAAAGCGAGCCCCACAGAAAGAGGTGCAGGTCGCCGCTGCCCAGCGAGCGCGCGAGCGAGACAAGGGCGTCGATCACCGGTTCCACGTCGGCCGGATCACAGGCCAGCTCCTCGGTGGCCGCCCACTGCTTCGCTGCCGCAGAAGTCCCGCGAGAGTCGAGCGCGCGCAGGCGCTCCACATAGGCAGCCGGGAATTTGAACGTCCAGGTGTGGCCGCTTGGCCGAACCTCCTCCAGCCCGTGAGATTCGGGGCCCCACTCTTTCCCGTCCAAAATCGACCAGAGGGTCTCGAAGTGCAGACTCGTCAGGCCGCCGAGCTGCACGCTTTCGAACCGCTCCGCAGAGTCGCCATCGTAGGCTCTGGCCTCGTCGTCGGTTGCCAGGAAGAGCTCGGTCAGAATTCCCATCAGATCCCCCGATCGACTGCCCAACGATACTGCCGTGTAGGGGCGGCCGCGAGAGGGACTGAGCGAGCGACGCGCCCGTCCCTATCTCCGAGCGCGGGTCACGGGCCGTCGGCACTTTCGTCGGCAGTCGGGTCCGCGTCGGTGCCGGCGTTCGAAGGGCAGATAATGGCACTGGAGACCGGAGGCGCAGGAGGGGACTCCGGTCTCGTTACAGCACGGCTGACCGTCGCCGCCACGGGAGACGCAGGTGCCGTTGGCAGCACACCCCAGGTGCTGGCCCTGCTGGCACCGATCGCCGTCATCGCCGTAGCCGGCGCAGCAGACCCGCCCCCGGCTCCGCAGGCGGCGCGGCGATGCAGATCCCTAGCGAGCAGGCGAAGCCGGCCGGGCACCTTGACCCCGCGCAACAGGGCGCACCCTCGCCGGTGCCGCAGACCTCGCAGGTCCCCGAGACGTCGCTCGTGCAATTCAGGAACACGGGAGCCCTCTGGCAGAAGCCGGAGTTGCAACAAGGGGCACCGGCTGCGCCGCACGTATCGCTGCACGTGCCGAGGATGTTATCGGCCGGACGGTCGCATGCGAGGCCGGCCGCGCAAGACCAATCGATGCCGTTGTTTGGCTGGGTGCAACAAGTTTGGCCGACTTGTCCACAAGGAACGCAGACGTTGCCGTCGCAGGTGGCGGCCGAGTCGTAACAGTAGTTGTATTGCCCGCCCGTGTCGGCGCCCGTATGCGGGACGCAAGGACCGCCCAAGTAGCCCGGCGCGCCGCCGTCGAGAGCCCCTCCGACATCAGGCCCGGCGTCTGCGGTGGCGCCGCCGTCGAGGGCCACTCCGACATCAGGCCCGACGTCTGCGGTGGCGCCGCCGTCAACCCCGGCGATCGCCCCGTCGGGCCACGACAAGCTCTGGTGACATCCACCGAAAGAGCAAACCCAGACCAACGACGCGACAACTAAGACAAGGGAACGCATTGTACTCCTCCTGCCCGAAGCCGCGACCGCCTGCCCAGACGTTGCCTGCCACGTGCTCGAGTCCCTCCTGTTCGTGGAAGAGGTCCCAGAGTTCGAAGAACTCGGCGATCGAGGCTGGGTGACCCACCACCAAGTCTATCAACATCGGCCAGTCGAAGTTCGCTCCGCCACCAGCGCGCTTGCGCAGCCAGCTTTCGAACCGCCGTTCGAATTCGAGATCCTCGGTGCGGAGGTCGTCATTTCGTAGAGACCACCGAGCCTGACGATATCCGTCCACGAGCGCACCCAGACCCGCGGCCGTCGGAATCCGCAGGTACATTGCTGGACGACGACGAATTCCTTCGACGTACGGCCGAAACCAGGATTCGTCCATGGGCGTCGTCTGGCTAACGATACTGCAGACTCGATGAAGTGGCTGGCTCCTATCGCGACGGGCTGACGGGGTTACCGTCGTGCCGACTGCGGCCCGTCGGTCCGCGGCCGCACGACGGAGCGCGGCGAACGCCGTGCCCATTCGACTACAACGTGGCTAGACGCGTCCCCGTTGGAGAGCCCATACCACTAGACCCACAGCAAGACTGCCAGCCGCCGCCCACAGCGCCGGGCGCCGTCGAATCAGAGAGATGGGACCTGCGGCAGCCGACGCGACGCAGAACGCGATGGCGAATACTTTCAGAGACCTGTCTTCGGCAATGACAGCGACGATCGCGTAGACGATCGACATAGCTGCGAGGAAGAGCAACTCCGCATGAATCATGGCGCGAATCGTGCGAGCGATGGCGGCCGGCGAGGTCGGATCGTCCGCATCAACCGGACGGACGCGAATCGATGCGAGCGTGGCCCGAGCCCCGTTCACTGACATTGCCGCGGCCGCGGTGATCAAGAACGAGACACCAAGAGAAAGGCGCACGCAGGCAGAGGCTGCGACAGCGACCAGGCTCGTGACAGCGAGCGCCACGTCCGGTTCGAACCAGCCCTTCATTCGGAGCTTGCTCAGTTCATCTCCACGCGCCAGACCTTCACGTTCGGAGTGATGGGGGATGGCACGTAGTGCACAGGCAGCTTTTCCTCTGCGCATCGACCGACCGTGTCGCCCTCTGGGAGCGCCTTTCCCAATCCTTCCACGTAGCCGAGGAGGTCGAAGAAGGTGGCCAAAGCCGTCTTCTCGGACGGCTTCGCCGCCACGAGCAGCAAATCGGGGAGACCGAGCTGCTTCATCCCCAGACTGAGCAAGCTCAACCGCCCATCTTTCTCGCGAGCCACGCTGACGCCCGTCCAGAGCATGAGCCGCGTGGCAACCTTCCGCTCTTCGGCAACCGTGATGAAGAACTTGGGATCGTGCGTGGCGTGCGCGTTTCCCCAATACACGCCGACGGCGCCGGACACTTGGGTCACGGCCGCCAGCAGCGAGGCGAACCGCGAGAGCGAATCCCTCGCTGCGGTGGCATCGCCGTCTCGCAGGGTGACGACCAGATGGGCGCCATGCGCAGGCAGCTTCCAGCCAGTTCCGAGCGCCGAGAGGCTGAAGCGGGCTACGTCATCCGCCTCGCCTTTAGGCACTGGAACGGGCATGAGGGCGACGAACGCGGTGCCGCCCGGCGCGAGCTCGAATTCCAGCGGGTCGTCCGCCTTCGCACTGGCGCCGCCCTTCACGCGAAGCTTCTGATCCTTGCTTGTCGCAAACCGGTCGAAAGCGCGCGCGACGTCTTCCGCTTTCGGAAGCCGCGCCGTCGGGAGCAGGACAAAAGCGAGATTCAATGGCTTTCCCCTCGCTGGAGCGGCCAGGGCCGCGTCACTGACGCTCCACGAGGCCATCGAGAGCGTCACAACCACGGCGATGCGGGCCCAGCGGGTCCTCGTCACCAGCCCCATCCCCATCCACCCGAAGATACTATCCTCTCGAACGGTCCGTACAGGGCGTCAGCCGCTGGCGGTGACGGTGGTGAACAGCACGCGCGCGCCGGTCGCGCGCTCGATCGCTTGGCGGTCGACGCCCGCCGCGCGCACGACGCAGACGAAACAGTCGCCGGCGACGTCGAACACGCCGAGCTCGGTGATGACGCGCTTGGCGCAGCCGAGCGCCGTCGGGGGCAGCGTCAGCTTGGTGACCAGCTTCGGCGTCCCTTCCTTCGAGACGTGGCTCTGCAGCACCACCACGCGGCGCGCGCCGGCCGCCAGGTCCATGGCCCCGCCCATGCCGGTGATGAGCTTGCCGGGGACCGTCCAGTTGGCGAGGTCGCCGTTGCAGGCGACCTCGAGGCCGCCGAGGATCGCGAGATCGACGTGGCCGCCGCGGATCATCGCGAACGAGAGCGCGGAGTCGAAGGTGCTCGCGCCGGGCAGCGCGGTGACGGTCTGCTTGCCGGCGTTGATGAGCTGCGGATCGACCTCGTCGTCGTAGGGGTAGGGGCCCATGCCGAGGAGGCCGTTCTCGGAGTGGAGCTGCACGTTCACGCCGGGCGGGATGAAGTTCGCGACCTCGGTGGGCAGGCCGATGCCGAGGTTCACGATCTGGCCGTCGCGCACCTCGGCGGCGGCGCGCTTGACCATGTCGTCGCGCGACCAGCTCATTCGTCCGCCTTGGCGCCGTCGAGTCGCGGGCGCGTCGTGCGGAACTCGATCACGTTCTTGTGCTCGCGCACCTCGACGATGCGCTTCACGAAGAGGCCGGGCAGGTGGACGTCGTCGGGATCGAGGGCGCCGGGCTCGACGAGGCGGTCGACCTCGGCGACGGTGACGTCGGCGGCCATGGCCATGAGCGGCGAGAAGTTGCGCGACGTGCGGTGAAAGCGCAGGTTGCCGAGCGTGTCGCCCACGGCGGCGCGCACGATGGCCAGGTCGGCGCGCAGCGGGCGCTCGAAGACGTACTTGCGGCCGTCGAGCTCGCGGATCTCCTTGCCCTCGGCGACGACGGTGCCCACGCCCGTGGGCGTGTAGAAGCCGCCGATGCCCGCGCCTCCCGCGCGGATGCGCTCGGCGAACGTGCCCTGCGGGTTCAGCTCCACCTCGACCGTGCCGGCCAGGTACTGCTCGGCGAGGTCGGGGTTGCCGCCGATGAAGCTGCAGACCACGCGGCGGACCTGGCGGTTCTTGAGCAGCACGGCCAGCCCCTGGCCCTGGTTGCCGCAGTTGTTGCTGATGATCGTGAGGTCCTTGACCCCGCTGCGCGCCAGGGCCTCGAT
>Ga0306922_10003930_pt1 | contig 13995 bp, 12 predicted proteins | sample sta12Cox44000082_FD_203758 | JGI IMG/M metagenome (GOLD analysis project Ga0306922, IMG submission 203758) | Lab enrichment of tropical soil microbial communities from Luquillo Experimental Forest, Puerto Rico - statoxic.12C.oxic.44.000.082 (v2)... | ecosystem: Environmental > Terrestrial >... | reverse complement strand
ATTTCCGGGCTAGAGCCTCAACACCGACATTCCAGTCCTGCGGCAAAGGAAGGCGGAGTACGCGAAACTGCACTGGTCGGACAGTAAGGCAGCAGTCTATTAACCGCTCAAAGTCGCTGGTGCATTTCTTGAACCTGTCCGGGCGACTTTTCGATTCGCTGGCGAACGACGCCGACATGCAGCCTCAAGGCGTAGAGCAGCGGCTGAAACGCCATTGGCAACGAGAGGCGGCTCGCTCGTTCTTCGAGTTGATTCAATCGTTCGATATAATTCTGTGTATGATCGAGCGGAGAGGAAGCCATTTCGCCCTCCAGCACCATCAATTCAGAATAAAGCTTGTAGATCCGGCGGTGCTGCAGCCAGCTGTATATTGCAGGTGAGAACCGCAAGAGCGGGTAGATCACTCCAACCACAGGAACGAGTAGCACCAGGAGCTGCTGCACCAGCACCGCTAGCCAAAAAGGCAGATGCCGCTGTAGGAACGGTGGCCCTGTCTTGTAAAACTGGCGCGCGTGCGTGCCCAGCGGCAGATCAATTACTTCTGGTGCCGGAAACTGGCCGGCCGCGTGGAACAAACCCGCGACCGAGTGCACTCGCGATGCAGCCTCAAGCAACCGGTACTGGATGGCAGGATGAAGGTCACGGCGCACCACCAGACTCGCTTTTGTCGCGAGCAGCACGACGTCATTGGGGGGTCGGTTTTCCTTCATGTCCGCCACGCCCGCGGGCAAGGTCAGCTTGTGCAAGAAAGGATATAAAGCAACAAACGCGTCTGCCCGAGGAACTCCGTCCAGGTTCACGTCCTTGGCTGTGAGAAGTTCGTGCACAACCGGAGTTTCCCACGCGTCTAACACGATTGCCGCGTCGATCTCCCCACCCAGCAACCTTGCGGCGCTGTCCTGCGTCGAGAGTGAAAGCAGCGTTGCAGATTCGTGGTTGATAATCCCCACGCGTGCGAGAAATTCTGTCGACAGTACATGCGAGCCGCTGCCCTCGGGTCCGATGGAGATGCGCAGCCCAGTGAGGTCCTGGTGACTTCGTAGAACTCTCCCGCGGGAGAAGCTCCAAAGCGGTTCGTAGAAAAGGGTCCCTAGAGATATCAGGTCCGGTGATTTGTGCTCGTCTGTGATGCCGCTCGGAATGATCGCGATGCTTACAGCCGAATTTGGTTCTTGTAGCCGAGCTACGCTTTCTACTGCTCCGGCCGACGGCACGAGCTTTAGCTCAATACCGTCTCGTGCCAAGAGTTCGCGATAGCGCTTCGCGACGATCGCGTTGAAGCTGCCTTCAGGATCGATTGCCATTGTCACGGATCGCGGAGGCGTCGGGCGGAACAGGACGAAGGTCAGCCAGGTCACTACGCTGGTAAGCACCACCAGGGCGATCAAAGTGATGACCAAGTATCGTCGCGTTGCATTCCCTTGGTTTTGAGTAGTCATCGTTGTCGAGACTATCTTCCGGCCCAAGATCGTTTCTTAATTCGGACTGGTACCCTAGGGCAACCCAAGAATGGTGGGGCTGGGCGGATTCGAACCGCCGACACGCAGTTTAGGAAACTGCTGCTCTATCCATCTGAGCTACAGCCCCACGATTACTAGCTGATTCTAGCATGCACCTTATTCAAACTCAGTTGGGCTGGCCATTCCTCAGCGTTGCAAGGTTGTTGCTCGGGCGCGCGAAGGGCACACGGGTTACGAACTGGTTTCGTCAATCACCGGCCCAGGATCACGTTGCTTGTTCCCGAAGATCCATTGCGTTAGCCGACGCTAGCTTTTTTAAGAGAATTTTGTTCGTCGAACTGCTTCATGCTCTTCAGTCGTTACCGTCAGAAATCCCGTACACCGCGACGGTCGGTAACTGAGTGATGCTCACGGGCCGAATTGGTAGCAGTACTCCTTGTAGATGCCGAATGAGTTGATTCGTTCACCGCGTGAACCATTGCTGTTTGTCCAGAACATGAGGACAAAGCTAAGGTAACCGCTTCCGAACACTCGGCCCTTTGTGGAAGCCCCCGTATCGCCCGACCAGGTGAGGCTCACCTTTGCCTCATGCTGGCCGCGAGAAATGGGTAGTTGAACGGGATCGGTCAATTCACCTCCTCCGCCGCAGCCCATGGGCGAGTTTGAGAATTGCGCCGCGCTGATGGAAAGGATCGCCGAATCTGCCGACACCAAGTTATAGCTCACCTGCATGTTGAATGTAATTGGCTGGCCTCGCTTCAAGTAAGGGCCGGACGGTTCGACAGAATCGAGCGCAACGCTGTTGCTCGAGGTATCGAGGGCGTGCTTGAGCGGTTGCGAGGGCACCGGAGGGGGTGGGGGTGAGGCCGGCTGCATCGAAGGCTGAGCCCGGCCTCTGGTTGGAGGCCCGGCCGGCTCTGGTGACACGCATGTGATCGTGAAAGCCTTTGACCGCCCGGAAGCCTTTTTCTCCGGCGCAACAACCTGCAGGCGCACCCAAGCGCCTTTCTGCGTTTCGTGAACTTCCCAAACGCCCGGCACAATCAGTGAGTTCGATTGCTGAAAAGGCGTTACCTGAGATGCGCTGGCGTTGCCGTTGCTGAATTCAAAGTAAGCGATCACACTTCCCGCACCCGACACATCGACGACGCCCTGCAATGCGATGTTTTGCGGACAAGCTCCTTCCGCGGACTGTGGAGGGACTATTTCTACCGCCGTGACCCTAGGACTGTGCGTCACGTAGTGGTAATAGAAACCGCCTGCGAAAAGTCCTGCGCCCACAATTCCAGCGGCTATCCTGCCGCCCTTGCCTGGGCTAATTTTTCCCGAGATATTGCCCAAGATCGCAACGGCAACAAACGCCAAACCAACGAGAAGTAGCAAGGTGTCCCAACTCATCTCCGACAGAATTTTGAGAATGTCACCGGGAACCGAGTCGAAAGCCATCATCATGGGGACACCTCTTCGTGATCCTGGGCGAGGACACGTCCTTTGCTGCAGCGAATGAAGCGAGATGGGTATAAGAGCAGAACATTTTGCGGCGAGTATACAATAAGTTATCAAATTTCTGATTTGGATGTTCTCACGTGCCGAAACAGAGTTTGTTTACAGTTCGCGTTTTTTGAGCTGCGAGACCGCGTAATCACAAGCACGCGCGGTGAGCGCCATGAAAGTAATCGAAGGGTTGACGCACGACGAGGAAGTCATGCACGAGCCGTCCGTAATGAACAGATTCTTCACATCGTGCGCCTGATTGAATTCGTTCAGCACAGATGTCCTGGGATCCCGCCCCATCCGGGCTGTGCCCACTTCGTGGATCCCCCGGCCCGGAATCGAGAGCTTTTGAAAGACTTCGATTTCGCGTATTCCCGCAACAGCGAGCATTTCCGCGGCTTGGGAGGCGATATCACGCGACATCGCCAACTCATTTTCGCCCCACTGGCAATGAATCTTGAGCGTGGGAATGCCCCAGGCGTCGACCTTTCCAGGTTCGATCTCCACGTAATTGCTGTGGTACGGCAAGCATTCTCCGAACCCACCGATGCCGAAGTGCCAGGGACCCGGGGCTGTTAGAGTTTTCTTGAAGCTGGGACCGAAACCGGCCAGCGCCCCGCCGCGCGACCAGTCGCCACGGTCGCTCGCGCCCTGATAGCCATAGCCACGCAGGAAATCCTTCTGCTTTGTCGTGACATTACGAAAACGCGGTATATAGATGCCATTCGGCCGGTTGCCGAACGCTACTTTGTCCGTGTGACCCGGCACGATGCCTCGCGCCCCGCTGCCCATGTGATGATCCATAAGGTTGTGGCCCAGTTCACCGCTGCTGTTCGCGAGGCCATTCGGAAATTCCGGTGTCGCCGAGTTCAGGAGGATGCGCGTGGACTCAAGGCAGCCCGCGCACAAAAACACCAATCGAGCCTTGAATTCGAGCGACCCTTTCGTTTGCCCATCGAAGATACGAACGCCGGTAACGCGGCGCGTGTTCGAATCGAAGATCAGGCTATGCACTACACTAAAGGGCCGAATGGTGAGGCGGCCCGTCTTCAGGGCGGCAGGGAGTGTCGAATTGAGGCTGCTGAAATACGATTGCGTGATGCAGCCACGCTGGCAAACGCCACAATAATGGCACGCCGCACGACCTTTGTGCACCCGCGTAAGAACGGCACAGCGCCCAATCGTCAAGATACGGTCGTCATAGTGCTTCTTGAACGCGTCGCGAACGTCCTGTTCGACACAGGTCATTTCCATTGGCGGCAGGAATTTTCCGTCGGGCAAATGCGCAAGCCCTTCGGCCTGACCGCTGATTCCGGCAAACTCCTCCACATAGTCGTACCAAGGCGCGATGTCTTTATAGCGGATCGGCCAATCGATCGCGACACCTTCTCTCGCGTTGGCTTCGAAATCCAGGTCGCTCCACCGGTAGGTCTGCCGTCCCCAGGTGATGGACTTGCCGCCCAACTGACGCCCGCGAATCCACGTGAACGGCTTGCCCTCTTCCCAGGAATACGGATTCTCGAGGTCGTTGACAAAAAACTTACCGGAGAATTGATCGCAATCCTCCGCTGCGTATTGGATATTTTGAGTGCGCAAGCGCTCCCTGCGATCGTCCCAGTCGCGGAACTTCATCTCCCAGATCGGCACATGCTCGTCGTAGTCCTGCTCGGGAATAATCATGCGCCCGGCTTCGAGCAGGAGCACGTTCAGGCCCTTCTCCGTCAATTCTTTGGCTGCCCAACCGCCGGTAATTCCGGAACCAACAATAAGAGCGTCGTAGGTCGCGTTGGCCATAGATCTTTCGCTATGCCTTTTTCTCGGAAGCTACCGGGGCACACCCGTGAAACACGCCTGGTATGATTTCGCGTTTCAGTTCCTGGGTCTGGCCGATTTCGGAGGTGTAATACCCGTGGATGGTCATAAGCTTGAAGGAGCAGAAGAATTCGCCACGCAGTTGATCGAACGATCGGCGGGAGGAATCAACCGGTTCTCTCGGAAGGGCCTGGGCCCAGTCGACGGAATCGTCGAGCGCCTGAAGCAGAGCCGTTTGCTGCACCACCGAGGCATCGAGAAAGTTCTTGCCAAACAACGCGTTGGCTTGCGTGTCCACATCGTCCAGACCCGCCAGAAAGCGCTCGCGCTCGTCGGCTGTCGCCCAGTCGGTCAAAATGACGTCCATAAATTCGTTTACGCGCGCGGCCTTAGCACCCGGAGTATCCGTCGCGGGAATGACCAGATCGATCATCGCCACGACAACGGCGTTCTGGTGCAGGGTCAAAGTGCGAAGCCCGTATCCAGCGGGGGGCTGCGCTTGCCGGAGTAGAAACGTAACCTCTTGCGGCAGCACCGGAGCAGCTGCAGCAGCGGAAAGAACCCGCAATACATCACGCCGGAGCATACGGTCCTCTCGCTAACGCTGCAAGACCGGTTTCACGCACCGAGAATCTCGTTGCGGATATTCTTCAGAACGTAGGCTGCTCGTTCAACGCCCACTTCGCCGGATAGGATCGGGTCTTCATTTTCAATGCTGAGAATCCCCTGGTAATCGATGTCCATGTAGGCCTGCATAATTGCCTTCCATGTCGATGCACCATGGCCGTAACCCACTGCACGGAAGGCGTCCGAGGCGAGCGGCAAGTCACTCTTTTCGAAGACAAAATTGAGCACCCCGTATTTGGCAACATTCTCTGGATAGAGAACCGTGTCCTTCATGTGCGCGTGATAGATCATTCCCTGCTTACCGAGAAAGTGGATCACCTCCACCGGGTCGCAACCTTGCCAGAAAAGATGGCTCAAGTCGCAATTCGCGCCGATCTCTTCGCCGACGGCTTCCCGCAACCGCAGGAGCGTGCGCGGATTGTAAACAACAAAGTTTGGATGCATTTCAAATGCGAGGCGATGGATGCCGTGATCGCGCGCGAATTTCGCCGCTTCCTTCCAGTAAGGAATGACCTTCTCCTTCCATTGCCATTGCAGCATCTGGTCGTACTCTTCTGGCCAACGGTAAGTCACCCAGTTGGGCTGTGTGTCTGTCGGCGACCCTCCCGGGCAACCGGAGAATCCCACGATTACCTTCACATCAATGCGCTCGGCCAACTGAACCGTCTTTCGAAAGGTGTCGGCATCTTTCGCGGCGTGCTTCGCGTCAGGATGAACGGGATTGCCGTGGCAACTTAAGGTGGCCACGCGAATCCCGCGATCTTCGAACTTCTTCACCCATGTCTTGGCTTTGGCGGAATCATTGTAGATCTCGTCTAAGGGACAGTGGTTCGCGCCCGGATAGCCTCCGGTGCCGATTTCCATCGCTTCGAGGCCAAGCGCGGTCACTTTATCAAGCATCTCATCGAGCGAGAGCTTGGCGTAAACGGGATCGAAAACTCCAATCGGGATTTTCTTCTTTACTCCCGCAGATGCTTGCGCCGGGCGCGATGCGGCAGAGGTCTCAGAAGCGAGTTCGCCCACTGCCCCCGCCAGTTTGGACGCACCGGGTAAGGCCGCAGCCAGAAGACCCGTGCCTCCTGCAGCAAGGAATTGTCGGCGGTCAAGACCTGCGAAAGAATCCGACCTCTTCGGACGTCGTGCGCTCATTCGAGAGCCTCCGTTTGATTGGAAAAAGATGGAGCAAGAAGACCGAAAAATTATACGCCCACCGACGCGCCAGGTGGAGTGAAACTCGCGATCATTTTGACGGACGTAGCGTCTCAATTGGAGGAATGGAGACGGCCTCAGTTAGCGCCCGCTCGGGCTGGCTCTTATTATTTTGAAGCGCCTCGACCACCATCTCGATAGCCTGCCCGGTATTCGGAGGGATATAGATCGTCGCCGTCAGCACGCCAGTACGAACCCAGGCCTGTCCCGTCTTGGGCAATCCATCGCAGCCAAGAAACGGAAGACTCAACCAACGCTCGCGTTCCGTTTCGGAGAGAATTTCCTGGAATGCCTTTCGTGCGCCGATGGCCATGGAATCGTCCTGAGCCGCCACGAGGTCCACACTGGCTTTTTGCGATGTCGAGAGTTTGAGCCAAGAACGGACCGCTCGCTGCGAGCTTTCCTCAGTCCACTGGCCCTTCAGCGTGATCAAGTGGATATTTGCGGGCTTGGCTTCCTGCATCCCGGCAGTCCGCTCTTTGGCGGCCGAATTCTCCGAGGGTCCCTGAATATAAAGGACCGTGCCTCCCGCCGGAAGCAGAGCCGCGCACTGGCGCCCCTGAATCCGGCCGATCTCGACGTGATCGGAACTCACACAGAAGACGGGAGCTTTGTTCGAGTGGCGAAGCTCGGAAATATAGTTCGCTTCGCGATTGAGCACCGCCCAACCTATTCCTGCGTTTACCGCGGCACGCGCCACCTGCGGCAGCGATGTGCCGCCGACCGGCTCGAAGATAATCGCGTTCGGGCGCTCATCAGGTGTTGCTTGAATGGCTTTCAGGATCTGCGTACTTTGATTGATGGCATCGTTGTCCGCATACCGTATTTCCAGGTCGGCGCCGAGCTTGCGGGCTGCCTGCTCCGCTGCACGGGCTTGTTCCACCTGGTAATCGTTATCGTTGGTTGTCAGGGACACTAGAACTTTGATCTTGGGCATTCGCACACCGGGAATAATTTCCCTCGCTAATAACTTTACACTGCTATGGCAGAAAAGTGTGCGCAACCTCGCAAAAGTTTCGTTAAGAAAAACGTTATTGGCGGAGAGTCAAAAATAGCAGTGCCGATCGTACTGCAACGGTGGTGCCTCGGCGTCTAGAGATGACCGCCACAGAAAGCCGCGTTCGAGAGAGTTTGCGCCAAGGAGCGCAGGGCAGACGAGAAATTGGGTCAAAACGCGCAAGGGTCCGCGCAAGCAAACGACTGGCTTCCATAAGCCATTGTTTTGCGGAGGCTTAGCACCAGGCGCGAGGCTCTGAGCTGGTATGTCACTTGCACTCTCTTGTCGGGAGGCAACGTCTGTGGACCTACTGACGTTTGGCGTTGAGCTCACCTCGAAGGGCCTGGCAACCCCCCGCGCAGTTGATATAACAACCCATCACAAAAGATCTCTGAAAGGCAAGGCCTCGCTGGAATCGTTTGTTCACGCCGGCAGGCAATTTTTTTTGCCCGGAACGAAGCGGCACAGTTTGCTGCGGGAGAATCCATGAACTGGCAAGAGGAATACCTCAGAAAGGTGGTTCGGCCCGAAGAAGCAATGCAGTTCATTCAGTCCGACATGCGCGTCTATATCCACCCCGGATGCGCGGAACCGGAAACTCTGGTGGAAGCGCTGATGGCGCGCGGGCCATACGTGAAAGACGTGGAAATCGTGCACCTTATGACCACAGGTCGGGCAGACTACATCGCCCCCCAGATGGAAGGCCATTTCCGGCACAACGCGATGTTCATTGGCCCCAATGTTCGTCAGGCGATCAACGAGGGCCGGGCGGACTACACACCTGTATTTCTAAGCCAGGTGGAGGACTTATTCGAAAGCGGCCAGATGCCGATCGACGTCGCTCTCGTCCAGGTGTCGCCGCCCGACGCACACGGTTTCTGCAGTTTTGGCGTCGGTGTGGACGCGACACTTACGGCTGCGCGGTGCGCGAAGTTTGTGATCGCACAGGTAAACGATCAAATGCCCAGAACCTTTGGCGACTGCTTCATTCACATCAAGGACCTCGACGCGGTCATCGAAGTCTCGCGGCCCCTCTGTGAGTTGAAGCCCATCCCGATTACGGAAGTGCATCATGCGATCGGAAGACACGTGGCCGGGTTGATTGAAGACGGAGCCACCCTGCAGTTGGGGATCGGCGGAATTCCCGACGCCGTTCTTCTCGAACTCACTCAACACAAGGATCTTGGGATTCAGACCGAAATGCTAAGCGACAGCGTCATACCGCTGATCGAGGCGGGAGTCCTCAACGGCAACTGCAAGAGCATCCACCGTGGAAAAATTATCCTGGCATTCGTTCTCGGGACCAAAAAACTGTTCGAATACGTAAACAACAACCCGATGTTCGAGTTCCACCCGAACAGGTACACGAATGATCCGCTCGTAATTTCACAGAACTTCAAAATGGTGGCAGTGAATTCGGCGTTACAGGTGGACATCACCGGGCAGGTTTGCGCGGACTCCATTGGCACCTCTTTCTACAGCGGAATCGGCGGTCAGGTGGACTTTATCCGAGGTGCTTCGCATTCAAACGGAGGGAGACCAATCATCGCTATGCCGGCAACCGCAAAAAACGGCACGATTTCTCGCATTGTGCCAATGCTCGATCCCGGGGCCGGCGTCGTTACCTCCCGAGGCGCGGTCCACTACGTTGCAACGGAGTTCGGCGTGGCTTATCTGCACGGGAGGACCATTCGGCAACGCGCCGAAGCCCTCATCGAGATTGCCCATCCGAATTTCCGCGACGAGTTGTACGCCTATTGTGAGAAGACGCGCTGGCTACAACGGCCCGCGTTTCAGGGAAGGTGAACCATGGCAACACAAGCGCGAGGCAAAGTCGCGATCGATCCGGAGGAATGCAAGGGCTGTGGCTTGTGCGTGGACGCGTGTCCACCGAAGTGCCTGTTGTTGCTGTCGTATCTCAACGCCTATGGCATCCATCCGGCCGACTACGCGGGCCAAGCTTGTTCCGGCTGCAGCATCTGCTTCTATGTGTGTCCGGAGCCCGGGGCCATCACGGTCTATCGATTGGTCGCGCCGAAAGCGGCGATCCCCAAGACGGAGGTCGGCCATGCGGCAATTCTGTAAAGGCAATGTGGCGGTCGTGAAAGGCGCGCTCCTTGCGGGCTGCCAAGCTTACTACGGCTATCCGATCACACCGGCGAGCGAAATCGCTGAAGCAGCGGCCGAATACCTGCCCCAAATCGGCGGAACCTTCCTTCAAGCAGAAAGCGAAGTGGCGGCTATCAACATGGTTTATGGCGCCGCGTCGGCAGGCCAGCGCGTGATGACCGCTTCCTCTGGGCCTGGGATGAGCCTGATGCAGGAGGGCATCTCCTACCTGGCGGGCTCGGAACTTCCCTGCGTGATCGTCGACGTTGTGCGCGGTGGTCCCGGACTGGGAAACATTGCTCCCGAGCAAAGCGACTATTTTGCGGTCGTGAAGGGGGGCGGTCACGGCAATTACAAGAGCTTCGTCGTAGCGCCGGCGTCAGTGCAAGAGATGGCAGACCTGACGATTCTCGCGTTCGAACTCGCGGACCGCTATCGCAACCCCGCCGTGGTCCTTAGCGACGGATTCATCGGGCAGATGATGGAGCCACTTGAATTACACGAACGCCCCGTCGAGCAGCCGGCAAAACCGTGGGCCATTCGGGGCACTTTCGAGACCAGGAAGCCCGACGAACTGGAAGCTCACGTTCGAAAGCTGGACGATAAATACAAAAAGGCAGCCGAGCTGGAGCCCCGCCGTGAGTTGTATTACGCGGACGACCCGGAAGTGCTGCTGGTCGGCTACGGCATCGCTTCGCGTGTCTTGCGGTCCGTCGTGGACAGCGCGCGAAAAGAAGGTGTACGCGCCGGGCTATTTCGACCGATCACGTTGTGGCCATTTCCGTCTGAAGCACTGCGCAAGGCGGCACGGCGCGCGCAGGCGGTGATGGTGGTGGAAATGAGCACAGGGCAGATGGTCGAAGACGTGAAGCTCGCTTTAGACGGAAGAGTAGATGTCGAATTCTACGGCCGCACTGGCGGGAATGTACCGTTGGCCGACGAAGTTAGCAGAGAGCTGTTTGCCCGCATGGGTCTCGTTACCGATTGGGGCGTTTGAGTCGTAGAAGGAATTGACCGAAGGGTGGCACCGTGGACGAATACCAAGCGATCAAGCCGAAATCACCTGTCTTTTACAAGACCTACGAGAGAAAGCCGGAACTACAGCACCAGACGCACTATTGCCCAGGCTGCGGCCACGGCGTAGTGCACAAGCTCATCGCGGAAGCCATCGCCGATATGGGTGTGCAGGACCGCTCCATCTTTGTGAGTCCGGTGGGCTGTTCGGTGTTCGCATACTACTACTTCGATATGGGCAACGTGCAGGCGGCCCATGGCAGAACCCCGGCGGTGGCCACGGCGTTAAAGCGGGCCAACCCCGGGAGCATGGTGATTGCCTATCAAGGCGATGGCGATCTGGCAGCCATCGGGACAGCCGAGATCATCCATGCCGCGAATCGCGGCGAGAAGATCACGGTGTTCTTTGTGAACAATGCGATTTATGGCATGACCGGCGGGCAGATGGCGCCAACAACGCTCGTCGGACAGCTGAGCACAACCTCTCCCTGGGGCCGGCGGCCTTCAAACGAAGGATATCCTCTACACATGGCGGAATTGCTCTCGACACTCGATGCGCCGGTGTACGTTGAGCGCGTCGCGCTGCACGACAACAAAAACATCATGAAAGCTCGCAAGGTAGTCCGGAAAGCGCTCGAACTACAGCGCGATGGGGCGGGTTTCAGTTTTGTCGAACTGCTTTCTCCATGCCCGACCATTTGGAAGATGACTCCGCAGGAATCGCGCAAGTGGATCGAAGAAAAGATGCTGGCCGTGTTTCCGCTGGGAGTGTACCGCGACAGGAAACTTGCCCCGGCGGCCGATATGGTGACTCAAACGAGTCTAAGCAAACTGCTCGGCCTCAAGGAATCGGAAACCGACACCCTGAATGCCGCGCCGCCCGCCGAATCGTTTGCTGACTTGCGAATCAACATCGCAGGTTTCGGCGGCCAAGGCGTTTTGCTGCTTGGGCAGATTCTGGCTGAAATGGGAATGCGCGAAGGTCGCGAAGTAAGCTGGCTTCCGTCTTACGGGCCTGAGATGCGTAGCGGCAGCGCCCATTGTCACGTATGCCTTTCGAAGGAACGTGTTGGCTCACCCCTTGTGGAGCACCCGGATTTGCTGATCGCCATGAACGAGATTTCACTGCGCAAATTTGCCCGAGAGGTTGACCCGCACGGCACGATTCTTTACGGCAGCGCCGTCTTGCCCGCAGGCCTCCCCACGATGCCTGCGCAAGTGCTTTGTGTACCCGCGGTTGAAATTGCGGAAAGTTTGGGCACAACGAAGGCCGCGAACATGGTCATGCTGGGCGCACTGCTCGAAGCGACGGGGACCCTGCCGAAAGAAACGGCTTCTGCGGTCTTGGGGTCCACGGTACACAACGCAAAACTGCTCGAAGTAGACTGTCGCGCTATCGATGCGGGGATGGATTGCGTTCGCAAGCAGTTGAAGCGTGCGAGCAGCAGCCTCCACTCGCCGAAAAAAGCCCTGGCGCCGTGCAGTTAACGGTTCCTATTTCCACTTTCCTTCCCCTTCTACGATCGTGACATAGCGATCGACTGGAAGGCTCGTGAATCGCTCAACCTTGCCGCTTGGCAGCGGCCATCTTACCTCCAGCCAATCCAGCTTTTCGCGCTTTTCGAGCCCCAAAACCATGCGTGGATCATGCGAAGAGAGATAGCTCCCGCCGCCCACTTTCATGCGCCCTCGCTTTAGGTCTCCTGCCTGATAGCTAACCCACGCACCGACCGCATCCGAGTTGCATTTCTTGCCGACAAGTTGTACCCCAAGCCAGTGATTCCCCGCCGCCGCTGTATTTCTTAGCAGAATCGGCGGCGCATTGTTCACGGAAATGAGCACATCTACAGCGCCATCGTTATCAAAATCTCCGATGGCCAGCCCGCGCGAGCACAGTCTTCTCGCGAAGATCGGACCGCTCGCGGCGCTTACGTCCTGAAATCCTTTGCCGGTGCGGTGAAACAGCATCAAGGGCTCTTCGTAGGTTACTTCGCCGTGCAGTGAGTTGATCAAATCATCCGGATTGCCGTTGGCCAGCAACAAATCCAGGTTCCCGTCGTTGTCATAATCGAAAAATTTCAGACCCCAGCCGCTCATCAGCTTGGTTGCCTTGCCGATGCCCGTCGGCAAAGCCATGTCGTCAAAGGTTTCGTCGTGGTTGTTCTGATAGATAGCGAACATTTCACGGTCGAGGTTGGCTACAAAGAGATCCATCCAGCCGTCTTCATTGAAGTCCGCTGAATCGATCCCCATTCCGGAGCGTGATCGGCCTTCGCTGCTATAGGCCACCCCGGCAGCCGTGCCGATTTCTTCGAACTTGCCCTGGCCTCGATTCATGAACAGAAAATTCGCCACTGTATCATTGCTGACAAACAGGTCCATCAGTCCATCATTATTAACGTCGGTCGCAACGACGCCCCAAGCCTTGCCGAGATGGTTGGCAATTCCGGATTCCTTGCTCACATCGGTGAAAGTTCCGTCGCCGTTGTTGTGGAAGAGCCAACTGGCCATCGGCGAATAGACCGTGGGGATGCAGTAGTGGTGCTGGCCATCTTCGTGAATTCCGCAGGGTTTGTTCAATTCCTTGCTAAACTCGGCGAACCGGCAGACAAACAAATCCAGGCGGCCGTCATTGTCGTAGTCAAACCAGACGGCACTCGAAGCCCAGCCCGGCGCGGCTACGCCTGCCTTCTCGGTCACGTCGGTGAAGGTCCCATCGCCGTTGTTGTGATACAGAAGGCTGCGCCCGTATTGCGTGACGTACAGATCGGGAAAGCCATCGCCGTTATAATCCCCGACAGCTACGCCCTGCCCGAATCCTCCGGCAGCTACGCCAGCCTTTTCGGTGACGTCGGTGAAGGTCCCATCTCGATTGTTTTTGTAGAGGGCATTTCGCAGCGGCGGATCCGGGGTAAAGAAATCGCACTTGCCGCTGTTCACCAGGTAGATGTCCATCCAGCCGTCGTTGTCGTAATCGAAAAACGCGCAGCCTGCTCCGGTGGTTTCCGGCAGATATTTTTCTGGCGATTTTCCGTTCGAATGCACCCAATGAATCCCGCTTTTTTCCGGGGGGATCTCCGCGAAGGGAAAGCGCGTAACGTCTGGCACGAATAAGTCGCTGCGCAGCGGCAAAAGCAAACCACCGACAGAGACTCCGAACAGAAAGCTTCGCCGCGAAAGCTGCGGCGCGCGATTCCGACTCCGCGTCGTCATTAATTCCCGTTTATCACTGTTCTAGAATCGACAAGTTGTCGCGCTCTCGATCAATCAAAA
>Ga0306922_10003925_pt1 | contig 14005 bp, 15 predicted proteins | sample sta12Cox44000082_FD_203758 | JGI IMG/M metagenome (GOLD analysis project Ga0306922, IMG submission 203758) | Lab enrichment of tropical soil microbial communities from Luquillo Experimental Forest, Puerto Rico - statoxic.12C.oxic.44.000.082 (v2)... | ecosystem: Environmental > Terrestrial >... | reverse complement strand
CCTGGGCTCCGGCGCCCAAGCACGCGTTCGCCCGCCTGCGCAAGCCGTTGCCCGTCCCGTCGTGGCGAAGACCCCGCCTCCTCCGCCGGTCGCGCCCGTGAATCGTCAACTGCAGCAGGTCCAAGCGAACGGCGGCCGACCCGTGGCGTCTTCGCAGATTCGCGAGAACAATCAGCCCCGCAACAATGTTCGCGTGGTGCAGGAAGCGCGGCAGGCGCAGTTGCCGCCGCAAGGCCAGCGCGCGACGTCGCGCCCCAACCAGCCGAATCAGCCCGCTCCGGCACAACCCAACGCGAATCGGCCGGGCCAGGCGCAGCCTAACAACAATCGGGCGGCCAGCCAGCCGGCGCAACCGCAACCCAACAATCAGCAACAGCCGAACAACGATCGGCCGGCCAATCAACCGCCGCAAGCGCAGCCCAACAATCGTCCGAATAACCACCCCTACAACGACCGGCCCCCAACTTCGCGGCCGAACGTGAATCCACAAGTCCAGGAACGCCAGCAGCAACAGATAGACAACCTGCGCAAGGAGCAGGATCAGGAGCGTCAGAAGCTCGAACAGAAGCAGGTTCAGCAGAATCGGAAACTCGAGGAACAAAACGCCAACGAGCAGCGCCAACAGCAGCAACAACAGCGCCAGCAGCAGCAGCTTGAGCAGATGGAACGCAAACACGATCAACAGCAGCAAAAGATGCAGCAGCACCAGGAACAGGAACAGCAAAAGCAACAGCGGCAGGAGTCACACCCGCCAAAGCAAGAAAAGCCGCCAAAGCAGGACAAGGACCGGCCGCAGCGCTGAAGCATGGTCGAATAGCCTCAAAGATAACAGAAGACGGGGGCGGCCGGGCGGTGACCGCCCCTTCTTTCTTGCATCCCTCCACTCACGCCGCGCCACCTCTAACTGTGTTATCTTCGGAAAATCAATGTCATCAGCCCCGCTTACGTTACTGGACTTTCGCCGCGCCCTCAGCCAGTTCGCGACAGGTGTAACGGTTGTTACCGTCGAATGCGCTCCGGGCCGGGTTCACGGCATGACCGCCAATTCCTTCACTTCGGTTTCTCTCGAGCCGCCGCTCATTTCCATTTGTGTGGACGAACGCGCGCATCTTCTGCCCCTGATTTTGGATCGCTGCGTGTTCGGCATAAACGTCCTCAAAGAAGATCAGCAAAATTGGTCGGAATTCTTTGCGCGGCCGGAGCAGGAACAGGAGCTGCACGAAAGGGAAGTGGCCAGGCACCAAGTCTGCTTCCATTGGACTCGAGACGGAATCCCCTTGCTCAGCGATGTACTCTGCCAGATTGCCTGCCGGCTGCACGCCGCGCATGTAGCGGGCGACCACACCATCGTGGTAGGCGAAGTTCTTTCCGCGCAGCTCTATGCGGGTAGCCCGCTCATCTTTTTTCGCAGCGAATACGCACGCCTTTCCTGAATTCTCCGCCCTGGACGCCCTTTTCTATTGACGAGGTGAACACAGGCGCGTTATTTCCCCGTTGCTGCCTGAGTAGTACTTCTAGTACTCTACCGGTACGTCACTTTATTATGACTTTTCGGGCGCTACGTGTGTCTCCACGGAGCGAACCGTCGAGGTGTGTCCACAGGCGACACCGCAAGGAGAAAAGGGATACTCGTATGTACTCCTATGGTCGAAAGTCACCATTCGCATTTGCTCTGGTTTGGGTTTCTCTCGCGCTTGCCGCTTGTAGCGGCGTTGCCAATAAGGGTTCAGGTTCGGGCTCCGGCTCAGGTTCGGGTTCCGGCTCCGGGTCCGGTTCGAGTTCGGGCAGCGGCCCTTACACCATTGGCGGAACGGTGCTCGGGCTTTCCGGCAGCGGTCTGGTTCTTGAAGACAATGGAAGCGACGATCTCGCCGTCTCCGGCACCGGGACCGTCAGTTTCACGTTCAAGAGCGCGGTAAGCGGCGCCTACAACGTCATCGTCAAGACGCAGCCGAGCAACCCGGCGCAAACCTGCAGCATTTCGAACGGGTTTGGCACTGCCACCGGCAACGTCGCCGACATCCAGGTAAGCTGCGCTCCGACCTTCACCGTCGGCGGTACGGTTTCGGGCTTATTGGGCACGGGCCTCACGCTCCAGAACAACGGCGGCGACAATCTTGCCGTCAACGGCACCGGCACCGTGAGTTTCACCTTTGCTACGCCGCTGCTCACGGGCGCAGCCTACGCGGTCACGATTCTCAATCAACCCGGTTCCCCCGCGCAGAACTGCACGGTTTCGAATGGCAGCGGCACAATCGGCGGCATCGTGACCAACGTCCAGATCTCCTGTCCGCAGCCGAAGTTTACAGTGGGAGGAAGCGTCACGGGACTCGTCGTTGGGCCCGGTGACACGCTCGAGTTGCAGGACAACGCCGGTGACAACCTGTTCGTAACGGGCGATGTGCCCTTTACGTTTCCAACGCAGTTCAGCTACGGCACCACGTACAGCGTTACCGAGTTCCTTGGGCCGTCCAGCCAGCTCCAGCCGCAAGGCTGCAACATCTTCAATGCCACAGGCATCGTTACGGGGATTATTTCGAATGTTCTCGTCGACTGCCAGCACAACGACTGGGCCTGGATGTTTCCGGCTGGTGCGCCGTCGCTCAATCAATACGGCGCGGCCAGCCTGCCGAGCTATGTTGCGGGTAAGCCCATCGGGGCGCCGCCTTTTATCGAGCCCAACGCCAACACTCCGGGAAGCAGAGACTTCGCCATGGCCTGGACGGACAATCAGGGCCGGCGCTGGCTGTTCGGCGGCTTTGGTTTTGAGGTAACTCATTCCGGGACCGATGGCGTGCCCGGCTTCCTCAACGACATGTGGGTCTGGCCGACCAACCCCAGCTCCGGCAATGACGACGGTTGGTGGACTCCGGGCGGATGGATTCCGGCGAACTTGCCGATCATTGTCGACCCTACCGCGGGGCCAACCTACACCGCCGATCCGAAATACCTGCAGTTCAAAAATCGCCCTGCGATTTATGGAACCCTGGGTTCGGGCGTCTCATGTGCATCGAACCCTTCCTGCACCACGCCCGGCGCTCGTTGGGGCGGCGTGACCTGGACGGACGCCTCGGGAAACCTGTGGATGTTCGGTGGGCAGGGAGCGGGTCTGCTCAACGACATCTGGGAGTTTGACATTACCTCCGGACCTTGCGCCTACGACTTGACCACGGGCACCGGAATCTTCACAAACTGCAAATGGATCTGGCGAGGCGGCTCGAACGCTGCGAATCAGCCAACCACCACGACCTTTCCGGGCGCACGCTGGGGAGCAGCCAGCTATACCGATGCCTCGGGCAATCTCTGGATGTTTGGCGGGCAGGGTTATGATTCCTCGGGCAACATCGGGCTTCTGAATGACCTTTGGAAATACAACATCGCCAGCCAGACCTGGACCTTGATCGTGCCGAGCGGCGTGATCTCGAATCAGAACGGTGCCTACGGCACGCAGGGTACCGGCGCCTCCGGTAACGCGCCGGGCGGCCGGCAGACCGCCGTCTTGTGGGCGGACGCTGCCGGGAAAATCTGGCTCTTTGGCGGATTCGGCTTGGATGCGCAGGGAACGAGCGGCCCAAGTCAGATCGGTTCCGTGCTCAACGACCTCTGGAAGTACGATTCGGGAACGGGCTTCTGGACCTGGGTATCGGGATCGAACACCGCCAACCAGAATGGCGTGTACGGCACGCAGGCAACCTCGAATGTCACGACCAACGCGGCGGCCACGAACGTTCCCGGTGCGCGCTGGGGCTCGACCGGCTGGGTCAGCCCCGACAACGGCAACCTGTTCCTCGTGGCCGGCTTCGGCTACGGCTCGAACGCCACCCAGCCCACGGGCTTCCTGAACGACGTTTGGGAATACGACCTGAGCAGCGGGCAATGGATCTGGTGGAAAGGCTCGACCGACGTCAACGACCTCAGCACCTACCTCACGAGTCCCGTCAGCTATTTCCAGCTCAACTATACCAATAACAGGGTGGGGGCGCGCCGCGGCGCCGCCCGCTGGCTGCCCGACTCTTACGGATATGTGTATCTGTTCGGCGGAGAAGGCTATGCGGGTTCCGGAGGTCCCTACGGACACTTGAACGACGTCTGGAGATACCTGCCGTTCCCGTGATCGCGAGCGGGGATCAAACTAAAAGCGCGATTGACGGCGCTCGGGGTCGGCGGTACAGGTTGCGATGCCGAACTGCCTGGCCTGCTCGCAAGTTTGCGCGATGAGGAAATTGTCAGGACAGAGGTAAACCGCAGGGCCTCTTCCAGCATTCAGCCTCGACTGCAGGATTAGCAGAGCGTTTTACCTTGCCCCGTATGGAGCTTTACGATGATGTCTCGCGTGTTCTGATGTTCCGCGAACCAACTTCACAGCAATGCTAACTGCTCGGGGCGCAGTGGACCCTTGTCATGCGCCCGATCAAGTGCTTCGTAGAGCTCTGCCGGGTCGGTAGGCTTCTCAACCTTTTTCCCGACGAGACGCTTATTGAAGTGGACCACGGAATGCTCCTATTGGCAGGCTTGCTTCACAAACAACGTATGCACTGAGGCTTTTTATTATCTGCGTAACTACCATCCTCCGTCATCTCACGTCAACGTGAAGGCAAACGCGGCTATGGCATCTCGGTACGTAGCTTTTCAGCGAGCGCCTTTTCCCTTTGATGACGGTCGGCCGCGAGTCTCTGCTCGTCGGCCGTCAGATGCGCCAAGAATCGAAACCCTCGAACGCAATCGGCGCAGATCTTCTCGCGGTCGATTTTTGCGTCGCGCCGCACTAGGTCCCGCAAATCATCCCAGTCGAATTCAGCGCCGTGCTCGAATTTTTGCATCAGCCGCGCCGGGTCGAAAGTGTCTTGCGCCTGCCAGAGCTTCAGCACGACGAGCCGACGGACGCGGTCCTGCTCGAGCGGCCGCGTCGCGTACATCCCCAAATCAAAAATGTCGCGCGACTTGTTGCGCTGATAGCAGGCGCGGATTTTCTCCGCGAGTATCTCGGGTAAGGCCAGGCAGGTGATTTCCACCGGCGCGAAGGGCAGGAGTTCAAAGTAGCTTTGCCCGCATTGAGCCTTTCGTCGCGGCTTCAGCGTGGGCGTTTCGCGGCGGCTGATTTGCAACTTGATTTCGCTTTCTCGCGAGCGGTTCCATTCATGCGCGTATGTTGGATTGACGCCCCACGAAAGGCCGTCCACCGTTTCGTAATAACTGTTATCGGGAATGAGAAACTTGATGCCGTGAAATTCCTGCTCGAAAGCACCCATCATGGCCAAGATCACGTCTTCATGGTCGTGGTCCTCGAGTCCGGTGAAGTCCAGATCGGTTGAGAATCTTCCCTGGCTTCCGATGAACATTTTCCGAAGGCACGTACCGCCTTTGAACGCGAGGCGGGCTAAAATCCCTCGCTCGGAAAGAAGCTGAAGCAGGAAGGTCAACACGACTTCCTTTTCCGCGATCATCAAGTCTCTCAAACCCGATTGAGCCGAGTAACGCCGCACCTGTACTTCCGTGAGCATTTTCAGGCGTCCTTCTTCAGAGTTTTTCCATGACCGAGCGCGGTGCTTTCGCGTAATTCTTCGCGCGCCACGTTGACGAACAAGCGCCACGTTTCGTCATAGCCGACGGCCCCCCTGACTTTTGCATTGGGATTCGGCCCCATCCAAGTTTTTGGTCCTTGCGCTGCCCGCCGCAGCAGGCGCTCACGAATGTCCGCCAGCACGTCGGCTTTCACATGATCGATGAGCCACCCGAACCTGCGTACCAGCGCCGTTGAATCAATCTTTTCGAGGTACTCCACTGCCCGCGGCCAGTCGAAGCGGCGGCTTGCGACCGCGAAAATCGACGCGGCTTCCCCCACGCCGCCGGCTAGCACCGGCCGATCGATGCAATCGATGGCCGTTTTTTCGCGGTCCGACATCATGACCGTATATCCGAGCACGTCCACCGGACCGAACCCGAAAAACTTGTGCGGCTTGGGATTGACGATGCGTACCCGCCCTTCACCCACCGAGCGCGCGCGCAGATGCGCAGGCGTGACGACGATGATCGACTTTCGATGCTGAGTGGTCAGCCCGTAGTGGGCGGCCGCGCTTCCGTAGCCGATGTAGTAAGGACTGGCGATGCGGCTTGCGAGCGCGAGCAGGTTTGTCTCGCCGAGCGCATCCGGGCCCTGGTCGGGCGGAATGGCGATGTACTTCCCCCAGCTTGCCCGTTCCAGCCAGCCTTTTCGGCGCAGGGATTCGATTACCTTGTCGGCCGCTTTCGGTTTGACGCCCAGGAGTTCAATGATCTCGGCCCGGCCTACATCCCGCCGCTTTTCTTCGGCTAGAGCCAGCACGACCCGGCTCTCCTGTGGCGAAAGAGTGCGAGTACCGCGATCCATGATATTCCTTTGCACACAACCCCCCGTCTAAGGGGGTTTTGACGAACAAAATATCAGCTTTTCGCCCTCCTGTCAATATTTAGATGCACAAAACCCCCCATCAAAGGGGGTTTTGTGAACCACAATATCGGCTTTGCCTGCCTACCATCGCCATAGCCATCATCCGGGACCCGCCGACCACGACCGCCCCGGAGTTGGCGTGGTAGCCGGAGTCCCGACAACATCATCAAAGACAGCTCCGGCAATGCCACCCATCACTGCAACAACAATGACGCCATCATGGCCACGGGCGCCATCATCGTCAGCAACACCGGCACCATCGCGATCATCATGACCCGCACCGTCATCGGCATCATCATCGTCGCCGGCGTCCTTCTCCCTCTTCTTCTCTACCTCCTCTTTCTTCGGCTCCTGCGGCGCCCACGCGTCGTTCCTTTCCTTCTGCGTCTCTTTCTGCGCCCGTCGTCGCTTTTTCTTCCTTCATCCCTCGCCCTGTTCTGGCCTTTTAATTCGTCGCGCGCGCCCGTCAAAGGTCTGGCGGTGAGCTCCAGGCCTGTGTGTTCCGTTCTGTAACCACCCACACTTCTCTAAGCCTCCCACGGCTGACCACACTGAGGAAAAGTCTCAAAACCAAGGCCTCGATTTCGAAACTAGCTCTTGGCACGCCGTGTGCCTTCCCTAAGAACTCAGGTACTCTAGAAGAGATCTTCGGGAAAAATGACTTGACAATAAGCGACATCATGTCGCATATTTGAAATGGCACAATACTCGATCTCTGAAGCTGCTCGCTTAATCGGTGTCCACCGTGCTACGTTGCACCGGTGGATCGAAAAACGAGTTGTTCCAGAGCCCGCAACCCAGCAGATCGCCGGTTCCCAGATTCGATATTGGACTGATGAAGGTTTTGCGAAGTTAAAGCAATACAAGGCCGAGCAGTACCGAAAGAAACCGCGCCACAAACCGGGCCGCGGTCGAAAAGACTCCTGAGCTAGCGGGACGCGCCGGTGTTACGAGCACCCACGCGCCCCTGACCAAAGTCGCCTTCAAAGGAGGCAACTATGGCTGCAACAGAACCTATATGTTTCGCTGAACCTGCGCAACTTGGTGGTTCTTCGTTTGGGTCCGCCGCACTCTACCTCAATTCTGATCTCTCCCCTCTCTGGCGGTACGCCTGCCTTCCCGTTGCTGTTCGACAACCGTTGCAAGTTCGGGAGCTACGACGATGAAGCTTCCAATCTTTCAACAGATGGTCGACTTGAGCCGCTCGTTTGACCAAGTAGCTGCAGGCTTGCAGCGTCTGCAAGCCGTGCCGTTTTTTCAACGAGACCTCATCCGACACGCGCTCTCCGACGTTGAAATCGCCCGGGTTTATGCAAACCGGGAGTTCTTCGATAACTTCGAGAAGATTGTCGAGGACGACGCCAAATGGGCTTATCGATTCCAACGGGAATTCAATCAAAAGCTGAAGGATCGGGACGACGTTTACCTCGAAGTCAAAAAATCGGAAGAGCGTCGGAAGCGCAAGGGGCTGGCACCGCGCGTTGTTATTCTGCCCGACTGGAATATGTCTGACGAAGATCGCTGCGACGAGGCACAGGCAAAGCGAAGGGCAAGAACGAGCCCAAAGAAGAGCCAACCACGTTCACAACCGAGGCGGGCACACCAATGAAAAAGCCTCGTGTTGCCTACCATGTTGCCTCCAAGTACGTTCCTGGCATCCGGTATCGTGGTCTACAAGGGAAGGTTGTGGACTGGGTTGAGCACCGATTCGAAGAAGGTGTTCTGTACATTCACGTTCGCTTCATCGACAAAACCGAGGTGTCCTGGCGCGTCAGCACCAGAATGACGATTGAGGAAGCTGACTTCGCAGACTGGACTTCAGGCGACTTCAAACAACTTCGCGTCTTTGTTCGCAACGAGCAGGATAGGAGCCAGTGATGCACCGAAATATCGCGCGTGCATACGACTACCTAAAGCGGGAACACGACCGCATCCGTGCCGCCCACGTCAAAATCCTGGCTCAGAATGACCGCTCATTAGAACGCCACCTCTTCAGAGCCGACCTTGATAGCCCGCGCCACCATGATGAAATGCTCTTGTACGAGGAACGGCTATCTCATCACCAGCGCCGGCGTGTGCTTGACCTAAATCGCTACGGCAGGAAGATCGAGCGCATCATGGATGCCCTCCTTCGCCTATAGCGGCAGTGTCTTCTCTAAAGAAGTACACGCGGGGTACACACCATGGCGCGGTACAATAAAGGGTTCCATTTCAGATGGATAGGTTGGTACGGGCGGTGGGGATCGAACCGTCCCTCTCAATTCTAGAGAACCCCATCCTCAACCGGTGGGGTTCTTGCTTTCCCCGGGCCGGTCGTTGTCTAGTGGTGCCCGCCGATCGGTTCGCGTTTTACTCCGTACTCCGCGCCCCAGCGGTCGGTCATCTCGTTTCGAATCTCCCACAGCGCGGGGAAAAACTTGTGGCGCATGCCTTCTTCCAGGATTTCGACAGGGCGGCCCTTGAGTGACTTCGATTCGAAGCCGATGGTGCGGTGAATCAACTGCAGGTGCTCGAAGCGGAACTTTTGGAACAGTTCATCGAATTCCGCCATCGCCTCGGCCACCACGTATGCGTCGCCGTGGTTGTACTGAGAGTCGTAGATTTTTTCTACCGTGAGGCCGTGCCTGGCCAGATAGAACTCAGCGAAGGAATTCCAGATGGGCTGGTACATTTTCAGCAGGGTGCGGAAGCCCGGCGATTCCTGGCCGCTGCCGTTGCCAAGGCGTTGCCGAATCGCCTGGTACTCCTTGGGTGACATGGTTTCGAGCAAGCCGATCTGCTCGATCATCATGCGCTCGACGGCGTGTACCCGGCGGAAGAGCGTGAGCACGCGGTTGGTGTTTTCCCGCTGCAGATATTCGTCGATGTCGAGCAGCGTGTAGGCGATAAGCTTCATCCAGAGCTCTTCCACTTGATGAACGATTTGAAACTGCAGCTCGTCCTGGTTGCACACTCCGCGTAGTCGGTCTGGCAGCCAAGCAGCGCCTTGGTGCGCAGGTAGAGCTCGTAGTCGAGCGTGCCTTCTCCATTCATGATGGCGTAGAACTGCTCTCGGTTCACAGTCGTCCTCCGAACACAGAAATTTTGCGGTGACCTTACTGCGCTTGAAATACCGCGGGAGGGAGAGAAAACGCGCGTTGCTCGCTATGAAGTTTCATCAACGCTCGGAATTTCCGGACGGGCGCGCCTGCTCGGTGGAGTCGCCCAGTTCCTTGCGGTGGCTCTTTACTTCACGCAGCGTATAGATCGGCTTATTCTGCGACTCATAGTAAGTGCGCGCCATCAGTTCGCCGAGAAGGCCCATGGAAATGAATTGAATGCCGCTTACCAGCAGCGCGATGGAGAGCAGGAGCAGCGGCCCGTGCTCGGTCATCACCGCCGTGTGGTAGAAGAGCTTCTTGAACAGCACATACGCGCCCAGCAGCGTGCCCGTTGCCGCGCCGGCCAAGCCCAGCAGCCCAAAAAACTGCAGCGGGCGCGTCGAATAGTCGAGCAGGAATTTGACGATGATCAGGTCCAGAAAGACGCGAATGGTCCGGCCGATGCCGTAGTTGGACTTTCCGTTCTTTCTCTCGAGATTCTCGATGGGAACTTCGACGATCCTTGCTCCGGTGGTGCTGGCCAGTGCCGGGATGAAGCGGTGCAACTCGCCATAGAGCTGAATTTCCTGAATGATTTCGCGCCGATAGGCCTTAAAGGTGGTGCCGAAGTCGTGCAGGTCGACGCCTGAGAGCTTGGCCATCATCCAGTTCGCCACGCGGCTGGGGATCTGGCGCATCAGCACATGATCGCGGCGCGCGTAGCGCCAGCCGCTTACCAGGTCATAGCCCTCTTCAATCTTTTCCAGAAAGCGGGGAATCTCTTCCGGATCGTGCTGCAGGTCGCCATCCATGGAAATGACGATGCTGCCGCGCGCGAAGTCGAATCCCGCCTTGAGCGCCGGCGTCTGCCCGAAATTCCGCCGCAAACGAATCAGATTTACCCGGCGGTCGTGTTCGTAAATTTCCGAGAGCACTCGAAAGGTACTGTCGCGGCTGCCGTCGTCCACGAACACCAGTTCGTAGGGCTCGCCGATGGAGTCCATCACTTCCGTCAGCTTCATATAGAGCGGGGGGATGTTCTCCTGCTCGTTGAAGAACGGAACGACAATCGAATACTTGATGGGCGTTTCGGTACTCATCTCTACGGAATCGAGGAGGCGCGGCGGCAGCTGGGAAGTGCGCTTATCTGCCGGAAACGCCAACCGGTTCATAGTTTATCAGGCGAATCCCCAGGTCAGCGACACTTTTTCGAATGGTCTTGTCGGTCAGTATCTCCAGTTCCTTCTCCCGGGATTCCTGCAGCCGAGTCCGAGATTTGCGCAGGTCATCGTCGAGATAGCCCGGATGGCACATCAACTCGGTGGTTCCTTCGGGCAGGCTCGCCAGCAGCTTCAACACGCCAGACTTGGTGAGGACGCCGGTCTGCGCGATTCCGCAAAAGTAGTCCGCCGACGCGATTCCGCTGCCTTCAGCCAGTTCGCGGGCGCGGCGCGCCAGCAGTTTCAGCCCGCGCGCCTGTACCCCTTGCTTGAAGGTTACGCTCCTCGATTCGTTGCCGTCGGCGAGCGCCGTACGCAGCGGCGAAGCTTCATGCGCGATGCGCACCGCTTCAATGCCGTGGCGCTTCGCCAGACGTACGGCGACGGCGAAAAGTCCCGGCAGCATCTGCACGTGTTTATGGCCGTCCAGATGAGTAGGGCGCAGGCCCGCGGAGCGCACTTTTCTGATCTGCGCGTCCCACTCTTTTTCGACTTCTCCGACGTCCAATCGTTTGGTCGTCAGTCGCAGCAGCAGGCTTTCCGGACCGCCCGCCAGGTTGTCGTCTTCGCCGAGCAGGGTTCTGACCTGCCCGGCGGAAGCTACCGGCGCCCCGTCGCTCAAGTTCAGATGCACTCCCACGCCGAGGCCCGGGAGCTCATTCGCGGTCTTCACGCCGTCCGCGAAGGCGCCGCCGTTAGCCAGCAGCGAGGCGCTGGTCACAATTCCATGGCGATGAGCTTGTGCAATTCCGCGGTTTACGCCGGCCGTCCAGCCCAGATCGTCCGCATTCACAATCAGATTCCGCATCCCGTGCTTACTCTCGGCTTAAAAATGAATTTGCGCAACTGTACTTGGCTTCCGTTCCGCCTGTCCGTCTGTACAGCTATACAGTTGCCATCGCCATCGCTTTCGTACCATTGACCGCTCGTGTACCCAACTCTAGCATGCAGAAGAGGGGCAACAGATGCACGTCAAGACGCCTGAGCAAAAACGCGCCGGCCTTCGCGAAGTCGGCAACCGCTACAGCGAAAAACGCCGCGGACATCGCATGAATTCGCGCGTGCACGTACGCGCCGAGTGGGAACTTGCGGGCAAACGCCACGTCGCTGAATCCTTCACCCGTGTCGTCAATCCTTACGGCTGCATGGTCATCTTCAAGGAAGCACTCGATCTCGAGCACCGGCTGTCGCTGACCAACCTGGCTACCGGCTCTTCGAACGCTGCCGTGGTGGTCTGGCGCGGCAATCCCCGTCCCGAGGGGTGGGAATACGGCATCGAACTGATCTCGCCCGATATGGATTTCTGGGGACTTGAACTATGAAGCCGCCGACGCCTTCGCAGCACAAATATGTCCCCGGAACACCGGTGAAGCCGGGACTCACGCGGCCGCTGACCTCGGAAGAACGGCGGCGCGCACAGCGCGTTCTCCTGCGCGTACCTGTGCGCATGACCGTCGCGGGCAAAAAGCAGCCGCTTGAAGGCGCTACCCACACCGTCAGCGCCACCGGCGCGCTGATCGTTCTCTCCGAAGCTCTGCAGCAGGGCACGAAGATCACTCTCGAAAACGCCACCACACAGAAGAAGATCGAAGCTCACGTTGCCCGTCCGCCGCAGTTCAGCCCGGAAGGTTCGCTGGTGGCGATCGAATTCTCGACGCCTTCGCCCAATTTCTGGAATGTCTTTTTTCCCCCTGTCATCAACTGAACCGCGCGAGTTTTTTTCTGGCAGCGGAACTCGCTGTAGGTTAGCCGCGTCCGTGAGGTTCTATGGGTCTTTCTCCGCTGCAAAAGAAACGCCCGAAACCATCATCGATACGGCAGCGCACGCCGAAGCCGGCGGTCAAGCAGCTAAATCGCGGGCCAGGCTCATATTGCCGCTTCCAACCCAGAAGCCTACTGCACAGTAACGGAAGTAGATCCGGACGAAGCGGCGTAATTGGTATCGCCGCTATAGGCCGCGGTAATCGTGCGCGCCGAGCCGCCGCCTCCTCCGCCACCGCCACTGCTCTTGGAACTGCCGCTACATCCGGCCAATGCGACCGCCGCGATCATGGCCAATGCGCCGCCCGCGTAGGCGTAGCGCCGGCGCCGGGCGGCCAACTTCAGAGCGAGCAGGAAGCTTAAGATCGAAGAAATCGCAGCTAGAACGGTCACGATCACCAGCGGAGTGTTGCGTGGTCGCGGGTCGATGAACAATCCCGGCGGCAGTGCGGAAAGCGCCGTGGTCAGCTGTGCCGTGCAGAGCGCGCCAACCGGAGTGGCCCCGCTCGAATTCGCGCCGGTAGGCGTGCAGTTCACTGCGGTTCCAAGGTTCGTGCTGCCGTTTTTGAATTGCACGGTACCGGTCGGCCCCTGGGCGGACTTGCTCTGCGAGTTCACGGTCGCGGTCAGGGTCACGCTCCCGCCCGACGCCACGCTGCTCACATTCGAGCTAACTTTCATCGTGGTCGAAGCTTGCGTGATGGTCACGGAAAGGGTGTTGCTAGCGGAGTTCGAATTGTAGCTGCTGGTCGAATCGGCGGTGTACGCCGCGGTGATCGAGTGTGCGCCCGTGTTGAGCTGAATCGGGTGATCCTCCACGAAACCGCGATTGTTCAGGCGCGCCGTGTTCGACTGGTTCGCGGTCTGCGCATTGGGAAAATCGTTCAGTGCGCCGCCATTGTCCGACAAAGCGACCGTTCCCGTCGGGCATACGATGACCACATTGGCGTTAGCGTCCGTGCAGAAACCGGAAGTGGCGCCTTTTACATCCACTCGCAGGATGTAGCCCGAACCGTAGGCCACCGACTGGCTGCTGGTCACGATCGTCCCGGAAGCGGTCACAAAGCTGACCACCACGGTGCTGTTCTGCTTTGCCAGGGTTACCGAGATGGGAGCCGAATCGCTGGGTGCAAACGTGGCGTCGCCAACATAATGCGCTTTGAGCGAATAGCTTCCGGCGGGAAGCATGCCCGTGGTTACGCTGTACTGCCCGCTGGAGTTGAGCGTCGCGGGGTCGTTTGCGATGCCGCCAAACAAGAGGTTCAGCAGAGGGACGTTGCCCGCAGGCGTGCCGGAGGCCGCATTCTCGAAAATGACGACGCCCGAGGGCGTGCCGGCCCCCGAACTCTTGCTCACGGCGCCGTTCAGGGTAAAGCTCGAGCCGACCGTTCCGTTGATCGTCGCCGGATTCAATGTGACGGTCGTCGAATTGCCGCCGGTGCCGCTCACTGCCGTCCAGTTGTTGATCAGGTTGGTCACATTGGGAGTTCCCAGTCCGGTTGCCAGATCGTAGCCGA
>Ga0306922_10003919_pt1 | contig 14012 bp, 17 predicted proteins | sample sta12Cox44000082_FD_203758 | JGI IMG/M metagenome (GOLD analysis project Ga0306922, IMG submission 203758) | Lab enrichment of tropical soil microbial communities from Luquillo Experimental Forest, Puerto Rico - statoxic.12C.oxic.44.000.082 (v2)... | ecosystem: Environmental > Terrestrial >... | reverse complement strand
CGCTCCGAACAAGCCCATGACGACGAGCGCGCGGCCGCGGCCGAACGCGGTTGCGCCGGCGAGCGGCATCAACGCCAGGATCCCGCCTTCGCCATGATTGTCCGCGCGCATCACGAAAAGGCAGTACTTGAGGGAGATCGTGGTGACGAGCGCCCACAAGATCAGCGAGAGGACCCCGAGGGCGGCCTCCGGGGTAAACTGTCCACCGATGGTCTGGATGACCGTTTGCAAGGTGTAGAGCGGGCTTGTCCCGAGGTCGCCATAGACGATGCCGAGCGAGGCGAGCGCTGCTGCCGGCGTCGTTCGCCGAGAAACGCGGGACGTCGCGGTGCGCTCTTCAGTGGTCGCGACGAGCGACATCGGATTCGCCTTCCCCTGGCGCGGGTCGGCGTCGCGCGGTGGTAGTCGACCCGTGCTAACGCAGCGCCCCATGGGCGGATAAGACGGAGATCGCCCACAGTCAACTCCTCATTGAACGTGTGGCGCCTCGGCGAGCCGCCGTACCGAGAGCTATTGCCCGAGGCCTCTCGGCTCGAACCATCTCGCCACCCAGTCAGCAGACACCGTCGTCGTTATCCGACAATCGAGTGGGCTGGCGTCGTCTGAGTAGTTTCCGAGTCTATCTTCGCCGGCTCGCCACCGGCTATGTTCCCGGGTTGATCTGAAACCGGAGAAGTTCCCTTCTCTCAAAGCCAAGGTGGCGAAATGAAGATTCATCCCGGGGTAAAACCAGCAGCATGGGGTGCGGTGGCCGGTGCTATTGCGTTAGCGATCGTCGGGTTCTCGCAACTCGGATGGACAACCGGCAGCACTGCCGAGAAAATGGCGACGCAGCGCGCTGAAACCGCGGTCGTCGCGGCGCTGGCTCCAATCTGCGTCGAAAGGTTCCAGCAGCAAACCGATGCCGCAGCAAAACTCGTCGCATTCAACAAGGTTTCCTCGTCTTGGGATCGTCGCGCCGTCATCGAAAAGGGCGGCTGGGCGACAATGCCGGGAAGCAGCACACCGAATTCGGCAGTTGCGAGCGCCTGCGCCGAAAAACTCGGCAGCTTGACGTAGAAACCCCGACCGCCAATCGGGCTACAGCGCGGGTTGGCGACAGGCGCGACCGGGGCGCCCATCTGAGGCGCTGAGCGGAGGCGGCCAGAGCGGCTCCGCCCGGTGCCCCGACTGCATCCCCCAGGGGAGACGTTCATCGAGGGATCGAGGACACCCATGACCGTGCGAACAACCAGCAAGACGGTCACGTTCGCTCATCCATTCAATCTGAGCGGAGTGGACGAGGTGCAGCCTGCGGGAACCTACACGGTGGAGACGTATGAGGAGCTGCTTCAGACCTCGTCGCTTCCGGCCTACAGACGGATTTCAACGCTGATGCGGCTACCGGCGCGACCCACGGGACCGATGCTGACTCAGATCGTCGAGATAAATCCTCTGGAACTCGCCACAGTCCTAGCGAGAGACGCACAGCCGAACAAAGAAACAATGCCGCAACCGACGCGCGGCGCCGGCGTCGTGCTTTGGAAAAGCGCGGCCAGCCGGATGGAAATCATCCGTGAAGGCTGGCAACATTGGGTTACCCTCAACGCCAATGACCTGACTTGGACGGCACTGATTATCGGTGGCGTCCTATTCACCAGTTGGTTGATGAGAGGGTGAGCGATGTCGGAGATCGGCCCCGCGGACAGTTCGACTTCGTCCGGATTTGAGATCACGCCAGGGTCGGTCGCCGACCTCTTTTTTACCGAACGCCCTCGCAATTGAGGCGCTCGCGTCGGGCATCGCTCCAGTACCCATCGATTGACCGCAGCTGTCGGACAATTTGGCCATCACTCGGCGATTGATGGAGTTTTTTGCCGGCACGCCGGCAGGCGGCCTTGCCGGGCTACGCGCTGGATTCCTCTGCTGTCTTTAGAAGGAAGGAACCATGAAATACCTTGTTCCGCCGATCGTGATCCCGGTCCTCTTGTTTATCGGCATCGCCGCATATGCGATGCTCAGGCCGCCAATTATCGTCGGCCATGCTCCCGCTCCAGCGGCGAGCGCGCAGCCGCGATAGCACGGAACAGGCCCCGGGGGTCATTCTACCGCCGCGACTTCTTCGGTCCATACCGTGAAGCTGCTGAGCGTGTTCGGACCGAAAGTCGTGCTGATCGCAACATCCGCCGCGTCGCGACCGCGGGCGATCAGCACCCGGCCGATGCGCGGGATGTTGTTGCGCGCGTCAAAGGTATACCATTCGCCCCCGAGATAGGCTTCGAACCAGGCTGAGAAATCCATCGGCGCATCCGAGGCCGGCACGCCGATATCGCCGAGATAACCGGTGCAGTAACGCGCCGGGATGTTCATGCAGCGACACAACGCGACCGCGAGGTGCGCATAATCCCGGCAGACGCCGGTGCGATCGCAGAAGGCTTCCCAAGCCGTCCTGCTGGCGCGGGCGTGTTCGTAGCCGAAGGCAATGTGGTGGTGAACGTAGTCGCAGATGGCCTGGACGCGGCCCCAGCCCATCGGCGTCTTTTCGAACAGCGACCAGGCGATCTCGGAGAGCCGGTCGGTCTCGCAATAGCGGCTGCCTAGCAGGAATAGCAAGGCCTCGTCGGGCAGTTCATCCACGGCGTGCTGTCTTGCGTCGCTGGCGACCACATCCGGCTCGCCCGTGCCGTTGACGATCCCGTCGGCCGACAGCCGAGTTCGCCCGGTCGGCGCCACGATCCGGCTGCACCAGTTGCCGAAGCCGTCGCGGTAGGCCCGGATCGGGATCGACGGACTGGTGACCAGGCGGTCCTGCACCACCATGTCCGAGACACGTGTGTAGTGAACGCTCAACATCAGCAGCATCGGCGTTGGCTGCGGGCAGTCATAAACCAATTCGTAGCCCAGTCGAATCTGCATGCCTGCTACTTCCGACGACTTCCCAGTCGGATCATGTCTGGTCGCGGGCACGTTCCGACACCTGCGCCGAATCATAGGAGCGCCCTCCATCAGACGGAGCGAATCGGCGGCGGCAGGCGACTGGACGTCTTATCGACGACACCGAAGGTTTTCAACCCCAGGGCTCGCGCGACTGCGTTTGCTTTTTGCTTTGCCTCTTCCTTCCCCCCAACCAGAAAAATCGAAGGACGCCCGGTGATCTTGCCGTCGTCACCGCGCTGGGAAATTGTCGCGACCAACCCCTCGCGCGTATCTTCGAGCTTCAGTCGCACGGACATGTCGTTTCTCCTTTGCGGGCCATCTCGGTCATCATTTCGCGAAATTCATCCGGTTCGTAACCCGCGCTGCGGAGAACGGGCGCCATCATGTCGTCCGACAGAAGGTCATCGAGCGTCGCCCGGCAGCAGAGGCATCCGCCCGGCGGTTGTCTCTGGAATGTAGCGGACCGCGAGGCGTTGAAGGGTTCGGGACGACAGTAGGTCATCAACTTCCTCCTCGACCAAGACTGAGGAGGCCATAGCTAACGCCGAGTCTCCTGGGGCGGCGCGGGCCGTCGAGCGCGATCACGATTTGTTTAGAGCCTACCGACGCCGGGCACAAGCCACGGACGATGTGGCCGCTCGGGGGGTGTGATCACCCTACCATCGAGATCAGGGTCTGCGCCCAACACCGTGTCGCCCGCGCCCGGATCTTTGTCGATCTTTCGCTGACGAGCGTCGGACCATTTCGTACTACCATTGGCACCGCTATCTTTGAGAAAGATATACATCAAGGCACCTCAACTGCAAAATTTTGCGAATGAATATGGGTACGATTTCGAATTTTACCAGGAAAATTCGGCTTGTAGTTGGAAAATAGCTGCGGAATTTTCTTTTGATGATGGGATCCGACAGCGTATTATTTAAATAAATCTTGATAATCCAATCACACGCCTATATACAGGCAAGGCCCTGGTGAAGTTTCTCCCAGAGTTGAGTCGGGCAGACGACTTGCGCAAACGTGTACCCGCCAGACCGGTTGCGAGCGCTTTTCTCCACCACCAAACCAATCGCATCGGATCAGAATTTTCTCAAAGGAAACTCTAATGAATATCGGCACTGTGAAATGGTTCAACACCCAACGGGGATATGGCTTCATCCAGCCTGACGACGGGTCGAAGGACGTGTTCGTTCATGTCTCTGCGGTAGAGCGCTCCAGCATCGGCAACCTCCAGGAGGGTCAAAAGCTGAGCTACGAACTCGAGAAGAGCGAGCAGGGGAGTATTTCAGCCGTCAGTCTCCTGGCGGCCTAGACGCCAACCGCTCCGATGCGGCGCGGACCGCATCGCGAGCCCTTCCGGAGACCCACATGTCAGAGAACAAGTTTGCGTGGGGCAGAGTGTGCAATTCTCGCCAGATTGGCCTCTCGACAAGACAACCGAAGGCCAATATAGGATTGTCCTCCCAAGGTCGGCAATTTGCCTCAATATCGCATAAAGAGCGAGCGGACGGGCATGAACGCATGGTCCTCAAGGACCGCCTCGATCGGCAGCTCGGTCAGGTAACAGCAGAGCGCAGCTTTCCACCGATACCCAGCGGCAAGCGCTCCGGATTGTTTACAAGGTCAGTCATATCGGCATGGATACAGGCAGTTTCCTGATTCGTCGCCCACTCGGATCTGTATCCGTATAGCTGGTACACTTCCCAGTCCTGCCTTAGCCTTGCCGACGCGTTTTGGCAGCGCACCTCTCAGAAGCCTACAAAAGCGCCCTCACGCCTCGCCGTAATGCACGCGGCGGCACTGACGCTACCGGGTCAGATCTTCATGTGCAGATCCCAGAGCGTGGACCAGTAATGCACGAGGCGACAAGGGCCGGGTCGCGCAACAAGGGCCACACCTCCTCGGGCGGGGATGGTATCGTGATCTTTTCGCTGAGCATGATCATCGTCGAAAGCTAGCGTTGATCTGCAGCGTTTTGTCGATGCGCGACAGGCCGAGACGTGCGTCGGTGCGAAGCGCGCCTCTTGCGATAATCATGACCCAGGAATTGCCATATTCATATTGCAGACTTCTGGCCGATGGCGACCCCTGGAACGGATCGCGCGCAGCGAGGGCGGCGCAGATGGCTGATCGACTTTCACCAAAACCGCCCGGGCTGGGCGCAGGAGGGGCCGTTCGAAAACCTTCCGATCGATCAATCCCGCCGGCCGCCGGCCAAACTGGTATTTCAACCTGAAGGAGTTTTCTTGCTGCAGATTTGCTGCAGGTGTAGCAAGCTGTAACAGTCGATACAACCATATGTTGCGGATGAAGATAACCCCCGGGGGGACTAAACGCACGCCACGTTGCTGGTGGGACGACAGGCGTCGCACCACTATCTTGTCGGAGGTAGCCCGATACGCCGCAGGAGGCGAGCATGACGCAGGCAATCCGGCTCGGGGTCATCGTGCCGAGCGTCAACATCGTGGTCGAAGAATGGTATCCGCGGGTCGTGCCGGAAGGGGTCAGCGTCCATTTTGCCCGCATGCTGATCGCCGACGGCAGCTCGCCGGAGAAGATCGTCGCGATGGAGCGTGGGGACGGCGAGCGCGCGATCCGGCAAATCGCCAGTTGCCGGCCACACGCAATCGCTTATGGCTGCACCGCCTCGAGCATCGTCCAGGGGCACGCTTTCGATGAGCGGCTGCGCAGCAAGATCCGGCATATCGCCGGGGTTCCGGCGACAACCGCGACCGACAGCATCTTCACCGCCTGCCGCGCGCTCGACCTCAGGCGGGTGACCGCGATCTCGCCCTATATCGAGGCCGTCGACGAGGCCGAGCACCGTTTCTTCGCCGAAGGCGGGATCGAGACCGTCGCCGGCGCGCATCTGGGTATCGCCGACGGCTTTCGCCTCGCCGAGCCCGAACCCGATGCGATCCTGGGCTTGTCGCTCAGCGCCTGGGACCCGCAATCCGACGGGCTCATCGCCGCGTGCCTCAATTTCCGCTCGCATCCGATTATCGACGCGCTCGAGGCAAGGATCGGCAAGCCGGTCGTCACCTCGACACAGGCAGTGCTCTGGCACCTGCTGCGGCTCGCCGGCGTCGACACGCCGATCCATGGCTACGGCCGGCTGTTGCGCGAGCATTAGCAAAGCCATGACGAGGCGAGGTCTGCCGCATAGCTCGCACTGGGGCGCCTTCTCCGTGCTGCTCCGCGAAGAGGGCATCGAGGTCGTTCCGCATCCGCAAGATCCGGATCCGTCGGCGCTGCTCGGCAACATTCCCGCCTCGGTGTCGCACCCGGCGCGGATCGCCCGACCGATGGTTCGGCGCGGCTGGCTGGAGCACGGTCCGGGCTGCGATGATCGGCGGGGCCGCGACGAATTCGTCCAGGTCTCGTGGTCGCGCGCGCTCGACCTCGTCGCGGCTGAATTGCGGCGGGTTTACGCCGCTCATGGCCCGCGCGCAATTTTCGGCGGATCCTACGGCTGGGCGAGCGCCGGGCGTTTTCACGACGCGCAGAGCCAGATCCATCGTTTCCTGAACCTCGCCGGCGGCTATGTGCGCTCGGTCGGCAGCTACAGCTCCGGCGCCGCGACCGTGATCCTGCCGCATATCGTCGGCCCGCAGGGGGCGGTGGCCGGCAACAATGTCAGCTGGGCCGAGCTGGTGGCAGAGAGCGCCCTGGTGCTCGCCCTTGGCGGCATGGCGCTGAAAAACAACGATGTCGGCGGCGGCGGCACGAGCCGGCACATCGCACGCGAGCAGCTGCGTGCTGCCCGCGATCGGAGGGTCGAATTCCATCTGATCGGCCCGCTACGCGACGATCTGCCGGGGGAAATCGGGGCCGTCTGGCACCCGATCCGCCCCGGCACCGACGTCGCGCTGATGCTGGGTATCGCCCATACTCTGGTAAGCGACGGACGGCACGACCGCGCTTTCCTTGATCGGTTCTGCGTCGGCTACGAGGTGTTTGAGGATTATCTCTTGGGCCGTCGCGACGCTCAGCCAAAAGACGCGGTCTGGGCGGCGGCGATCTGCGGCCTTCCAGCGGAGAGGATCATCGCCATCGCACGGCACGCCACGGGGCGGCGCACATTGGTCACCTGCTCGCAATCACTGCAGCGCGCCGAGCACGGTGAGCAGCCGGTCTGGATGGGCGTGGTGCTGGCGGCATTGCTCGGCCAGATTGGGCTGCCGGGGGGCGGCTTCGCTTATGCCTTGGGATCAACTTCGAACACCGGGAAGCCGGCCGTGGCGGTGTCGGTGCCCACTCTGCCGCAAGGCCGCAACAGCATTGCCGATTTCATTCCGGTGGCGCGGCTTGCCGACATGCTACTGAGCCCGGGCGAACCCTTCGACTATGACGGGCAGCGGCTCACCTACCCCGATATCAAGCTGGTCTATTGGGCTGGCGGCAATCCGTTCCACCACCATCAGGATCTAAACCGGCTCCGCCGCGCCTTCGCCCGGCCCGATACAGTCATCGTCCACGATTCGGCGTGGACCGCGAGCGCGCGACATGCCGATGTCGTGCTGCCGGCGACAATCACGTTGGAGCGAGAGGATATAGGAGCCGCCGCCGGCGATCCGCTGCTGGTCGCGATGCACCGAGCTGCGGCACCCTATGGCGAGGCGCGTGACGATTACGGAATCTTCAGCGGCCTGGCCGAGCGCCTGGGCTTCGCCGAACAATTCACCGAGGGCCGCTCGGCGCGGCAGTGGCTGCAATATCTCTATGACGCGACACGCCGCGCGCTGTTGGCGCGCGGTGTCGCTGCGCCTGATTTTGACCGGTTCTGGGAAGCGGGGGAGCTGATGCTGCCGACGGTGCCGTGGGACGGCGGCATCGTCCGGGCGTTTCGGCGAGACCGCGCGGCCGCGCCGTTGCCGACGCCGAGCGGCAAGATCGAGATCACCTCCCCGACGATCGCGTCCTTCGATTATGCCGACTGCCCGGGACACCCCGTGTGGCTGGCGCCCAGCGAAGGCGCCGGCTCGCCGGACATGGCGCGGTTCCCGCTGCAACTCGTCGCCAACCAACCGGCGACCCGATTGCACAGCCAGCTCGATTTTGGCGCTACCAGCCTCGCCTCGAAAATCAGGGGGCGCGAGCCGGTTCGCATCCATCCGCAGGATGCCGCGGCGCGCGGCATTTCCGACGGCGACATCGTCCGGTTATATAACGACCGCGGAGCGTGCCTCGCCGGCGCGGTGCTGAGCGAGGCGTTGCGCCCGGGAGTCGTGCAGCTGTCGACCGGCGCTTGGTACGACCCCGGGGACCCCGCAGCGGAGAAGCCGCTCTGCGTGCACGGCAACCCAAACGTGCTGACACGCGACGCCGGCACCTCCCATCTCGCGCAAGGCTGCAGCGGCCAGCTCAGCCTGGTCGAGGCCGAGCGCTACGACGGCCCGCTGCCACGGGTGAAGGCTTTCGACCCGCCATCGGATGGAGTGTGATCGGCAGGTGCGTTTGCCGGCGAACGAGGGTATCCTGCGTCCGACAAAAGCGAGTGGAGGCTCACATGATCAAAGGTCTGCACCATAATGCGTATCGCTGCCGGGACTCGGAGGAGACGCGGGTCTTCTATGAGGATTTCCTCGGCCTTCGCCTGGTTAGCGCGTTCGAGATTGATGAGGGCCGTGGGCTGCACACTTTCTTCGAGATGGACGACGGCTCCTGCCTTGCCTTTTTCGAGGTGCCCGGCAAGTCCTTCGATTTCAAAGAGCAGAACGCGCTCGATTTGCACATCGCGCTCGGGGTCGAGCCCGATACCTTCGACAGCATGCTGCAGAAGGGGAAGGCCGAGGGCCGCGAAGTCGGCGGGCCGGTCGACCACGGCTTTGTCCGCTCGATCTATTTCCGCGATCCGAACGGCTATGTCATCGAATTAACCGCCAGCACCGGGGTCCACCAGGAAATCATGGACCCCGCGATCTCCAAGCCGCACGAGGCGCTGGCGCGTTGGCAAGCGGCGAAGAGCCACTGAAGGAGGAAACCATGACGATATTTACCCATGTAACGGTCGGCACGAATGACCTCGCTAAGGCGCGCGCGTTCTATGACGCGGTGCTGGCGCCGCTCGGCTACAAGCGCCTGGACGATCTCGGTGACAACGGCTCGATCTGGGGTGAATCGGCTGCGGAATTCTTCGTGCTGAAGCCGGCCAACGGCCAGCCCGCGACCTTCGCCAATGGCGGTACGATCAGCTTTGTCGCACCCAACCGGGCGGCGGTCGCGGCCTTCCACAAGGCGGCTCTCGCTGCCGGCGGCAAGGACGAGGGTGCGGTCGGGCCGCGCAGCTGGCATCCTCATGCCTACGGCGCCTATGTCCGCGATCTCGACGGCAACAAGCTCGCCACCTATTGCCTGAAGCCGGAGTAGTCAAGAATTTTGACGGTCCGCTGACCCGATGAACTCGGGTCAGCGGAGCGTAATTTATCACACCAGAGTCCCGGCGATCGGGGCGTTGAACTCGTGGGACCGCTCAAGGGAAGGGTGCCTCGACAAGCTGTAAGGGCCGTAAACGTAACCTCTCAGCGTTGCTGATCGAGGTGCCGCGCTGATTTGGGACCGTGGCAGCGGGCGGCGAACCCCCAAGTCGGGACGCCGATTTGCCGGCCCTGGCCGCAGAGACAGAACGCAAGTCCGAAATCAAGAAGAGGAGTCTTACGTGCGATCCCTTCCCTTCCGAACAATCCTCTCCCGGGGCCGTAGCTCAGGCCAATACCTCGACGAGGCCTGCGTCGAAGTCGTATAGCCAGCGCAGAGCGTCGGGTGTGCGGTCGCCGGCCCTCGCCCATTCGGCATCGCGCGCTTTCTGGGCTGGACCGTCGCGCATGTGGAAGCGGGTCTTGTTGGCGCGCGACATGTCCTGCAGGCGAGTGACGCGCGGCAGCCGCAGCCGTTCGTAGTGTCGCAACGTCACGGCCGGATCGGCATTGCCGGCGGCGACGAGGCAGGCGGCAAGCGCGGCGCCGTCCTCGATCGCTTGCGCCGCACCCTGCCCCATAAACGGGTACATCGGGTGGCAGGCGTCGCCGAGTAACGTCGTGCGACCGACCGACCAGCGTGGTAAGGGATCGCGATCGAACAAGGCCCAGATAAAGCAGGTATCGGCCGCGGCGATGATGCGCCGAACCTGAGGATGCCAGCCCTCGAAGGCGGCTAGCGCGCGAGCCACGGTAGCGCGATCGGTCCAGTCCTCGCGGTTCCATTCATCGTGTTCGGTCCAGCCGACAAAATTCAAAAGCCGCCCGCGCGAGACGAAGTAGTGCACAAAGTGCGCGCCGGGCCCGACCCATGACTGCGAGCCGATTTCGAGCCCGAGATCGGCGATGCGTTCGGCCGCCACCAGTCCGCGATAGGCGACACAGCCGGCAAAGACCGGCGCCTCCTCACCGAACAGGGCGGCTCGCACTGCCGAATGAATGCCGTCGGCGCCGATCAGGATGTCGGCCGTGATCCGCACGCCGTTCTCGAAACACGCCTCGGTATAGTCACCCTTGTCCTCGAGGCTGATAAGACGGTGTGCGAGATGAATGCGCTCGGCCGGGAAGCCCGACGCAATCACGTCCAGTAGGTCGGCGCGATGGATCGTGATGTGCGGCACGCCGTAGAGCTCTTCGCACAGCGGATTGAGCGGCGCCCGCTGCAAAGTGCGCCCATCCTGCCAACGTCGCTGGTGCGTGAAAAACGGTCGGATCCCCTCGCGGGCGAGCCCTGCGGTAAGGCCCAGTCGGCGCAGGATGCGCACCGCGTTCGGACCCATGTTGATGCCGCCGCCGATTTGGGTAAGTTCGGGAGCCTGCTCGTAGACATCGACTTCGAAGCCGGCTTGGCGCAGCGACAGCGCGGCGGTCAAGCCGCCAATGCCACCGCCAATAATGGCGATCCGGAGTGGTATTCTAGTCCGCTCCGGGCGATTGCTTTTCTCGTCCATCGCGACCTCATGTAGGTTTCCCGGTTGGCGCCCTTACGCCATCAGGGTCAACCGCTGAAGGAGAGCCTGAGCCGCGGCGGGAGCGCGGATCTTGGCGCCGCTGATGAAATAGACAAAGCAATCGCACGCCTCCCGCGCCGATCGTTCGTGCAAACGCTGCGCCCAGGCGTCGAGCGCATCCGACGGGTAACCGGTCGGCTCCTCAAGGGTGCAACGCCGCAGGTGGGCGTAAATGAAATTTGCGGTGGTCTCGAAGTCAGGGTGGCTGTCGTCGACGACCAGGGCCACCCCGCGCCGGCGCAACAGGTCGACGAGCCCGTTGGTGGGAACCTTCGCGTGGCGAAGCTCTAGGACGTGCCGCAGTGCGCGACCGTCGATGCGGTCGGGCAAAAGCTCGATGAACGCGGCGAGAGCGTCTTCGTCGACCCGCATGTTCGGGGGAAATTGCCACAGGATCGGCCCGAGCTTGTCGCGCAGTTCGAGCACACCGCTCGAAAAGAACCGATCGAACGTCGGGCCGGCGCTGGCGAGATCCGGGCGATGCGTCGCAAAGCGCGGACCCTTGAGCGAAAAGACGAAATCCTCCGGCGTCTCATCGTGCCAACGGCGGAAGCTCGCGGGCTTCTGAGCGCCGTAGAAGGTGCCGTTAATCTCGATCGTGGTCAGCTCGCGGCTCGCAAAGTGAAGCTCTCGCGCCTGCAGTAAGCCCGCCGGATAGAAGACGCCGCGCCACGGCGGATAGACCCACCCGCCGACCCCGACGCGGATCTGCGGTCCGGCGGTCATCTGTGCGTCAGCACCGGAAGCTCGACGAAGGACGGCGTCTCCTCGGCGTGGTGAACGGTGTTGGTGGCGACGCGGATATCGGGATCGCCGTCATTGGCCAGGATAGGGTGGCCACTGTTGGTATTGCGGGCACGGCGCGGAAAATTGCTGCTTGTCACGTCGATCTCGATGCGATGGCCGGCGCGGAAGGTGTGGTAGATGTGCCCCAGGTCGATAGAAAGCCTCTCGACCCGACCCGGAGCCAGGCGTCGGGGCTCCCCCGACGGGTCGCTGTACATGGCGCGCATCACGCCGTCCATCAACAGCATCGCCGGCCCGTCGGACTCGAGTTCGATCAGCTTGGCGACAAAATCCGTATCGGCGCAACTTGATTGGATATGCAAGGTCACGCGAACGGCACCGGCGATCGTGAGGTCACGGTCCAGAAGGTCGCCGCGGTAGATCAGACCGTAATTTGGCAGTGATTGAACCGGTCGCTGGTCGCGGGGTCCGGCATCGATCAGCATGTTTCGCCCGCCCAAGGTCGGGATCGGCAAGTGCGGGTCGTAGTTGTAGCTTCGTGCCGCACCGCTGGGACCATCTGCGGCAATGCTGCCGTCGCCGCGCAAGTAGAGGCGGTGGGAGCTCGTACCCGGCGGCGGCCAACGCTCAGCGTAATGCCAATCGTCGGGGACATAAGCGAAACGGTCGTCGATCCAAGCGCGCGGCGAATAATATACGGTCGGCTTGTCCATAATGCCGGTTGCTGCGCCTTTCAGCCAGTAGTCGAACCATTCGAAATAAGGATCGCGCGGCCAAAAGTTACTGGCGTAGACAAACGAGTGCTCGTTGGGGCCGATCCACAGCTTCTGGGTACCGGTATGGGCCTGAATTTCATTGAACGCCGCCAGTACGCTCGTCTGGAAGATGTCGTACCAGGTGGTGACGTGAAACCCGGGGATGTCGATCGTGCGGCGGAAATTGTGCCGCGCGCGGAACGCGTCGGGGGTCGGATGGGTAATGATTTCGTCGAGAAAGGGCTGCCAGGTGACAAAGTCCGGGTACCCGGTCAACGGCAGCCGCATCCAATCCGCTGAGCCAATGAAGGGTGTGTCGGCGTGGCGCGCGGCATCAAGCCGCGTATAGCGCGCCGCCGCCGAGGCAGCGGCCGCATCGAGCGCCTCTGCGCTGATGCCGGAGCGTCGCATGACCGCCGCACGGTGCGATGGCGAGAGACCTGGGATGTTGCGCGCCACCCATAGCCACAGCCGCTCCATCTCGATCGACTGGCCCTCATAAACCACGTCGTCGTAGATGCCGGAAGCGCCAGCTTGGGCAAAAAAGGCGCGAAGGCTCGGGTGCCGCGTTGACGCGGCAGCAAAGGTGGTGGTGGCGCCGGCCGAGGAGCCGGACATGCCCACCATCTGATTGGTCCAGGGCTGGGCAGCGATCCATTCGAGAGTGTCGTGGCCGTCCGCCGCGTCGTCGGCGTAGACGCGGTCCTCGCCTTCCGACCCATGGCGGCCGCGGGTGTCCTGGTAGACCGCGGCATAGCCGTGCGCGACGATGTTGCGCCAGCCGCGCAGGATCGAACCGCGGAAGGGCTCCTCGCCGCTCGGCAGCCACGCGTTGGCGCAATCGGTCTTGTCGCGGGCATCGGACGCGGTGATTCCATACGGCGTGCGATGCAGAATGACCGGCCAGCGCGGTCCGCCGATCTGCGGTAAAAACACGAAGGTATTGAGCCTCGTGCCGTCGCGCATCGCCACCATGGCCTGGAAAGCCCGAGCGCGGGCTCGATCGGGGAGCTCCATGGCTATGCTCCGTAAAAAAAGAGCCGGTGATCGTACCGGCTCTTTGACTGTTGCAGCTTGTGTTTGCTTAGCGCGGCGGCATCCTTAAAAAAGCGCGAGACCTCCCATGCCCGGATGCCATTCCTTGCGAATTTGCTCCTCTACCGAAAGACCGGACAGCGTGAAGGGGGCATGAACCGTGCCCTTGGTCTTCTCGAATACCGCGCGGACCAAATGATCGATGGTCGCCTTTTCCCGAAGGTGCCGTCGCTTCGTGCGACGTCGAGTTAGGGTCACCTTGGCCATGCATGGACCTCCGATCTCTAGGCGGATTTTTGTCAACCGCTTACCGCGGGGAACGGCAGCTGCGTCAAACTGGCGCAGAGAAAAGACCCGCCTTGCGGCAAAAAAAAGGCGGCCAAGCCAGAAATCGGTTTACAGACTGATACATCCGAGTAGCCGTGCCCGCTCCTTAGCGAACACGTGCGAACGCGCCGTCTGTCCCTTAAAATCGTCTCGCCCCAACCGACAGCCGGGAGAGCGACGATGCAGTACGGCCTCTTTACGATGCCCTCGCACCCGCCGGAGCGCGGCCTGTTCGACGGTCACCGCTG
>Ga0306922_10003917_pt1 | contig 14017 bp, 13 predicted proteins | sample sta12Cox44000082_FD_203758 | JGI IMG/M metagenome (GOLD analysis project Ga0306922, IMG submission 203758) | Lab enrichment of tropical soil microbial communities from Luquillo Experimental Forest, Puerto Rico - statoxic.12C.oxic.44.000.082 (v2)... | ecosystem: Environmental > Terrestrial >... | reverse complement strand
CATAGGGCCCGCGTCCGCCGCAACCACGAGCGGCCACGTCCAAACGGCTTTACCGGACGCGCGCAGAACTGCTCGAACTCGGTTTGCTTCTCAGCGAGAACGCGCATCCGGTAAAGCGCTAACGTTTACCAGGGAGTGCGTCGGTCATAGTAGACTCTGCCCATGTTTTGCCCTCGATGCGGTGCCGAATACCGTCCTGGATTTACCCACTGCTCCGACTGCGACGTAGAATTGGTTCACGAAATTTCTGAACAGGACGCCCGCGTGCAAAAGCAGAAGCGCGGCTCGGAGACGATGCTTGCAACAAGCAACCCAAAGCTCGTAAGGACATTCATTAGCCTTGGTTGGTTTCCCGCCGGGTTGCTCGGCTTATGGATTGGGGAAAAGTTGCCGCGCAGCGCGCAAATCCCGTTTTATATATTTTTGAGTGTGGCAATAATTTACTACCGACTCGTAGGTGCCCAGAGGCTGAGAAGAAAGTGGAACCAGCAGTAGAAGCACAGCTCCTGGTTTGCAACCGGACATTTTGATGCTAGTACTCTATCCAGAGCGGAACGACAGCCTGAATGGAACCGTCCGTCTCGGATGATCTCGACAGCACAGTAAGGTAATGTTGAATAGCCTTGTTCCGGCTTGTAAAAACCGGGGTTCTGAAGTCTTACTTGCTGTTTCTGGCGCTCTTCGCAGCGAGTAGCACCTACGGGCAGCAAACCGTTTTTGATGTCCCGAGCGCCGACGTTCTAGACAAAGGCAAGGTGTACGGCGAACTGGACGGCACGGCACGCCCTGTGGATCCTCTGGCTACCTTCACCCCGCGGGTGGTTGTCGGTGTAGGACACCGGATCGAGGTCGGGGTTAATTTCAATGGCCTAACTGTCCCCACCACATCCCAACTGGAGATCTCACCGACTATAAAGTGGCGACTATGGAACCGGGAGGTTTCCGGGTGGTCGCTTTATGTTGGCGACGACCTATTTTTCCCTATCCGCGAGCGGACCTACAATGTGGGAAACTACTTTTACGCATCCTTTGCAAAGGAGTGGAAGCACGGGACTCGCATCGGATTTGGGGGATTCGACTTTACGCGAAACGTTGTGGCGATCGCCAACCGGGCTGGCGGACAGTTTACATTCGAGCAGCGAGTAAGTAATCGCTTGACGTTGGCGGCCGAGTGGTACACGGGGAACCAAGCTGTTGGGTACGTGAACCCCGGTGCCATCGTCAAGATCACTCCCAAGCTTACGTTGTACGCAGCGTATCAGATCGGGAATGCGGGCGTAACCATGGGGAATCACCAATTCCTTTGGGAGATTGGTTACAACTTCAACTAGTCACCGCTCTTCATTTGCGAGCGACACCCCCGTCCTGAATCAAGCCAAGGGGAGTTCGCAGTAGTCAGTCGCAAAGGTTAGAACAGACCTTGTCACTGGACGAAGTCGCGAAACCGGAAACTTGAAGTACTGGGAGCCAAGTTACCGCGAACGCCGTTAGAACGTAGCCGCTGGCGCGGCGGACGCTTCGCGTGCTATGCTCAGCGCGTCATGCCCCAAGATGGCGCTTTTAACTGCGGTCTGCGCATTCCTCCGATTTTTGTAACTCATGCAAAATCAATAGACTGCAGGCGAAGAAAGATTCAATTCCCATAGCCATTAGATTGGGGTCTGCCGCCAGCCCGCATCCGCCGCAGTCACCAGCGGCCACGCTCAAACGGCTTAATCGAACGCGCCCGGAGACCCCTACCTGCGTTCGTTCCTCTGCCTCTTGAACCAGATCTCCACCTGAACGTGTGGCGAACCAACGTCGAACTCGCAGATGTTTGTGCGTGGCGTAATTATCCGCGATGAGGTGCACCTCCAAGTTCTTCGGTACATTCTTCTCAATCTCCCGGAGAAAACTCAGATACTCCTGGTGCCGGTGACGCGGTCGACATTTCGTGAGCACTTTGCCGCTTGCCGTGTCCAGTGCAGCAAACAACGTTGTGGTTCCGTGGCGTCGATAATCGTGAGTCACTCCCTCCACATAACCCAATCCCAACGGCAACATCGGCTGGGTGCGTTCTAATGCTTGAATTCCGCTCTTCTCATCTACGCACAAAACCACAGCATTTTCGGGAGGATTCAAATACAGCCCTACAATATCCCGTACTTTTTCGACAAAAAATGGATCGTTCGAAAGCTTGAAATGCTTTTGTCGATGCGGCTGCAAGCCAAACGCCTGCCAGATGCGGTGCACGGTCGATTTCGATACTCCCGTCTCGTCGGCAATCTGACGGATACTCCAGTGCGTTGCGGCTTTGGGTTTCGACTTCAGCGTCTTGCGAACTAATTGGGCAACTCGCTCGTCGCTAATTGGGCGAGGGCGGCCTGGGCGTAACTCGTCGTACAGTCCTGACACCCCCTGTGCCAGGAAACGTCGTCGCCACAGGCCTACTGTGTTCCTACTCGTCTCCAGTTGCGGGGCAATCTCTCGGTCGTTCTTCCCAGAGGCGCTCAACAGGATAATCTTCGCCCGACGTACTAGCCCGGCCGGAAGAGAACGAGAGTTGGCCAAACTTTCCAGCTGTTCCCGCAGCTCCGAATCCAAAACCAATGTAGCTTTCGGTCGTCCCATCGCCATAGGCACCTCCATTGTGCACAGGAGATGCCTGTATTCCCAGCAATATTAAGACCAGTTATTTATGGGACATAACACTAGCATAAAGAAAGCAATCCGCAGAAGTCTCATGGAGATTGTTGAAGGGAAGAACACGACAACAACGGCGACGCCAGCCGAGCGATTAGAGGCTTGCAGACTGCTGTTGAAGGAACGGGCCCTGGCTCAGAAGGGCAGGCCACGGGGCAAACCTTTCCCGAGAAAAGTAAGAGCGGACGCGTCTCCTACTGACAGAATTGCTGAGCTTACCGGGGGGTACTCGTCTCACTGATCCGAGCCAGAAGGCCCGCAGGAATGCCCCACGAACGCACAGGGAAGCCCGCTGCGCGATTTTTTTCCAGACTCGAGGAACAGGACTCTGAGCCAGCAAAAGGACTGTAGCGACTTTTGTAGCTACCTTGCATCAGCGACCATCGCAATCAGTGGTACAAGGGGTGCTGTGAATCGGCTGTACTGGCGCGGCAAATCAACACTATAGCAAACGGTAATACTTCATCGAGATTAGCCAGTTGACAACTGATAAGGGTGAGGTCGGTGGTTCAAGTCCACCCAGGCCCACCATTCCCCAGTTTTGGCCCGTTCGAAGATCATGTCGAATGGCTTTCTGTAGGTGGGATAAACACTTACCGCGTCCATGGCGCAGTTCGATAGCACCATTCTCAGCAATTTGGCCTTTTCCTGCGGAGTCCGCGTAACGTACAGAGAATGCGCCTTATTCGCGAGTTCTAAAATGCGAACGCGGTCGAGCGCCCGCTCGGGATTTTCCGCCTGTTCGAGCTCCCGCAATGACGCCAGAAGCGCTTGCTCTTCCTCCTGCCACTCGGCGGACTTCGCCTCCCAAAATTCCTCAGTGATTTTTCCGTCCAGACGGTCAACGTAAGCCTGCTCCAACCGTCTGCGGAGTTGGGTCAGCCGTTGGTGCATCCGCTCGGCCTGGCGCTTCCTGAGCGTTTCCTCGTGGGTTTTATCGGAGAGCAAGGACTCTTCGAGCTGAGCCAGAACGTCATCCGGGATTCGGATCGCTTGCAACACCTGGCCGAGGCGTTCGGCCATCACCTCTTCGCGAAAGTACGGCAGGTCGCATTTGCCTCGATAACCTGTGCAGCGGTAATAGGTGTACTTCTGCTTTTTGAATTCGGCGGTCACGGCGCAGTTGTCGTAAGCACAGCGGAGCAGGCCGGAAAATGCGAACTCGTGTATTTGTTTCCGAGGCCGCGCTTTGCCGCTCAGTACCTCGCGCACGCGGGAGAATATTCCAGGGCTCACAAGGGGAGGATGCGTGCCTGCATAGCTCTTGCCTTCCCACTCGTAAGTGCCGATGTAGAACGGATTTTTCAGAAGTTTTTCGATATGCCACTTCGAGAGCACCTTACCGTAGTGGGCTCTGAGAAACAGACCTAAGGTGGCAAGCGAGTAAGAACCGGTCGCGTAGAGCTCGAACATGCGCTGCGCGATCGGCGCGTTGTCAGGATCAATCTCAATCGTGCGCAGCAGTTTGTTGTTCCGGTAGCCGAGCGGCGGCCGGCTCGGATAGATGCCTTGCGCTGCTTTTTCGCGCATGCCTTTGCGCACTTCATCGCGCAAGTTCTCTATGTAGTTCCGGGCGATCACAAGCTGAATGCCGTGAACGAGCTTGGCCTGAGACTTCGAGTCCTTGCTGATGACCTGGCCTTCCTTGGGTAGGTGAATCTCAACGTCGAGGTCTTCGAGCGTCACGCAATCGCGGAAGTTACGGTAGAGGCGGTCTGTCTTTTCGACCAAGACAATGCGGCACGTCTTGTGGTTGCTAAGAAACCGCACCATCTCGCCGAATTGCTTTCGGCCTGTAGTCTTAGCCGTCTCCACGTCCACGAATTCACGCAGTACATTGAACTCGTGGCTCTGCGAGTATTCGCGGAGAAATTTCAGTTGTGCGGGGATGGAGAAGCCTTCGCGCTCTTGGTCCTTGCTCGACACTCTTGCGTACAAAACGGCTTGTCTCATGCGGCCCTCTGGCGGCGTGCTGCGGCGTTTGCACGTGCCGCTAAACTTGCGCTGATTCCATCCTGGTGTCAACCGCGCTTCGCGAGACCGAATGCTCAGGGTCGGAAAAATGGTAGGATTCTCTCGTAAAGTGACTCCACAAAATGCGAGAGAACCTTCGTTTCCAAAGTCTTCTTGGAGGCTCAATCATCATCGCTGCTTTGGGATGGTACTTGCCCCAAAGACGAATGCCGCTCGACTTTCACGTCATGCTCTGGTGGAGCATCCCGATTGCATGCGCGTGGTGCCTTCTTCTGATTGTGGCTGCCATTTGGCTGAAGCGGCGAGCGTTCTGGATGTTACTTGGCGCACCGCTTGCGCTCTACTGGCCAATCTGGCTGCTCTTGAATCACATCCCGCCGTGCTATTGGCAGGGGAATTGCGTGTAGCTTCTTCTTCACATTCCGATCCCATTCGTCGAGAACAAGAAAAAACGAACGCAATGCGAGCAAATCATCGGAAGCGAGTTGCTTCTCTCCTGTGGTCCCTTGGAGTTCTTGGAGCTGAGATAAGGCGGTGCTGTCGGCGGTAGAGCGCATGGCTGCGTGGAATTCTGAGGAAGATTTGAGCGATGGCTTGGCGGAGTGCCCCTCTATTTATACTAATGGGCAAGAAGTCGGGAAAATCTGTCAAAGAAAAAATACGCGCCCTATTTGAAAAATGTTCTCGGTTTCGTTTTCTCCCTTCCGACACGCGGACGAAACACCGGCGCATGCAAAAAGAAATTTGGACGGGAGCGACCCGGTGAGCACGTTTGGGCGGCGAAACCGCACAAACACCCGGGTCGCTCCCGCCCAAATCGAGGTTTTCGTCCGCGGTCTTTTTGCAGGACTGATTTCCGCAGTGCAATGTTCGACCGAACCTTGCGGCGGAGCCCAGGTGAACGGAACGGCCATATTTACAGGTGAACACAGCGGTTGGTCCTGTGTTCACCCCGCTGCGTTTTGGCTCGGCGAGAACCCGATTTCGTTGGTTAGGTGCACTGTAGCGTGTTGGCGTTCTATCAGAGCCTCACGACCCACGAGTTCGGGATGAGCATCACAGTTCACGATTTTGACGCGGTAATACCGGAGGTCGATGTAGTCCATTTGATCCCAATCGAAGAACGCAATGAACTGCAATTCCGCTTCCCTCGGCTTAAGAAGGTTTACCGGGTCATCCCAGTAACCAGTCGGCGCGCCGGGTCGTGGCTTCTGAATCATGATCGGCGTTCCATGCGCAATCGACGGAAGTATCTGAAAAAAGGGGATAGGATTCACGAAGAGGTCGCACAGGGGCCATTCTCGGTCGAGCTTTGCCAAGACGAGTGCATCGAACAGGAGTTTCCCTATTTCGTGAAATTGGTCGATCGAATCCCAATTGCGGAAGTCTCCGTCAGGCCAGAAGGCCGTATTCCATATTGCTCGTGCGCTTGAGCGGTAGTGGTCAAACACGCCACTAACGTTTTTCATATCCGTTTCAAGTCTGTCGCGCTCGGATTCGCTCATCGCCCTTATGAATTCAGGACCGACATACACTGTGTGGAAGCATCCGTTGCGGTCCTTGAACTCAAGCTCTGCCCTCCCCCCTTCGTCATAGTCATTCAATCGAACGGGCTTGCCAACGGCGTCTTCTATCGCTTGCTGGTCATCTTTGGGCAGATCTTGGAGGAAGCCTGGCGGCAATTCTATGAGAATTACGCGGTTTCCAGGCTTTGGTTTCGTCTCACCCGTATTCGCCATGCGCGCAGTATACATGGCTCGATTGTGCCCAGGTCGTTAGCAATTGGCGGCGTAGTCGTGAGAATCACAGCAGCGAGAGCTCTCCAATGCGCGGAATCCCTGCAGCGAACTGACCCAGCGGAAGGGTTCTAAGATCGTCAACCAGGGCCCACCATATTTTTCAATCAGTTAGTGACGGTGGTTTTCTCTGTAGTGGACGAGTGTGCCCAATTTTGTGCTTTTGTGCCACACGTGGCTCAGAAACAGGCTTTGCTATGGCGTCCAAGGCCGCCCGCTTCGCCTCTATGCGGATGTGCGAGTAATCATCTTGCGGCTGACATGGCCCGCGATGGCCATAAGCGCGTGCTCGCTCGCCGCCAGCGTGCCGGAGCATTAGAACCTGTCCAGCGATACGGAGCTATTTGGATCATCCTCACTTTTTCGAGTTTGCGAAACAGGTACGCTACCGTAATGGCTTGTGATTCGTAGTTCCTCTGTCATCCTTGACAGGGCATCCCGACTCTCCTCAACCGTCCGATAGGCCGTAAGACTACCGAAGAGGGTTCGGCTTGGCATTCTGCTTGGCATCGAGAGGTCTGGGCTGATGCCGGTCGAACCCTTCTCTAATCCACCGGCTTTAGTCTGGCTTGACTCTTTCTGTTCCAAAACGTTACGCAAAGTGGCAACACCGCAAGCTCTTCTGAAAGTCGGTATCATCCAATCCTGAAATCCTCAACCTGCGCTCTAGCTCGACGCTATCACGGCTTTGCGACTAGGTGGATTGAGTCTATGATGCCGAAGCGATTTCCTATGTTGTGTTTAGGCCAATCGCGGACCGCTGACTCTTTTGCCCTTGAGGTGAAAGTTCACGTCAACGTGGTCGGCAATACTGATGAACGGAATACCCTTGTTCATTCCGTAGTCCTTACGGTTGAAAACCATACTTCCCTTGATCTCGCCTGAGCCTGTTCCTTTGCCGGACACCGTTAGCATCAACTTCTCCGGGTTTGACACTCCCCGTATGGTAAAGTCGCCATCGACCTCATACGTATGAACACCCGTCTGTACTATTTTCGTCGACTTAAATGAAATCAATGGATTCTGCTCAACGTCGAAAAAATCTTTACCCTTCAGCTTGTTGTTCTTCATACCGCTTCCGGTATCGACACTCGCCGCGTAAATCTTGATTTCTAGCACTCCGGTGGTTTCGTCAGGCGACGTAAATGTTAGCGTGGCATCCCATTTGTCGAACTTCCCGGCAATCTTGACGGACGCTTTCACGTGGAAATTGATCCAGCTGTCCACCGGGGTAATCTCGAAAATCGGAGCTTGGGACCGGCTGAACGGCGGAAACACGCCCGCAACAAGGATGCAGAAAATAATTGGCCCCACGAAGAATCGTTTGATCATCATTTTTTTTGGCTCTTTAGGCAGTCTCTTTGGCCGTGGGGATCCCGTGGGCTGATTCTGGCACAACTGAGTTGATGTAAACCAGATATCCGTCAAGGCTGTGACTGAGTGAGCATTCCTTGCAGGCCGCCAGTTCTCGGTCTATCTACACGCGCCGGAGTGGAACTATCCACTTCTGCCTCCCGATTCGTCGCGAAACCCGAAACTTGACCTCCGCCAAATCCATTACGCCCTAAACCAGGACTTTAAAGGTACGCCAGTATTGCCGTCCTATTTTCGAGCGTCAACGCAAGTGGGAGATAGAGAATAGGCTGCAGCGAAAGTGCCCTTTTTTGTTTTTCCGGGATTCGCGTCTAATCCTTTCAATTCACTGGAATCAAGCGCCGCTACGATTTACTTAACTGACGTCGAGTCGCGAACGGGTCACTGCAAGAACTAACAGTTCGACTGCTGGCAACCATACCGTAAAATGGGTTAAGTCGGTGGTTCAAGTCCACCCAGTTCTATAAATCACTCTTCTAATTAACGCCTTCCACTACGAACAGGGCGTCGACATCTCGGCACTCTACGGCCAAGGCAACATCGCGATCGCGGACTATGAAACGTCCCTCAAACACGACACACGACTCTCGCGGGAATCAAAAGGAACACCGAAGAACGTCAATATCTACGGCTAGATCGACACCGAAGCATTGACGTTGATCGTAGAGGACCGCGTGACCTTGAGATGACGACATGCCGGATTTCAACCGAATTCAAATTCGCATAAAGTACTTGCGCATCAGCGTAAACTGTGACGATGCCCCTAGGAGCCAGATTAGAACGGCGTGCGGTTGAAGGACTGGCCGGCCGCTGCGCAGAGCTCGCGCGCCTGGAGTTTTTTTCCTTAGGGGATGAACCGCTCGTGATGCATATTCAAGGCATCCCGGGCATAGGAAAAACGCACCTGCTGAATTCGCTGTCGGCAGGTATCGGCGGAAAGGGCGTTTTCGTTGTGCGGATCGATGCCCGCTGGTGCGAGCCTTCTTCGGCGGCCTTGTGTCGAGCGATCTGCAGGGAAATCGGTGTCTCGGAGTCGGAAGATTCCGGTGTTGTGGCGACCAATCTGTCGGAACGGGCCAAGCGAACTCTCCTGGTGCTCGACAGTTTTGAATCTTTCCGTCTACTAGACTCTTGGCTCAGGCAGGTTTTTCTGCCCTCGCTCGGCGACACTGTGCGCACAATCCTCTCTTGTCGCGAGCCACCCCGGCCAGCGTGGCGTATTGCCCCGGCTTGGAGAGGACTATTTGATTCGATGGTCCTGGAAACATTTTCTCCAGAAGTGGCTCTAGAGTATCTAGCCTCGGCGGGTATGCCGGAGGGCAAAGCTCGGGAGTTGAATCGGGTTGCGCGCGGGCATCCGTTGGCACTTTCCCTGGGATTGGCACTCTATTTTGCAGGCGGGCAGGTGCGTGGGAGCGCGGCTTCTCGTCATGAAGTCCTGGAGCATATGGCGGCGCTCTTTCTGGAGGATACCGATTCGGGAACTAAACAAATCGTACAGGCTGCCTGCCTAGTCCGAACAGCCACCGCGCCGCTACTAGCGGCCATGCTGCCGCATATCCCGGCCGACGAGGCACTGGATCAGCTGCGTGCGCTGCCATTTGTCAGCGTAGGTCCTCACGGACTGCTGGTGCATGAAGCCGTTCGCGGGCCGGTGTCGGCTGCTCTCAAGTCCCGTGATCCGGCGCTATACCAAGCGTACCGGCGCGCAGCTTCGCAGGTCGTGCGTGATCAATACAGGCAGGCACCGCGATCCGACCAGTGGCGTTGCACGGCGGACGTACTCTACCTGCTCGAAAACGAGAACCTACGCGAGGGTTTTTTCCCCGCGACTGCGAGCCCGGTTGCAGTGGAACCGGCCCGCTCCGACGACCGGAACTCAATTTCTGCGATTATTCAGAACTTCGATGGGCCACAGTCGCGTCAAGCGCTGGAACAATGGTGGCACTACCATCCAGATTCGTTTTTTGTCGTACGGGATGAACATGGCGGAGTGCAAGGTTTCTACCTAGCGATTGTGGCATCGAAAGTTCACAAAAATGTAATTGCGAAAGACCCGCTTGCGGCAAGCTGGGCCCGGGACCTACCGAGTTCAGAAGATAGGGCCGCCACTCTTTGGCTGCGGCGGTCGTTGGATAAGGACACGGGAGAAGGGCCGTCATCTGGCCAGGCGGCCTGCTGGCTCGACATCAAACGCACCTATTTGGAACTGCGTCCGCGGCTGCGCTGGATCTATACCTGCTACGGTGATGCGGAGCTATATCGCCGCTCGTTCGAGCAATTGGGATTCCGACTGGTGGACGAAGGCCGCCCGGTCCTCGACAGGGTTAGGCAACACACATTTCGTCTCGACATGGGAATGGATTCCGTAGATGGCTGGCTTGGCAACCTGCTTGCCCAAGAAACCGGCACAGCAACAGCCGAGGCTGGCTGTTACTCGCCATTGCTTGATGAGCAAGCGCGTGAGTTAGTAGTGAACGAAAACCGAATTGGCCTGACCCCGCTTGAGTTCGGACTCTTCGCATATCTTGTGGCCAGGCCGAACAAGGCAGTGGCTCGCTACGAACTAATCGAGGCTGTCTGGGGATATGGAAAGGAAGCGTCGACCAGCAACGTGGTTGAAGCGGTGGTGCGCTCCGTGCGACAGAAGCTGGGCGCGCACCGGAACGCGCTGGAGACGGTACGGGGAGTTGGCTACCGATATCATCCGACAACCTGAAGTAGCGCTCCCCGCACGGAGTTGAATGGCGCGTCAGGGGCGAGCCTCAAGAATCAGATTGAACGGAGTTTCCATGGCTACCCTCGCGCTCCGGAACCCCGCATTCTTGAGGATTGCAAGCAACTGGGTAGCGCCGGCCTGCGCTCCCAGTGAATATCGACCTCCTTGCGATAGTGCGTTCTGGGTACAGAAACCAGCGGAGGCTGAGTAGTACATCCTTGCAACAGGGCCGACATTCTCCTCAGGGCGGTCCTTTGCGAATGGTTCCACCAGCATGAGTGCGCCGCGCGGAGCCATTGCTTGCCGGGAAGCCCAGACAGCTTCCAACGGATCACCCATGTCGTGGAGCGAATCCATGAAGCAGACCAGGTCGAATTTCTCCTTACCGCTCGCAAGCACCCGCGGGGTCGCCACCTCGAACCGAATCTGATCGGCGACTCCGGCCTGCTTCGCTCGTTCCTGCGCCACGACAATTGAGGATTCATGGTAGTCAATTCCCACGAACTCGGACTTCGGAAATGCCTTCGCCATAAGGATGACCGAGGCGCCGTGCCCGCAACCGAGGTCGGCTACACGCCCGCCATTGGCTAATTGCTCCTGGACACCACTGAGAGATGGAATCCAGGTTTGAGTAAGGTGCGCCCGGTATCCGTTGCGAAAAAAAGCCTCCGTTGCGGTGAACAGCCGGCAATCGTGTTCGTGCCAGCCCACGCCCTCGCCAGAGCGGAAAGCGGCCAGGATTTGGTCCTCGTCGTGCCACAATGAAGCCGCTACGTCAAAAGCTGGCGTAAGAAATGCGGGACTATCAGGATTCGCCAACACAAAAACGTGTTCTAGTGGCAGTGAGTACTCGTTGGCTTTAGCGTCGAACATCACATATCCTCCGGCGACCTGCCCGTTAAGCCACTCTCGAACAGAGCGCTCACTGGTAGCAGTGCGTCGTGCCAGTTCACTCGAATTGATGGGACCACTCTCTGCCATGGCCCGGTAAAGACCGAGCTTGTGCCCAATGTTGGTCATGACGCCAGCCATGGCGGCAGCGAGATCGGTTACTACCTGACCCGAGAACTGCTCGATTCTCTGCTGCATGTCTTCCGTGATGGGCTTTGTACTAAGACTCTGCATCATTGACCTCCTGCGACCAAGGGTGCTGCTTCTGAAGATTGCACGGAAGTTTCCCGCAGAGGAGCCCACGTGAGAGCCGAGAGGGCTCTCTCTACATCCCATAGCTGGGACCGGGTGGATACTACAGCAGGATTGCTGCGCACCGCCTGGGTTACTGGGTGGTTCAGGTAAGCCTCGGCAGTTTCGCGGTTGGCAAATAGATACACGCCTCCCATCTCAAACTCCTCCTCCTGCAAGACCCATATCTTCCAGATCAGACCTTCTACCGAGGCAATGATCGTAGCGGCTTCTCGGCTCTGAGCAAGCAAGACAGCTGGCGGTACCCGCAACTTGAAGCGCAGGTGCAAGACGGTGAAAGGGGTAACACTTTTCTCCGGCACTTCGTTTCTCCAATCTGTTTTATCTCTGCGTCTGTGGCAGATATCGGTGAGTCTAGAACTCCTGAAACGTTCTGAGATGAGGACATGATGAGAACATGATGAGAATTGGGTACTGTGCCGACGCAAGCCCTGCAATAGGCCTTGCGCGATAACGAGCCTTGCATGGTCAGCTTGGGTCAGCCTGAAGGCTGGCGCGATTTTTGTTCGCCAGTGAGAAATACTGAGGCGGTGGTTGAGAGGGCACACGATCTGAATGCACTTTCCGTCGAAGTCGTCCCTGTGGGATTGCGCGACATTTTCCTGGAGACGGTTAACGAGCTTGAACATGTTTTGGTACCAGGCCTGGCTTGAGACTCGGTCCAAATTTCGAGCCTGTTTGGCGACGCTGACGCTGTTCAGCGGGGATCTCGTCCATCATGCACAAACATTGCTGCGCCCAGAATGGAAGTCTGATTTTCAACCGTCTACTGTTTGTCACTCAACAATTCTTGGTGATCATTTGGATTCTGGCCGTTGTCCTCTTGGGTATGGGAGCTCGTTCGCGAAAAGGCCAATGGAACCCTTCCTTGACCCCCTTCTGTAGAGAAACTTGTGCCGTACTTTGTCCCTTCGCATGGAAGCGCATATGCATCCCCGTGCAGTTGCGTGCGCAATGGACGTGCGCTAAATCCTTTCATGTCTTATTCTTCGGTGCAGCCCGGTGCACCTCTCTGCCTGACGGTGCGCTATCGGTCTTGGAATTGACACCGTGGAGGTCTGGGGTTCGAGTCCCCCACGAGCCCACCATTTACCAATGTTCTGAATGCTCATCAATGACTCACCGGAAGTCTCTGAGTTGCCCGCCGAGACTTAGTTCACGTTCTGGTTCACGTCACAATCAGCGGAACGGGTAGCGTCGGTTTCAACATAGCCTCCGTATAGGCCAAAATCGCTGAATATGTTGCATTCCATGGCCACAATTAGCTTGTTCGTTTGCGATAACCTCGTTTTCAGTTCTGTAGAGAAAGTGGCATCGTAGAGGTAGCCTCCTTCTACTCTCCAGTAGACAACGACGGGCGACTCGCCCCTGTCGTTGGTCTAGGATGGCACTCCGTTAGTGGACAATTTATCGAGTGATCGTTAATGGTGTCGCGCCAAGCCTCGAAGGTGCACTGGTACTTTAACCAGTGAACGAACTTCACGAAGTATGTTTTACAAGAGACTGGCGGGCCCGGGGAGATCTGTGGGTGCTGTACTGGGAGAAACACTGTGAAAAGCAAAATGATGCGAGTGGCGGAATTGGCGGTGTCGTTTCTTGCGGGGGCGGTGATCGCGACGGCTTTGGTTGGAGGTATGGCTGGGGCGAGGCCGAAAACGTGGGCGCCGGCGGTGCAAGAGCAGCAAGTTACCGTGCACAGGGTCATCAACCCGACGGTGACGGACGCGGACATTGCCATGCTGCGGCAGGACATACGGGCAATGAAAATGCGGGTGATCGGAGAGAATTTGTCGCTGAACGATATGGAGGCGGAGAAGTTCTGGCCGATCTACAAACACTACGCTGATGACTTGCATGAAGTGCACAACGAGAAGTACGCGTTGTTGAAGCAATACGCAGAGACGTGGTCAACGATGACGGACCAGGATGCGCTGATTTATGTGCGACGTTGGATGGAGGTGGACCAGGAGGCACAGGCGTTGCGGCTGAAATATGTGCCGGTGGTGACCCAGGTGTTGCCGGGGAAGAAAGCAGCAACGTTTTTTCAACTGGAGCGGAAGCTGGTCATGATGGTCGATCTGCAGTTGTTTTCGCAGGTTCCGTTGGCGCGTGAGAAGGAGTCGAGAAGCAGATAGCCTTATCTGCACAAGCCGGGCGCGCGTTTGTGAGGCATCACCCGAAACCTCCGGAAGTCAGCTGGGCAATTGATCTCTCGTGTGCCAGTTTGGCCGCCAGGACTCACCCGGCGCTTAGAGTTATTTGCTGGAAT
>Ga0306922_10003913_pt1 | contig 14021 bp, 11 predicted proteins | sample sta12Cox44000082_FD_203758 | JGI IMG/M metagenome (GOLD analysis project Ga0306922, IMG submission 203758) | Lab enrichment of tropical soil microbial communities from Luquillo Experimental Forest, Puerto Rico - statoxic.12C.oxic.44.000.082 (v2)... | ecosystem: Environmental > Terrestrial >... | reverse complement strand
ACCGGCATAGTAGTTCTTGCCGCGCCACGCTAGACGCAGCCCGGCGAAACTCACGCGGCCGCTGCCGCGCGAGCCTCCGCCGCCGAGCGAATCGTCTTCGAGCAGGCGAAGGCCTTCCAGCACGCGAAGAAACAGGGGCGCATCTTCCTCGCACAGCACGTCCATCACGAAGCGCGTCTTGAAACGCGCGCCGGCGGGCACGCGTTCGAGCGTACGCGGATTGGCCTGAGACGTGATGCGGTCGATGGCGTTCTCGCTCTTGACCTCGGTCAGTTCGTCGTCCAGGTTCTCGCGCATCTGCGCGGTGATGCTTTCCGGATCGAGCGGTGCGTCGAAAACAGCGAGGCGGGCCGGCGTGGCTTGCGACGTTTCCAGGGTTTCGCCCTGCACCCGTTCCATTCGGCCGGGGTTGCGCCCGAACAGCAGGCAGATGTCGTCATCGGGCCGGTCGCTCTGATGGATGCGCACTTCCTGGCCTTTGCGTCGCGATAGATAGACCAACTCGGATGGTACGACCATGCCCGAGCTCTGCTCGAGCAGCGACCGGATTTTGCCACGCAGCGAGCTCCCCGGCACATACGGCCGGCCAAAGGCATCCTTCACCACCGGATTGTCGGAACCGCCAATCTCCAGTGATCCTTTCCCAGCGCCGACGTGCAGCCCGGTCTCGCAGCGCAGTTCGCCTTCCAGAATCAGTTTTCCAATCAGCTTCAGCTCAGTTTGGGCAGTGTGGGCGCTCATCGTTTACTCGTTGTAGGCCACGATGGCCTCGAAAAGATCCTTGAACCGCTCGTAACCGCGGATGTCGTTTTTGCGCGTCACCTGCAGCAACAGTTTCTCGAGCTGGTCGAGGCTGCGCAGGCCGTGCCGCGCGATCGTATACGCCAAGCGAGCGCGCAGCATGACGAACTCGTGCTGCCGTTCGTTCTCCGGTGCGCGGACGGCGCGGCGGACCGCGCTATAGAGACGGCGCAACTGGCTCTTGGTGCCGGAATCCATGTCGCGCATGCGGCTGACGATCGAGTGAGCCTGGTTATCCAGGTACAAGCTGTCGTGGATCAGCTTCTCGAGCTCGATCTCCGGAGGACCCTCCGGGCGGCCGCGCTCCCCGCCGCGGCGGTCCCCGCGGTCACTGCGCTCGCCACCCCCCTCGCGCGGAGGCCGGCCTTCCCGTGTCCCGGGGGCGCGATTCTCGCGATTCACCCGTTGCTGCTGCTCTTGCGTCATGTCTTATCCTTCTGTTACCAGTCTGGCCCATTCCAAGGCTACCAGCCCCGCAGGCCGAAGCTTCACCTCGGCGGACTTGCGCCCCACCAGTTCGCTGATCAAGTGCGCCCGCAGTTTCTGAAACTCGCGGTCGCGCGTGCCGCTCAAGACGCGGTTGAACCGGCGCTGGAAGCGCCAGGTGCGCTGCACTTCGCTGCCCGACTCGCCATAAGCCTCATGGCGGTAAATGCTGCGTAATTGATACAAGAACTGCCGCGACATGCGGAAATCATGAATCAGACGGGTGACGGTATCTTTTAGTTCGGCGGCGTCGTTGAGATGGCGCCATTCGAGGATCCGGCCCAATAAATAGATGCAGTCCTTGTCGGAGGCCTTGGCCAGGTCGAGATTGCGCCCCGCTGCCTCGTAGACCGAGGCTAATGGAAAATAGGTCTCGGGCGCCAGGGCGACCGCCATTGAAATCGTCTTGCCCTCCGCGCCCGGATACTCCTTCAGGTTTTCTTCGGTGAAGCGGTGGAAGAGGCGCTGTACCTCGCGCGCCAGCGCGATCAGAGCGTCCCAAGAGCCGTACACCGCAAAATCGTCCCCGCCCGAATAAAGGATGGTGACCTTGCGCCAGAACTCCGGCATGGAGCAGAGCACTTCCAACTCACCGGCGAAAAACTGCTTGTAAAGCACCGAGAGCGGCACGTGCTCTTCGATGCTGTGAACCCGGCGGAGGCGCAGCCCGAAGTTGTCGACATCGCCGCGGAGCACCCCCCAGATGGAGCGCCCTTGGGCGCGCCGCGCCAGCGATTGCACCAGTGCCGCCGACTTGCCGTCATCGGAAGGCGCGGCATGGCGCGCCAGCATGATGCCGTCCGGCGACAGATTCGAGCTCAGATGCCAGGTATGTTTGCCTTCCCCGGCGGTGACCTTGCCGGGGTTCTCCGGCGACCAGCCGACGGTAGCAGCTTCCCGCACCCTGGCGCCCAATTCCTTGGCAAAGTAGAAATCGGCCTCCACGTTTCCGGCGGGAACAAACGGCCGAAAGGCTGCCTCCGGCGCTACCGCCAGCGGCGCGTTGCGCTTGCGCTGCAACTCGTCCTGCAGGCGCTTGCGGATCACCGCCCAGTCGCCCAGGTTATCGGTGACACCCCAGATCAGCCCGGCATGTCCCGAGCTGAGCGCACTGATCTGGCGGGCGGCGGCTTCAAGAAAATTCTCCGCCGCCTCCCGAGCCTCACCCGGCAGCACCACCAGGAACTGGCCGCCGCCACTTGACCCCAGCAGGATGCGGGCCAAGCCGAGTTCGGCGAGCAGCGCCCGCGGCAGGACTTCGCACAGAAGCGTGATCCACTGCGACCGGCCCGCCATGAGATCCTCTCCCGCGGAACGCGCAGAACGTCCCTCGGCGGGCCCGGCCAACAGGAACTCTTCTGTGCCCAGAATCTTCCCTTGGAGCAGGATTTGTTCGGGCATTGGAAGCCGAAAAGGCCTTGAGAACTCCTCACTTTAGCACAGATTCCCTCTAATCACGCCGCTCCCGCCGAAGTGTCTGTATGGGCTCAGCCTCGGAACCCGGGCGGGCGTGATGGTGGCAGGCGGTTGGGGCTCGACCGGGGCGGCGAAGTCGCCGCGGCCCACGGCCGCGAGTGCCAGCCGCCAAGTCCAGGGCTTCTGCCGGAACTTGCCGCCGACGTGATCCTGGTAGACCTCGCTGATACGCGCACGCAGCGCCTGATCAACTTCCGGGGGAGGCGCTTCGGCCGGAGGAGCCGACGTCTAGCCGACACACATCTCCAGCCCAGCGAACCGCAAGCGCCGGGGATCTTGACCCCGAAGACACTTTTTTTAGATCGCGGCGACTGGGCAGGGCGATTCCCGGATGATGGCGTAGGCATTCGCACGCAGGCGGCCCATTACGCCGGCATGCCCGCGCCCGATCACCACCAGGTCGGCGTTCGACTTCGCCGCCGCCTCCCATACCGCCGGTGCCACTTCGCCGGTTTCCACCAAGACCCGGCCCGCGACGCCGAGATTTTCCTGAAAATAGGAGATCCGATCGCGCGCCTCGTTGACGACATGTATCCGCCATTCCGGGTCAAAGTAGAAACCGCCCACCGAAACCGTCGAAGTCGGAACGGCGTGGACGATATCCAGATCGGCGCCGTATTCGTGCGCGAACCCTGCCGCCCACTCGAGCACCGCGTGACTCTGCGGACCGAGGTCGATCGCGCAGAGGATTCTGTGGAAACTGATTTTGGGATACGCCGGCGCCTGCTCCATGTGTGGCCCCGTCCACACGGGACAGGTGACGTCGTGTAACACTTTGGCCGTCACCGAGCCCAGTAGAAACCGCCGGAACGGACCGTACCCGTGGGTCGGCATAACAATCAGGTCGAACTTGCCGTTGTGGGCATATTCAACGATCTTTTGCGCCGGATCCCCTTCTTCCACCACTCGCGTGACCGAAATCCCCTGTAGCCCGTTGCCGAGAAACCGGTCGAGTTCCGCCCTACTTTGCGCGACCACCTCCTCGTTCGCCTCGGGCGACACAACTACGGCGTCCGGACACCAGTAGGCGGCGACGGGCGCCACTACGTGAAGAAGCGCCAATTCTGCATGGAAGTGGCAGGCAAGAGCTTCGGCATACTGCGCGGCACCCTCGCAGCGCCCCGAAAAAGCCACGGGCACCAGGATCTTGGAGAACGTTGGCATAAAGGCACCTCCTATCGGCCAACATGATCGCCGTTTCCACTTCTATTCTATCACCTAAATAAGTAAAGGAGACCCTCTTATTCCGCTTTAGGATCGCCCACCGTCGGCGATGCCCGGAATTTATGCGGTCGCCGCCTCGGCGGGTTCCGCCTGATGCCGGGCGTTTAGGTACCAAAACACCATGTGGATCGCGAGCGGATCAAAAACAGTACAAGCTGACACTTACCGTTCCGCAGCGATCCGAATCGAACCCTTGCTTTCGAACTGCAGCGTCTTCTGCTGCTCAGTCAGGCAAAGTGCGTGAGCACTCAGATAAGAAAATATCGATTCCACGAAACGAGTCCTCCTGCCGCGCGCCCCGCAACTCGGCTCGAGCCACCGGCAGACCTCAGTGACGCCCGCATGAAAGCAAATGTCGCGAACGATGCGCTCGCAAGAGTTGCTGCGGGTGGGTTCCGATCAGCGGAACGAGTCTACCCGATACCCCACGCTATCCCCGCTTATGGTAGACCCGTTTGGTGCGCCTGCCAATGGTCCTGGAGGTGACCTTCGCGCGTGCGAAAATAAGAGCGAGTGATCGTCAAGGACGGCATCTATTACGCTCTCGGGCTGGGGGCGGCAGGACTTCTGACGGCCTGGCTCACGAGCCCGCAGTTGGCGACCTTGCCCTGGCTGCTGGCGCTTTTCTGCCTGTATTTCTTCCGCGACCCCGAACGCGCCATCCCCCCCGGCTCGGTGGCCGTCTCCCCGGCCGACGGCAAAGTGGTCGCAGTCCTATCGGAGGGTGAGAGTGCGCGCCGCATCAGCATCTTTTTGAATATCTTCGATGTCCACGTCAACCGTGCGCCCATCGGCGGGGTTATCCGGAATGTGCAGTATCGAAGAGGCCGGTTTCATGTGGCCAGCCGCGAGGAGGCTTCCACGAGCAACGAACAGAACGTCATCACCATCCAGGGCGAAGGCACGTGCGTGATCTTCAAGCAGATTGCCGGCTTGATCGCGCGTCGCATCGTCTTCACCAAGAAGGCGGGCGACCGGGTGGCCGCGGGCGAACGCATCGGCCTCATCAAATTCGGTTCCCGCGTGGACGTGGTGCTCGGCCCAGAATGGGAGATCTTGGTGCATCCCGGGAAGCGCGTCGCCGCCGGTTCCAGTATTCTGGCTCGGCGTCTCGATCGGGAACAAGCTTATGGCGCTTAAGGACCGCTTCGTCGATCCGCACTCGCCCGACCGCCGCCCGCGGCGGGCCGCCTACGCTCTGCCAACCCTATTCACCGCTGGTAACATTTTTCTCGGCTACATTGCCATTTTGCGGTCGTTTCGGGGGGCCATGTTGGCGGCCACCGGTGCTGGCGACGCCGCCGACCAATTCTCGATCGCCGCCCGGGCCATCGGTGCCGCCGTGTTTCTGGACGGCTTGGACGGGCGCATCGCCCGCATGACCAATACCGTCTCCGATTTCGGACGCGAAATGGATTCGCTCGCCGATGTGATCAGCTTTGGAATCGCGCCGGCGGTACTGGCCTTCGCGTGGGGAGTCCAGTTCATCGATCCCACGATCCCGGCCAACATCCGAGGCCAGATCTTCAACGCTGGATACTTCATCGCGTTCCTGTTTCTGCTATGCGGCGCTGCGCGGCTCGCCCGGTTCAATATCCAGCGAAACCCCGTTCCCAAAAACCCCGGCCGGCCCGACCGCAAGTATTTCGTCGGTCTGCCGATTCCGGCGGCGGCCGCCATGGTGGCTACGGTGGTCTATTCATACGACTCGCAGCCCCTGGTCTGGTGGCCGGCCTCGGTAGCCTGGCTGGCCTTGCTGTTGTTGCTCGGCTTTCTGATGGTCAGCACCTGGCGCTATTACAGCTTCAAGGGGATCAACCTGAACAAGGCTTACTCTCCGCTCATCATCATCCTGCTGGGTGGGCTGATTTACGGGGTGTGGAACTACTCGCAGCCGGTACTGGTGCTGCTGGCCACGGCGTATGTGGGCAGCGGCATCGTGATTCGCATTGGAGGGATCGTGCGGCGGCGTCTCCGGCACGCCACGCCGCAGCAACCGGAGCATCAGATTGGTTAGCCGTGCCACTGTCGCCCTGGTTGGCAGCGAGTCGCTGCTGGGTCGCGAGATCCGCGACATCATCGCCACCTCCGCGCCCGAATTCAGCCTGCGGCTCATCGCCGCCGATGAAGAGACGCCGGGTAAGCTGACGCGGGTAGGCGACGAAGCTTTTCTGGTGGGCGGGCTGGAAGCGCAGAGCCTAGCCGGCACCCAGGCGGTTTTTCTGGCCGGGTCGCCCGAATCCAGCCGCAAAGCGGTGGAGCTGGTCGGCGCTTCGGCCACCCTCATCGACTTAACCTATGCCGTCGAGGAACATCCTCACGCTCGTCTGCGCGCGCCTCTGGTGGAGACCGACGCGCAGGACCGTGGACCCGGAATCTATGTCATCGCCCACCCTGCCGCAATCGCCTTGGCCTTGTTTCTCCGGCGGCTCCAGGCGTACCATCCCATAGATCGTTCCGTCGTCCAGATTTTCGCGCCGGCGAGCGATCGGGGCGCGGCCGGTCTGGAAGAACTCCAGCACCAGACCATCAACCTGTTGTCGTTCAAGTCGTTGCCCAAAGCCGTCTTCGACGCGCAGCTCGGTTTCAACCTGCTGGCCCGTTACGGGGACGAGGCCCCGGTGCCCCTGGAGGAGTCCGAGCTGCGCATCGATCGGCATCTGGCCAGCCTGCTGGCTTTGTCCGGTGATGGAGAGGGCGCGCCGATGCCGTCTCTGCGGATGACCCAAGCGCCGGTGTTCCACGGCTACAGTTTTTCGGCGTGGGTCCGGTTCGATTCCAATCCCGGTGTCGAAGAGTTGGAAACCAGCTTGGCGGCCGGATCCATTGATGTCCGCGGGGCCGATCTGGAACCGCCCACCATCGTCGGCCAAGCCAACCAGGGCGGCATTGCCATCGGCGCGATTCTGCCGGACCGCAACGACCGGGAAGCGTGCTGGTTCTGGTTGGTGGCCGATAACCTGAGGCTGATGGCCGAGAATGCCGTCGCCGTCGCCGGCGAGACTCTATGACCAAGCTCGCCCTCGCCGCAGCGCTTAGCGGCGCGATATGGGGATCCGCTTGCGGTTACCATGTATCCGGCCGCGCCGATTTGATTCCGAAGAACATCAAAACCATCGCTGTCCCTGCATTCGGCAACATCACGACGCGCTATCAGCTGGCGCGTCTTCTTCCCGAGGACATCACCCGCGAATTCATCTCGCGGACGCGCTATCGCGTAGTGGCCGATCCGGCCCAGGCTGACGCGGTACTAACGGGCAGCGTCATCAATTTCGTGGCCTTGCCGACTACCTTCGACCCGAGTTCGGGTCGCGGCACCGGCGTCCAGGCCATGGTGACCCTCCAGCTTACGCTGACCGACCGGATGACCGGCAAGGTCCTCTGGAGCCAGCCCGGCACCGTCTATCGGGAGCGCTACGAGATCTCGATCGACCCGCAGAAATACTTCGATGAGAGCGGCACGGCCATGATCCGGCTCAGCCAGGATGTGGCTCGCAGCGTCGTCGGCGCGGTGTTGGAACAGTTCTAGTTCATGACTCCGTCCCAACTGCTCTCGCGTGTGAGGAAACGCGACCTCCCGCCAGTTGTCCTCTTGCTCGGTCCGGAGGCCTACCAACGCCGCCGCCTGAAAGAAGCGCTAATGGCCGCCGTCGCGGAAGGCGCCGTCACCGAGCACGATCTCGGCGAAGTCGGGCTCGCCGAAGTGCTGGACGATGCCCGGTCGCTCTCGCTATTCGCCGCCGAACGCCTGATCTGGGTGGTGAATGCGGAGGCCGCTTTGCGGCGGAGCCGCACCGAGGAAGAGACCGAAGGCGAGGCCGGCGCCATCGATGCCACGCCGCTCGCGGCTTATCTGCGTAACCCCACGCCCTCCGTCACGCTGGTCTTCGAAGCCGTGCGGTACGACTTCGAAGGCGACGACAAGCGCAAGCAGGAGCGGGTCCGAAAATTTTTTGCCGCCGTTCGCGAGGTGGTCGAACTGCGGCGCTACTCCGCGCACGAAGCCCGCGGGGAAGCCCAGGCACTCGTCCGCCAAGCCGGTTTCCGCATGGACTCGGCGACCGTCGATCTGTTGGTGGAGGCGCTGGGCGCCGATATGACTCGCATCGCGGTGGAAATTGAAAAGCTGGCGTTGTTTGCCGGCGACCGAACGGTCGGTGTGGACGACGTTGCCGCGCTGGTTGCCGATGCACGGGTCACCACCATCTTTGCCCTGGTCAACGCCCTCGGCCGCCGCGACCGCACGCGATCGCTCGAGATTCTGGATACGCTGACCAAGGAAGGCGAATATCTGCCTCTCGCGCTGGCGTTCCTTTCGACGCAGTTCCGCTTGGCGTTGGTCGCGCGCGAAGCCGGCTTGAAAAGCTCCCAACAGATCCAGGGACACTTCTCGCGCCTAGGAGTTCCGATGTGGGGCTCACGCGCCGAGCAGGTCTATCAGACGGTATCGAATTTCAGCAAGCCTCAGCTCGAGACCGCTTTGAGGCTGATCTTCCACGCCGACCGGGGTCTTCGCGACGCCCCGCCGGACGATCGCATTGTCATGGAGCGATTTGTCCTGGAGTTGACCACCTGATTTTTTCGCGTTGATTGTCTCGCGAACCGCCCGACTACTTCGCCAGCGCTTTGACGCGCGTGTGCAGGTTCGACTTGTACCGCGCCGCGGTGTTTTTCTTGATGATGCCGGCCTTCGCCGCGCGGTCGATAACGGAAAAGGTTTCGGGCAACAAGGCGCCGGCCGTCTGCGCGTTCTTTTCGGTGAGGGCGCGCCGCATCAGGCGGATCTGGTGCCGCAGCCGCGATCGGCTCCTGCGATTGAATTCCGTACGCTGTTCCGTCTGACGCACCCGCTTAAGGGCGGAATAGGTGTTAGCCATCTAGAATTATCAGAATACCGCAACCCTCGATGGGGGAGCAACTGATCAGCGGGGAAATCCCGAGCCGCTTGAGAGGCATGGAGAAGGGGAGCTAGCAGACCCCGGCACGTCCCTTCGGTTGGATGCGAGTGTTGACTCGGCACTCCGGGGGTCATCGGAACCGAGCGGGCGGCGTCGACCGACGTCAGCTTGCCGCCTATTTGAGTCGAGATGTTCGCGTACCTGATTTAGGCCCGCCGCGCGGTTGCGGTCGAACCGACTTGTCCGGGGGGGTTGCGGGTGGAGACCTACGCCAGGTTCAGAACCTGCTTGACGGTGCCGCCTTGCTTTTCGATCTTCTGCTGCAGCAGCATGATGGCATAGATCAACTGCTCCGGCCGCGGCGGGCAGCCCGGCACGAACACGTCCACGGGAATCACCTGGTTGACTGGGACCAGCGCATAATTGTTGAACACGCCTGTCGAAGTTGCGCACGCACCCATTGAGATGACCCACTTGGGCTCCGGCATCTGCTGGTACAAGTGGCGGATCACAGGGGCCATCTTGTTGGAGACGCGCCCGGCGATGATCATCAGGTCGGCTTGGCGCGGAGAGCCGCGAAAGACCTCTGCCCCGAAGCGGGCAATGTCGAACCGCGAAGCGCTCATCGACATCATTTCAATCGCGCAGCAGGCCAGGCCGAAGGTCATCGGCCAGATGGAATTCTTGCGCGCCCAATTCACGGCGCTGTTGAGCGTGGAGAAGACGATTCCGTCAGAAGCAGCCGCAGCGGCATTGGCGACCGAATAGTCGTCCACGCGCGAAAACAACTCGAGCGGACCGCTGGCCAGAGGCTTATCCATGCCTTTATTCTCGCACGCTCCACTGCGCTCAAGTAAAATCGAGGAGTACCCGCCGACGAATGACGCCCGAAAGCTTCGAGCACCTCGTGGACAGAGCCGCCGCCTCCTGTGGAATTGAAGGAGGCTATTGGGACATCTGGGGAAACTACCACACCACTCCGATACGCGTGAAACAGGCCATCTTGAAATCGATGGGCATGGCCGCGGATACGCCCGACGGCTTGGTGCGCGCCCTGGCCGACCGGACCAGGCGAGAGTGGCAGCGCCTACTGCCGCCGGCGGTGGTGACCTCCGAGTCCGGGCCGCGCCTGCTGACGCTTCAGGTGCCCGCCGAAGCCGTCAAAGAACGGGCGCGCGTGACGGTGCGGCAGGAAGACGGAGCGCTCTGGGAAACCGAGGTGGAAGTCGGCACCCTGACCGAAACCGGGTCGGTGGAAATGGACGGCCGAACCTGGGTCCGCAGGCAGACGCACCTGCCTGATGATCTGCCGCTCGGTTATCACGAAGTATCGGTCGCGGTCGGCTCCGCCCGCGCCGAGACCCGCTACATCGTGACCCCCGACCACGCCTGGACCCACCCGGGTCTCGCCGAGGGCGGCGGCGCCGCCGGGGTAGCGATCAGCCTTTATGGCGTGCGCTCGGCGCGCAATTGGGGCTGCGGCGACTTCCGCGATCTGCTGGCCGTGGTGGATTGGGCGACCGAAAGCCTCCAGGCCAGCTTTGTCGCGCTGAATCCCCTGCATGCCATTCAAAACCGGCAGCCCTTTAACACTAGCCCTTATTCTCCGAACTCTATCTTCTATCAGAACTACCTTTATCTGGACGTGGAAGCGATCGAGGAGTTCGCGCGCTCCGCTCGGGTGCGGGAACTCCGGCACCGGAGCGACATCTGTGCCGAGTTGGAGGAGTTGCGGGACGCGGCGTTCATTGACTATGAGCGGGTGAGCGCACTCAAGCTGCGGTTTTTGAAGCTGATGTTCTCTGATTTTCTGCGCGAGTGGCCTGGCCGCTCCCAGCGCGCCCAAGAGTTCCGAAGGTTCCAGGAGCGCGAGGGCCTGCTGCTCGAGAGGTTCGCCACCTACTGCGCGCTGGACGAACACCTCCACCGGCGCAACCCCAGAGTCTGGACCTGGCCGCAGTGGCCGCCAAAATACCGGGATCCTGACGGGCCGGCGACAGCCGCGTTCCGCCAAAAGCATTGGCGCCAAGTGCTGTTCTACCAGTATTTGCAGTGGCAGATTAACCGCCAGCTCGAACACGCCCAGCGGTACGCGCGCAGCCGTGGCCTTTCGATCGGCCTGTACCACGATCTGGCTTTGGCCACCGACCGCTTTGGCTCTGACCTGTGGGCCCACCGCCCATTCTTCGCCACCGGTTGCCGGGTAGGGTCGCCGCCCGACGATTTCTCGCCGCAGGGACAGGATTGGGGCTTTCCGCCGCCACACTCGGCCCGTCACTGGGAAGACGGCTACCGCCTCTTTACCGAATCGCTTCGCAAGAATTGCCGCCACGGCGGGGCGCTGCGCATGGATCACGTGATGCGTCTGTTCCGGCTCTACTGGATTCCCGACGGTTACGACGCGAGCCAAGGCGCCTACGTGCGGGAGCTCTCCGAAGATTATTTGCGGTTGCTCGCGCTCGAAAGCGTGCGCAACCGCGTGGTGATCGTGGGCGAGGACTTGGGCACGGTGGAACCCGCCATTCGGGAATCGCTGGCGCGCTTTGGCATCCTAAGTTACCGGCTCTTCTATTTCGAGAAGAACGGAGAAGAATTCAAGAATTACGATACATATCCTGAGCAGGCGTTGGTCTCCTCGACGACGCATGACCTGGCGACAATCGCCGGCTATTGGGTGGGCGCCGACATTGAGGCGCGTCGCAAGGCCAGGATCATCGGCAAGGACGGATACCAGTCGCAACTGGCAGCGCGGGCGCACGACAAGCAAAAAATGTTGGACGCCCTGTTCCGCGCGGGCCTGTTGCCCGCAGCTTTGCCGCGCTCAGCCGACCAATACCCGGAACTCACCCCGGATCTTCATCGCGCAATTGCCGGCTTTCTGGCGAAGACACCCTCCCGGCTGCTGGCTATTAACCAGGAGGATCTCACGCTCGAAGTCGCCCAACAAAACGTGCCCGGAACCACTTGGCAGCATCCCAACTGGCGTCGCAAGATGCGGTTCACGGTCGAGCAATTGAGGTCTGATCCGGAGGCGCTGGCCTTGACGGCCGTGTTCCGGGACTCGATTATCCAATCCGGACGCGCCAACCGGCCGAATGTCGTCGACGCGAGCAACTCTATGGGGAACGTGGGTTGTAAACGCGCGGATCCACGGGAATCGCATGGTAAGACGCGAGGTCGGCGGCCGGCGCGAAGCAATCGCTCAAATCCGCCGCGCTAGCATCGAACAAGTTCATGGGGGGGACGCCGAGCAGCCGGAAAATCGTCTTGAACAGGCTGGGAAAACTCGCGTTGATGTGGGAGACATAGTTTTTCCGCGCCCAAGGGCCGGCCGACAGCAGCAAGGTGCGGTCTCGGTCAATATGATCGATACCACCGTCGGCCCCGCTTTCGGTCACGAACACCGCCATCCGGCCCCACCACCGGGTGCCCGAAAGATATTCCAGGATGCGGCCGAGGGCCTCGTCGTTGTCCGCCACATAGGATTCATCGTACGGATAACCGGCTTTGGGGCGCGCGGTCGCCAGGCGGTCATTCGGCAGCTGGACGAGAATGAACTGCGGCAAGTCGGTGTTCGCGCTTCCAAACTCTTCGTCGATTTCATGGATAAACCGGCGCGCGCGATCGGTATCGGCCATCTGAGGATCGAAGCCCTCGCCAAATCGATAGAACGAAATCCGGTGCCGCAGCAGGTGGCCGAATGCCGCCATCCACTCCCGGCCTCCGGGCCCGGTGTCCGCGTCTAGATAAAAGTTGTCGCTGAAAGCCCACTCGGTGGCGATGGCGTGGTGGTTGGGAGTCACGCTAACGTGATGCAGGCTCAACCTCTGGCCGTGGCCGTCGACGTAGCCGTCTTGGCCGAATCGGGCTAAGGGCGGCGCGCCAACCACCAGCGAGTTCGAAACTTTGGTCACGTCGCCCAGAACCTCGTCGAAACCACGGTTGCCCTTCAGCACGAGGACGACGTGCCGAATGGCTTGCGGCACCGGTGGCGGGGCCTCGGAACGTGGCTCAAAGCCGTTCGCGAGCAAGACGAACTTGGTGGCGCGAGCCAGCGCGTCCGGTCTCGGCATCGGGTAGATGGAGACCGACCCCGCAAATCCGAGATTTCCACCTTCGTCAGGTCCTTTGCCTTGACCCTTTTCGTTGATGACGTAAATGATGCCTCGATCCACAATGACCCGGGTGGGTCGCCACGCGGCGGCCAGCTGCGCGACGACCTTCCCCGACTTTGGATCTAAAAGCGCCACCGCGTTGATGCCGGCCTCGGCCACCAGCAGGTAACCGGTTTGGTCGTCATAGGCCAGACCCGCGGGCAGGACGCCGACAAGCGACTCGAGCCCCGGGATCGGAATCCGGATCTCGGCCTCCACACGGTTGGCTCGCGTGTCGATCGCCGTAACCGTGTCGCGGCTGGCATCGGACACAAACACGTGCCCCGAAGTGGCAACGATGCCAGACAGGCTGTTCGACAAGGCTCCGACGATCCGAATCACTGCCACCTGTTTCGCCGCCGCGGGTTCTGTCACGTCCACCACACCGACCGATCCGGAGGGAGGCCGATCGGGGCTGTCCGGTTTCGGCTGCCGCACAAGGCTGTGCCCCATGGCTACATATAATCTGCGCGCGTCCGGGGCGAGTGCCAGCGCCAGGGGCACACCTGTGACCGACACGGAAGCGACGATCCGCCGCGAGCGGATGTCGATCGCTGCCACGCGGAAGTTCGCCAGATCCGCGACGTAGAGGAAACCGCGGGAGCCATCGATGGCCAGATCGCCCGTGAAACTCGCGTGATCGCCGTTTGAGTTGAGATCGAACGTCCGGCGCCGCTCTCCGGTCGCGAGGTCGATCCGTGCCACGTGTCCGGTATTTCCCTCGGAGACGAAGACCGAGCGCTCGCCGAAAAAGGCCAGCCCCCCGGCGACTGACTGCCAGGCCTGTTCGTTAGGCGCTTCATCCGGCGTGAAGGTATCGCTTAGTACCTGGCGTACTTCCCAGGCGGGCCCGTGATCAAGGATCGTGAGCGACGGACGTCGCTCGTCCCGATTCATCGTCACCAGGGTTTTACCTGAGGCACTGATCGCGACTGCCGTCGGTCGAGCTCCGGTGGGATGCTGTTCGCCCAGCGGCGCAATC
>Ga0306922_10003912_pt1 | contig 14023 bp, 9 predicted proteins | sample sta12Cox44000082_FD_203758 | JGI IMG/M metagenome (GOLD analysis project Ga0306922, IMG submission 203758) | Lab enrichment of tropical soil microbial communities from Luquillo Experimental Forest, Puerto Rico - statoxic.12C.oxic.44.000.082 (v2)... | ecosystem: Environmental > Terrestrial > Soil... | reverse complement strand
GCAAGCGGCTCGAACTTTTGCGCGAGGTCGTCCCCGGCCTCGGCCGGTTGGCGATCATGGGCAATGTCGGCAATCCGCTCAGCGTGCTGGAGTTGGGCGAGGTGCAGGCGGCGGCCCGTCAGCTCGGACTCCAGTACGACACGCTTGAAATCCGACGGCCGCAGGATATTGCGTTCGCCTTGGACGCGGTCAAAGGCCGCGCGGACGCCCTCTATGTCTGTCAAGACCTGCTGACGCGGGCCAACCGGCTGCGCATCAACACCTTGGCGCTGGCCGCGCGCCTCCCGGTGATGCACGCCTCTCGGGAGTTCATCGAAGCGGCGGGGCTAATATCCTACGGACCGAACTTCCCGGATTTGTACCGGCGCACTGCCGACTATGTCGACAAGATTCTACGCGGGGCGAAGCCCGCCGATCTTCCGGTCGAGCAGCCGACCCAGTTCGAGCTGGTTGTCAATCTGACCACTGCGAAGGCGCTCGGCATCGAGGTGCCTCCGACGCTGCTCGCCCGCGCCGACGAGGTGATCGAGTGAGACGCCGCGCATTCATCACGCTCATCGGCGGCGCAGTGGCGTGGCCGCTCGCCGTCCATGCGCAGGCGCAACGCTCCAAGGTGACCAGGATCGGCGTGCTGGTCACCGCCGGCATGGAGTCGTTCCTCGTCGAGTTCCGTAAAGGCATGCGCGAATACGGCTACATCGACGGGCAGAATATCACATTCGAGCTCCGCTCGGTTGCTGGCGACCAGCTCGATCGCTTGCGTGGGCTTGCTGACGAGCTCGTTCGGCTCAAGGTCGACATCATCGTCGCATTGGCGACGCCGGCTGTCATAGCGGCCAGACAGTCGACGACCGAGATTCCGATCGTCATGAATGCGGGTGACCCGGTCGCCACCGGTCTCATCTCCAGCTTGGCGCGGCCGGGCGGCAACATCACGGGATTGTCCGGTCCCGTATCGGAGCTCTTCGCCAAGACTCTCGAGATCATCCGTGAGGTCTTGCCGTCGACAGGGCGCGTCGCCCTCCTGGCCAATGCGCCCGATCCATTCTCACGACCTCTCGTTGAGCAAGTCGAGCAGGGTGGGCGCACGCTCGGCATCGCCGTCCAGGCCTTCATGATCCGCGGCGTGGACGAGCTCGATGCCGCGTTTGCGGCCATGGAGACTGAGCGGGCGGGCGCCGCCATGGTGCAGCCTTCGCTTCCACGCAAGCCCATTCTCGATCTGGCGCTGAGATATCGCGTGCCGCTGTTCGGCGGAAACCGCTTACTTGTCGAGGAGGGAGGCCTGATAACGTACACTCGCAACGAGGACGAGATCGTTCGTCGCATGGCGTTCTACGTCGACCGCATTCTCAAGGGCGCCAAGCCCGCCGACCTGCCGGTGGAGTTGCCGACCCGATACGATCTCATCGTCAACCTGAAGACCGCGAGAGTGCTCGGCATCACCATCCCGGCCACGGTGCTCGCCCGCGCCGACGAAGTGATCGAATAAGCGAAGGTTTTGCTGCGATTGCTCAGGTCTCCTCCTGGCACCAACCGGCGGTCGTTCGGGATCAGCCTTATGCCCGCTATGGGAGGGAGCTGCGGACATTGCGGGCGAGGGTTGGACCGCGCAAGACCGCCGCTTTTTGACCCGAGGCGGGCATTAGCAAATTAATTTTACTGTTCTGCCACAACGCAGCGGCGCGACAACTTCCGCCGGGACGCGAACGGGCCACAGTTATCGCGCCTGATGATTGTGAACAGGTTCGTGTTCGAATTACCTTGGCCCACTTTTTGGTTTCGCCGGGCGATTAGCTTGCCAAAAATCCGTAGCCGTGCCTGCCATTTCGATCCCTCCCTGATCGTCAAGCTGCTTCTTTTTAGCAGGCGTGTTTGTTTACTTTGCAGTTACGTAATTTTTACGCCACATTTACGCTGTGGCGCTCGCTGCTGTCATCAAACAAATAATCGCCGGTCTATGTGAGGTAGTTCATACTCTTCCTACGCGAAAGGTGCCAGTGCGGTCCTGCGGTGCTGATCGACCCGGAGGTCGGTGTCATGCCGTCCGAGCGTGACATTAGCTGCTGCGATCATGTCGGCGATTGCGCTTACCACGGCTTGGTCAATCTCGATGTTGCCCAGGGCCAGGGATGTTATGGCGGCAATCCAACCGCCGGTTTCGAGCAGTTCAATGCTGCAGCGTTAGGTCGGGTCGTTCCGGCCGGATAGCGAAAACAAGGGCGAGTGTCGGAAAGGAGACCATCCGATGTCTAGTTTACATCAGGTGTATGCTCAAAAGGCAGCCCCTACGCGGTCTGGGTTAGTTGCAAAGCTCAATGACCCTTATCTGATTGCAGTAGTGCTCTTCTGCTTCTTCTGCCTGATCAGTTTATTGCTCGAGGCGGGCAGGCTGGGCTGAAACGGATGGTACGTTGCGTTCCATCCTGACAGGAGTCGTTTTCGCGCCGACTGGCAAGGTAGGCCTTAAAAGGTTAGGCGTTGCGCTGAAGTTTTTGAGCCTGTGGCTACGGGTTCGGATCGTCGCTATCGGCGGCCGGACCCAGCCTCACGGAGGAGAAAATGCGGCTGACGCTTTATACCGATTACGCTCTGCGCGTTCTCATTCACGTCGCGGTCGCAGACGGCAAACTGATAACGATCAGCGATATTGCGAAAAGCTTCGACATCTCAAAGCAGCATTTGACGAAGGTCGTGAGCGATCTCAGCCGGAAGGGCTATCTCGATACCGTGCGCGGTCGTGGGGGCGGCATCCGCCTGCGTCGCCCGCCGCGCGATATCAATATCGGCGAAGTGGTGCGCGAGACCGAGGACAGGCTCGATGTTATCGGCTGTCTGGGGCAGCGCGATTATTGCCCGATCGAGCGCGTCTGCGTGTTGCGCGGCGTGCTGCACGACGCGATTCAGGCGTTTCTCGCTGTCTTGGACGGATATACACTGGCCGATCTGATCAAGCCGCAGAGGGCGTTATCGTCGTTGCTGCTGCTCGATAGGCATGCGGCGCGTGGCCCATAACCGATAGTCCAGCCGCAATCGCTCGATCGCGGCTCCGGCCTTCGTCCGGAACTCCAACGGTGCGGTGCTTGGTCGGATACAGCGTGGGTAATGCCGGCAACGCTGGCTGCATTTGGCCGACAGAAGGGCGACCACAGGGCCCAAGCCTTGCGGGGTGGAATGCTGTTCAAGGGCGATGAAGTCCCACCGCAGGCCGACCGCGGACTTTTCTGGCTCATCCTGGCGAAGGATGGTGCCGGTCTGAACGACGGCTGGATCGCGGACATGTATGCGAGTGCGCTTGCCAAGGCGAACGAGAGCGACCGCACGCTGGCGCATCAATATCTGGAGGATTGGCTGAAAAGGCGCCAATAGGGGTTATACCAATCTTCGCGGACTCTCCAGCTTCGGTCGGCAATTGATGTTTTCGTCGGTTGGCGACTATGGTCAATGTCGATTTGCCGACAGCAGGTAGGCCGAACACGAGAATCAAATCGATCTTGTAGAGAACACGGGTGCTCCAATGTTATAATCTCGAGCCGAGTCGCATCGACCGCTCTCGCCTCGATCCGCTATTCCACTTTCATCCATGCCCTTGCATTCGCGTGCCCTGCCGGCGGGCTTCATCGCGCCGTGCCTCCCCAGCTCAGCACCACATGCACCCTCCGGCAAGGAGTGGCTGCGCGAGATCAAGCATGACGGCTTACGTGTGATCGCCCGCAATGATGGCAAGCGGGTGAAGCTCTACCGGCCGGGCAATGACCTAACCGACCGCTTCCCCCTCTTGGCGGCCCAGTTTTCCTGTGCTGCACAACCCGCCTGCTGCTGTGCTAGCCTGAGATCGTCCGCGCAGGGAGGGCCAGGTGACACGGCGTCGAGCCACGAGCCGCAAGCCGGCGAAGGCGCAGCAGACAACCAAGGCGAAGCGCGGCGCTGCGCCAAAGCCTGTGCGCAATCGCCGTCTTTCCGTGAGCAAAGATACAGAGGTCGCACGACTGACCCGCGAACTTGCTGAGGCGCGGGACCAGCAGGCGGCGACCTCCCAGGTACTCCAGGTCATCTCAAGCTCGCCCGGCGAGTTGAAGCCGGTGTTCCAGGCCATGTTGGAGAATGCCACGCGCGTGTCTGGATCCAATTTCGGCACCTTGTATCTGCGGGAAGGCGATGCATTTCGAGCCGTCTCGATGCACGGCGCGACTCCGGCTTATATGCGGGCTCGACTGGGGCAGTTGATCCATCCCGGACCGGGGACCGGAATCGGCCGCATGATGCGCAGCAGACAAGTTGTGCATGTACCTGATGCTACCGCCGAGCCGGCCTACCGTGAGCGCGATCCGATGCGCGTTGCAGCCGCCGACGTGGGCGGCGTCCGAACGCTGCTGGACGTGCCCATGCTCAAGGAGGGTGAGCTCATCGGCGCGATCGCCATCTATCGCCAGGAGGTTCGCCCCTTCACTGATAAGCAGATCGAGCTGGTGCAGAATTTCGCTGCTCAAGCCGTCATTGCAATCGAGAACACGCGCCTGCTCAACGAGCTGCGCGAATCGCTGCAGCAGCAGACCGCCACGGCCGATGTGCTGCGTGTCATCTCAAGCTCGCCGGACGGGCTGGAGTCCGTGTTCGGTGCCATGTTGGAGAACGCACTCCGCATCTGCGAGGCTAAGTTCGGCATGCTGCTCCGTCATAGCGAGGGCGCGTTCATTGCGCAGACTATAATGGGCGCGCCGCCTGCGCTGGTCGACGCTCTGCTGCACAAACCATTTACCCCGCCGGCGGGGAATCCGCTTGGGCGGATGGCGCGGACCAAGAAGCTGGTGCACACCCTCGATGCGGCCGCTGAAGAGTACAAGCCGCTTTCGGCTCGACTAGCGGGCGCGCGCTCGCACATTGTCGTGCCGATGCTCAAAGACGGCGAGCTGATCGGCGCCATCGGCATCTACCGCCAGGAGGTTCGCCCGTTCGCCGATAGGCAGATCGAGCTGCTGGCGAGCTTCGCCGCCCAAGCCGTCATCGCCATCGAGAACACGCGCCTGCTCAACGAGCTGCGCGAGTCGCTGCAGCAGCAGACCGCAACCGCCGATGTGCTCAAGGTTATTAGTAGTTCGCCCGGCGATCTTGAGCCCGTATTTAACGCGATGCTGGAAAGCGCAGTCCATATTTGCGATGCCAGCTTTGGCAATCTATTGCTCTATGATGGCAATCTCTTCCGGCATGTAGCACTGCACAACGCTCCGCCAGCGTGGGCCGCGGAACGAGAGCGTGATCCAGTCCCTCCTCGCGACAAAACACTAGTACTTTACAGCGTCGCCGACACGAGGCGGGTCGCGCATGTTGCCGACATGTTTGCAGAAAATCCGAATGAACCGATTACGGCTATTGCTGGCGCTCGGACAGTCTTGATTGTTCCGATGCTCAAAGAGCGCGAGTTGGTCGGCGCTATTGCGATCTATCGGCAAGAAGTCCGCAAATTCAATGAGAAACAAATCGAATTAGTGCAGAACTTTGCTGCCCAGGCCGTCATCGCAATCGAGAGCACGAGGTTACTTAACGAGCTCCGTGAATCCCTACAGCAGCAGACCGCCACAGCCGACGTCCTCAAGGTCATCAGCCGCTCGACTTTCGACCTGCAAGTCGTACTTGAGACGCTGACTGAATCCGCCGCCCACTTGTGCGAAGCCGATATGGCCGCGATCACACGTCAAAAAGGGAAGGCCCACTATTGGGCTACGAGTTACGGCTTCTCCCCGGAACTGAGTGAATATCTCAAGAGTATTCCGCTGGAGCAGGAACGGGGAAACGTGGTTGGGCGCACCCTGCTGGAGGGTAAAACGGTTCATATTCACGATGTGCTCGCCGATCCGGAATACACCCTTCTGGAATTTCAAAGACGGGCTGGCTATCGCTCTGTGCTTTGCGTTCCGCTATTGCGAGAAGGAAGCCCGATCGGCCTGATGGTGCTGTTACGTTCGAAGGTACGGCCGTTCACTGAAAAGCAAATAGAGCTGCTCACCAGCTTTGCCGACCAAGCGGTGATCGCAATCGAGAACGTGCGGCTGTTCGAGGCGGAGCAGCAACGCGCGCGGGAGCTTAGCGAGGCGCTGGAGCAACAAACGGCAACATCAGAGGTACTGCAGGTCATCAGCAGGTCACCTGGCGATCTGGCACCGGTATTCGAGGCGATGCTGGAGAACGCGATCACGCTTTGCGAAGCCAAATTCGGTGTCCTGTTCCGAACCGAAGGGGATGCACTCCGGGCCGTTGCGTTGCATGGCGCTCCGCCGGCGTATGCTGAAGAACGACGGCGAGTGCCCATGACCCGTCCTGATCCTGGGACAATGTTCGGACGTGCTCTGAGGACCAGGCAGCCCGTCCAAGTCGCCGACATCAGCGACGAGCCGGATCATTCGGACTCCGGAGTGATCTCTTCGGGTGCGAGACTGGCCAAGCTCGCCGGGGCTCGAACAACGCTCGCCGTACCGATGGTTGGGGACAAGAAAATTGTCGGCGCCATTCTCATTTACCGGCAGGAAGTACGCCCGTTCACCAACAAGCAGGTCGAGTTGGTCAGGAATTTCGCCAATCAAGCCGTCATAGCCATTGAGAATACGAGGCTGATCAACGAGCTGCGCGAATCGCTGCAACAGCAGACCGCGACCGCCGATGTGCTCAAGGTGATCAGCCGATCGACCTTCGACTTGCGGACCGTGCTCGACACCCTTGTGGAGTCCGCCTCCCGGCTTTGCGGCGCCCCGCATGGACTGATCTTCCGTTACGATGGACGCCATTGCCGCGCGGTGGCTGCTTACAACAACGTGAGTGGCTTCAAGGAATTGTGGGAGGAAAACCCGATCGCACCGAGCCGAGCGACTGCGACGGGCCGGGCCATCCTTGAAAGCCGTGTAGTGCACATCCCAGATGTGCTGGCGGACACGGAATACAACCCACCTGACGGGGCATTGAAGCAGGCGCAGAAGCTGGGCCATTATCGCACCGTGGTCGTCGTGCCGATGATGCGGGAGGGCGCGCCACTCGGCACCTTTACTCTTTGGAAGACAGAAGTAGCGCCTTTCACGGACGCGCAGATCGAGCTGGTCAAGACGTTCGCCGATCAGGCGGTGATTGCCATTGAGAACGTGCGTCTGCTCAGCGAGCTGCGCGAATCGCTGGAGCAACAGACAGCCACTTCTGAAGTGCTAAAGGTCATCAGCCGCTCGGCGTTCGAGCTGCAGCCGGTGCTCGATACCTTGGTGGAGTCGGCTGTCAGGATTTGCCAAGCGGACATCGGACATATCGCGCTTCCTAAAGATAGCGACTCCTTTACGAGTGCGGCAACCTTCGGCTTTTCCCCGGAGCTCAAAGCTGAGTTTATACATCTAGATTTCAAGCCGGGTCGTGGGAGCGTGACGGGTCGAGCGCTGCTTGAACGCAGGACTGTGCATATTCTTGATGCGCAGACTGACCCGGAATACAAGCTGCCCAAAATACTGAAAGTTGGCGGCCATCACTCCATGATCGGCACGCCGCTTCTGCGCGAAGGCACCCCAATTGGCGTATTCGGGCTGGCGCGCCTTGCAGTGCGGCCCTTTACCGAGAAGCAGATCGAGCTTCTCACCACGTTCGCCGACCAAGCGGTGATTGCGATCGAGAATGCCCGGTTGTTCAATGAAGTGCAGACACGCACGCGCGAACTGGCACGGTCGGTCGAGGAGCTGCGGGCGCTTGGCGAAGTGAGCCAGGCGGTCAACTCGACGCTCGATCTCGAGACCGTACTGACCACAGTCGTCGCCAAGGCGGTCCAGCTTTCGGACACGGACGCTGGCGTGATTTACGTTTTCGAGGAGCTGGACGAGACCCTTCGGGTGCGGGCGACGTATGGTCTGAGCGATGAGTTCGTTGTGGCAATCCGAGGCCAATCGGCCGGAGCTTCCGACGCGCTTCGCCGGGCGATCGAGGACCGACAACCGCTGGAGATGGATATTCGCGATGAACCGCCAAGCCCGGTCCGCGAGATCTCAATGCGCGCTGGATTTCGAGCGCGCCTGGTCGTGCCGTTGATTGGCGCAGCCCGTGTTGTCGGGGCGCTCGTGATCCGGCGAAAGCGGACGGGCAATTTTTCCAAGGAAACGATCGAGCTTCTTCAGACATTTGCAGCCCATTCGGTGCTCGCGATTCAGAATGCCCGACTGTTCCACGAGATCGAAGAGAAAAGTCGCGAGCTTGCGGAAGCGAGCCAGCACAAGTCGCACTTCCTCGCCAATATGAGTCATGAGCTGCGCACTCCACTCAACGCCATCATCGGCGTCAGCGAGATGCTGCGGGAGGATGCGGAAGCAGCAAAGCAGGACCTTGAGCCCCTCGATCGGGTGCTCGGTGCGGGGCGCCACCTGCTTGCCTTGATCAACGATATTCTTAATTTGTCCAAGATCGAAGCGGGGCGGATGGAGCTTCACCTCGAAACGTTCCCGCTGGTGCCCCTGATCAAGGATGTGGCCAAGACGATCGAACCGATGGCGACCAAAAACAGCAATCGGCTCGTCGTCGGCTGCGCTTCCGACCTTGGGACAGTCCACGCTGACCAGACCCGTTTTCGGCAAGCGCTGCTTAATCTTTTAAGCAATGCCAACAAGTTTACGGAAAAGGGGTCTGTCACCGTAGCGGCGCAACCACAACGACTCGACGGCCGTGAGTGGATTAGGATCGATGTGACGGACACGGGGATCGGCATGACTCAACAGCAGATGGGGCGGCTATTCCAGGAATTCTCCCAAGCGGACTCCTTAACCACCCGCAAATACGGTGGAACTGGCCTTGGACTCGCGATTAGCAAACGCTTCTGCCAAATGATGGGTGGCGACATCACGGTCGAGAGCGAGCCCGGCCGAGGGTCGACCTTCACGATCCGGCTGCCAAGAATTGTAGACGCTCCGAAGGAAGTGGTGGCTGCCAATCCGACCCACGCGGGAGAGGCGGCGCTGAAGCGTCATCAGTAGATTTTGCTGCACCTGCTCACGTCCGGTCCGGTAAACCTAAGGGGCGTTATGTCCGCAGCTGGCCAGAGCTGACATAAGACAGGCCGGTCGAAATGCCGCACTGCGGCAACCTGACTCGATGCTCGCGAATCCATTATGTTGTCAGCTTGGCTGAGGGGGCACCGGATGCAATTCCGTCAATTGAAACGGCGCGAGTTCATCACCTTGCTCGGTGGCGCGGCTGCCGTCTGGCCGCTTGCTGTGCACGCACAGGCGCCCAAGAATCTCCCACGGCTCTGCTTCATTACATTCGATCCAGCTACCTCGCGGTCAACACGATTTGACCCGTTCTTCCAGGGCCTCGTCGACCTGGGCTATGTGGATGGAAAAACCATCACCATCGACTACCTGTCCGCGGACGGTGATGGCGAGCGGTTTCCGAGCCTCGCTGCTGAATGTCTGCGGCTCAAGGCGGACATCATCGCGGTAAGCACCACTCCGGCCACTCAAGCCACGAAGAAAGCGACCCTCACAATCCCAATCGTCATGATCGGACTAGGCGACCCTGTGGGAACTGGCCTCGTAGACAGCCTCGCCCAACCCGGAGGAAACGTCACCGGGATGTCGATGATGGTTCCCGAGGTTGCGACCAAGCGCCTTCAGTTATTGAAGGAAGCTTTGTCCGGAATCTCTCGGGTACTTGTGCTGTCGTATCTTGCCGACCCGATTGCACCGTTACAGGTGAAGGCCATGCAGCAGGCGGCCGATTCACTCGGCGTGACGCTGCAAATCCACGAGATCCAGACCGCCGATGACCTGCCGGCCGCTTTCGACGCTGGAGCTAAAGAGCGCGCCGAAGGGCTCATCGTGACCGCTGAGAGCATATTCGTTGTTCAACGCGCACGACTGAGCGAACTCGCGGCCCGCTACCGATTGCCAGCGATGTACCCCTATACGATCCAAGTCGCCGACGCCGGTGGTTTGATGGCCTATGATGTGGATTATCCTGACCTTGAGAGGCGTGCCGCCACCTATGTCGACAGGATTTTGAAGGGTACCAAACCTTCCGATCTTCCCGTCCAACAGCCGACCAAATTTGCGTTGGTGATCAATCTCAAGACCGCCAAGTCGCTGGGGCTGACGATCTCGGAGTCTTTCCTGCTTCGCGCCGACCAGCTCATTGAATAACGGGCTGTTTGCTGCACCGCATATGTCGGCTCATGGCACATAGCGGCGCAAGGCTAACGCTGCCTCATGTCGGCAACAGCTGGAGAAAGCGGACAATCGGCGGTGGAAGGGGAACGCCGGTTATGACCCCTGAGCGGAAGTCGGGTGGGCCAAAATGTTGTAGCGCACAACAAGGCATTTTCTACCACGGTGTGATAGGGTGCAACCGTCGGATTGAGGGGAGCATATGAGACGGCGCGAGTTCATCGCCTTAATCGGCGGCGCGGCGACGACGTGGCCTATCGTGACGCGCGCAGAGGATCAAAGCAAGCGCCACCACATTGCTATGCTCCTATCAGGCACCACGGAATCCAGCGTAGGGTCTCTCGACGCCTTTAGACAAGGGTTACGCAAACTCGGTTTGGATGAGGGGCAAAACGTCGATGTGCAATACCGCTACGCCGAAGGGGATTTAACCCGAGCGTCATCGCTCGTGGCAGAGTTGGTTGAGCTCAAGCCGGACGTCATTGTCACGAACTTTACCGCCGGCGCGTTTGCCGCAAACCAGGTCACGAGCGCCATCCCGATTGTGTCATGGACCCTCACTGATCCTGTCGCGTTGGGCCTGGTGGCGAGCGATGCTCGGCCGGGCGGAAATGTTACGGGTCTGTTGCTGACGTTGGACTCTCTCGCCGGAAAGATTCTTCAATTGTCAGTCGAGATGATTCCCGGCATCAGCAAGGTCGGCGTTCTTATCAACTCCGAAAATTCGGCAACCGACGCGGCGCAACTGAAAGGGGCGGAGGTTTCAGCCTCGGCCTTGGGAATAAAGCTCATCCCGGTGGACGCAAGTTCGCGCCACGACCTCGGGGCCGCATTCCAGAGGTTAGCCGACGAACAAGTTCAAGTGGCGTTCGTTCTGTTGGACCCAATGTTCTTTACGGAGCGACAGGAGATCGCTGCCCTGGCCTTGGCGGCACGACTTCCGACGGCATATGGATTTCGCGAGCATGTGCTGGCCGGTGGATTGATTAGCTATGGATCAAATTCGGAAGATCGGGCGCGTCGCGCCGCGGATTTCGTCTACAAAATTGTGAAAGGGGCAAAACCCAGCGACATTCCCCTAGAGCTTCCAACCAAATTCGAGTTGATCATCAATCTAAAGACCGCCAAGGCCCTCGGCCTGACGGTACCCCCCACGCTGCTCGCCCGCGCCGACGAGGTCATTGAGTAGGTTGGGTGGGCTTTCTCGGGAGCATCTTGCTGCACTTGCTCACGTCCGGTTGTGGCACACAGCGGCGGTAAGTTAGGGAGACGGCATGTCCGCAGCTGGCCGGAGCAGACATAAGCTCGAAAAAGGCAAATTCTCATTTTGACCCAAGGCGGCGGTAAGCGGGGTCGAAATCCCGCACTGCAGCGCTCTCTTGCTCTTACTGAGGTGTGCTATCCTGTCGTAAAAAGGGCGAAGGGAGCTGGCGCCATGAAGCTTCCACCATGAAGCTTCCACACAGAAGACAATTCTTGCATCTGGCCGTGGGCGCTGCCGCGCTGCCGGCCGGGTCGCGCATGGCGAGGGCGCAAGCCTATCCGTCGCGGCCCATTCACTGGATTGTTTCATTCTCGGCGGGAGGTCCCAACGACACCGTCGCCCGGATTGTCGGCCAATTCCTTGCTGAGAAATTGGGCCAGCAAGTCATAGTAGAAAACAGGGTTGGCGCTGGCGGGAACATCGGCATGGGAGCCGTCCTTAGCTCCCCGCCCGATGGCTATACACTCGGGTTCGTTGCTCCCAATAATGCCATTAATGCGACCTTGTATGAAAAGCTTCCCTTCGACTTCATCCGCGACAGTGCTCCCATCGGCGGGACAATGCTGCTCACTAATGTGCTTGTCGTACATCCGTCAGTCCCGGCTAAGAACGTCGCTGAATTCATCGAGTATGTGAAAGCTAATCCGGGTAACGTCAGCTTTGCGTCGTCAGGCACGGGTGCGTCGCCGCATATGTCGGCCGAGCTCTTTATGGCCATGGCCGGCATCAAGATGACCCATGTGCCATACCGCGGCGGAGCACCAGCGATGAACGATCTCCTGCCCGGACGAGTCCAGCTTCTTTTTGACAACCTGCCCGGCTCAATCGCGCACATCAAGGCGGGCTCGCTCCGTGCACTTGGCGTGACCGCTGCAAAACGATCGGCTACACTTCCTGATGTGCCGACGATCGGCGAAACCGTGCCGGGTTACGAAGTCAGCGTTTGGAACGGAATTGTAGTGCCCAAAGGTACGCCATTAGAAATTATCGATACACTGAACGGGACGGTAAACGCGGTGCTCGCGGACCCGAAATTGAAAGCGCGTTTCGCCGAACTCGGTGGCGAGCCAATGCCGATGACACCGGCTGAATTTGGCAAGCTTGTCGTGACTGAAACCGAAAAGTGGGCCAAGGTAATCCGGACGGCCAATATTAAACCGGAGTCGGCAACAACCGGCAGATCCCTTTGCGCGAATCCCTCACTGGCCGGTCTTCGGGGTTCCGCTGCCGCTGCTCCCACGAGGTGATCGAATAAGGCGCCCCCGTGTTGCACCTGTCAGCTTTGTGGGACGTGGACATTCCGTAGCTGGCCAAGCTGACATAAGGCCGAAAGCGGCGGCTTCTCATTTTGACCCATCTCTGCCATTGCCGGAGGCCTTTTGCTGTGCTGCGCAACGACGCTTGCGATGTGGTAGGCTACGGTCGTCTGCCGCCGAGAGGGCGACGTGAGACGACGTGGCACACTGAGCCGGAAACCCGCGAAAACGCAGCGTCGTAAGCCGGCGCGGCCGAAGCGCACCCGCGCCGCGAGTCAAACCGGTCGGTCCGTTAGCGATTGGCAGGAACAGCTCGAGCGTCAAGCGCACGAACTTGCCGAGGCCCGCGACGAACGCACGGCAATCGCAGAGGTGCTTCGCGCCATTAGCAACTCACGCGGCGATGTCGAGTCGGTCTTCCAGGCCATTCTCGATCATGCGGTTCGCATTTGCGGGGCCAAATTCGGGACGATATTTCGCTTCGACGGGGAGGCTTTTTACTTCGCGGCAGAAGTTGGTACTCCCCCGGAGTATGTCGAATTCCAGCGGCAGCGCGGCTCTTTTCTACCGTCTGCAGCTGAGCTTCTCAATCGTGTGTTTCGGACGAGGCAAGTCATCCACAGCGCAGACCTCATTGCAGAAGCTCCGGAAACGCCTGGCGCCAAGCTTGGCGGTGCCCGATCCAGCGTTTCCGTGCCGTTGCTCAGAGAGGCTCGATTGATTGGCGCAATTTTCATCTATCGGCAAGAAGTCCGGCCGTTTGAGGATCGGCAGGTTACTCTGTTGCAGAATTTCGCTGCACAGGCCGTCATCGCCATCGAGAATACGCGGCTGCTCAATGAGCTGCGCGAATCGCTGCAGCAACAGACCGCCACCGCCGATGTGCTCAAGGTCATCAGCCGCTCGACCTTTGATCTGAAAGCTGTACTCGATACGCTGGTCGAGTCCGCCGCGCGGCTGTGTGATGCGTACGACGCGCTGGTACTCCTGCGAGAGGACGAATCGCTGGTTTTCGGTGCTCATCACGGGCCCATCCAGTTTGACTTCGTCAAACGGCGAATCACCAGAACGTGGACTAACGGGCGGGCTGTCGTCGATCGCAAGGCGGTCCAGGTGCCCGACCTCAGTGCCGCGGGCGACGAGTTTCCCGAGGGCCGCGCCGATGCGCTACGCTGGGGCCACCGGACCAACCTCTCCGTCCCACTGTTGCGAGAAGAAGAGGCGATTGGCTCTCTTACCGTTCGTCGCACCGAGGTGCGGCCGTTCACTGAGAGGCAGATCGAGCTAGCGACGACGTTCGCCGATCAAGCGGTGATCGCCATCGAGAA
>Ga0306922_10003909_pt1 | contig 14030 bp, 13 predicted proteins | sample sta12Cox44000082_FD_203758 | JGI IMG/M metagenome (GOLD analysis project Ga0306922, IMG submission 203758) | Lab enrichment of tropical soil microbial communities from Luquillo Experimental Forest, Puerto Rico - statoxic.12C.oxic.44.000.082 (v2)... | ecosystem: Environmental > Terrestrial >... | reverse complement strand
AGACCACATCCGGCCCTTCGCGCTCCAACCATTCGAGCAGGGCCGGCAACCGGGAGCGGATTCCGTTGATATTGAAAGTGGCGATTTTAAGGATATCCACGGGTTGAGCCCCCCGGTATAACAGAATGCCGACACCGATGCCATTCTGCGGCGCCACTACACTTAGTAACGTTGACCCCGGGAAATAGCCCCGACAGTTGATACGAGTCTATCGAAGAGCTCCAGTAGACCGAACGCAACTTCGAATTTCCAGTCGAGTCGCGCTTTGGCGCGTTCGTTTATCCCACCGGTAAGCCTCCTCGCATGAGCTAGGGCGTGAGTTTCGCTCCCGGGCCATAGACTATACCTCCACCCACCCTTCGCACGTTTACAGCCTCAGCGAGGATCGCGGCCGGCGGACGGTGGAATTATTTCGTTCCGTTTCAACGGGCGGCGGAGTCCAAGAGCCATCGACGATTTTTGCCTTAGGCCATTGATCGACGATCCAAACTCCGCCGAGTTTGAGCGAATCTCTAAAAGTACAAAGCCGCAGTCGCCAAATCGAAACCACCTCTCGAAGAAACGTACAACGAGCGAAACCCAAATCGCTTCTCAGAATCGCGGAAGCAGCCCTCTATTCGAGACGAAGGGAATTGATATTTATCGTGTCGGTCGCACCTCAAAGGAGGATCGCATGAAACTCCGGCTTTACCTCGCTCAGCGGATACGACGGGTCTGACGGCGGGGTACGGCGTCATTGTTCGCTTGGACTGCACGAGAAATCTTCGGCTGCTGGCGCAGGAATTCGTTCAGGTAGCCCAGTACGAGCGACTGGGAAGAGAAGGATTTCTTAAAGAATACATTCAACAAAGCGCCGCACATGGATACCTGAATGCCCCTTTCGAACAAGAGGCGGAAGCCAAGTCTGTTGAAGCTTGCAGGGACGCAGGAGTTCATCCTTTTTGAACCTTCGCTCACCCTATCGAAAGACGCCCGATCTGCAGGACCGTGCGCCGACCTCGCTTCGGCGGCATGCGCTCATGGCCGGGCAGCCAGCAGTGGTGCGGTCGGCTCCGAAAGACCGACCACCTGTGGGTATGCTCCGGAAGTATTACTGGGAGGTGGTCGATAAGGCAAAGGCAAGACGATACTGGGACGTCCGCCCGTAAAATCTACAACCAAAACCAGGGCTGAAAGACGTTGCCGAGATGTGCCGATCCTGCGCCCCGTAGTCGAATTGTGAATCCCACAGAGAACCGGCACAACAAAAGAGTGTGCCATATTTTGGGCCGAAAGCGAAGCGTGGAGCGGCGGCTTTGTGATCCAGCGGAAGAGGGCCGCAGGATCAACACCGTGGAACACGGTCGGGGATTGGAATAGGATCCCACTAAGGGGAGCGTAGGCCGTTTAAGCCATCGAGGGGTCGTGCCAGGCGACACACAACCGTTTAGAATCCAGAGAGAAGTGCTTGGACAAAGGATTCATTTAATCGACGCGGGACGCCGCAGAACCGGGGCGTTGGGAATTTTATTCCTAAAGGTGATTTGACGAGCTAGTATACAGCGCAATTGCTTGTGGAACGGGACAAAAGTTTGCTACGGCCCGTGCTGGCCGATTTCGCACCTCTCCGTGAAGCGTGTTGCCTTCGGCTAAGATTCCGGATGAAGGGCGCTTAGGGCCATGAGCACGCAGCCCCAACGCACCTGCCCGAGCTGCGGCAATGAATTCTCTGGAACACTGGAATTCTGCCCGGTCTGCATGCTTCGTAAGGGTCTTGCTGCCGGGGTTGCGTCCGGCGAGTCTTCTTTCGAAGAAGCAATCAAGCCGGCACCGGACCAGCCACCAAAAAGATTTGGGCACTACGAGTTGGTAACGGGTGAAGACGGGAAAGCGCTCGAGCTGGGTCGCGGCGCGATGGGGGTCACTTACAAGGCGTTCGACGTCGACCTCCGATGCCCGGTGACGCTGAAGGTTATCAGCGAAAGGTATCTCGGTGATGAATTGGCGCGGCTTCGTTTTTTGCGCGAAGCCCGTGCGGCGGCGAGGCTGCGTCATTCGAACGTTGCCTCGGTGTTGCACCTGGGCAGAACCGGGAACGGTTACTTCTACGCAATGGAGTTTGTGGAGGGGGAAACGCTGGAGAACCTCATCAAACGCTCGGGCCGATTGGACGTAAAGCTGGCGCTGGAAATTGCCACCCAGGTCGCTGCCGGATTGGCCGCAGTTCACGAACAGCAGCTTGTCCACCGAGATATCAAGCCATCAAACATCATGGTGAAGTTGAAAGAGGAAGGCGGTGTAACGGCCAAAATTATCGACCTCGGCCTGGCGAAGACATTGGACGAATCGGCTTCCGAGGCGGGGATTTCATCGCCTGGGGTCTTTGTCGGGACCCCGGAATTCGCCAGTCCGGAGCAGTTCGCCGGAATTCAGGTCGACATCCGCTCGGACCTATACTCGCTCGGCGTGACGCTCTGGGATGTGCTGACTGGCAGCACACCATTTCGAGGTACCCCCGGTGAAGTCATGTCTCAGCATCAGCGCACACCGTTACCACTCGTCCTGCTCGAAAGTACCCCACAGCCGGTCGTTGTCCTGCTTGAGGTGTCCTAGAGAAAGACCCCAGTCGACGTTTTAAGAACCCCGCCGAACTTCTGAAGGCGATACCCACGATAACAGGCGCTATCCAGGCACGGCGTAGAATCACTCGTCAGAGCCTACAGAAGGCACCTTCTGCCGCTTCGCGTGCCGGAACTCGCAAGCCGCTGACGTTCGAAGTGCCGTGTCAGCAACTTCGGACTCTGAATCCGCCCCAGATGAAAGGTTCGCAAGTCGCTCCTGATCCGGTCCTATGCCCGGGCAGCGCCCAAAAAGTGGTTGCGGGGGCGTGCTTTCATCTTAACTTGCGAATTCTTGACATGGCGCGTGCCTCGCGAGATTTGCCAGGGGCAGCGGATCGAACGGGGCTTTTTTGCTGTGCAGCGTAAGGACGGCCATTATCGCTTCGCCTGAAACTCGAAACTGTTACGAGGTTAAGAATTCCTAGCTTCTGGATCGATAAGCCATTCTCTTGTTTTGTTTAGAATTTCACCCGATAGTATCACGTCATCGCTCATGCGCGCCAGGATCAGCGCGCCGACCATCGTAGCCCAACAGCCGATCGCCGCGCGTCGCTTCTGCTCGTCATCCTCACCAGGGGCAATTTGGCTGAGGAGTTTGATCTGACGTTTGAGACCTGCTGTCATTTCGGCACGCGCAGCACCAGGTTGACGGGTGGCGTCTGAAGCAAGCGCCGCGACGGGACAGCCACGGGCAAAATTGTCCCGATGCTCAAGTGATAGATATTGCGCAGCAAGGGTCGCCATATCAGCGGAAAAAGGCTCGATGCTCCTCTGTAACTCGGCCAGCGTTTGAACGATCAAATCGTCTTTGCTTTGGAAATAACCGTAGAAACCGCCGTGGGTCAGTCCGGCGGACTTCATGATGTCGGTGACGGTGACGGCTTCAAACCCTCGCTCGCGGAACAGACGACTTGCCGCCTCCAGAATGACCCGCTTGTTCTCGGTAACCTGTTCCCGACTCACTTTCATCACGGTCTCCTGAGATTTCGGTTGACATTATACATGATGCCCATCATAAAACAAGATACATGATGATTATCATGAATAAATCACAGGAGAAAATCGATGAGCGTCAAGCCCACCGTTCTTGTCACCGGCTCGTCCACAGGTATCGGTGCTGTCTATGCCGATCGCTTTGCTCGCCGTGGCCATAATCTTGTTCTGGTTGCTCGCGACTCGACCCGCATGAGCGCCCTGGCCTCGCGCCTCAGAAGCGAGACCGGCGTCAGCGTGGATGTGGTCCGCGACCTTACCGTGCCGCAGGACCTTGCCGAGGTCGAGCAGCGTGTGCGGGAAGACGCTAGCATCGGCATACTGATCAACAACGCTGGAACTGCAATTCCCGGCAGCTTTGTTGGTCAAACAGGCGACGACATCTCAAGGCTGATCGCGCTGAACGTCTCGGCTGTCGCGAGGCTCGCCAACGCGGCCGCACCGCGCATGGCTGCGGCGAGCGAAGGAGCTATCGTCAACCTGGCCTCCGTGGTCGGCCTCGCGCCGGAGTTCGGCGCAACGGTCTATGGCGCAACCAAGGCGTTCGTTCTGTTCCTTTCTCAAGGGCTGAGCATGGAGCTTGGGCCCAAGGGCGTTTATGTCCAGGCCGTCCTGCCTGCCGCCACCCGCGCCGAGATCTGGGATCACACCGGCGTCGATATCAACACGCTCACCGGCGTGATGGAGGTTGGCAAGCTGGTCGACGCGGCGCTGGCCGGGTTCGACAGCCGCGAGTCCGTCACCATTCCGCCGCTGCCCGACGCCGCCCAGTGGGCCGCCTTTGACGCCGCCCGCCTGGCGATGGTGCCCAATTTCGCGCAGAGCGAACCGGCTAAGCGCTATCAACCCGCCGCCGGATCGGCAGAAAACTCAACAAAACCGGCAGACTGGCCGAGGAATTAGGTGAAACTATGAAAAAGCAATCAGGAAAAGTCGCAATCGTGACCGGAGCCTCTTCGGGCATCGGCAAAGCCACCGCTGAGGCGCTGGCCACGTCCGGATTCACGGTCTTCGGCACAAGCCGCCGTGCTGTCGCAAACGGCCCCAAACAGGTCACGATGCTGGTCTGCGATGTGACGGATGACGCATCCGTGAACGGACTCGTCTCCGAGGTCTTTGGGAGAACCGGTCGGATCGATCTTCTGGTCAACAATGCCGGCCTCGGCCTTTTCGGCGGCGCGGAGGAATCGTCCATTACCCAGTCAAAAACGCTGTTCGAGGTCAATTTCTTCGGTCTGGTTCGCATGACCAACGCGGTCCTGCCCTCGATGCGCAAAAATCGCGGTGGGCACATCATCAATATCAGCTCGGTGCTCGGGTTCCTGCCTGCACCTTATTCCGCATTTTACGGCGCAACCAAACACGCGGTGGAAGGGTATTCGGAGTCGCTGGATCATGAGACAAGAACGTTCGGTGTCCGGGTCATCCTGATTGAACCGGCATTCACGAAAAGCTCCTTTGACCAAGCAGCCCTGAAACCCGATGCGGCAATGGCTGAATATAACGAGGACAAGCTGGTGCAGCAGGCAATGACGATCGGCGACCCGCCCGAAGTCGTCGCCGACACGGTGGTCATGGCCGCAACCGCCACGCGCCCGAAACGCCGCTATCCCGCCGGCAAAGCCGCCAAGCAGGTTGCCTTTGCGCGCCGGTTTGTGCCCGCCGGAATGTTCGATAAGAGCCTACGCAAGCAATTTGGGCTGCCGCCAGCCTGAGCCTTTATGAACCAGAGCGTATACCGCTGAACAGCAAGCGTTGCCCAGACCATGCAAGATTGGCTTCTTTCGGCACCTATGGATGTGAATTCGTGACTTCTGGAAACACAGAAGTCGCACTCAGCTCTGGCTCAAGGCGCTTGCCTCGGTTGGCGACAGCAATTTACGGGCCGCAAAGGTCATTTATCGCCTTTATTTAGCTTGCAAGCTGGTTCAGGGGGTAAGCTACCCGATTTGAAACTGCGACCCAAAGTGATTGATTTTATCGAATCAGGATAGCCCACCCAAACAAAGACCCCAGCAAGTCATTGATTTTGCTGGGGCCTTTGGTTCGAACTGGTTGCGGGGGAGGGATTTGAACCCTCGACCTTCAGGTTATGAGCGTGACATTTTCCCTTCGAGGTAGGTGTTGTGAAGCGTCAACAAAGGTTCCCGGCAAGCGCTAGAAATAGAATGCCAGAGTGCTAAATGCGTAAAGGAAAAGGTGTCCAAGAAGTGTCCAAGCGTCCCTAAATTACCCGCTAAAATAAGATACATTTTCCCTTCGCGGCTACGATCATTTTCCTGGGTTGAGAAGTGGTCTACCAGCCCCCCATTTTCCGCCAGTGTACGGTTTCGCAAAAGCCTAAAAAATCGCACCAAATTGTAAGAAAGAGGTTGCGGACCGATAACGATGTTGCTTAAGGTTCGAGTCGCGTTTGCAATAGCTATGGCCGAAAAAGATAGCGAGAATTTGAAGGGTGATAAGAAAAAACAGGAACCATCACGTCGCGAGTTCCTGCGACTTGTGGGGCTGGCGGCTGGCGGAGGTGCGCTGTTGGCCGCGAACCGCGAGTTGTTTTCAGAGGGGGGTGCAGCTGCTGCAGCGATTGCTCAGGCGCCGATACCTCCACACCGTTCCTTTTCCGTGCCCGGCATCCACGCTTATGCCGACCAGCTGAGCGTCATGCCTGGCGCAACCATCAACTTTTTCGTCAGCAGCGACTCCCCGTACGACCTGCAGATCTACCGCTTGGGACGCGATCCAAATACCCCAAGCATGGACGAGCCCATGTCAAGCGTATTCCAGGGCACCGCATCACCGCAGCCGATCCAGCCCGGATCGTATGTCTACGTGGCGAACGGGCTAGCGGCGACAGGCCCTCTGACGGCTCTGACGCTGGAATGCTGGGCACGCCCCTTTGTAGGACTGCCGAGCTATCTTGATTTCAACTATTCGGGGCTGATCACGCAGTTCGACGTTCAGAATGGAGCCCTTCAGAATGCCGCCGGCTATGGGCTGTTTGTGCGGTTTGACCATGACAACCCCCACGGTGGCAGTGTTGCCTTCTACCTCGGCAATGGTGCCACCTCCAATCTACTTGAAGTCGGTATAGACTTTCTCGGCAATATTACAGATTGGGCTCAACTCGAATGGCACCATATTGTCGCAACCTGGGACGGTACGGCCCAAGATACGCCCCAAGCGTTGTGGATTGACGGACAGTTGAAGAAGACACAGTCGTTTCCGGGACCGGTCTCTCTGGGCCCGGCCCCACTTCGGCTGGCAGCCTTTGGCGACGCCAACGGTCAGGCAAGTCACTTTCTGAACGGCGACCTGGCCATGCCCGTGATCTACAACAAGGCTTTATCGCAGGCGGAAATCCAGGCCCGTTTCGATCAAAAGTTCGCAAAACAGGGTGTCCAGCCGCCCACTCTTGACAGCGTCCCCTCTCTTGACAGCGTCTTAGGGTGCTGGCCTCTGTCGGAAGAGCAAGGCTCCAATGTCGCGGATATCAGCCCGCCGTCTGTGCCGCCTAGGCCTGGCCTCATCATCAATCACGCCACCTGGCAGATCGGCGGGCCGAGCTTCAAACCCGGGCCCCCGAATGTGCCGCAATTCGGCCCCTACGACCCCAGCAAGGACCTGACGCGTGGTCACGGCTTACGCTTTGCCTCGGACGACTTGTTCGATTGCCGCTGGCAGGTCACCCAGACGTATACCGTGCCCGCGAACGCCCGCTCGGGCATCTACGTCGCCCGGCTGAGCTACCAGCCGAAACCGGAGCAGACGCCACCCGACACGCCACCCGGGACGCTAGCCTACTACCATGTCACGTTCATTGTGCAGCCAGGCACGCAGGAGCGGGCGCGCATCCTGCTGGTGTGCCCAACCAATACCTGGCTGGCTTACAACTCAAAACCGTTTCTCGAGAAGCAGTACCAACAGGCCCTTTTCCAAGGATTCCTTTTCAAGGAGACGTACGTACAAACCTTCAGAAGGGATGAAGACAGTCCTTTGGACGCCCCGCAGTACTCCTGCTACCTGGGTCATCAGAATTTCGGGCCCGGTTACCATTTTGGCCGGCTCCTGCCAAACCCGGCGGCAGATCCTTATGTCACTTACGGCTCCGACAACTACAGCCACCTGACAGGCGCCACCCGCTTTACGCAAGTCTGGCTGGAAAACCACCCCCACCGATACCATGTGATCAGTGATTTAGACCTTCACACCACTCCGGATATTCTAAAGAACTATGAGACGGTTATCCTCCCGGGACATAGCGAATACTGGTCAATCCCTGCCTATAATGGCCTCAAAAGCTATCTCGGCAATGGCGGCAGGCTTATCGTCCTGTCCGGCAACACCATGTATTGGCGCGTCAGTTTCTCCCTGGATGGCACTGTCATGGAGTGCCGCAAGGCGGATGGTGCGGGGGAGCTGATCGACGGACGCCGCCGCGGCGAAATATGGCACAGTGACGATAGGCAGCGCGGCGGGCTCATGCGCGAATGTGGGTTTCCGGGATGGCAACTGACTGGTCTGGAGACGTTTGGGATTTTGATAGTTGGCGGCAGCCCCACCCCGCCGGCGCCTCCCGCCGGCAGTAGCACTTTTGGCAAGTTTCATGTCGAAGCGCCTGACCATTTTCTGTGGCACGGTCTGGGAGTCACAGACGGTCAGCTGTTCGCCCAGTACACAGTCGGGCACGAGTGCGATGTACGGGTCGCGAACCTCGAGGCTTTCCGGAATACTGCAGGCTTTAAAGTCCCGGACGGTGCAACAGAACCCGTCGAACCGCCCGGGATCACAACGCTCGCTCTCGCAACGGTCCCATCGGCCGATAGTCTTATACTCGATAACCTCTTTGACTATTTCCTCCAGGTTTTATCACCCGACAAAATAGATCGGGTAGGGGAGGTGATTTACTGGGAACGGCCCGACGGTGGGCGTGTCTTCAATGGGGGCGCAATCGGCAATGGTGTTGCCCTGTATTATGAAAACTTTAATCCAGAGCCGGGTCCAGTATTTGCTGGACTCGTGCGCAATGTGCTGCGCCATTTCCTTCCCCCTTGAAAAGATAATTGTCGATGTTGAAGCGGGCCTCGTGCTCGTCCTCCTGCTCGTGCTCGTCCTCGGATTTGTGGCCCCTGTCGATGTTTAGGCAGCCAGCCCCAGTTCATCAAAGACGCCTTGCATGGCCGTGCGAATAGTTTCGTAGTGCTTGTCGATGGGGCTGGGATTTTGTGCACCCCGTGATTTGCGCCGGCGGTGAGCGGCGGCTAACAAGGGCTTGATGGCTTTGTTTCTCAGGACCACAAGCGCGACCACTGCCCTGGGTCCGCTGGGGGTTGATCGGTATCTGCGTGTCTGTCCGATTCGCTGGACGATGTTCTTGGCACGGAGTTTCTTCAGGTCGTAGGCGGCACGCCGAGGGCCGTATTCCGATTCGCTTTGGTTGCTGAGTAGCCGAACCTGGCGTGGGCCAATTGATATAGTCGCTCGACGAAGATATCATCTTCGCCCCGCCTGTAGGAGAGAAAGAGTCGACAAGGTTTCACTGGATTAATGCGAATCGCTTTGTGACTTCATTCGTGCTGCTAGGGACGTTCTGTAATGTTGGGGGTAACCGCATAGTCGGTCACGATCTCAGGCGGCTGCTGGCCATGGATATTCGGATACGTTACGAGACCCACACTGGTGTCGGCGAATATGGAGTCATTGGTTGACACGGAAGCGCCGGGGATATTGATCGGTGACCACGTCGCGTTGGTCAAGAATCTGCCATTGGGCTGGCGCCGTACATCGACAACAAAGGCTTTCGACAGGCCGTCCTCCGTGGAGCTTACCGTAGCGGGGAGTTTATAGAGTCCCTTGCTGTCGGACCATATTCCCTCGAAATGGGTCAGTATCGTCTTGCCCTTGAAGTCTTGGCTATCCGGGCCCTCCGGCTTGAAATCGAAGGTTTGGTAATTGCTGAACCTCCCGGTCGAACTGTCATAATCCATCAAGTAGGCAAGCCCTATAGGGTCACCGTAATTCATCAGCCCCGAAGCAAGCCCAACGCCGCCCGCGATGGTGTAACTACTGCCACCGTTATACCAAATGCCATACGCGGTATGGGTTTTATCGGAATCCGGGAACATGATATCCTTTTGGGGCTGGGCTTGCGTACTCGGGTTGTAGATAAAGGCGTGGCCAAAGGGATTCCCTTCGCCCTGAAAACCATAATTGCCTACCGCCAAGCCTCCTGAAATACTATGGATATACGTGAAGTCGGCAAGCTGACCGGTAGTTAGGTTTCTGCCCTGATAACTCAAAAAGTTGCCGCTGGACGGCGTATCGGTGAGCGGTCCGGCATAAAAGAAACCGATTCTCAGGTTACCGGACACATAGGAGCCTACCAAATTGACGGTGCCGCCGCCCAGATTGTCGGGACCGTACTGCCGAAACCGCCTTGTGGATTGAAATCTGGCATATTCGGTAACTTTCTGTTAGAGGATTGGACGGTTTGCATACTGTAAAAGCGCGTCCGAACGACGAAGAGCGGGCGCTTCTAGTCGTTCGGCGCGTTCATCTTTTGTGCCAGTTTCGGCTAAGATAAACCCGGGCTCGCCGTCGCAGCGGAAGCCGTCGCAGGTTTTAGAAACATAAGATCAGATAGAAAGCCCGTGCCAAGTTCGGCTCTCCTCGCTCTGCCCAGAGCACACTTTGCCGCCCCCCATCCATCGGTTCGGCCTCGATTACCAGCCAAAAAGCGCGGACGGTCACGTAAAACGCATGCAACTCGCCGTAAACGGTGATTATGATCCCCGCGCCGCGGCAAGCGCCAGCTCAGGCTCAAAACCAGCGTCCTCCAGGGCGAGCCGGAAAGAGAGCGTCTCACGATAAACGACCAGAGGGAGTCCGAGGCACCGGCTGACCTCTAGAGCTGAATATCGTCGTGCGTGGTTCATCATGGGTTTCTGTTAATTAGTTCGGTCCACAGCAGATTTCGTCGAACTACGTGTGTAAGGGTAGATCTGGTTAACGAACTTGAAGCCCAGAAGGTGCACTTCCAAAGCATCACCGACGGCGTGGACACGAAAACGCCCGCAGGGCGCTTTTTCTTTCACCTAATGGCGAGTTTAGACCAGATGGAGCGCGAGCTGATCCTGGAGCGTACCCGGGCGGGACCAGAAGCCGCCCGGCTCCAAGGCCGCATCGGCGGTCGCAAGCGCCGGATGACCGACGGCAAGGTTTAGGCGGCCCGAAAGCTATTGGCGAGCGGCACGCCGCCACTCGAGGTAGCGCACAGCTTGGGCGTGTCGGTCCCCACGTTATAAGGGCGACTCCGGGTCCGGGAGCGCGACATCGCCGGGCCGTGGGTGACGCGCTGCATGATGGGGGTGACGGTGGGCGACGGCAACCGCCTACGACTGGCGATCGATCGAGAACCTCACGCTTGTCCCGTTCGCTCTTAGCGAAAGAAAGGCATGGGAAGTGGCCGTCGAGCAAGCAGTAAAGCGTTCGGCCGCATCACCGAGACGGTTCCTTACCGTTTTCGGTTTCGTTCGCCTTCTCGTTCTCCCTTGCGCGCGCTGTTCGCAAGTTGTCCGAAGACGGCGCGCTCATCGAACAGTATCACCAGCGCGGCGTGAGGCATGGGAACTTGATAAAACCGGTGGCATTTTTTGTTTCCCCGGAAGCTTGTCAACCTATTTTCATCTTTTTTTCAAACCAAACTAATGTGGTGTACCTTGTCCACTCTCTTCGTTCAGGAAATCGCCGATAAGGTAGCCGCTAACCTATTTTCCAAAAACGTGTGCTATCGTCGATTCGTTTCAAGACACTTGGTTTGATTTTTCAGACCTTGCTTTCAGAAAGGAAAATTCAATAACAAACAGACGCTCAAGCCGGTCGGTCCGCTGCCTGCGCTGCTTTTCCCGCCGAAGTGGAACATCCACGCCTAATGGCGTCAAAGAGCGGAAGGCAGCCCTCAGGCTCGCAACGTACCGCCCGACCCTATTTTGAAGAGAGATTCAATTGCATGATAACCCCTCCTGTTATGGACCAACAAACGGACCCGGACCCTGAACAAATACCGAACCACTTCGGTATTTTGGATGTGGCGGGCGAATGTAACCGCCTGCACCAAGAGAACGTTGAAGCCGCCGGAGCTACGATCGTTCGAGCATTACGAATCGGCGAATTGCTTCATTGCGAAGAAAGATGAACTAGGTCACGGCAACTGGTTGACTTGGTTTATGAAAAATATCCACTTCAGCATTGACACCTACGAAAACTACAAACGGGTGTATGAACGACGCGAGGAATTGAAACTAGCAAACGTTCAGACATTGGACGAAGCGTACAACTTGATACGCTATGCTAATCGGAAGAAGAAAGCTTCCAAGGCCAAAACGGTAGCGAAAGCAACGTCCGTCGAGTCCGAGCACCAAGCCGAGTTAAAGAGACAAGCCACCTCTGCGCTCTCTGCACTTAAGGTTCCTAACGCTGAGGAGTGGGCAAACAAGGCTTCTGGCTCTACGGTGGAAGAGCTTACCAAGAATGCCTTACGACTACGGGAGGGAACGCGCGACTCTGCCAAAAATCGCCCGTTGCTCGACAACTCCTTCGTCCAGGTCACGGAAGCTCCGTTTGCGTTACCTGATGAAAATGCGCCACTAAGAGAATTAGATGGTTTGCTAGGTGTGGCTTTCGAATTGATGAAAAGAGAGGGCATCGGTAAAATGGTGAAGATCAATGACGACGACAGCGAAGTCATCATCATCGCTAAGGAGGCGCCAATGCAATGTCGTCACCATATTGATTCAGAGCAAGAATCTCCCAATCAATAAGAATCCTCAGCTTTTTGAAAAGTCGCGAAATGTGTTAAGAAACAATGAACCTCTACAACGTCTACTTCGTTTCCAAAGGCACCGGTCCTCGAACTGTCCAGATCGAGGCACAGAATTCGGCTGGCGTGAAGGCCCAAGTTGAAGCCCGTTACCCTGGAGCCTACAACATCGCGCTGAGCCAGTTGCCAACGTCTGCGAAAAAGAAACGAGAATAGTCACCCGCGCGGGGTAGACGGATTTGAGTATCGTGAAGCCGCAAGGGCGCTTCACCAGCGACTTCAGCGAGTTTCGAGGATTACCATCTTGGACGCCGGTTTTTCAGGGCGAACCGACGGTCAACAACTTTTACCTGCTAAACTACAATGGCTTTCAATTTACAAGAAGCGCAGTCCCTCTCAGAGATACCGGCTTGCCGGGGCACGGAAGTCTTGGCTCTTCTAATCGAAGTCAATCCGATCCAGGAACCTGAACTTCAGAGGTATCGGGCGAGGGTTGAAAAATTCTGTAGCAATTTCGTTATCAGGAAACTCATGGGGGACATTACCGTTCCCTTTGTCGAAGCAGTAGTTGATCGGATGTTCAATGCCGACGAGGTAACCAGCGTCGTTGATCTAGCGAAACTTGAGCTCCTTAAGCGTAAGATTGTCAGTCTTTTCTTTACACAATGAATCTTACTATAGTCAAAGGATGTGATGCCTTGGAAATAGGGCCGAATAAGTAATCAATCTTGGTGGCGGGGGGAGTAATCTCGACGCACGAATGCGCATCAAAAAGCTCACCAATAGCAACGTTCTAAAACCCGGCCAGTTGCTGGTCGTCTTGCATTGCTTGAATCAGTGCGGTTCCGAGGCCCTTTTCGACTTGAGAAAAAGCATCCGAATTGGAGTCGTTCAATTTTATCGGCATCGCCGGGGGCCGGTTCCATGGATTGGCCGGTTGGGGAACGGCAGATTGTTCCGGCGCCCGAAAACAACGAATGAGCGGAGGGCTCACTTCAGCAACGAGGCGACAAAAGAGATCCTCAAATCTCGCGGCGTCGCCTTCAAACTCCGGCAAGAACGAAATTCGAATCGGTTGCCCAACGCTCATGACGATTTATCTCTCCGATATCAGCGAAGCTGGAAGGAACATCGCGGAGCACAGCGAAAGACCGGAGGCTGCATCAACCGCCGAATCCACAGCCCTCCCTTCTGGGACTGGTAAAATTCGGAGGGCATTGCCGCTCCATGCCCTCCGATAAAACCGGAAAGGTCAAATTAGAGTTGTCAACGTGGGAGTAGGTAACCGCGAACCCCGAACTACCTCCAGGCCCTGCTTCGCATATAGGCTCCAATGGGATCTCGGAGATGCCGCGTCCAAATCTTCACCGCTCCGTTACCAATCTCCCCGGATTCAAGCGGATCGGATTTGCCAAACGCATCGTCCATCCATTCATCGACCCAGTCGCCATCGAGGGGTAGTTCGCCTTTTTGTGCGATAGCGTACGTTAAGAGTTAACGAGTCGAAGCGGGAGGCGAATTGACCAACCTCCAGAGGCAGTCAGAGCTTCCGCCGACTGATCTCTGCCTTGACCAGCCGAGGTCGCATCCGGGATTGCAACGGAACCGCTAAGCTGTGGATA